>Ga0255053_10000505_pt1 | contig 21578 bp, 20 predicted proteins | sample JV7_2_22_MG_FD_188635 | JGI IMG/M metagenome (GOLD analysis project Ga0255053, IMG submission 188635) | Seawater microbial communities from Jervis Inlet, British Columbia, Canada - JV7_2_22 | ecosystem: Environmental > Aquatic > Marine > Inlet | place: Canada: British Columbia | collected... | reverse complement strand
TCTCGGTCTCGAAGGTAACGTGACGGCGTTTTACGGTTATCCGACTACGGTCACCGCGACAGTCGAATATCGGTTCTGACAGACCCCCTGCCGCGTCGGGCATGGACGCCCGTCGCGGCACATTTTTTCTGGTACCGCGTAATCCGTCATGACGAAGGACCCGACATCTGCGAGTTATCGCGCCTACGTCATGTTCATCCTGGTGGTGGTCTACACCTTTAATTTCATAGACCGTCAGATCATCGGCATCCTTGCCGTACCGATCAAAGCCGACCTTACACTGACCGATACCCAGTTGGGTCTGATGGGTGGCCTGGCCTTTGCGCTTTTTTACACGGCCCTTGGCATTCCGATCGCGATGCTGGCCGACCGCAGCAACCGTACCTGGATCATGGCAATAGCATTGACACTGTGGAGTGCGATGACGGCGATCTGCGGCACCGTGCAGAATTTCTGGCAGCTGTTCCTGGCGCGCCTTGGCGTCGGCGTCGGCGAGGCAGGTGGCGTTGCGCCCGCCTATTCCCTGATTTCCGATTACTTTCCGCCACAACAACGTGCCCGTGCCTTGAGCATCTATTCATTCGGCATTCCAATTGGCAGCTCGCTCGGCATCGTCTTCGGCGGCATTATCGCCAGCAAGATTGACTGGCGCTACGCGTTCTTTGCCGTCGGCATTGCCGGAATAATTATCGCACCAATCTTCAAGCTAACCGTCGCCGAACCCGAGCGCGGCCAATTTGACCCGAATTATATAAAGGCCTCACCGCCCGCACTTGTAAACATCATCCGCAAGCTATCACAGAAACCAAGCTTCTGGATCATGTCGTTCGGTGCAGCCTGTTCGTCAATGATGGGCTACGGTTTGTTCTTCTGGCTGCCTTCATTCTTCGTGCGCAGCTATGGCATCAGCCTGATCGACGCTTCGCTATTCTACGGCGCCATCCTGCTTGTCGGAGGCCTCGCCGGTATCTGGCTGGGCGGGTCATTGGCGGACCGATTCGGTGCGAGCAGGCGCGGCGCGTATGTCGTCATCCCTGCATTAGCATTTGTCGCTAGTGTGCCTTTCTATGTAGTCGCGATACTGTCACCCAACCTGACAACGACTTTTTTCGCAATGCTGATTCCGACCGCGTTAGGACTTGTCTGGCTCGGACCGGTGTTGTCGGCGATTCAACACGTTGTTCCACCAAACATGCGGGCGACTGCATCGGCTATTTTTCTTTTCATCAACAACCTGATCGGCATCGGTGCAGGTACCGTTGCCATTGGCATACTATCGGACAACTTGCAGGCTCGATATGGCGATGACTCACTTCGCTATTCGATTCTCGCAGGAACGAGTTTTTACGTTCTCGCTGCTATGCTGTTCTTTCTGAGTGCGAAATATCTCAAGAACGATTGGGAGAAATAGAAGGTCCAGACTATGTCAGTTGAATTACTGCCACATTCGGGCCACACGGCCCTCATTACCGGTTCTACCAGCGGCATCGGCCTTGGAATAGCCAAAGCGCTGGCCCGAGACGGTGCTAACCTTATTCTTAATGGCCTCGGCACAGATGAGGAAATCGCGGCGGCAATAAGCGAGGTATCCGAGATCGCGTCCGGCGAGGTTCAGTTCTCGCCGGCGAACATGCTGGTGCCCGATGAGATCGCGCAGATGATCGACAATGCCAACGATCGCTTTTCCGGCATCGACATCCTTATCAATAACGCCGGCATCCAGTACGTATCCCCGATCCAGGATTTTCCGATCGAAAAGTGGAACGACGTCATTGCGATCAATCTGTCGTCATCATTCCATACGATTCGGGCAGCAACACCGGCGATGATCGAGAGTGGCTGGGGACGTGTCGTCAATGTCGCCTCAATACACGCCCTCGTCGCGTCACCCTTCAAGGCGGCCTACGTCTCCGCGAAACACGGCATTGCCGGTCTGACCAAGACCGTGGCGCTCGAGCTTGCGACAAAAAACATCACTGTCAATGCGGTGGCCCCCGGCTATGTCAAAACGCCGCTCGTGACCGGGCAGATCGCCGATACGGCAAGAGCGCGTGGCATGACTGAAAAAGAGGTTGTTGAGGGCGTCATGCTTGCCGCGCAACCGACCAAGCGCTTGGTCACCATCGAGCAGGTAGCTGACTTGGTCCTCTACCTCTGCAGCGATCAAGCATCGGCGATCACGGGCTCGATCTTGCCCATCGATGGTGGTTGGTCAGCGCAATGATTTGCGGTCTGAGATGTCGATTTGTGACATTGATCGAATGTCTCAAAATTTGACCTATCGATCGATGCCGGAAAATTGCCGGGATCAGTCCGGACCCGTTATGACTCGTCATGCACTTACGTCCGCGAGCGTCTCCAGTATGCCTACTAATAACAACTACTTATAAACGCCCAAATGCCTTCGGGAGGCAGGGGCCGGAAGTTCACAAAACGCGGAAGCGTTTTGGACGCCGCAGGCGCCCTTTAGGGTGAGGATCGCCCTAAGGCGATCCGAATCACACCGAGGCGCGCAGCGCCGACAGACGCACGCAGTGCGGCCCGAAGGACCGAGCGGCGAAGCCGCGAGTCCATCTTCTCACCCCGACCAATTTCCCGGTTGTTGAACTAGAGCAATATCCTTATCCTCGGTATGCGACATGGCAAAGAAGCTCAAAAACGAGCCCGGACTGCTGAAAGAAGCGCTGCGGATGGTCATGGCCGATGCGGTCAAGCGCGGTATCGTTGAATTCGAGTCTACTGATTCTCACAATCTCAAAATCGAATACGCTTACCGTCTATTGGTCCACGACAAAGAGATTATTCCACTACCGACGGGTCAGGTGACATTACCCAACATGAAGCATCGTCTCGCCAAGTGGGTATCCCATAAATTACCGGCCGAACATGCGCTGCTGAATTAGGATATTGGCGTTGCTCTTTAGTTTCTTGATTACAAAAGGTTGTGCATTTGTATTCGGGAGGCAGGGGCGGGAAGCTCACACCGAGGCGAGCTTGCGAGCCGATAGACGCACGAAGTGCGCCCGTAGGGTGAGGGCCGTAGGCCCGAATCACAAATCGCGCGAGCGTTTTGGACGCCGCAGGCGCCCTTTAGGGTGAGGATCGCCTTGGGGCGATCCGAATCAATCCTCTCACCCCGACCAATTATTCTTCATGTTATTAACGACTTGCTACATTTCCGGCAGCTAACGTGGATTTACGAAAATCCATTTGCCGGAAAATTGCCGGGATCCGTCCGGACCCGTTATGACTTGTTAGGCACTCACATCCATGGGTGTCTCCAACATGCCTATTAATAACAACTACTTATAATCGCCAGGTACTAGAATAAGGAGCACCTCACTGACGACTGCAAAGCAAGCTGAATGATGGCGAACTGCTTCAACCGGCGCCGTGCAAACCCTGCGGGAATCCCGTATCGGAATCGGCCATTCCGCCACCTAAGATACAGTCATTCACTACCTTCAAGTGTTAGTACATGAATAAAATGGATGTAATTCAACGAGTAGGGCTGGCCATAAGCATTGGGCTCATCGCATTCGTACTTGGACAGGCAGTAGCGTTTTTTGAGCTGCCAAGTTCGAAATTCATGCGGGAGGCTTTTTATGCAATCGAGGCCATCCAAATGGGATGGGAAGACTTCGGCGTTGACGACGAAACGCAACAACGGGACACGACACCAAGAGTAGTCACACATGACCTGGCCAAAATGGCGGCTGGTCTCACTCTACTGATTGAAACTGGGGAAAGGACACTCCAAACCGCATCAATAAATTTAGTTACTCATGACGGCGAAGTAAGGCACACGTGGACAGTACCTTGGGAAGATATTGAAGCTGTCGGCTGGCCAGATACAGCGGGTGGTGGGCTGCCCATGAGCAGGCAGACCGTCTATCCTCGAAGCACGCATCTGTACCCAAACGGCGACCTCCTACTTGTAATGCATGCCAGAGGAAGAACCCCGTTCGGAGTAGCCTTGGCCAAATTGGATATTAATTCGAAGCTAATATGGACGTACAACCGTTGGGCACATCACGACATTAGCGTTGCGGAAGACGGCCGCATTTACACCATGTCCCATGAGTTGAAGACAGAAGGCTCGCCTGCCATTGATGCGCTACAGACACTAGATTACGACATCATGGTCAAGACTCCTTTCATTGATGACACGATCGTTGTGTTATCACCCGAGGGACAAGAACTTGCGTCGCTCTCATTGGTAGAGGCCCTGGCAAGCTCTGAGTTTGTCCCACTGCTAGGGGTCGCACCCCTGGATGATCAGGGCGATCACCTACACGCGAACAGTATTCAGGTAGTAACCGAAGCTCTAGCAGGACAGATACCCTTCGCCAAACCGGGAAACGTACTGATTTCTACGCGGACACTACATGCACTCTTGCTCGTAGATCTGGAAGAAGAAACTGTCACGTGGGTAGCAACCGGACAGTGGCGTTACCAACATGATGCGAATTTTCTTTCAAATGGGAATATCCTGATGCTTGACAACATTGGTGATGTAACTCATACCGGTGGTGCTTCGCGAGTCGTCGAATATGCTCCTACATCTGGCGAGATAGTATGGGAGTATCACGGAACAGACGAATACCCAATGAACAGTCGTGAACTCGGCGAGCTGCAAAAACTTTCCAATGGAAATGTACTCGTTTCTGAAACATTATCGGGCAGATTAGTTGAAGTGACTCCAGATAAGGACGTTGTTTGGGAGTACTTTGGAAGGGAGGTCATGGATGCTGAGAGAATTTCATTCGAACGAGTTCCGCTCCAATTAACTGAATAGGTTCAACGTGACGGAGAACCATCATCATGTTCATGAAACACTCAGGGCTAGTCGCGATATCTCTGGCGTTACTTGCTCTGCCGGACATCGCTCTGGCCTATATCGGCCCGGGTGCGGGTATTACTTTCATCGGAGCTCTCATAGGGCTCGTCCTGGCGGTTCTAAGCGCGATCAGCTTTATCCTCTTCTGGCCGGTCAGAAGGGTTTGGAGGCGAATGAAGGCCAAGAAGGAAAACATTGAGGCTATGGAACGCCAAGACGCAGAGGAGCCGGCAGAAGACGATCCAGAAAGAGAGAGTGCTCCTGCGGAAAACTAGATGGGCTTTTTCGATATTCTGAATCCTTTGTTCACGGGGATTGAAACCTACTGCTTGAGCTGGATCCCCGCGTGGGCCCGAGTTGCCCTTTATGGCCTTGGCTCCGGCATAGTGACCATGCTGCTCTATGCGAAGTTTTCGAATCAAGATGCCCTAACGGAGGGCAAGCAGGCATCGAAAGAAGCGCTGTCCCGGCTTAGAGAACTCGATCCTGAAGCGGAGTTTCGCGTAGTGCTCGCTACGATGCGCAAAGCCATTGCCGAGCCGCTCAAGCAAACAAAGACTGCTGCAATCCCAGCGCTATTAGCATCGCTCCCACTCGTCTTTGTCCTCGTCTGGCTGGACAATTCCTACTCCTATCAAGCGCCATCGGCTGGCAGCATAATCCAAGCGCTGACTGACCCATTTGTACCCCTGCAAGAGGGCAACGGCGTTCATCGATCCGAAGGCCAAACATATTCTCTCACTTGGCCAGAATCCGGTCAGATTGAACTAAAGGCGCTCACCGGCGATCTCATAATTTCCATACCCTCTTCGACGCATGTCCCGCTGATTCATAAACGCAAGTGGTGGAACATATTCATTGGGAACCCGGCCGGCTATATCGACGAAAGCGCTCCAATAACTTCTGTCGAATTCAAAATCCCTCCTAGAGAGCTAATTGATTTTGGGCCCCATTGGTTACATTCCTGGTTAGTTTCTTACTTTGCAGTCCTCATGGCAACGGCTGTAGCAATCAAAGTGAAATTCAAGATCGCGTGAACACTGAACGTCAGGAAAAAAACAACGGAGCTGCAACGCAAGATCCCCAGATTACATGGTGGACCCGCTTTTTTAGCGCGTGGGTAGCACAGAGCCCCAAATTCTGGCGACGACTTGGCAACCTGGAGACGTGGCTGCTTAGCGAAATTCTGGAGCCGATAACTGTACAAAAGCCAATTTACGTCTCGGGGCTTGCGCGTTCTGGAAGCACACTGTTACTCGAACTACTGAGCCGACATCCAGAAGCCACAAGCCATCGCTACCGTGATTTCCCACTCCTGTTTACACCGTATTGGTGGAACAGATTCTTGAGCCTGGTGCCACAAGAGGTAGAGGAAGCGAAGGAAAGGGCTCACGGAGACAGACTCCTGGTCACATCTGAAAGCCCAGAGGCCATGGAAGAGGTTTTGTGGATGGCTTTCTTTTCTGAACTTCATAATTCTGCACACAACAATGTTGTTACAAACAGTGAGCAAAACAAATTATTTGATCGCTTCTATGCAGACCACATCCGCAAACTTCTGGCGGTACGAGGGGGGAGTAGATATCTATCTAAGGCTAATTACAATGCAACACGTATCGAATATCTTGCAACGCTATTTCCAGACTCCGTGTTTGTTATCCCGGTACGGAATCCTGTAACGCACATTGAGTCCCTCATGCGGCAACATCAGAAATTCAAGGCTCTGCACGAAAAGGATAATCGACTGGCAGTACATATGCGGCGCGTGGGCCACTTTGAATTTGGAGCAATTCGACGTCTGGTAAACACAGGAAACTCCGAGCGAATGCAGGAAATAGAGCACCTTTGGAAAACTGGCGAAGACGCGCGCGGCTGGGCAAAGTATTGGGCGAGTATCTACTCGTACGTGGCCGGTATTATTCGATCCCAAAGACTCCAAGATCGTTGCCTGGTTGTCAGGTATGAAGACTTGTGTTTCGCTCCTGTCGAAAATCTCAGTGTTCTCTCCAAGCATTGCGGCCTGGAAGGATTGACTCAATTTACTAGTGATATTGTAAGCACCATTTCGCTGCCAACTTATTATGAGTCCTCCTTGAGCCGGCAGGAAGTAGATTCCATATGGGAGGAAACCGCAGCAATTGCTGAAGAATTTGAATACTCTCGGGAATAGAAGCGGACAGTACAGAGCTGATCTATATCTACTCCCATGACGCCGCTGTAGGGCGCATAGACTCTGTCGAAACCGTGCTGTGACCAGAGATGCGATGACCCACAACCATGAGGGACATGGTTCGTCAGACCGGTCCTTCGATCAAAGCCCAGGCATCGCGAGGCAGAACATCACATTTGCGGTGCCGGAAAATTGCCGGGATCAGCCCTGACCTGTTGTGACTTGTTGGGAACATGGATCCACGGGCGTCTCCAGCATGCCTATTAATAACAACTACTTATGAACGCCAAAATGTCTTCGGGAGGCAGGGGCCGGAAGTTCAAATCTTCTCACCCCGACCAGCATCAAAATAAACAAAGGCTCCTCACCGGAACGGGGAGCCTTTTTTATTTTGGTACTGGGCGCGAGATTGGAACTGAAACAAGAGTTCACCGATTCGCGAAGCGAATCAGGACGCGCTTGCGCGCCCGAGCGGAGCGAGGGTGAGGGCCGTAGGCCCGAATCAAATCTTCTCACCCCGACCATTTTTTCCTCTAACATTCATCGAGTTAACGTCAACTCACCAGAGCACTGCTTTTTGCCGCATCGCTCACTGCCAGAATTTTGCCGGACTCCGCAGACCGGCAAATTGCCGGCACCATAAACCCTCAATCGTTATTACCCATGTGTCGCGGAATGCTCAGCGCATGAGCGCTGCCTGGGATCAGCGGGTCCCGCAATTCTCCTTCAGTCAGCAAATAAGCCTTTGAATGAGCTAAGGCATCCCCTGTCTGAGTACAACAGCGGCTCAGCCTACCGTTAGCTACGAATTTACCAATCGAAGAGCTGGGTATGTGACCCACAAGCGCCTTCCCGGTCAAAAACACGCCTGCCACATTTTCTCCATGCAAAAGTGACTTCGCCGTGATCTCTGCGTGAGAATTTGGCCCGAAGCTTACCGCCGTCTGAAATCACTCATTTTCTACGGAGCTTGACTCATGAAAAAGACCCTATGTGCCGCAGTGCTCGCGGCCTCGTTTGCAGCTTCACCGGCTGCCAATGCTGTCGATTTTGACGTACGAATCACCAATCTCACTAACGGCATTTACTTCACGCCGTTCCTGGTCGCCGCTCACCCGGCGGGCAATAGCCTGTTCGTGACCGGGCAACCGGCCTCGGCCAACCTGCAAGCGATGGCCGAAGGCGGCAGCATTGCCGGGCTTGTGGCGGATGTCACAGCGCTCGGTGCGACCATTGTGGAAAACCCCGCTGCCGAGCTGCTGGCCCCAGGGAGCAACACAACATTCAATATAAATACTGACGGCACTTCGAATGATCGCCTCAGCATCGTCTCGATGTTGTTACCAACCAATGACGCATTCGCTGGAATGAATGCCGTGGAAATTCCTACCGACCCCGGCACCTACATTTTCAACATCCCTGCTTATGATGCGGGCACCGAAGCTAATGACGAACTGCTGACCGGCGGCGGTGCACCGGGCGCACCAGGTATGCCGGCCGATCCGGGTGGACTTGCAGGTGCGAATGGCACCGGCGCCGCTGCCGCGGACGCCAACCCGACAGTACACATTCATCGTGGCTCGCTCGGCGACACTGACGCGGTCGCGGGAAACAGTGATCTCGATAGCCGGGTCCACCGATGGTTGAATCCGGTCATCCGCGTCACGATCACCGTCAATTAGGGGAAGCACAATGTCTAGCCAACTGAATAGCGTTAGCAAGTTGACCATCGGGCTTGGCGCCCTGCTCATTGCAGCATGCGGCAGAGATGGAAATGGAATCGGCGGTCCCCCACCGCCACCGCCACCGCCTGCAATGGCGAGTTTCGATGTCACAGTGACTAATCTTACTAACGACCAACCGCTGTCTCCGGTAGCCATCATCGCTCATCAAGATGGATACTCGGTGTTCACAGTAGGCGCGGCGGCCACGGTCGGGCTGGAAACACTGGCCGAGGGCGGTGACAATACGGCGCTGATTGCTGAAGCTGATGCGGACGCAACTGTCATGGCTACCGCCTCCGGTGCTGCACCCATCGGCCCTGCCGGCACTGAGACAATTAACGTCGAGGTGTTGCAGAGCGATCTCCCCGGTCTTACCGTCAGTATCAGTACGATGCTCGTGAATACCAATGACGCCATTGCAGGTATCAACGGCGTATCAGTAGGCGATATGCAGGCGGGCGATACAATGACCTGGCGCACGGTTGCCTACGATGCCGGCACCGAGGCGAATACCGAATCGGCGACCCATATTCCGGGCCCTGCTGGCGGTGGCGAAGGGTTCAATGCTGCTCGTGATGAAATTGCAGATCGTGTCACGATGCACAGTGGCGTCGTCAGCCAGGATGACGGCTTCGCCGCTTCGGACCTGACCGGCCAGCATCGATTCGATAATCCTGTCGCTCAGGTACGCATCGAGCGCATCAACTAGGTCCCTGCGCCGGCGATTCAAGGCGAATTGCCGGCATTTCCTGTAATATTTGCGTGAAGTTTTCCGTCTACTCTCAAGATTCCAGCAATAGAAAGGTAGCGCCGATGAATTCGCGCCAGATTTTGCTCGTTGAAGACGAGCAGGACATTGCCGACCTCGTGGTACTTCATCTCGGTGATTTATGTGATGAGATCATCGTCGCCAGCGATGGCCACGAGGGCTTACGGCAGGCCACGATGCAGGACTGGTCACTGATCATCCTAGATCTGCGTCTTCCTGGACCCGATGGGCTGGAGATCTGCAGGGAGGTACGTCGCGAACGCTCCTATCAACCGATCCTGATGCTCACCTCGAAGTCGGCAGAGCTCGATCGCGTTTTGGGCCTCGAGACCGGCGCCGACGACTATCTCACCAAACCCTTTAGCGTGCTCGAACTCGCGGCACGAGTACGTGCGATATTGCGCCGCGTTGAGAATTTGCAGAAACCAGCATCACAGAATGCGGCTGACCATGAATCTATTCAGGTCGGCGCAATCAATATCGATCCGTCCCGGCGTCGCGTGACGCTATCCGGAAAACCGGTCGACCTCACCGCACGGGAGTTCGATCTACTCGAGTACTTCGCACGCCATCCCGGGCGGGTGTTTCGACGTGCCGAATTGCTTGACCGGGTTTGGGGATACGGCCATGAGGGTTACGAACACACCGTCAATTCCCACATCAATCGCCTGCGCTCAAAAATCGAGGGCGACCCGTCGCGGCCCGAGGTGATCGTCACTGTCTGGGGCGTCGGCTATAAGTTTTCCGACCACGCTGCATGAATACACTCTTCGCGAAACTATCCATTGCGCTGCTCGCTATTGTTGGCGGAATGGGGGCCGCGTTTTTTTTCATCGACCGCATTAACACTCGCGCCTATTACGAGGAGTTGTCGCAACATCTCAACGCACCAATCGCGATGTATGTGACACAACAGCGGCAGCTAATTTCTAATGGTTCGCCCGACCTCGAAAGCCTTCGCGATCTCGCCGGCCACGCGATGGTCATCAACCCAACGGCGGAGATTTATCTGCTGGATGTTGACGGCAATATTTTGGGGCATAACCTTCCGCAAGAAACCGTAGTGAAGTCTAGTGTCGATCTGCAACCCGTGCTCAGCCTGATCGATGGCAACAACCGATTTCCGTTACGTGGTGACGACCCGCGAAGCCCCTCAACGCAGAAAGTTTTCTCAGCATGGCCGGTGACCTCCGAGGTCGGCACCGAAGGCTATCTTTACGTTGTGCTCGGCGGGCAAACCTATGAAACGCTTGCGAACAACATTGGTGATTCCTATGTCGCGCGGGTTAGCCTTTTTGCGATTGCCGGCATCGTATTGTTCACAGCGATCGTTGGGCTGCTCGTATTCGGCTTACTCACACGTCGTCTAAAGCGGCTGAACAGCGAAATGCAGCGCGTCACCGATTCGAAATTCGAGATTGAACCAACTTTACCCACGGCTCGCGATAATGGGGACGAAATAGACGAACTGTCGAACACATTTGTTGATATGTCTGCCCAGATTCGAAAGCAAATTGACCAGCTCACAGAAAACGATCGGCTGCGACGCGAGCTGGTGTCCAATATTTCGCACGACTTGCGGACACCAATGTCCGCGATACAGGGCTATATCGAGACGCTTATTATCAAAAGCGATTCGATGTCCGCCGAAGATCGCGATCGCTATCTGCGTATTGCACAGAAGCACACTATTCGATTGGGGTCTCTGATCGGCGACTTGTTCGAGCTTTCTAAGCTGAATGCGGGCAGCGTTACCCCAAATGTCGAGTCCTTCTCGCTTCCCGAACTCGTGCAGGACATTGCACATGAATTTCAAATCGAGTCGGAGCGCAAGAATATTTCATTGCATGTCGACGTTGATGCGCAAGCCGCAAACACAATGGGCGACATCGGGCTGATCCAACGGGTCCTCGAAAATCTGGTTCGAAACGCGATTCAGTTTGTACCGGCGGGCGGCGATGTCACGATATCCATTACTGAGCAATCAGAGTCCGTGGCTGTCGCCGTTTCGGACAATGGCCCGGGCATTGCCGAGAAAGACGTGCCTCGAATTTTCGACCGCTTCTACCGGGCGCTCGGCGGTGAAGAGGCAGGGTCCAACTCATCGGGACTGGGATTGGCTATCGTCAAGCGAATCCTCGATCTGCACGACAGCCGCATCACGGTCGTCAGCGCTCTTAACTCTGGCACTCGATTCGAGTTCGAATTACCTCATAGCCTCAAGGCCGCCTGACAATGTATTTCCACGCTTGCCCCGACGATTAGTCGCGGCGAGTTAGCGTCATTTGCGGTTACGAGAATATCGACCCGATAGACGGACTGGTTGTTCTCACATTTTGTTCTTTCGTGATCGCTGCCTACGGTTGCGCACAAGTGCCTGGCAGCCAAGATATCTGCGTAGCAGAATTAGTTTGGCGAGCTACCCGGTGGCACAGGGGCACCCTGCGCAACAGGACGTCTCCCGCGTCATGCCCGCGCAGCCTGCTTATCACGTCCGTAAAGCATGGTGAGCTTGGCAATTATCTCCGTCGGCTCCAAACGCTGGTTATAATCGGCGTTCACGAAGTGGTAAACAATCGCCCCATCCTGACCGACGATGCAGGTTGCAGGTACAGGCAGCTGGAAGCTATTGTCGCCGTTGTAGGCAGGAAGGTCGATGCCGATCTTTTCGTAGACAGGACGTAGCGCCCGCGGTAACTCGAAAACCAGCCCCATTTCTCCGGCAATTCGGTTGCCCGCATCGCTCAGGATGTCGATGACAATGCGCTCTCGACTCGTCAGTGCTTGCCCGGGTCGAGCTTTACACCGCGGCGTTCCTTGTAGACATACGCCTGCAGGGCGATCATTTTCGGATCGTCCGCCGCTAGCTCCTCGCCTTCCAGGGGATTGCGGAGGCACCAGTTGATCATTTCCCACAGGTGCACAACCCGGCCGAGTTGCTTCTGAAACTTGGGATAAGTTTCCGGATGAGTATTGGCGGCGTTGGGATGGCATTGAGCGCAAGCCACACCGTTGGTACCCAGGTTGCCATCGGTCCAGTGGGCGCGACCCTCTGCGGCAACCTGCTCGAACTGGTCCATCCAGCGGTCCACGTCTTCCTGGGTAAACTCATCGGCCAGCGCTGCACCGGATTGCAATCCTATCGCGGCGATACCGATGGCCGTTATGGCGAGCTTCTTCATCGTTCTTGTCTCCTAATAATGGGATTGAGGCGTGGTGCGATGGCCAGCGTCCGCGAAGCTTGTGTCCTCGGGATGACCCTTCTGTTCGTTGAACGAAACGACCCGGTTCTCATTGCTGTACAGGTTGAAATGGAGATCCACCCGTCCGGTGTGCATATTAATGAACTGCCAGCCGGTGGCATCGCGCTCGTCGAAGGGATCGCCGCGGTTCATAGGGACGGTGAGCACCGGCAGGTGACTCTCCGCCTGAGCATAGCTTTCTGGATAGGGCCAGGGCCAAGCCGTCGCCATCACTGATGTGAATGCAATGTTGCCGATCTGGTTGTACTGGATCTGGTGCACGTGACCATAGATGACGTTGACCTTCGCAAAAGGCTTCAGGATCACCTGAACTTGCTCGGCGTCCTCCGTCCAGAAATTCCAGCCCTTGTAGATCTTCTGCAGCGGCGAATGGGAGAAGACGACAACTGGAGTGTCCTTCTTAAGTTTGCTTAGATCCTTCTTCAACCATTTGAGCTGCTTGCTGCCCACCATGAACGGGGAACCGTTTGGGTTGTCGAGGCCGGCCATTTCCGCCATGCGCCGCTCGCCCGACTCCCAGCGGTCGAAGGTCCAGTCGTCGTAGGTGAGAATGCTGTTGAGCACCACGAAGTGCACGCCCTTGTGGTCAAAACTGTAATACTGATCGCCGTAGAGTTCGCTCCAATACTCACCTAGGTCCAGATAATAGTCGTGCTCACCCATCACGACATGGTTCTTGTAGTTCAGACCGGCTAGCAGCTCGGCGCCGTGATCCAGCTCCGGCTTGGTTCCCAACTGAGCCAAATCGCCGCCGAACATCACGAAGTCGGGCTTCGGCTCGAGCAGGTTGGTTTCTGCGACTGCACGGATCAACCCGCGATCCCAGTTGCGCACGAACTGGTTGCCCGTCATGTGCTGGATGTGGGAATCGGAGATATAGGCAAACGTGAAATCCTGCTCCGGTGTGGCGCCGTGACTCAGGCGCACCAGGCTGACGGGCAGCATGCCGGCGATGAACCCCGAGCCCGCAACCTTAAGGATTTGTCTACGCTGGTTCATTTCGATCCTCCCATGTTGTTTTCCGCCTTGGTGTTTGCGTTGACGAACGCGGGGCTGGTGAGGGCCTCCATGAACGCGACCAGGTCGTCGATTTGTTGCTCCGTGAGATTCAGGGGCCGAATTCCGCCGCTTATAAAGTCGTTGACCCGGTCACCCTCGTTGGTCACTCCTCCGTTGTTGTAGTGCTCCACGACTTCACGGAGCGTCTTCAGATTGCCGTCGTGCATGTAGGGCGGGGTCACGGCAATGTTGCGCAGCGTCGATGTTTTGAATGACCCGACCATACTCAGATCGTCGGTCACGGCTAAACGCCCGAGATGAGACGTATCTGCATCCGACAACACAGCAACGTCTACGTCGACACCCTCAGACTTCGCCACCAGGAAAGCCCGGGCGAGTGCCGGTACCTTTTCCTGGATGTTATTGATGCCGATGCCGATATTGTGGAACAGGTGATCGGTAAACACCGCATGGTCCTGCTCAATGGTATGGCACGACACACAGCGTCCGTCCTTGAGGAACACGTCGAATCCACGCACCGCTGCTTCACTCATGGCGTCCGCTTCAGCGCCGAAATACCAACGGTCGAATGGCGAGTTACCGGCCACTTTGGTGCGCTCGAACGCGGCGATGGCGCGGGTCACTTCGATCATGGTGATGTCGCCCGCCTTGACGCCAAATACCTGCTTGAACGCCTTCACATAGTTGGCGTCCCCGCGGACGATAGCCAACAGGACATCGTGATTGGGCAGCGCCATTTCCACCGGATTCAGGAACGGATGCAGCGCCTGATCTTCCAAATCCGGAGAACGGCCGTCCCAGAACTGGGTTCTGTTATAGGCGGCGTTAATCACCGTAGGGGCGTTGCGGGTACCGGTTAGTCCATTGATACCTTCGGACACACTCAACGGCCCATCCGTGAAGGCCTTTTCCGGTGCGTGACAGGTGGCGCAGCTCACCAGGCCGGTGGCACTAAAGCGTACGTCATTAAAAAGCCGATCGCCCAATGCGATCTTCGCGTCGCTCTGTGGATTGTCGGCGGGCACGGGCACCGGCGGCAGGCCGAGCATGGGGTCGGCCAGCGCGTTGCTGATTATCAATAAGCCCATGACTAACAGGATTGCTCGCATTATTAGTTCCCCTCTCGTTTGGATAACGCCAGTCCTTAGGCTTTAAGTGCAGCGGCGGCGCAGTCGAATACCGCCAGTCCGTCGCTCCAGAAAATCTGTTCGCCGCATAATACCCGTGCGTTGTGGTAGCCCTGCTCGCGCAACTGCCGTGTCAAAAAAACGGGTGCGACAGCACACCGCCAACGGGTCATCGCCGTTGGTGGGCAGTTTTGTGGCGGATTCTTCGAGCCGGTCATGGGGCACGTTGACAGCGCCGGCGGTGCCGATGAGACACAACGGTACCGTTGCCAGCAGCACTCTTGTGGCGGCCTTGCTCGCCGATGCAGTCATTTTCCTTGCCGGTTTTAGGCGGACTCGATTTTAGAGTTAATCTAAGAGAATTCGGTTAGTTGTCAAGCTGTGGATTGTGCTTATTGCTGCCGGGTGAACGGCCGCTTTTTTTGTACGGGCCACGTTTGCGGTGCCGGAAAATTGCCGGGATCAGTACGGATTCGTTATGACCCGTTAGGCTATTGTGTCCGCGGGCGTCCCCAGCATGTCTATTAAAAACAATTGCTTACAAACGCCCTAATGCCTTCGGGAGGCAGGGTCCGGAAGTTCACAAAACGCCCAGCGTTTTGGACGCCGCAGGCGTCCTTTAGGGTGAGGATCGCCCCTAGGCGATCCGAATCAAATCTTCTCGCCCCCGTCACGAATGACGATGTAATTTGCCGGCTCGTAGGCAGAGCGAAGTTGGGTCCAGGATCACTCGTATATCGAGGACTGCATAGGTTGCTTATTTTCCTTGCTGCGTTCCAGGCGCTGGATTGATGCGACGACGTCATCGCAGGATCTGTATTGGATACGATCGCGGCGCTCGAAATGAGACACGACACCTCCTAGTTTTTGTAGTGTCAACGTCACACGATCCCGGGGAGCCAGGCTGATCTGCACGTTCTGCGGCGGCGAACTGTCGAGCTGAACCCGATATTCCCCCTCAGGCAGAAACAGACGTTTGTTTGAACCGAGCGATCCGCTCGCGATTTCTGTGCTGCCTTTGAACACGCTGAACGAGGTAGCTACCGTTTGCGCCAACGCCTCTTTGAGTTCTTCGGCGCTACCCGCGGTGACGTAACGGCCGCCGGATGCATTGGCGACGGCTCGCAGGCTCGCCGCATCTTCATCGGCAGCAGTGCCGAGCCCGAAACCAATCAAGTGCACAATGATGCCCTGCTCGCGAAGCTCTCGCGCCGCCTGGATAGGGTCGCCGCCGCAGCTTTCGATGCCATCGGTGACCAGAACCACTGCGCGGTCGCTCTGTAGCGCGGTGAAATCGCGGGCCGCCTGATTCAGCGCATAAGCGATCGGCGTCTGCCCCAACGGCCGCAAGCCGGCAATCGCTGCGCGAATGGGTTCCCGGTTTTCATCCCCGAACGGGACGAGTAGCGTCGAGTCGGCGCAGTCGACGTTGTCGGTCGGGCTGGTGCTTCCGTAAGCGCGGAGTGCGAGATCCAGGTCCTCGGGGAACCAATAGGAAACGTCCTCCAGAATCTCCTTGGCAACCACCATCTTGGGTTGGCCGTCCATGCGTCCCCACATGCTCCTCGACGCATCAACGACGATTTCGACTGACCGGTCGCTGAGGGACAACACAGAGCGCCCGTCCTTTACTGCTGCTACCTCCAGGGCCGCACAGCTCGCGTCCTGCACGCTCACAGTTACGACGGATTCCCGTGTCTGCCCGTCCAGACTCCTCGCCAATGCAACGATACGATTTTCTCCCACCTCAAGAGGAACGTTGCCCGTGAATGTTCCGCCTGCGAGCTTCGCGGGTGCGGGATCCGATCCATTTACACTCAGCATAACGGTGTCCACGCCCGTAGTGCGAAGATTCAGGAATGCATCGGGAAGCCTTGTCGGGTCCGTTACCTGGACGAAACTGCCACCAGTTCCCTCAGATACTTCATCGAGAATCGAGGCGCCCGTTTTGCTCGAGCCGAGCAAAAGCGTTTGAATCGTAATGCCGTATCTCTGTGTCTCTTGCGTCGCCTCAAGCGCTTTACTCCTGTTCGATTTGCCGTCGGTAAAGAGCATGATCACGCGCGAAGAGTCCGGACGCCCGTTCTGCACGAGTTCCGCAAGTGCGGAAAGAATGCCAGCGGCGAGATTCGTGCTGCCGGATCGGGGCAAGTCCCGTAACGCCTGGACAACCATGTCGCGGTCGGACGTCAAGCGCAGCGCGAGTTCACTCTTGCTATCAAAGCTGACGACACCGATCTTGATATCGCTCTTCGGCGAAAGGTTTTTGACCAGGCCGATGGCTCCTGCCGAGCGAAAATCATTCGGATCCGTGCTGCGGAGGCTCGACGACGTATCCAATACGAACATCATGTCGATGTAACGCACGCCGCCGATGGCCGAAGCGATGCCCTCTACCTCGACGGTCGTTTCTCCTTCGGCCGGAGTGAAGTCCGTGGACGGCGACTGGATCTCGATCTGCAATTCGCCCTGCGGCATCGTTGAAGTGTTCGAGTGTTGGTCCTGCGCACTTGCGCCAAAAGACGCGCCAATGCACGCCAGGACTGAAAATAGGACTGTGTTTCGCATGGAATCACCTTTAAATACAAGTGCACGCGCTTTTCGGACCGGCGGAGCTAACCCAATCTGGACGTCAACCAGGCCCCACGGTGCCGAATCGAGTCACGTGCAGCTGCCGTAAGTCTTCGCAGCATAGAACACGCCTGCAGACATAATCTGGGACGTGGCACACACTTTCAGTGCCGTAGCCCCCGGAAGGCCGACTTCATCGGAAAAAAGGCGGCGGACAGGAAGCCCGCCGCTAAATCTTCGTACTCCGACCAACTCTGGAGTTCGCATCAGAAGTTGGCTTGAATTCTCGACTTGATTCTGGACCGATCCGCTTTCGACATTTTGGTGTCGTTCAGGCGCTTGATCAGCGTATTTCTGTCTATCATCTTATGTCTGGCCAGCTCTCGCGTGAATTCCAGATCTTTTGGTCGCCCCGCCACGTATCTAAATATCGCAAGATCGTGCACCTCCAGGCAGAAGCCCGTCACGCCACTGGTGTTCTCATTGTTGACCTTTACCAGGCGCTTTCCCCACCCTCTGGGAAGCACTGCCGTCTCGGGCCCGACACCCTGCGCGTAGTAACCGAATTCCGCATGAAACGATGAGCCTTCCCCTATGGCGCCATCAACCTTTTCTGCCAACTCTGGTTTGTTCTTCGGGTAAATATCGGTTTCCATGGACGCAAGGAGGCTTACCTGTGCGTCAGGAAATTGACCGAGGATGGCTTGACTCCCGATGACGATAATTTCATGGTCATCGGCGATCGCCCCACTTGCACGAATGACATGCTCAAGGTCTAAACGCCGCATAAATCCGATCTCGTTCTTCGTCAGTCAGAATGCCCGCAAATGGGGACGACGACCTGAGACGGGTGGCTTCTTCGCTCATGCTCGTAATCAATTCAGCAATCTCCGGCCATGGTCGTTGAAGAATGTCTTGCCATTCCTTCATGTAACCTGGGACCTGGTCGGCCGATTTCGCCCTCCAGCGCGACAAGTTGTCTTTCGCGACTTCGAGCAACTCAGGATTGGCCGAAATCCTCTGTGCAATTTTGCAGTGCATCGCGAGGCTGCGAGCTTCGAGAAGACGATGATCCGAATATCCTCTCGATCCATCGTCATTGACAGGTACCCACCGCCGTACATTTTTGAATCCCGCATTACGCTTACGCTTGCGATATGCGCGCATCCGCTCGGCGGCTGTCATCGGATTCTCTTTTCGGGGCCTGCCAGATTTTGCACCAGACTTTTTCATGCTATTTATCGTAACGCGTTACGATAATTGCTACAAGCATTACTTTGAGCACTGTTTTCAGGAGGCAGGGAATGGAAGCTCACACCGACCAGTGTCCTGCATGTTCGGCCGGAGGATGGCGTGCGAAACGTATAGTACGCTTAGTTCGGAAAACGACTCATTTCAGGGTGAAACAGGGGCGCTTCATTGAGTACCGAGACGATTATCTTCATTGGCGTCGGGCTGTATCTGGTCATGATGCTGGCGATTGGTATCTACGCGTCGAAAAGGACCGGCAGCACCGCGAACTTCATTGTTGCCGGACGAAAGATGCCGATATGGATACTCGGTGCCACGATCGTCGCGACGTGGTTTGGCGGCGGCACGATGATGGGCGCTGCCGGCGCAGCCTACGAGCATGGCCTGCTAGGAGTAATCGCCGACCCGTTCGGTGGCGCGCTATGTCTATTTATTGTGGGCTTTTTCTTCGCGCGAATCTTTCGAAGGCTGCGCCTGCTGACGTTTATTGAATTCTTTCAGAACCGTTATGGCACGACGGCTGCCACAATCGCTGCTATCGGCTCGATATCCTCAAATGTCGGGTGGACCGGTGGATTGCTCGTGGCATTCGGTTTCGTATTCGAAACTTTGACAAACGTGCCTCTCGAACTGGGGTTCATGGGCGGGGCTATCGTCGTGTTTATCTACACGACGGCGGGCGGCATGTGGGCAGTCGCGCTGACCGATTTCGTGCAAATGATCATCATCGCGCTAGGACTGGTATCGCTGCTCGTCGTCGTGCTCATCGACGTCGGCGGTTGGGGAAATATCGCCCCGCATCTGCCCGAAGACACGTTTCGCATGATGCCGGCCGTCCATACGGCCGGAATCTGGCTGAATTATATCCGTGCCTGGCTGATATTCGGTCTGGCCGACGTTACGGCGCAGACCCTGCTGCAGCGCGCCTTTTCCGCGAAGGACGAGCGGACTGCCCAGAACTCGTTTTACCTGGCGGGTTTTGGTCACCTGTCGCTCGGCATGATTCCGGTAACGCTTGGCATCATTGCAAGTGTGACCATGCCCGGCCTCACCGATCCGGAGACCGTCATTCCAGAGCTGGCGATCGCGCACCTGCATCCGGTCGCCATTGCGATTTTCGTGGGCGCACTGTTGGCTGCGATTATGAGTAGCGCTGACAGTTCGCTGCTAGCGGCTTCGGCCGTATTCAGCACCAACATTTTGCCATTGTTCAAGCCACAGGCTTCTGACCGGCTTCGACTGTTCTGGACGCGTGCTGCCATACCGATATTCGGCGGCATCGCTATCTACGTGGCCCTCAAGGTTCAGGTTGTCTACAACCTGATACTGGACGCCAACTCCGTGATACTAGTCTGTGTAACGGTACCGTTCATCGTCGGGGTCTGGTGGCGACGCACAAATCGAAGCGGCGCACTGGCATCCATGGCAGTCGGGTTTCTGACCTGGTTTCTGGCGATCATGTATGCCCCTGACCTGCCGGGCGACCTGTTGGGGCTGATGACTGGATTAATAACAATTCTCGTCGTCACACCGCTCACGCAGAAAATTGATCCACCCGAACCACTCAGAAACAGCGACGGTGAGGAAGTCGAATTCAAGGATCGCCTCGGCACGCTGCCGTTGTTTGCACGCACTGATAGGGTTTGAGCGTATAGGCGTGGAAGTCTTACAGGCATCCAGAGACTAGCGTAAGGATTCGGTAAATAAGCAAAAAAAACCGGTGAACAAGATTGGATCGGTACGACTCGATCATTATTGGGGCAGGACACAACGGATTGGTCTGCGCTGCCTACCTGGCAAAGGGCGGCCAACGCGTGCTTGTGCTCGAAGCATCCGATACACCAGGCGGGCTTGGCGCAAGCCGCGAATTTCATCCTGGTTTTCACGCGTCGGTCGCACATTCAGTCAGCCACTTCTCGCGGAAAATAGCCAGCGACCTCAATCTCGCCTCACATGGCTTTGAGACAACATCGAAACCATTGCCGACGGTCGGGCTGAGTGCCGACAAAGAGCACGTTGTCTTGCTCGAGGATTCATTGAGCGGAGCCAGTGCAGACGATTCGAATGCCTATCGCGACTATTCCCGACTTATGCACCGATTTGCCGACGTGCTGAAGCCTTTCTGGCTCAAAACGATGCCGCGTATAGGCAACAACAGCCTCGCCGAATTGATGACCTTTGCACACATTGGTCTCAACATTCGTCGTATCGGTAAAAAGGATATGAGGGAATTCATGCGCATTGTCTCTCTTCCAGCCCGTGACCTGATGGATGAGCATTTTGATAATGACATCCTCAAGGCAACACTCAGCTGGGACGGACTCATTGGTTCGAAACTGGCTCCGCGATCACCGAATGGCGCAGTACTCGCAATGCTGTATCGCATGGCCGGGGCATCCGGGGGCACGCACGCTATTCCGGCAGGTGGCGTTGACGGCCTGGTTCAGTCGCTGAACAACTCGACCACGGCAGCAGGCGCTGAAATCAGATGCTCTACCGAAGTCAGTCGCATCTTGATTGACGGCAGCGCCGACGGCCTGGTTGCGAAGGGCGTACAACTGGCCGACGGCGAAAAAATCGAGGCTGCTCATGTTATCTCGGCTACTGATCCACAAAGGACCTTCCTTGGCCTCGTCGGTGTCGAATACCTCAATATTGGCTTCACCAACCGAATCCGGCGATTGCGATGCGATGGCTATGTCGCAAAGTTACATCTTGCACTGAATGAGTTGCCGGAGTTCGACGGACTCCAGCAGGCTGACGGTCGAATGATCATTGCACCGGACATGAACGCCATCGAATTCGCGTTTGATGACGCCAAGTACGGCGAATGCCCGACAAAA
>Ga0255053_10000504_pt1 | contig 21588 bp, 13 predicted proteins | sample JV7_2_22_MG_FD_188635 | JGI IMG/M metagenome (GOLD analysis project Ga0255053, IMG submission 188635) | Seawater microbial communities from Jervis Inlet, British Columbia, Canada - JV7_2_22 | ecosystem: Environmental > Aquatic > Marine > Inlet | place: Canada: British Columbia | collected... | reverse complement strand
TCGTTGGTGATCCAACCGATCCAGGTGTTTTCGTAGGGCCGATGTCGTCTGCCGGACAAAAACAGACGGTACTTGATTATATTGATCAGGCTGTTTCTGACGGGGCACGTTTAGTGACAGGCGGCACTGATATGCCGGAAGGACTGACAACTGGCAATTACGTTGCACCGACAGTCTTCGCTGATGTCACGAATGACATGACCATAGCGCAGGAAGAAGTCTTCGGACCGGTTTTGGTGATGATCAAGTATTCTGACATTGATCAGGCAGTCGATATTGCAAACGATACGCCCTATGGGCTGGCCTCGGCGGTATGGGCAGGTGATAAGGACAAGGCGACAGCTATCGCCAGGAGAATTCGAGCGGGGCAATGTGCCATCAATGGTGCGGAAGCAAATCATGAGGCACCGTTTGGTGGTTACAAAGAATCCGGCAATGGCAGAGAATTCGGTGTTGAAGGATTACATGAGTATTGTGAACTGAAAGCGATGCAATATTGATGTTGATGCACCTTATCAAAGGCCCTCGACTTAGTTGATGAATCGGGGGCCTTTTCTTGTTCGCGTTAAAATGATTTGAGAAGAACTTATGAATAAGTACCTTGAAGCACTGCAAGATGCGGCAGTCCGCCCGGTATGGCACGACCCCGATATCATGCCTGAGCCACTGGCGCCGTTAACTTCGGACGAAACCTGTGAATTGCTCATCGTAGGCGGCGGCTTCACGGGTCTCTGGGCGGCAATGCAGGCAAAAGAACGCAAGCCCGATGTGGATATCATCCTCATCGAGCAAACCTTTATTGGCGACGGTGCTTCCGGGCGTAATGGTGGCTTTTTATCTGCGACGTTGGCTCATACCGAGACGAACACCGAGTATCGGTTTGCCGATGAAGCGGAGCGCCTGGAGGAGTTGGGCATCCAGAATATGCGGGAGTTTCTCGAAACTCTCGAGCGTTACAACATCGACGCCCACTATGAGAACACAGGTGGGCTGCTTGTCGCCCTGGATCCTGAGTCAGCAGAGAGACTGCATGCGGAGTACCAGGAAGCAAAAGCTGAAGGCGACGATGTCGTTTGGTTTGATAAGGATGCTGTGCGCGAACAGGTGAACTCACCGACGTTTTTTGCTGGCGTGTGGAAACGTGGCGGTCGTGGTGTTATTGACCCCGCTCGTTTGTGTTGGGGCCTAAAAGACGTGCTCGTCAGTCAACTTGGCGTGCGGATTTTTGAAGGCACCAAGTTGCTTGGCGTTGAGCCGGTTGGCAAAGAAGCCATGCGAGCCAACTGCGAAAGCGGTGTTATTCACAGCGACAAGGTTCTGCTGGCGACGAATGCTTACACGAGCACGATCGGCAAGATTCGCCGTTCGGTTATTCCCGTATGGGATTATCAAATTGCAACCGAGCCTCTGACTGATGAGCAACTGGATCGAATCGCCTGGGGTAAAACATCACGCCACGCCGTGTCTGATTTTGTCAATATGTTCCATTACTTCCGCCTGACAAAAGACAATCGTATTACCTGGGGTGGGGGTGGTGCTGTTCGTTATTACTTTAATAATGGCATAGACAATAAGTACATGGATGCCACTGCCTGTTATGAGCAGTTGGCGGAGGAATTTTTTAGGATGTTTCCACAGTTGGATGATGTGAAATTTTCTCACCGGTGGGGTGGAATTATTGCAACGTCTACGCGCTTCTGCATGGTGCCCGGTGTGGCATACGATGGTCGTCTGGCCTGGTCGGTTGGTTATACCGGTCACGGTGTTGGTGCGTCGCGTTTTGGTGCTCGTATCGGTATTGAGTTGTTGGGTTACGAGCCATCTGATGTGATCAAAATGCAGTTTGTAACCAGGAAATCCCTGCCCTGGGCCCCGGAGCCTTTCCGTTGGTTTGGTGTGAAGTTCACTCAATTAGCATTGATAAAAGCAGACAACAATGGCGGTAAGCGTGGCTTATGGCTCAAGTTCCTGGATATGTTGGGTTTAGGCTTTACCTGCTAAATAGGTCCAAATAAGGAACCGGCACTATGGTAGAGATAACCTGCCTGCAGATTGACGCTTTTGCGGATCGGCCGTTTACAGGTAATCCCGCGGTTGTTTGTCTGCTCGAAGATGAACGGGACTCACAATGGATGCAGGCCGTCGCTGCGGAGATGAATGTGTCAGAGACAGCTTTCATTCGTCCTTGCAGTAAAGGCTTCGAGCTTCGCTGGTTCACGCCAACGGTCGAAGTTGAGTTGTGCGGCCACGCGACGCTGGCATCGGCGCATGCCCTTTGGGAGGAGCGGGTCGTCGGGAGAGACACGCCCATCCAATTTCACACCCAGAGTGGTGTGTTAACTTGTACGCGGCAACGCGATCTCATCGAGCTCGATTTTCCGGCTACGCCTATCCATCAGACAAACCCTTCGGAGGAGCTTTGCCAGGCTCTTGGGGTCACGCCGTCATTTACCGGCGCGTCGCAGTTTGATCAGTTGGTTCTTGTCGATTCCGAACACATCGTCCGTTCAATGCAGCCCGATTTCCGGGCGCTGAGCCAACTCCCGATTCGAGGCATCATCGTGACGAGCACATCGGATGATCCTCGTTTCGACTTTGTGTCTCGCTTCTTTGGCCCAAGTGTCGGGATCGATGAAGACCCGGTAACCGGATCCGCACATTGTTGCCTGGGTCCTTTCTGGAGCGAGCAATTGGGCAAGACTGAAATGACGGCGTATCAAGCGTCGGCCCGTGGCGGCATCGTTCGTGTTCGTGTATCCGGTCCACGCGTCTTCCTGGGAGGGCAAGCCGTCACAATTTTTAAAGGCGCGCTAAAGACGATACGGTGAAATGGTCTTGAGACCGACGCAATAGCCCTTTCGCCGGGCTGGTCCGCTGTAGCGCGGTCCATGACCCGATAATGCCACCGCCGATAACGCTTACCGTTGCGGATTGTTTGTTCATCCTGTTTGCCGGGTTTTCAGCCATTCTCTATACCGATCCAGCGGTGATTTCGCGGATGTCCGCTTTCGGTTGAGCGGTCGCCCCAGCTGGAAATCAAAGTCGTCGTAGGACTTGATGCCGCCAAGATCAGAACCAACAGGAACGAATTCCCATCCAAGCGTTTGGCACGCGCGCCTGTCCCAGTCGGCGTCTCCAAAGTAGGTAACAGATTCAAAATCGTTGCCGAGCCTTGCGAGCGCGATGCGCATTATCTCTGTGCGCGAAGGGGAGTCATCGCATGAAACTATGGGGACTCCGTCGACATTAAACCCCGAACTCTCAAGCTTCAGAAGCGCTGAATTTCTCCAGCCGCCCGTGGCTATCGCGACGCAGTATTCCGCAGCAAGGTTAAGCCTGTCGATCATCTGAATCGCGCCGTGAATTGGAGTGAAAGGGCCGACCGTCTGGATATGCTCAATCAGACCTGTGACAAACAGCGTCCTTATGGAGTCAATTGCGCCAGGCTCAAGTGAAAGCGCGTTGTCATCCATGAGCTGCGCAATTAAGCCAGTATCCGTTACATGGTCGTAGTCATTGAGCTTTGCGCGAAACTCGACGGGACCAAGAACAGCAGCAACCGAAGAAAAAAAAAGTTCGGAGTCAATCGTCATTGACTCAATAAGAGTCCCATCTATGTCAAACACTATTGCTTTCAAGAAACTCGCTTCGCCAGGTCGACCGTTCGCAACGGGCCATTTATAGACGTTCAGTAGTTTATCATCTGCCTGGCAGTTTTCGGGTGTACGGCGCTCGTTGTCGCCCGAATCAAAATTCGCACTTATCACACCACGATTAACTTAGCCGCAGTGGATACTTCGAGTAAACAACCCACTATCCGTTCTAATTATTCAATCGAAATCGTAAAGCTGCTGTCCGTGGCGCAACGGGACAGCCATGCCCAAAATAGAGAGCCCCTCTTTTCAGGAACGATTCTTGAACAGTTCTTGAACAATTCTTGAACCGATGCGGATGTGGTCTCCCGCCTGGAAGTGTTACCATATTGCAAAGAGAGGCATCCAATGCGTCGCGCAGCATGGCAACGCTTCCTCGTCGAGCCAAGCCATAGACTTGTAGGGATTTTCCTGGTTTTTATTTTGCTACCCGGGATTGTCCTGGGTGTTTTCGCATTGAGGACCTTGCTCCAGGAAGACCGGCTCGCTCAACAACAGATCCAGGATCGCCTGGAGAGAATTGCGACTCGCGTAGGCCGCGATTTGGACCTCCAATTCGCCCAATGGCAAAGAGCTTTGCGGTCGACTGCTGGAGAAGCGCTGGCAGAACCAAAGTCTTGGCCGGAGATAATTGGGGAGGCGGTTGAGACGCCGGGAGCGGGCGTGATTGTCTGGTTGGATGGGAATGCGCAAAAGGCATATCCGTCGGACCAATTGCTTTACGCACTCGGAAATACATCCACTCCAATGACTCCCCAGGAGCCGCTTCCTGCGTCATTTGTTCAGGCCGAGTCCCTGGAGCTAAGCCAAAAAAACCATTCTCGTGCGATTGGCTCATATCAGTCATTGTTGGATTCTGCCGATGCCAGGCTCCAACCTTTCTTACTGCATCGCCTGGCGCGCAGCTACCGCAATGCTGGCCGGCTTGATGATGCCGTTCGCGTTTATCAGAAGCTCGCGAGCCTGAATCCAGCCAATATTGGTGAGCTCCCCTCGGATCTCCTTGCCAGGTCCGAACTCTGTTCGCTTGCAGTCGAACGGGGTGATTCCGCTGTGTCCGCGATGAATGCTTTGGAACTGTACAACGACCTGGCAATGGGAAAGTGGAACCTCGATAAGACCCGATACCTTTACTACTCCAATCAATTCCGTTCTTGGATCAAAGAGGATGCAACAGCAGCCGATCAATCAAAACCGATTGAGAAGATGGAAGAGCAAAAGCTCGCCCTCATAAGCGCAGTGGAAAAATTACTGGCGGAACCGAAAAGATTGCTTTCCAGCATTTCAGCAGTGCACTTGGGCTTCTGGCAGGCCGATCCACTGCGGGCGATTGTGCTCTCCGGAAATTTCCTCGGGTCCCGCTTGTGGCCAAACGTTTTAGCGCCTGCCAATGATGATGGTCTCAACGCTGTTTTGTATTCGCCTGAGGGCAGAGCGATCTTCGGATCACCCCCGCAAAGCACGCCATCACTGAGCCATATGCACACAATCCAGTTGGCTGGAACTCTTTTTCGCATGCAGGTGTGGCCTCGGGAGCCGGATACGCTTTATGCAGATCTGAAGCGCAGACAAAGCTTAACTATGGCGATGCTGATATTTGTCGTAGCCCTGTTGGTATTCGGCAGCTATATCACTGCGCGCACCGTAAGGCGAGAGCTTGAGGTGGCCAAGATGCGGGCGGACTTCGTCTCGACGGTTTCACACGAATTTCGCTCTCCTCTTACGGGGATTCGCCAGCTCGCCGAGATGCTCTTTCGTGGACGCGTGGCCGACGAGGAAAGACGCCGCCGCTACCATAAGATGATTCTTCAAGAGAGCGAACGTCTGGGGCGTCTCGTTGAAAATCTGCTGGATTTTTCCAGAATGGAAGAAGGACGCAAGGAATACCGGCTCGCACCATTGAACACTTCTTTCTGGTTACGAGAGCTGGTTGAAAATTTTCAGTCGGAGGTTGATGGGAACGAAATTTCGCTTGTGGCCGATATCCCCGAAGATCTTCCCACAATTTCTGCTGATGGTGAGGCGCTGGAATGCGCGGTCCACAACCTGCTCGATAACGCCATGAAATACTCCCCCGGCGCGCAGACGGTCTGGCTTGATGTCGGTGCCGGGAACAGCGACGTCACAATCTCGGTCCGTGATCGCGGTGTGGGTATTGCCGAGCCGGACCGCAAGCACATCTTCGACAAGTTCTATCGTGCGGATGGCGAGATCTCTCTGCAGGTCAAAGGGGCAGGCCTGGGACTCAGCATTGTGAGACATATCGTGGCAGCGCATGACGGCACAGTCGATTGCGAAAGTCGAGTAGGTGAGGGAAGCCGGTTTTCAATCAGGCTTCCGGTAACACCGAATCTGCAAGGAGGTTAAAGGAACTATGCAACGCATCTTGGTGGTCGAAGACGAACCGACGATTGCGACAGGTCTTCAGGATGACCTGGAACAGGAAAGCTATACCGTGGAGGTCGTCAACGACGGTGCCGTGGCAATCAAACGCATACTCGAAGGAGAGTTCGATCTCATCCTGCTCGACGTGATGCTGCCCGGCGCGGATGGCTTCACCGTCTGTCGCGACGTGCGCATGAAGGGTATCCGCACTCCGATCATCATGCTGACGGCCAAAGGACAGGAGGTGGACAGGATCGTGGGATTGGAACTCGGCGCCGACGATTACGTTACAAAGCCATTCAGCCCGCGCGAACTCCTTGCCCGCATCAAGGCTGTTTTGCGACGCGCCCACGACGAACCAGAACATGCCAGCAATTACCAGTTCGCGGATATCACTGTCGATTTTGACCGGTTTGAGGTATTGCGGAAAGGCGAAAAAATAGACCTGACCGCGATGGAGTTCAAGCTGCTGCGCGCTTTCCTGGAGAGTCGCGGCCAGGTTCTCACGATTGATGAACTACTTCGGAAGATCCGGGGTGAAGATGTCTTCCTGACCGATCGCGTGATTTACACGCATGTCAACAACTTGCGCAGCAAGATTGAGGAGAATCCCCACAATCCCAAACTACTCATCAGTGTACGCGGCGTTGGCTACCGCTTTGACGGGTGAAGTCACGGAAGTATGGCGGATTGCATGACCGAAGCTTGAAAGAAACCTGACCTGAGCTTGGAGCAAGCGCCCAGCCACTCCAGCTACGGTGGCTTCAAGCTAAGGAGCTAGAAATGAAAAGCAAGACATTGATTTTGATCATTGCATTGGCAATGGCTGGCGCTTTGCTGCCCGCGAAATTACCAGCGCAACAGAGCGAATCACCGGAAGTTCTACTGGGCGCCGCTCTTCATCAAGAGGAAGTTGAGGGGAATCTTGAAGCGGCAATCAAGACATACCAGAAGATCCTGGCAGAACATCCGGACAACAGACCTTTGGCAGCCAGAGCTCTGCTCCAGATCGGCGGGTGCTATGAAAAGCTGGGAAAAGACGAAGCGCGCAAGGCCTACGAGCGATTGCTTAGCGACTACGCTGATCAGTTCGAGCAGGCCACGCTTGCCCAGAGCCGGCTGTTCGCATTAGACAAGCTTGGCGGAGCCGGCCAGGAAGACAGGCTTGTGGCCAGGCAAGTGTGGAGCTCGTCTTACATGGGCAGTATCGCAGCAGCCCCGTCCCCTGACGGCAGGTTTCTTTCCTATGTGGACTGGGGCACGGGGGGAGACCTGGTTATTTGCGATCTGCATGCCGGCACGACTCGCCGTCTAACAAACGAGGGGTCATGGGAGGAAACCGTGGAATTCGCCCTATCTTCCAGATGGTCTCCCGACGGCAAGCTGATCGCTTACGACTGGTACAACGGCGAATCCCAGGACGTCCGCGTCATCGCACGTGAGGGCGGAGATCCGCGTGTCCTGGTCGACCATAAATACGACGAGTGGTCGCAAACGTACGATTGGTCGCCGGATGGAAAGCAAATTTTGATGGGTCTCGCTAAGGAGGATGGCACAAGTCAAATCGTGCTGGTATCCGCCGGGGATGGCGCAACCAAGGTAGTTAAGACATTCCAAAAGCACGAGCTCTCTTCAGGATATCCAGGAGTCGCGCGCTTTTCCCGCGACGGGCAGCACATTGCCTATGACCGGCCGCAGAAAGAGAACAGCTTGGAGCATGACATATTCCTGATCGCCATTGATGGGAGCCGCGAAGTCAGGCTGGTCGCGCACCCCGCAGATGACCTCCTCTTTGGCTGGCCGCCTGACGGCAAGGGGATTCTCTTCGCAAGCGATCGCACAGGCTCTCTTGATATGTGGTTCCTCCCGGTCTCCGGAGGGAAGGCCCCGGGGACTCCGGTGCTCGTCAAGACAGGAATGGAACGATCGGCTCCCCTCGGATTCACGCAGGACGGTTCCTTCTATTACACGCAGAGGACGTGGATGTATGACATATATGATGCCAGAGTAGATATCCAGAGCGGAAGGATCCTGGAGCCTCCCGAGCTAATAATCAAACGTCATCAGGGCAGGAATTCCTGGCCCGAATATTCTGCGGACGGGAAATATCTGGCGTACCTGACGACGCGAAGCCAGAGGTTTCAATCCGCCGACCATCCCAACATCCTCCGTATTCGCTCGCTCGAGAGCGGCGAGGAGCAGGAGTTTCCGACCACATTCAAACGGCTTGCCGCACCCCGCTGGTCGCCGGATGGCCGGCATGTCTATGTCGCCGCCACCTGGGACGATTTCGGGATGGGAATCGTCAGTGTCAATGTTGAAAATGGGGAGCTTACCCCGATTGTCCGCGCCGAGAACCCAGCCCTTATAGTAGGTCCCGAAGTCTCTGCAGACGGGAAGGATCTTATTTATGAGCGACGGGATAATCGGCAGGAGCCATTCCGCCTCCTCAGCCGCGACCTCACGACTGGAGTAGAAAGGCTGCTCTATGAGGGCGATTCCCAAGACCCCGTCAGCTTCTCAGTTTCTCCTGACGGCCGCCGCCTGGCTTTCATTAACCGGGGCGAAAAGAAAGTCCTGCGAGTCATGCCGGTGAGTGGCGGCAAGCCAAGCGAATTAATGCGATTCGAGGAGAGCAGGAGTTTCTGGCCCATGGTCGAATGGACGGTGGACGGGAAGTACATACTTTTTACGAGGCTGCAAACCACGAAAGATAAATGGGGATATTCCTTGTGGCGGATTCCCGCAGAAGGCGGAGAACCTCAAGAACTCAACCTTGCTTCATTATCCATCAATGAGCTGGATGCTCATCCCGACGGGCAACATATTGTTTTTCAGTCACCCGGTTCCACTATCAAATCCCCCGCTATCTGGGTGATGGAAAACTTCCTGCCGCCGGCTGCGAGTGACGCGAACTGACAACTTCCTTAAGGCAGGGGCGCTCCGCCGGGCGCCCCTGCAATTTTCATAGGGGCAAAACGGTCACCCGGCAACTCGTTTTTGAAAGACGGCGTTTGTTGCGATTTCGCCCAACAATGCACAGCTGATGTCGAAAAAGAGAGCGACTAGCCGCTCATCCTGAAGATTTCGCCTTGCTCCAGTGATCTTTCTCGGTTCATCAGGATCCACTGCGTGTGTTCACCCAGGGCTGCGTCCCCTAGCACGTGGAGTATCCGCCGTTTTTCATCGTCGTTATCGGTGGCATCGATGCGACGCCTCGCATTGTTGAATATGCGGAACATAAAATCGTACTGCTTGATGAGCTCGGCATCGGCAACGCTGTCGCCATACGACTGGCGAACACCGACTAGCAGCAACATGATGCCCATCAGGACAACCACTGGGTCCCGCAGCACGTCTTCCAGTTCAGCAGTCATCAGGATAAACAGGGTGATGACAATAAATCCGATCCAGAATGCCAGCTTCGCCATTCGCTCAGTACGCTGAAATCGCTTCACTTTTTCTGCACCTTTGTGCAGAAAATAGCCAAGCTGGCCTGAGTCTTTATCGCCGAGCCATTCGCGCAGTGTGAAATCAAGCCCGGCTTTTTCCTGATAATCCGCTGCGTCGCATTCGGTTCCCGCCACTCGCATAACATTACGAATCCAGCCGAGATCCGGGTCCTGTGTCTGCAGGAAGGTATCGTGTGTGTACTTTGACCGGTTGTCGGAATTTACGCCGGCTGCTGACCAGTAAAGCTGGACCCGAAGGCCCTCGGCTAGCGTCCTGTAATCCAGGTACTTTCTGTGCCAGGCGTGCCGTTTGCCTAACATATGGATAACCATCGCCAATGCAAAGAAGGCGAGAAACGCATACAGGAATATCCGCGCCGGCAGCATGTCGGAGTAAGCGATGTACATCACGCCCATCAACAGCGCCAGCAAATGTATTGCCAGCAATGCGAAATGCGTACGCTTCTGGAAGTGAATCGCCAGCCAGTCTGCAGCGCGAAAGATATGATCGATATCGCCAAGTCCCGGTGGCAAGGTGGCGCGATCTTTCTCCTCCAGTAACGGCCGCGCCTCAGCGCGAATTGCTTCCGCGTGATTGAGCGCGTCGCGGCTGAACTCACTGGTATATCGAAATACCCGGCGGTGACTTTCCGGCAGTTTCTTGGAGCGTGGCTCATGTTCGTCGAGCGAGAACCACCAGTGATCACCCACCTCTAATTCTTCGGCAGGCTGTCCATCCTCTCGATCTCGTGAGCATACGATGTGGTAGACAAGATCACTCTCATCATCGGCAATAATAAGCCCGCTGCCGCTTGTCTCCGATGTGTAGCCGGGCATCACATCATCGTGATGAAAACGCACGACCTGCCCGGTGCCACCGAGCCTGTCGCCTTCTTTTCCGTCCCAGAGTGCCAGGAGGATGTGGCAGTGCGCACAGAGGAAAACGCCTACCTGGGCGTACTGTTGGTTCCGTGCATTGCCATGCTCGCTGATCGACTCGAGCGTATTGCCGGGAGTTAGTGGCAGCTCATAAATTTCGGCGGCGCGGCTACTAATGAACTCAAATTTTTCTCGTACGTCGACTGTGTCAAAGTCCTTGATGTACAGGTTTCTGGTCATTGGTAAGGGCACGATCAATGGAATGTCAAGCCGCAGCGCTTCTTCGGCAACGAGTTGATCAGCCCCTTCCGCAAGCGACGACATGACGGTCACACCACGATCAGGATATTCATCGCGAAGATTGGTCAAAAACGTGCCAACCCGTTCCCGAATTCCAGGAATCTCTTCAGCAACCAGATCGCGATGACCCGTCACCGCAACGATCAGCGGAACGGCAAATCCGGCCTGGCCGCCGACCACGGTGTGCGATTGTGTCTGCGTGAAATCCATTGAGGTGCAATTTACTTGAAAGAAGGAGCCCGGCTAGAGGCTGGACTCCGCATCCGCCGAATAACGAGTAGCGTCCTGCGGGCGATCCCAAGCCGTGTAGAGATCCATGAGGTATTGACGGGCCGTATCGATATGCACAGCTCTGGCGCCAGTGTTGCCGCGCAACTGCTCGTAACTCTCCAGCAGCAGTGGCTCGGCCTCGGCGTAACGCGACAATTGCGTCAATGATGCACCTTGTGTTGAGAGCGCCCAGGCTGTACGCCAGTGATCCGGCGCATACGCTTCGGCAAGTGACTCGTGCGCCGTTTGCGCTATTTCCAAAGCAGCTGTCGCCCGCCCCGTCCGAAGCAACAGAATTGCCATGCCCGTTTGCGTGATCGCGATCTCCGGATGATTGGCATCGAACAGCGCCTGGTTCATCTGCAGTGCCTCACGAAGCAGGGGCTCTGCGGCTTCGTAATCGCCGGCTTCGACCAACCAGCCAGCGAGATTCTGCATTCCATAGGCGACGTCGGGGTGATTGCCTGGATATGCGTTGCGATAAACAGCCAGCGCGTTTCGCGACAACTCGAGCGCACGCTCATTGTCGCCCATGTCATAGTAAAGGAATGCGAGATTGTTCAGTGAATTGCCCAGCAACGGGTGCTGTTCATTGAAAAGTTCGCGGCGCATTGTCAGCGCTTCCTGGTAATTCGCTTCAGCGGCGCTGTATTCGCCGATATCGTGCAGCAGAAACGCCAGGTTATTGAGTCCGACCGCGACCTCGGGATGCGAATCTCCATACAAGCGTCGCTTCATGTCCAGGGACTCTCGAAACAGTGCCTCGGTTTCGTCGTACTCACCGGTTTCCAGCAAGAACACCGCAAGGTTGTTCAGGCCGTCATCGAGATCCGGGTGCACGCCGCCAAGTGCTGCTCTGCGACGAATGGCCAACGATTCGCGCAGCAGGGGCTCTGCCGCTTCGTATTCACCCTGGTCCCAGAGACTCATGCCGAGATCATCCAGACTCTGGGCCACGGTCAGGTTTTCCTTGCCAAGCGCATTACGCTGAATCTCGACTGCCTCGCGCAGCAGTTCCTCAGCGCCTTCGAAGTCACCCTGCAGCGAGCGAATATCCGCCAGCCCGACCAGGCTCAATGAAAGATCGGGGCCAGGCACGTCCAACGACCCACGCTGTATCGCGATTGCCTGCTGGTATAGCTCTGCGGCATCCTCAAGCTCTGCTTGCAAGCCGAGCAACGCGCCCAGATTTGCCTGGCTGAGTGCAACTTTCGGGTGCTCCGTCCCATAGAACGTTTGCCGTGTCGCAAGGCCACGATCCAGCAACGTCCGCGCTTCTTTATATAGGCCCAAATGCATGTAGACCGTGCCCATCGTGTCGATGAGTGTCGACTGAATTGCCGGTTGGTCCTGTAGCTCGAATTCAATCCGTCGCGCGCCCTGGTCAAGTATCTCCCGGGCTGTGATCGTGTTGCCGAGTGCTTCGCTCGGATCCGAGACGGCGAACAGTTCAACAAGAAAGGTGGTGGTCTGCTTCGACGTTTCGGCTTCGGCTTCGGCACGCACGCGCTGCCGTTCCGCTTCTGCCCGCGCAAAAATAGCAACGGTGGCAAGCGTCGTTGCGATGAGCATACCGACAGTCGCCGCGGACGCGATGATGGCAAGTCGACGTTGGCGACGTTGGTGCTCACGCTGCTTCAACGCGTCCAAACCGACGCCAAGCATTCCGGCGATGACCTTTAGCTTCGCGTCGGTTTTACTATCTTTGCCTTCACGCACATCGGCAGCGATAGGCTCCGCACGAACGTCGCTGAGTGTTCCATCGTCACCTAACTTGTAACGCAACGCTTCCGGAAAGCATTCCTCGAGTTCGAGGTCGGGCCGTTCGGCGGCGTTCGGCTCGCCGCCGATGATCAGGCAGAAGATTCGATCTGCGCGACCCAGTCTCTTGTAAGCGAGGATCTCCTCGTTGACCCACTTGGAGCGCGCAGCGGCTGGGGAGCAGATCACGAGTTGGCAGGAGGATTGCTCCAGGGCCTCGTTGATCACTGCACCGAGATCGGTTGCAGTTGATAACTCCGCCCGATCGCGAAAGACAGGTGTCAGTCGTTTTGGAATCGGACCATGATCGGTGACCTCGCCCACAAGACGCTTGGGCGGACGATAGGACTCAAGAGATCGGTGCAGCCAGTCGGCCCACTTATCGTCTTCGTGACTGTAGCTGATGAATGCTCTATATCTGGCATCGTTCATATTCATTTGACCAAGCCTTCGATATCAGCAGAATCCGAATCTGCGCTCACCAATGTCGTGTGTCAATCGGCAGCGTTGCATGACGACGCCAGTTGCATTCACCCTCGAGCGTCCGTCCTGAGATGGGTGCGCAATCACCTTAACATCTTTATGTTAAACCAGATGGTGCATTTACCGACATCGATCAGTGAAACACGGGCGGACACCGAGTCTTGGAGTATCTAAGGTGGTAATCTGAGCGTAGACTGAAGAAAAGAAAACCGGGCCCTGTGCGCCGCGAGACTTTCAAGTCCTGAATTGTCCGCGCCGTCGGCAACCCGAGTTCCGCAGGATAATCATTCTGCATCGGTGGATAAAAAGAAAATCTTCGTGGCTATTGCTGGCGACCACGAGAATTGGAGACAATCATGAAAAGAAAGCGAATATTCGCGGCAATTGCGGTGGCTTTCGCAGCGATAGTCAGTGCGCCGGCCAGTGCGGTTGAGCTATACACTACGTTGGGCGCAGGTAATACCTTTCAGGCCTCTCACAACGTTTCCCACGATGACATTGACGGCCAAGTTACGCCACCGCCCTACACGGACCTGAACTGGGCGATGGCATGGACGCCGTCGGTTACTGCTGAAGTAACCGACATCGACATTGCTCTGAGTCTGGGCGACGAATATCACACGGTCGACGAAAACGTGGCAGAAGTGTTTCTCCACTCAGATGCGAGCGGAATGCCGGGCGCGATCATCGATACCTACGTGTTCACGGGTCTGACCAGTGAAACATCTGGAGGCGCTGTCGAATCGGCGGCTTCGAGTCTTAACCCGTTGGTCACGGCCGGGACAACGTACTGGATTTCCGTATCAGCCGGGTTACCAGGCAACAGCCTTTACTCGCAGGTTGGTTGGCATTCGAACGATCAATCGATCTCCGGGAACCGGGCGAGCGAAACCGACAATGGGGGTTGGGTGAATGCTGGCTTCGCGACGCAAAGCGCGTTCCGAATTTCCGGGACACCGTCCAGTGACACCTTCCTGCTTGGCGCTGAATCGGAGACCGGCAATCTGTTGGCAGTGGACCCATGGGAAGGCACGGGCGAAGTCATCGGCCCCACGGGGATCATTCCGCTAACTGCACTCGCCAAGGACCCGACTACAGGGATTCTCTATGGCGGTGAGGTGGGCTCGTACAGTTCAAGTTCGCTGTATATCATTGACGAGGTCACCGGTGCGCCGCAGGTAGTAGGCAGCACCGGCGGTATCGAGGCCATCAACGCTGCGGACTTCGATGCTGATGGTCAGCTGTGGGCTGCCGTTACGGTCGAGGTCGAGGGCGAGGGGGGCGACTTCGAAGCCCTGGCGCAAATCGACAAGACAGACGGAAGCGCCACGCTCGTAGGGTCTGGATTTGGAGTCGATGGCGTCGACGGTATCGCGTTCGACAGGGCAGGCGTCTTGTGGGGTGTCTCCAGTGACACCGACGAGCTCTTTCGAATCAGCCTAACAGGGGAAAGCGCAGGGGAAATCGTACCCGATTCCGAAAGGGATCTCGAAGACGGAGAAAGTAGTCCGCCACCCGGAGACGGTTTCCATAGCCTGGAATTCAGCTGTGACAAAACTCTGTTCGCCGGCACTGGAGGGATTTACTACGGTGAGGGTGGGTATGAGGATGGCGGGGAACTCTTCACCATTGATACGAGCACCGGAGAATTCAACCAAGTCGGAGACAGCGCCACGGACGGCTCCAGCCTGGGCGGGCTAGCTCTGATGCACACCACCTGCGGGACCAGCGTCATCGACTCGCCGACCCCAGAGGGCGAGGATATCGTCGTGGTCTCAGTCGAGGCCTTCGAACAGGTCGCTGCATTGGTCATCGAAGAGGGTACAACCAGTGCCAATTTCTGCGTGGGGCCCGATGTTCGCCACAGCACGGATAAAAAAGGCCGAGACAAATTCAAGTCCCGTGACCTCCACCTGTTCGAGCTCAGTGGCTTAGGTAGCTGCACCGGGCCCCTCGTACCCGGCGAAGACGAGACATGGGAAGACCTGCTTTCACAAATCGATCTCAAAATCCCGAGTCCGTACAACAGTTATTTTGGGGAGTTTACGCTCCCCGGTGAAACGGAGCCTATCGAAGGCTACTGGCTGGTTGTGGGGGTCGTAAGGACGACGGCCGAATACGACGGCGTGGTGACCGTCGTGAGTTTCCCCGAGGCCCTGATCGACTACACTATGAACCCGCTGGCAGAACAGCCGGGCTGCGACCGGGCTTTGCCCTGGCGGACTCTGGATTTTGCCGGAACAGTCGAAGCTTTCGGTGACTTCGCGAATGTCGAAGGCGATCGCATGATTGTCAGCACGGCTCAATGCAATCGCAACCGTAGCTTGACGCGACGTACGACTCACGCTTATCCACTGCGCTTGGAGAGCAAAGCGAAAAAAGGTAAAGGAAAAGGTAAAGGAAAAGGGAAAGGAAAAGGGAAAGGAAAAGGGAAAGGAAAAGGGAAAACAGGTCAGGAGGAGATCCATATCGAACAGCAATTCACCGGCATCCGTGACACCCTTGGTGAAGCAACTGCCTGTGTTCTTGACACCACGCCGATCGGGGACATGGGAGACTCATTAGATGACGCGGAAGCGGCCTTTGCCCTTGGGACCCTGGCGGGCTATGCCGCCGCAGAAGAAGCTCTCGAGGAGGTGGCGCGTATCGCTAGGGATACGGACTTCGCGAATTGTCTGGATAAAGCGAATTATCGCGGTGCCTTCATGTCCCGCGCGTTGACGGCGGCATTTACCGTGCACGACCGATTCGAGCATCCGGATACCTATATGAAATACGAACTTCCCGCCGATTTCGATCTGCCGCTGCTCGACTCAGAGGATCCGTAGCCGAATCCGTAGGCTCACAGTTCATACGAGGAACAAACAAGGAACCCAGCGGCGTGACCATCGCGTCACGCCGCCGGCTCTTTTTGCATGAGTGGCACGCCCGGACGGATTGATTCAGGCCTACGGCCTTCACCCCTTCGGGGCGCACTGCGTGCGTCTGTCGTCGCGCTCCGCGCTCCTCGGTGCGAACCGCCGACCGGGCTGTTGAAACCTAAGCGCCAACCGATAAGACTTCCTCAAAAGCGATACGGTTCGAAGCTCCGAATGCAGCTATAAGTAATTGATATATAACGGCTTAAAGACGACGTTTGTTGCGATTTCGCCCCACAATGCATAACAATGCACAGCTGATGTCGGAAATTGGTCGGAAATTCCGCGGCGGATTCTTATATCTGTGCCAGTAAGTCATTAATGAAATCTAGTGAATAAGACTTTCATACGGAATCTTCAATCCTGCATGCAACTTCTTAATCATTGCCAGTGTTAAAGTTCGCTTTCTACTCAACACCTCAGACACACGTCCGCTCGCGCCAATATAGGGTTCCAGATCTTTGCGCGACAGGCTGTTTTGCTCCATCAGGAACTTTATCGCTTCAACAGGATCTGATGTGGGAATCGCAAAATGTTCATCTTCATACTTCTCAACGAGAAGCATCAATACATCCAGCTCGTCGCCTTTCAGCGTACCCGATTTTGCACCCCATAATTCATCCACACGCTTGAGCGCACGATTCAGCTCACGATCACTCTTTATAGGCTTCAGTTTCATCATCAATCTCAAATATGTTCAATATCCCCGATCTTGTCGTATTGCTCATGTGTTCCTACAAACCGAATCAGCATCCCGCGTCGGGCATAGTCCATCAACACTACGATTCTGTACTTGTTACCGCAGACATTAAAAACAACGCGGTTATTCTTTAAGACGCTCGCATTACGCAAGTCGGCCTTCAGCTTATGAGGCGAACTCCATTTGGCCGATGCACAAAAATTGTACCACTCCGTCATTTGCTTCTTTGCATCTCTGTATTTCGGATTACTTTCCCAAAATCTACGTAATCTTGACTTGGCGATAACCCTCATTGACATACACTAGCATGCTCCCACCATGGGAGCAAGAATAATTCTCCCGTATTGGGAGGCACGCAATTAGGTTGGAAGTACTGAAGTAATGGGGTCAGAGTAAAGGGACAGAGTAAAAAGGCGTAGAGAAACCTCAGCCGATCAGGTATGGGAACTGTGGAATGCTGGACTCATTCCACATGGCCTTGCGGCTTTAGCGTGGTCGCTCATTTCGGGTTGTTTCCAGCCTGTCACTATCTTATCAACTCACCGACAGCTAAAGCGTGTAAATCGGTCGGGCTTGTCCCTTTAGTCGAGCGGCTGCTATCGGGCAAGTGCGCCCAGATTGAATCCACGTCTTATCGTAAACACTGCGGCGACTACTGATATTAGCGGCCAGCATCAAGCCGTATAACTCTTGTACGCACAAGCGCAAAAAAATGGAATTATCCGCCATGGACGGCTATTGGGAGAACGTTATGGCGAACAAACGAACTTTCACGCTGCTGTTCTTAGCAGCAATTACTTCGATTGGCCCTTATTTAGAACCCGCGTATGCGGAAGAACCACTGTGGAACGGATTTATTAATTACACAAAATGGGTAGACAAAAACAATGATAACAGTCTCGCTGAATACGAATTATCAAACATTAATCAATTTGTTTTAAATGACCTGGGCAATTTTTCTTTTATTGTCTTTCAGCCAATATCGAATAAGTTCTTTGTCCCCGAAGAAGAAAAGTCAAAAAGACAACATTTTGAGATTTACGCAAAAGATAATGACTCAGGAAAGGAATGGAAAGTTTATGAATCAATCGTTGATAGTAGGAAGATCAGCTTTTTCCAATTATTGCCAATTGCAGGCAACATCACACTTACTTGCACATACTCAAATTTTGCGAAAAAACCTTCATTGACTTATGAGTTCATAACAAAAAATACAGAGGAGGACCAGCATTTAAATTATTATCTAAACAATGAACAGATTCTAGCATTGTCCAAATTAAGTGAAGAGAAAGTTAGTGCGTTTAGAAGTGCAAAATCAGTAGGATTGAAAGTTATTCAGAATTATGACTGGCTCAATGCTTATGAGCTTCCTTTCTATGAAACAGCAAAAAGATTATTGAAATTCACTGGAATTAATATAAATGATGATCAAAACACTACAAATGATCTTCAAATTATTGTAAATGTGAGCGGAACTTCTGAACCAGGTACTTCATCGGTTCGAACCGGTGATAATCAATACACAACAGTCGATACTCGTGTGAGTGTTGGACTTAATGGGACTATCATTTTTAAATCGGCGCTCAAAGATTATTACGCCAATAATTTTAACTGGAAAAAGCGCGTATATCCTCTCGAATTTGTTTCGAAGCGTGGAAGATGGTCTCAAAGTACTGGTCAAGTTCGCAGTGGATACCGGTCTATGTTTTACAATGAATCATTTCTCAAATATTTTGGGGAAATGCTTATTGGTGCATTCGAACTAAACCCCGTTGATTTTTACCTATATGCGGCAACTGATGAAATTGAAGCGATTAGTTATAACGCTCTAAAAGTACTTGGTGGACTCCATGACAAAACTGCGTTCGATCCTTTGGTGGAAATATATTCAAATGATAAATCCATCTGGAAGAGAAGGGGCGCAATTTATGCGTTGGGCGAAATGCAAGACCCACGTGCGTTTGACATCTTGATTGAAGCCTTAAATGAAAAGGATCTTGAGATACGGAGTAATGCAGGGGAAACCTTATTTAATACCTTGCTTGAAATGCAAGACCCTAGAGCATTTGACATTATGTTAGAGGCCTTAAGTGCGACCTATTCCGATGTAATAAGGGGATTGGCTGCAAATGCGTTGGGCGATTTAGATGATTCTAGAACAATTGGGGCCTTGATAAATGCTCTCGAAGACAAGAAGCATACAGTAGTTATAGATGTAGTAAATGCACTAGGGAAGTCACGTGATAAGAACGTTATAGAACCACTTATTATCAATATTAACAGAGCAGAAAATAATAAGGATTGGAAAATATGGCAGCGTAGAAACGTCATTAATGCAACGATTAAGGTTCTTGGGGGTTTTAGAGACCCAGTGACCATTGAAAATATCATTCCGTTAATGAAAGAGAGGGCATTTAGGGAAGAAGCACAGAAAGCGTTAATTCAGTTGACCGGAGAAGATCTAGGCAAAAAATACAGGGCTTGGAATAATTGGTGGAATGAGCATAAAGAAGGTTATAAGTGAAATAGACACTTTTTATTTTTCAAATAATTTCAGAAAAAGGCTCTTTGAAATTGCTCGGGAGTCACAAGCGGGGTCATTACAGTAATCCGAAAACGAAAGTTTGCCCCACGGAGCCTCGAAAAAGAAGATTCAATTCAGCAGGAATAACCTAATTTCTAGACAGGCTCGCGATCGACAGCCCGGTCATGCTTGCAGCATGCTCACCAAACTCTACATCATGGCTCTACTGGTTGATGAGGAACTAACCGATCAGGTGTGGGAACTGTGGGGTGCGGGGGTTATTACGGCTACGGCTAAAGTAATGGGGTCAGAGTAAAGGGACAGAGTAAAAAGGCGTAGAGAAAGCTCAGCTACGGAGCCGGCAAACCTGTTCCCGCCACCAACCTGCGGAGACCCCTGATACCTGGCTTTCGCCCTGCCGAGAGCGCGAATTGCTACCCATACTGCTACCCAAAGAACAAAGGGCCACACCACGAATGATGTAACCCTTTGTTTTTATTGGCACGCCCGGACGGACTCGAACCGCCGACCACCTGGTTCGAAGTTAGCTCGCTAACCTGTAAGTAGTTGTATTAACTAAAGAAGACGCTGGGCGTCCGTTGCATCAATCGCTCTACTCTGCACAACAATGCACAACCCAACCACGCAAAACTCCCGCAGCGGCATAGATCGAAAGGCGTCTAGTCGCCCTCTGCCGAATACTTGCCGTCCAGCGCCAGGAGCGCCGTATCCTTCCATCGAACTTTCACTGTCTACGCCTCGACCTTGTTGGCCATTTGCAGCATAGCGCCCAACAACACGTTGGCACCGGCAGTGAGATCGGCCGGTTCCGCATTTTCTGATTCGTTGTGTGAAACACCGCCTTCGCACGGGACGAAGATCATTGACGTAGGCGCAACACGTGCGACGTAAACCGAGTCGTGACCAGCGCCGGAAACAATGGGCTGATAGCTCGCGCCCAAAGCTTCTGTTGCGACCTTTACGGCCGCAATACAATCCTTATCAAACTTGAGGGCGGGCGAATACCATTCCTCTCGAATATCGCCGACCACGTCGGCAGCCTCGGCTTGCTCAGCAACAATAGCGACCAACCGCGCATTGATGTCTGCAAGAGTGTTCGCATCCGGGTGTCGAATATCGACTGCAAGCGTTACTGTTTCCGGAACCGTGTTTCGCACACCAGGGCTAGCTTTGATGTCACCGAAGGTGACTCGGGCATCGGCATCGACAGAAGAAATATAAGCATACATTTGTTGCATCGTTCCTGACACAGCTATCATCGGATCGCGACGCATGGTCATTGGTGTCGGGCCGGCGTGTACCGCATCACCGGCAAAGACGACGTCCAGCCATTTAATGCCTTGCACGCCCTGGACCACACCGATGGTTTTCTTATTGCGCTCCAGAATCGGACCTTGTTCGATATGAACCTCAAACGCCGCTTTTATCGGGTAGGGCTCGCAAGTTCGATCACCGGCGTAGCCGATACGCTGCAATTCATTCGCTATCGATTCGCCATCCTTGCTACAACGACTGTGACCATAGTCGATATCGAACGCACCGGCGAATACACCGGAACCTATCATTGCCGGCGAAAATCTGGCGCCCTCTTCATTCGTCCACACAACGACGTCGATCGGATGCTGTGTTTTAACGTCGTTTTCGTTCAACGTACGAATTACTTCGAGTCCCGCCAGGACTCCATAGACGCCGTCGAATTTCCCGCCGGTAGGCTGCGTATCAAGGTGAGATCCGGCAATGACGGCCGGCAGAGATGGATCCAAGCCTTCTCGTCGAGCAAATAGATTACCCATTTTGTCAATCGAAACGGCACATCCCTCGGCCTTGGCCCATCGGATGAATAGGTCTCGACCCGCCTTGTCCTCGTCGGTGAGCGCCTGCCGGTTGCATCCGCCCGCCGTGGTCGCCCCAATACGCGCCATTTCCATCAGGCTGTCCCAGAGTCTTGCGCCATTTACACCTATTTCTTTTGTACTGGTCATTGCAACATCCGTTCTAGTTTTGTTTGCAGGTTGGTCACTGCTGGACTGCGCTCGATTGCTTGCTTCGCCATCATTTCACCCATCGTCGCGACTCAGCGCAATCCTTCATTGGTCAGGTCTCTTTGAGTATTTTTGATTGCGCTACGCAGTACGTCGACCACGGTTTCGGTCTGCGCTTCAGTCATGATCAACGGTGGAGAAAGGATAATGTAGTCGCCAACGTTGCGCGCAATGAGTCCAGCGTCGTAGGCGTAGTTCGC
>Ga0255053_10000501_pt1 | contig 21690 bp, 22 predicted proteins | sample JV7_2_22_MG_FD_188635 | JGI IMG/M metagenome (GOLD analysis project Ga0255053, IMG submission 188635) | Seawater microbial communities from Jervis Inlet, British Columbia, Canada - JV7_2_22 | ecosystem: Environmental > Aquatic > Marine > Inlet | place: Canada: British Columbia | collected... | reverse complement strand
CCTGTTGCGCGGCTATGCCCGCTGGACCGGGCAAGCCAATAGCGTGCAAGCGGGTGAGTACCGCATCCTGAGCGGTACGACGCCGGCCGGGCTACTTGATCAGTTTACGAGCGGCGACGTACAGCTGTATTCGTTCACGATCGTAGAAGGCTGGAACCGGTGGGACCTGTTGCGCACCATGCAGGCGCATCCACAGATCGACGCGCGCATGACGGACGAGGACTGGCCTGCGCTGCTGGCGGAACTCGGCACCGACACGACGCATCCGGAGGGCCTGTTCCTGCCGGAGACGTACCGCTTTCCGCGCAACACCACCGACCGAACCCTGTTGAAACAGGCCTACGGATTGATGCAGGCCGCGCTCGCCGAAGAATGGGCGGAGCGCGACACCACGTCGCCTGTTGCGACGCCATACGAAGCGCTCATCCTTGCATCGATTGTCGAAAAGGAGACAGCCAGGACTGATGAGCGCGCAAAGATCGCGGGAGTGTTTGCGCGACGGCTCGACAAACGCATGCGCCTGCAGACTGACCCCACTGTAATTTACGGTATCGGTCCCGGATTCAATGGCAATCTGACGCGCCGCGATCTAAAGACGGATACGGCCTATAACACGTACACGCGTGGCGGCCTGCCACCCACACCGATAGCGATGCCCGGACGCGATGCGATTCACGCGGCATTGCACCCGGCAGCGGGTGAAGAGTTGTATTTTGTGGCAACCGGCCTCGACGATGGCAGCCACAAATTTTCCGCAACAAAATCGGAACATGATGCGGCCGTTGCCGAGTACCTGCGGCGGTTGCGTAATAAACGTAGCAAGGGAATGTGACATGCAGGACGGGAAGTTCATTACATTCGAGGGTATAGAGGGGGTCGGCAAGTCGACGAACATCGACTACCTGGTCGGACTCATCGAAGCACATGGCCACACGGTGTTGCAAACCCGGGAGCCGGGTGGCACCCCGATCTCCGAGGACATCCGTCGCATACTGAAAGAGCATGGCGACGAACCGATGCCCGATGTCGCAGAGATGCTGCTGCTGTTTGCGGCCCGCTCGATCAACGTGAACAACTCCATCCGGCCGGCACTTGCCGCTGGAACGTGGGTGGTCAGCGATCGCTTCACAGACTCCACGCGCGCCTACCAGGGCGGCGCACGTGGATTTCCGCGGGCGAGCATCGAATGGCTGGCGGACTTCGTTCACGGCGACCTGCAGCCGGATCTGACAATTTTGCTCGATGCGCCCGTTGAGACGGCCATGCTGCGCGCAGGCAGGCGAGGGGATCCCGACCGCTTCGAGGTCGAACAAGCCGACTTTTTCTCGGCCGCACGTGAAACCTACCTGCAACTCGCGGAACAGGAGCCGGAACGTTTTGTCGTTGTCGACGTGTCTCGGGATCTCGACAGCGTGCGCGAGGTGATTCAGGAAATTGCGACCATGCTGTTAACTGATTAATTACTTTAAATAATAGTTATAAGATAATGATATAAATGAATATTATCTGGCAAAACAACTTGGCGGAGTCCTGGTTGGATCGGATCGAACAGGGTCGCCAGCCGCATGCGGTGCTGCTGGCAGGACCTGTCGGCGTCGGCAAGAGGGCAGCTGCGGCCTGGATGGCCGCCGGTCGCCTCGGCAAGGACCCCGGTCTGCCGCTTCCTCAGTATCCGTTCGAGCGACCCTCGCATGCCGACCTGCACTGGATCGAGCCTCCGGAAGACAAGACGAACATCCTCATCGACCAGATCCGCGAACTCGTCGGCGAGTTGCAGCTCACCAGCTACGAAGGCCGTGGCAAGGTCGCCGTCATCGAGCCGGCCAATGCCATGACCACGAGCGCGGCCAACAGCCTGCTGAAGACCCTCGAAGAACCCCCCGGAGATGCATTGCTGATCCTGATCGCCGATCGCACAGGGCGTTTGCCGGCAACGGTATTCAGCCGCTGCCAGCGTATCGATTTCGCGCCTCCCACCGAGGCTGAAGGTCTCGACTGGTTGGACCGTCTACAGCCGGGAAGCCACTGGGGCGAAGCATTGCGCGCGGCCGGAAATGCACCATTAGCGGCGATCGCGGCCGCCGAGCAGTTGGATACCAATGCATCGTTGAGCCGTGATTTCAGCGGCGTCGGCGCCGGGGAATTGTCTCCTGTCGAAGTCGCTGAGCGCTGGAACAAGCTCGAGGCCGGTTTCGTCCTCGATTGGCTTGCCCGGCAGCTACGCTATGCGATTCTGGCGCTTGGCGGAGGGCGCGACCGTGCATCCGGACTGACAATTGACGAATCTGTGCTGAAGCGCATGGACAGGCGAAATTTGTTTTGCTATCTAGACACGGTTAACCGGCTACGAGGCCAACCCAAAGGCGCCTACAACCCGCAGCTCACGCTGGAAGGACTGTTGATCGACTGGGCTGACGGTCTCGCCAACGCCGGCATGGAAAGAGACTTGGGCGGCATGAATCTGATGCACGCCGAGAGGTAAGGAAATGAGCAAACCCGGGCTGTTGACGTTGACGATCAAGGACAAGAGTGCTTTGTACCTTGCCTATATGCCGTACGTCATCAACGGTGGTCTGTTCATTCCGACCAACAGCTCTTACCGGCTCGGCGACGAGGTCTTCATGCTGCTGAACCTGATGGGCGAGGACGAGAAGATCCCGGTTGCCGGTACGGTGATCTGGATGACGCCCAAAGGCGCCCAGGGCAAGCGCACAGCCGGCATCGGCGTGCAATTCAGCGACCAGGACCAGGGCAATACCCAGAAGAAAATCGAAAACTACCTGGCGGGTGCGTTGGGCGGGGATAAACCCACTCACACGATGTAGCGTTTTGAAATCGCGCGCTGGGGCGCGCTCCCACAGAAATATTCAAACAGTCGCGGATCGCGCCAGGTATCAGGCCTGATCGTTGTTGATTCCACCCCGTAACACGTAGGCCTGGTAGCCGCGTTCGCTCAGGATATAGGCGCCGGCTGAGCTGCGGCGTCCGGTATCGCAGCAAACGACATACTTCTTGCCCTGCTCCAGGGTATTGAGCTTCAGGCGAATGAAATACAACGGAATGTTGATCGCGCCATCGAGGTGCTTATTTTCGAATTCGCTCGGCAGCCGGACATCGAGCCACTGGCCGCCACTCTGGATAATTTGTTGCCCCTGCTCATGGTCAACCCAATCGAGCATCGGCTCGTTAAGCAGCTTCTTGAAGTCTTCCTTGCCCAGGCGCATGACGCCGCCGTCCGTGACCATGGTTACGGTGGCGTTGCGCTTGGCGTCCGAGATCAGCGCTTCCTCACCAAATGTGTCGCCTACCCGCAATTCAGCGAGCTTGATGCCATCCTTGGATAGCGGTGTCTCGCGCGTAACCAGCGCACTGCCACGCGTCAGTACGTAGAAGTAGTCGCCCTCGGCGCCTTGTTTCAGTATGACGTCGCCGGCCTTGTAGTTGATCTGTTGCATGCGCATGAAGATCGCCTGGATATTCGCCGGCGGAATCTTGTGAAACGCCTTGGTCTGCAACAACATCGTCATCCAGTCTTCGTTGCCGCCTTGTTCGTCTCCCGCCAGTTCGGATACTTCGTAGGTTCCGGTCTGGTCCCAGGTCAGCATCACATCGAGCAAGTCGCTGTCGATCGAGATGAACTGCACCCGGTCACGCGCCTTGGCGGACACGCGACGCGGGAAAATCGGTGATACAGGGTTCCGTGCCGAGTCACTACCACCTGCGACCGTCTCGGTCACTTTGCCCTGGTCGACGAGTTCCAGGATGCCGGAAACGATGTAGATCGTGCGCTTTTCGGTGTCGCCTTCCTTGAACAGCACCTGTCCTGGCGATAGTTCGCGAACCTGGACCTTGCGAGCGAGCGCCGCCAGATTGTCTCGCTTGAGACCATCCAGGGGTGAAAATCGTTGGAGCAGCTCCGTGCTTACCTGCTCATTCGTCATTGCTCGTCCTGTCGCAGTTCGTCGTCATTTTGATGTTTGTTATTGCCGCGAGGAAATGCTGCCGGTCCCGCGTGGATCAGCGGCCAAATCCCGTCAGCCGACCGTATTCTACCTTCAATTCAACGACTTCCGATACACCTGCTTGCGCGCAGCGTGAAGCGGCGCACAGTTTGCCGGTATCGGATCGCCAAAACGTGATCAAAGCCTCGCGAAGCCTTCGTGCGGCGTGAACCGTTGCCCATAGCGTTCCGTGAACTCGTCGAGACGCGCTACCGTCCTCTCGATCCCGCGTTCGCGCGCGTAGTTGACGGGGCCACCCCGGAATGGCGCGAACCCGGTCCCGAATATGACCCCCGCATCCAGCAGATCGGCATCGCTGACGACGCCATCGTGCAGGCAGGCAATTGCCTCATTGACCATGGGCAGGATCAACCTGTCCTCGATCTCGGCAGTTGCTCCCGACCAGTCGCTACGCGGCTTGACCGCCTTGCCATCCTCCCAGCGATAGAAGCCCTGACCACTCTTGCGACCCAGCTGGCCCGCCTCGACCATCTCTGCGAGTTTCTCCGGCACCGGCCGGTTCATGGCGGCGCCGAGGACCTTCGAGACGTGCAGCGCGACGTCGATGCCGACACTGTCGACGAGTTCCACGGGACCCATCGGCATTCCGAATGCCTCGGCGGCGCGGTCGATCACGTCGAGCGGCACGCCGGACTCGGCAAGTTCCATCGCCTCAGCCATGTACGGCGCGAGAATACGATTCACGACGAATCCCGGCGAGCTCATGCATTCGAGAGGCAGTTTGCCGATGCCCTTTACGAAACCGAAGCCGATGTCGAGCGCGTCCTGTTCCGTGTCGTCGCAGCGAATGAGTTCGACCAGCGGCAGCTGCGCAACCGGATTGAAAAAGTGCAGGCCGATGAAACGCTGCGGTGCCGCCAGGTTCGTTCGCAGGTCTTCGAGTCGGATACTCGACGTATTCGTGGCGAGCATCGCGTCCGGCCGCATTTTCGATTGCAGCTCGGCATACAAGGCCTGTTTGGCCTCGAGATTCTCGAATATCGCCTCGATGACGAGATCTGCTTTCGCTGCCCCATCGCCGCCGACATCCGCTTGCAGGCGTGACGTCGCTGCTGCGCGATCGTCGTCATTGCGAATTCGCTTGCCGAAGAGTTTGGCGGCACGTTCGAGTGCCGGGTCGATGTACTTTTGTTCGCGATCCTGCAGAGTGACCGTGTGGCCGCGCAGCGCACACCACGCTGCAATGTCACCACCCATCACGCCCGCGCCGACGACATGAACGTGCGAAATCTTCGGCGCCGATTTTGCGCCCTGACCCTTGAGCTTGTTTTGCAGGAAGAACACACGCACGAGATTGCGCGAGGTGCTCGTACACATGAGGTCCGCGATCGAACGAGCCTCGGCCTCGTAGCCCGTGCGCGTCGAAGCGCCATGACGAGACCACAGGTCAATGATCGCGTACGGAGCAGGGTAGTGCTCCTTGCGTGCCTTGCCGGCAACCTGTTTCACAAGCATCGAGCGAATCAACGGTCGCAGGAACGGCAGGTTCAGAACTCGCTCCATGAAAGGCGCGCGTTGTTTCGCCGGGGCAGCGGTAATCAGTTCACTCGCCGCCTTGCGCCAGTTGTCCTCGTCCGTAACCTTGTCGACAAGACCGATGCGGCGTCCCTTCTCAACATTGATCGGCTTGCCGGTCAGCATCAATTGCATGGCCGGCCGTACTCCTGCGATCCGCACCGCACGAACGGTACCGCCGAAGCCCGGGTGAATTCCGAGCTGTACTTCGGGTAGCCCGAGTATGCGTTTGTCGGAAGCGAGCGCCAGGCGATAGTCACAGGCCATGGCGAGTTCCAGGCCGCCGCCCAGAGCGAAGCCGTTGATGACGGCAACGGTGGGACAGGGCAGGGCCTCGAGCCTGTCCAGCACCTGTTGGCCCAGGCGGATAAGACTGTAAGCCTGATCCGGATTCTCGATCGTCGTGAACTCGTTGATGTCGGCGCCCATGACGAAGCCATTGCGCTTGCCCGAGTGAATGACAACTCCGGCTGGTGGCTCCGCGGCGAACGGCTCGATAATCGCGTTGAGCTCGGTCAGAACTTCGCCGGACAATACGTTGGCGCCGCCGTCAGCCTTGTCAATGCACAGCCAGGCGATGCCGTTAGCATCGGTTTCCGATGTCCAGTGTTGTTGGGTCATGACTCTCTCGTAACCTCGAAATCGCAAATCAGCGGAAGGTGATCCGACAGGCGAATGTTGGGAATCTCCAATTTTTGCACCTCGATACCTTCCTGGTACAACACGAAATCCAGTTCCTTGCGTGGCGCACGGCTCGGATACGTGGGCACACTGTCCACGTTTGCGGACGTGAGACCGGCTGCACGCATGAACAGGTAGATCTCATTCTCGCCCCAGAAGGTATTGAAATCACCGGCAACGATGACGGGCTTCTCCGTCTTTTCGATGAGGTCGTGCAGATGACGCAACTGCAGGTGCCTATGGCGGTACTTGAGCGACAGATGCACAAGAAACACCGCGAACTCCTCCATCTCGAGTTCGATGATCAGTCGCTTGATACCGGTTTCGAAATAATGAAATTTCTCACCATGGACGCGCTGCGCTGCCATGAAGGCGTTTCCCTGCTTGCGCACGATGGGAAGAATCTGGTTGATCGACTTCTCACCGTACTTTGTCTCGTAGGACGTGTTCATGCCCAGGTCGCTGGCAATTTTTTCTGCCTGGTTGACCATGCGGCTGCGGATCGAACCCGTATCGACCTCGATCAGTCCGACGATATCCGGATCGACTGTTTTGATGAAGCGAGTGATATCCGGGAGCACGCTCTGATTGCCAAGGACGTACCCTGCACCAGGTATTGGCATATGCATGCTGGCGCCGCCGCCAACGGCATATCGTATGTTGTAGAGAAGGAGTCGCATGCGCGTGGCTACGATACCGAATCACCGCAGACATGCAAACCGGATTATGCAAGCGTGATTCCGGTCGCGCGAGGGCAGCGTGAAACAGCTAGAATCAGCACACCGGCCAAATACAGGAGCAGACGGTGTCGGAGAGCAATCCCATTCGAGTATTCGTCACGCATGCGTTTCAAGAGACTGACGACTACTTGCGCGTATTTGAGTTCATTGAAAGCGTCGATCGCTTCTTCTACCTCAATGTGAGCAAGCCGGACAACGTTCCCGGAACCGGTGGCATCGAGGCCATCAAGGAAGAACTCATCGCGCAGATCAAGGAATGCGAGGCAGTCATCGTGCTTCCGAGCCTGTACGAAGAAAAGGAGAACATGGCCCGATTCCAGATGGATGCGGCCGACGTCAACGACAAACCCATGATTGCGATTCGGCCGTTCGGCGGTGTCGCGGAAACGCCAAAGGCCGTCGTTGAACGTGTCAAGGAACACATAGAGTGGAATGACCGCGAAATCGTTGACTCGCTGCGACGGCAGGCTCGCGGCGAGGATACTGCGCGGTGGGAGACACTTGACTTCCCGGGCTGGGATGCAGATGGTGAAGTTGAAGAATAATTAGTAAGTTATAGAGAATTATTAAGGTAATTTATCGTAATGGTCGCAATCATTGCCCACCGCGGCGCCTCGGCTTACCTGCCCGAGCACACCTTGCAGGCCAAGGCCATGGCCTACGCGATGCATGCGGACTACCTCGAGCAGGACGTGGTTGCCACCCGGGACGACGAACTTGTGGTCCTGCATGACATTCACCTGGATCGTGTCACTGACGTCGCCGAGCGCCATCCGGACCGTGCGCGGGAGGACGGACGCTACTACGTGCGTGACTTCGACCTGGATGAATTGCGCTCTCTGAACGTAACGGAGCGCCTTGACAGCGACGGTCAGGCCGTCTTCCCGGGCCGGTTCCCGGCCAGAACCGGTCGCTTCAGGATTCACACGTTCGCCGAGGAATTGACGCTGGTGGCGGGCCTTAACCGGGCAACAGGAAAGACGACGGGCGTCTATCCCGAAATCAAGCGGCCGCACTGGCACCGCCAGGAAGGATTCGATATTTCTGTGGCGATTCTTCAGGTCCTTGCAGATCATGGTTTTGAGGACGCGGATGATCCCATCTTCCTGCAGTGCTTCGATGCTGGTGAACTGCTGCGTGTTCGCAACGAACTCGACTGTCGGATGCGGCTGGTGCAGCTGATCGGGGAGAATCGCTGGGCCGAAACTGAAACCGACTATGATTATCTCAAGTCCAGGCAGGGGCTTGCCGAACTCACGAAAACTGTTGACGCGATCGGTCCCTGGGTCAACCAGTTGTACGCCGTTGATCCGATCAGCGGCAAGCCCGCGTCTACCGGGCTCACAGAGAGCGCCCACCAATCCGGACTGCTGGTGCACCCGTTCACCTTCCGGGCCGACGACCTGCCGCCGGGCTTCCGCTGCTTCGAGGACATGGTGCGTTATTTCACGGGCGATCTCGACGTCGACGGCCTGTTCACCGACTTTCCGGACCGTGTTTACCGGTACCTCCTGAGCGGCTGAATCAAGCGGCATTTTTTGGCAGAATCGCTGTCCGATTATTCTGAGACATAGGTAGAAACCCCTATACGGGGGGCCGAACCGGCTTGGGAACATTGAGCGTGCTTGGGAAGGTGAATTTGAGTGAAACTCGATAGAGAGGCCAGCCTCCGTTTGCGAGGACTCCTGATATTGTTTTCCTGTCTGCTCGTCGCGCAGTTGGCGTTGCCGGCACGACCTGCGTTCGCCGCTGACTTCGACCCGAGCGACCATGCGGGCAAGGTAGTGATGCTGGATTTCTGGGCTTCCTGGTGTGTGCCGTGCCGGCGGTCATTCCCCTGGCTCAACACGATGCACGATAAGTACGCGGATGACGGCCTCGTCATCGTTGGCGTCAACCTGGACCTCGAGCGAGCCGAAGCCGATCGGTTTCTGGCTGAATTTCCGGCCTCATTCAAGATCGTGTATGACGAGAAAAAGGCGCTCGCAAAGCAATTCGAAGTCATTGCAATGCCAAGTACCTACGTGATTGGCCGCAACGGCAAGGTCATCGAACAACACCTCGGATTCAAGGTCAAAAAGCAGGCCGAGTACGAAGCGGCCATTGTGAGCGCGTTGGCTCAAAACGGAACTGAAGATGAATAAGACAAGACTGGGCATTCTTGCGGTGACTGCTACCGTGGCAAGCGGCTGCACGTCGATGGGCGTGGAGCCGTGGGAGCGGGACATACTCGCGAAGGACGAAATGCAGCTGACGACCGATGCGATCGAAGCGGCAACCGACGATCACATCTATTTCAGTAAGGAAGCATCAAGCGGCGGCCGTGGCTTCGGCGGCGGCGGTTGCGGCTGCAATTAAAGTCATCATCATGAAAAATCAAAAATCGAAGTCGGTATCGACGGCACTGGCAGCTGCGACGTGCACACTACTCGGTCCCGGAGCTCCCGTGCCGGTGCAGGCACAGGAAGACCCGGGCTGGGACTTCAATACGGCGCTCCTCTATTACAGCGAGGACAATGATCGTGTCGAAGACATTAGTATTAGTCTCCTTGCCAAACGCATCCTCGTCGACGATCGGAGCCTGAGCATCGGGCTGACCATCGATTCACTGACCGGCGCTACACCCAATGGCGCTATTCGCCAGGACGTACCGCAAACATTTACACGACCCTCAGGCAATTCGGTTTACACGATCCCGGCGGGCGAGCTTCCCCTCGACGACACGTTCCTGGATACACGTGTCGCTCTCACAGTCGGCTGGGAGCAGCCCCTCGGCCGGCTATGGAAGACCAGCGTCGGCTTCAGCGGCTCCAAGGAATATGATTACCTGCACCTGGGAGTCAACGGCAGCATTTCGAGGGACTTCAACAACCGCAACACGACCTTGTCCGCGGGCCTGGCATTGTCACAAGACTCCTGGGACCCGGAAGGCGGCACGCCGATCCCGTTTGCTCCGATGCTCGATGTCGGAGATACCAGTAACAAGCTGGGCACTGAGGATAAGGACGTTATCGATATTGTCCTCGGCGTTACGCAGGTTGTGTCGAGAAGAATGATCGTGCAGCTCAATTACTCGTTCAGCGACAACAGTGGATACCTGACCGACCCGTTCAAGTTCCTCAGCCTGGTGGACGGGACGACGGGCGATACAGTGACGCGTACTCCGGCACCTGGTGCCGAAGGGCCGTCGCACGAGTTCCGCTTCGAAAACCGGCCAGAGGAAAGAACGAAGCACAGTTTCTACGGGCAGACAAAGTACTACATGAATGGCAAGGTGCTGGATGCGTCGTATCGCTACATGACCGACGACTGGGAAATCGATTCACACACGTTGGACGTAAAATTCCGTTGGCCGCTCGGTGAGACAAGCTACCTCGAGCCGCATTTCCGCTTCTATACGCAGACGGCGGCGGATTTTTACACGATCAGTCTTGTTGACGGTGTCGCATTGCCTGCCTTTGCGTCGTCGGACTATCGCCTCGGTGAATTCGACGCGATCACAGCAGGGCTCAAGTTCGGCTGGGAGACTGGTAAAGGCAATAAGATGAGCATTCGTGCCGAGCTGTATCAGCAAGACGGTACGATCCCGTCATCTCTACTGATTGGTAACCAGATCGGTCGAGAGACTTATCCGGACCTGGACGCGGTGATCGTCCAGTTCAGTTACCGGTTTTAGGGGTTTGTCACGTGGCCGTGGGGGGGCCGGCTCGCGAGGTCCGGGTTGAAGCGGGAAATAGCTGCCTGGTCGGCCGATTCAGTGCTATGGCAAGCCCGTGCGAGATCCTCGTTGAGACATCGGATGCCGATGAAGCCCGCCACCTGACCGAAGTCGCCGCAGCGGAGGCCTGGCGTGTCGAAGACAAGTTCAGCCGCTATGCTGCAGATAACGTCGTCGCACAAATAAACTCAGCAGCGGGCAAGGCCATTGATGTCGATGCCGAGACCGCGTCTTTGATTGATTTCGGCAACACCCTCCATGAACTCAGCGATGGTCGTTTCGATATTACGTCGGGCGTCCTCCGCGAGGCGTGGAAGTTCGACGGCAGCAACAGCTTACCAAGGAGGGAGGCTGTTGATCGCGTGTTGCAGCGGGTTGGCTGGCACCGGGTTGACTGGCAATCGCCGACACTCTGGATGGAAAGCGGCATGGAGATAGACTTCGGCGGCATTGGCAAGGAATATGCGGTCGATCAGGTGGCGAAACAACTGCGCGACGCGTCGGCGAAAAGCGCGTTGATCAATTTCGGTGGTGACCTCGCGGTCACCCGGCCACCGGCAAAACGCCAGGGCTGGCGGGTCGGAATCGAGTCTGTTTCTGAGCGTAGTCCCGCTGCCGAAAAAGTTATCGAACTGCGAGCAGGTGCATTGGCAACCAGCGGCGACGCACGGCGGTTCTTGTTACGCGACGGGGTTCGCTACAGCCACATTCTGGATCCCAGGAGTGGATGGCCTGTCAAAGATGCACCACGTTCGGTCACCGTCGCCGCCGATACCTGTACGCAGGCTGGCATGTTGAGCACGCTGGCGATGCTCGAAGGAGAGAACGCAGAGGCATTTCTGCGCGCGGAAGAGGTTCGACACTGGTGTCGTCGCTGACGAGGCAAGTCGTAATAGATACTGTGAAAAAGATACTGTAATTGATTGTTTTTATTGCAAATAACTATTGGTTTCTGCACGATTTTGGCGCCGGATGTGGTCCCCCGGACCCGGCCGTGCCTTGCACAGATTGAGAACCCTGTCCTTTTCTGGTTCGCCAAAGCGCATAATCATATGACGATGTTTGTCGAACTTCCGCAGAACCTGATCCTGATGACCGTCGGAGCATTCCTGCTCGGGTGGATACTGTCGGCCATCAGCTCGAGAATGGGCTCAGGTCAACGCGCCAAAAAGCGTGATCCGAGAGACGATCGCATACGGGCACAAGACGCGGAATTGCGGATTGCTCAAACCGAACTCAAGAATGCGCTTGAAAAGACAGAGAAGCTCGAGGAAGAGGTCGAGACCGCTAACGAAGGCATCGAGAAGCGCGACGGCGTGATTGAGCATCAGCAGGGCCGCATCGATGAGCTCAAGAAGGACCTCAAGGAATCGGTTGTCAAGACGCGTGAACTGCGCCATGAGCTGTCGGACCGGGCGACTGAAAACGTCAAGTCGGAAGTGAAACTGCGTGAAGTGGAAACCGAGCTCTCGGTCGCCCAGGCTTCGACCGACTTGATTGCGACCGGCGTACTCGACTATTCAATGGCGCCGGAAAATGAGGAAGAGGACGACCTCGATGCCCCCGATGTCAGCGAAGCTGTGACCTGACAGAATCTCGTCCGCCCGCTGCGGCGGTTACAATCCAGTCTCCTTGGCGTCATCCGCGCGATTGCCGCCGGAGCCCCTGCCCGACAGTGACCCGAGTCTCGAAGCCGGTACGGCGCCAGGCAAAATACAGGACAACGAAATAGGCCTGCATCAATGTCGATGCGAACCATTCAATGGAGTTCTCTAGAGCATCGGCTGTCGCATACGGGAGCACAGCCTTTTGCGCGAGATTGAAAATTCCGAGCGCGAACGGCAACACGCAAAGCCAGAGCAGCACTCCCGGCAATTTGCCAAGTGACGCGTTGCGGACCTTTCGCAATGACAATGCAACGAACAACTGCGCCAGCGTAGTGCCGAGAAAGTAGAAGTAGATACCGAAGCGGCGCATGAACTCATAGAAAGGCTCAGTGGTGCCCAGAAACGTCACGTAGACAATCAACGCAAGCGCACCGGTCATGCCGCTGATCAGTATGGCGACCGCCATTCTCCGCCCCGGAGCTGGTCGCAGCGCTCGCAACCACTCGACCGTGAAATACCAGATGACGATCAAGAGGGCTGCGATCGGCAACTCGATGGCGCGAAACAGGAAGTTGGCCGGCGGATTACGGCCCGTCGCACTGATCGACGTACAGCCATCGATGTAGGGAATGCACGCGGGCAATTGACCGTACTGGACAGCGACCGCGTAACAGACATGAACGCCGACGAATGGGACGATACCGGCGATCAGGGGTAGCCATCGAATCAGCATGCGACAAGCATAGCCGATAGCGCTAGAATGTGTCTCGGCCCTACAAGAATTTCAATAAAACCGGGGGGTTATTATGAGTATCGTTGCCCTGTGGCTGCCAATTCTGGTGTCAGCCGTTTTTGTATTCGTCGTCAGCGCCGTCATCTGGATGGCGATGCCCTGGCACAAGAGTGATTTCAGCAAAACCAGCGACGAGGAGGGCGTTCGCACCGCGTTAAAAAGTCACCAGCCGGGCTTCTACATGCTGCCGTACTGTGTCGACCAGAAGGAACTCAAGGATCCCGACGTGCAGAAGAAGTTCGTCGACGGCCCACTTGCCTACATCACGGTGGTTCCGAGCGGTCTGCCGCAGATGGGTCCCAAACTCGTGATGTCTTTCGTCTATTATATTCTCGTCGGCATCATTTGCGCGTATATGCTGTCGCGCACAGTCGGGCCCGATGCGAGCTACCTGACCATCTTCCGGGTGACGGGCACTGTCGCTTTCATCGCCTACGGTATCGCCTACATCCAGGATAGCATCTGGTTCGGGCGGCCCTGGTCTGTTTCCGCAAAGAGCCTGTTCGATGCACTGATTTACGGCTTGCTGACCGGTGGCGCGTTCGGCTGGCTGGCCTCCTAGGTCAGTTGTAGCGAGTTGACCCGTTGATTGAATTCAGTCTGATCGGTGCGGCGCTCGTCGCAATCACGGTTGCGATTCACGCCTGGGGCACAACCGGCTGGCTTCGGTATCTTGCGGCCAGACATGTGGTCGGCGATGAGTCGTGGACTACCAAGCGTTCCCTGATCATATTGACATTGACGGTCCTTGTGCTGATCGCATTGCACACAATACAGATCAGTATCTGGGCGATCGCCTACCTGTCATTAGTGTCCGTCGAGGAACTCGAGACCTTCGAATCAGCGTTGTACTTCTCGTTCATCACGTTTACGACGCTCGGTTACGGCGACATAACGCTTGCGGCCCCATGGCGAGTGCTCAGTGGCATCGAAGCTTTGAACGGCATCATGCTCGTGGGATGGACGACAGCATTCCTGTTTGCTGTCGTGCAACGAACTTGGAAGGGCCTCGCAGAGCAACAGAATGACTGAAACAAAGACAAAAGGAGTAAGATCTCGATGACCAGTGCAGACAGTTCCAAGGTAGATCAGGGCTTCCTCGCGAACGCGATGGCGTCATTCCTGCAGATCGGCGCATTGTTGCTGCTGCTGATTTGGTGTTTCGACATCGTCAGGCCGTTCATCGGCGTCATGGTATGGGCATTGATTATCGCGGTTGCGGTGTATCCATTGCACCTGTCATTGACCGCTAAGCTCGGGGCGCGCGACAAGACCTCGGTATTCATCCTGGTGCTGATCGGTCTTGCAATCATTCTCGTGCCTACGTGGATACTCGGTGATTCAGCGATCACCGGGCTCAAAGCACTGGCTACGGATCTGAAGGCAGGGACGCTGACTATTCCGGCTCCCAGTCCGGATGTCGCCAACTGGCCCCTCATTGGCGAGCAGGTGCACAATATATGGGCCGGCGCCGCCACCAACCTCGAGGCGACGCTCGGTCAGTACGAGGAACAACTGAAAGCGCTGGGGCAGTCCGTAGTCGGATTCGCTACCAGCACAATCGGGGGCATATTTCAGTTCGTATTTGCGACGATAATCGGGGGTGTCTTGCTGTTGCAGGGAAAGGGTGGCTACTTGGTGTCCCGGAACATCATGGCAAGTCTTGTCGGAACCCAAAACGGCGATAAGTTCACCAACATGTCGATCCTGACGATTCGCAGCGTCGTGAAGGGCGTGCTCGGAGTTGCCGTCATTCAGTGCATTCTATCCGCTATCGGACTCGTTTTGATCGGCGTACCGGCCGCAGGACTTTGGGCCGGCGCAGTGCTGGTACTCGCGATCATTCAGCTGCCACCGATACTGATTCTCGGCCCCATCGCGTTCTGGGTTTTCTCGGTCGCAACTGCCGTGCCGGCAACCATCTTCCTCGTGTACGCGATAATCGTCAGTGCCAGCGACGCGTTCCTGAAACCCATGTTGCTGGGCCGCGGCGTTGAAACGCCGATGCTCGTGATACTGATCGGCGCGATCGGTGGTGCGATTGCATCGGGCATCGTCGGCCTGTTCATTGGCGCCGTCGTTCTAGCTCTTGGTTATGAATTGCTGGTCGCATGGATGGCGCCGGATGCAGCCGAACCTGCCGCCGCGGACGCCTGACCGCGGCGACAGAGCTATGCTGATGCGGTTCGGAGCCCTCGTAACTGCAGTATTGGTCTCGGCATGCGCGCCGGTCGGTCCCGATTTCGTGCGTCCGGAGGCGCCGGCGAATCCTGCCTGGCTGGATGCCGAACTGGAGGAGTTCGACACCGACGCAGCCGAACTCGCCGAATGGTGGCGTGCGCTCGAGGACCCGGTACTTGATGAACTCATCGCCACTGCGCGGCGCGAGAACAACAATCTACGCATAGCCGGGATACGTGTACTCGAGTCGCAGGCCCGCCTGAATATCGCGGTCGGCAACAAGTATCCGCAACAGCAGGTGCTCGGAGGTGACGTCACGGCGATTGGCGTCAGCGAAAGTGCCGCGAACTCCGCTACAACTGACACGTCTTTCACGAGATTCAATGTGGGCGCCAGTGTCGTCTGGGAAATTGACTTCTGGGGCCGGTTCCGCCGCGGGATCGAGGCCGCTGACGCGGACATGCTGGCTTCAATCGCAAGTTACGACGACGCCATGGTGCTGGTTACGGCGCAGGTCGCCGATGTCTATGCGTTGATACGGGCGACAGAAGAACAACTGCGGCTCGCGCAAGAAAGTTACGAAATCCAGAAACGCAGCTTCGAGATCGCCGAAGTCCTGTTTCGCAACGGTTCGAGTTCGGAACTCGATGCATTGCAGGCACATACGCAATTGCTCGGCACCGCCGCCGTCATCCCGTCCCTGGAAACGAGCCTGAGGCAACTGAAAAACGCCCTGAGTACCTTGCTAGGCCGCACACCAGGAGACATCGCCGGCATCCTGAAAGGCGAGGGATCTCTGCCCGACGTTCCCGATTCTATTTCTATCGGAATCCCCGCGAACATGTTGCGACAACGTCCTGACGTCCGGCGTGCGGAATTGCAGGCGCTGGCTCAGAACGCACTCGTCGGCGTCGCGCAGGCGGACCTGTATCCGAGTTTTACGCTGACCGGAAGCCTGGGATTCTCGACTACCGATGGCACCACGTCGACGGGCGGCGGCGGTGCTGAGCAGCTGTTCGAGACCGACAGCCTCGCCTACAGCATCGGACCCACCTTTGTCTGGCCATTCCTGAATTACGGCAGGATTCGCAATAATGTCAGGGTGCAGGACGCACGGCTGCAACAGGCACTGGTCGCCTATCGGGACACCGTCATTCAGGCGGCGCGAGAAGTCGAAGACGCGATGGCTGCCTACGTCGGCACCCAGGCACAGGACGAAATACTGGAAGAAGGTGTAATGACCGCGCATCGCTCGGCGCAGCTTTCGTTGTTGCGTTACCAGGAAGGCTTCGCGGATTACCAACGCGTGCTGCAGGCACAGCAGGCCTTGTTCACTCAACAACAGAGATATGCCGCAAATCGCGGCGAGGTTATGCGCAGTTTTATCGCCCTGTACCGTGGACTCGGCGGTGGCTGGCAAACGACGTCGCAAGAAGAATTTGTCGATGAAGCCACCCGCGAAACTATGCAACAACGAACAAACTGGGGCGACGTGCTCGACAACCCGCCGACAAGGCCCTGAGAGAAACTTGATGACTGACGAAGACAAAAACGAAACCAGGGAAGAGGGCGCAAGCGAGTCGAAGAATGCGCCGATGGACCCGGTTCGAAAATGGACATTGATCATTCTCGCGCTGTGCGGCGTGCTGATGATCTATTACCTCGTGTCGGACCGCATTACCCCGTACACGGCGCAAGCGCGTGTCAATGCCTTGGTCGTGCCGATTGCGGCCGAAGTCTCGGGAACGGTCACGGATGTGGCGGTGCGCAGCAACCAGGCGGTAGAAGCGGACGACCTCCTTTTCCAGGTCGATCGAGAACGCTATGCGCTTGCCGTTGAGACCGCCGAGGCGAACCTGCAGTCAGCACGGCAAGCCACTGGCGCCTCGACAGCGGATATTGACGCCGCGGCGGCACATCGAGTATCTGCGCAAGCCAACCTGCTGCGCGCGGAGCAGGACGCGGTTCGGCTCAGGCGAATAAAGAAGGAAGACCCGGGAGCGATTTCCGATCGACGCGTGGAGATGGCCGAAGCCTCATTCACGGCGGCTCAAGCTTCATTGCAGGCTGCGACCGCCAATGTCGAGCGCGCTCGCCAGAACCTGGGTGAAACGGGCGAGGCGAACTACCGCATCCTGCAGGCGCGGGCCAGCCTCGAACAGGCCGAACTCGACCTGGTCAGAACCTCCGTGCTCGCGCCGGACCGCGGTATCGTCACTGACGTGCGGGTCGACCGGGGCAATTTCGCCCAGGCGGGTGCGCCACTGATGACATTCCTCGCAACCCACGATATCTGGGTACAGGCGGACTTCACCGAAAACAACCTCGGCAATATTAATCCGGGCGACGAGGTCGACATCGTTTTCGACGCGCTACCCGGGACCGTCATCAAGGGCACGATTCGCACCACGGGCTTCGGCGTCAATGTCGACTCCGCGCCGCTGGGAAGCCTGCCAACCATCGATAACAACCGGCAATGGTTGCGGGATGCGCAACGATTCTCGGTACTGGTCGATTTCGAATTGCCGAGTGCCGAGGATCGCCAGGGCATTCGTGTCGGCGCCCAGGCTTCGGTGATCGTCTACACGGGCGGTGGCTTCCTGTTCAACTCGATAGCATGGATCAAGATGCGCCTGGTCAGCGTCTTTACCTACGTCTACTGAGAACCAATGATGGACCTCGCACACGTCCGCATCCTCCGCCTCGCAGCAGGGACCGCATCATCAATGTGGTTTTCGCAGGCCGTCGGCTGGGACATGTCGTTCATCGCTCCCGTGATGACGATGTTCATTCTCGCGCTGCCATTCCCGGCGCCGAAACTGAAGTCGGGCATCCTGTTCGTGGCCGCCCTGACGTTGTCGATGTATGCCGGACTTTTGCTGCTGCCTTCGCTACTGAACTATCCAATGGTCGGATTGCTGTTGATGATCCTCGCCCTGTTCTGGAGTTTCTACTATACGGCGAAGGGCGGGTCGGCGGTGCTGGGAACGTTCGTGACGGTCGGCATCGCGATGAGCACTGCCGTGGGTTCCGTCAGTGTAGACGCGACGTTGATGCTGATCTCGAGCCTCAGCATGAACACGGTCATCGGTATTGCGTTCGTCTGGATTGCCCATGTGCTCGTTCCGGATTCGATGGCCCGGGCAGAAGACAGTCAGCCAGTCGGCGAACCGCCACCCAAGCCCGAACCGGACCTCGCCGAAGCACGGTGGAGCGCGTTTCGATCTCTGCTGATCGTGTTCCCGCTGGCGCTCTGGTTCATGCTGTCGAGTGCGAGCACAAGCTATGTTCCGGTCATGATCAAGGTGGCCTCCATGGGACAACAGGCGACGATGGAAAGTGCGAAGCTCGTGGGTCGGTCGCTGATCATGTCCACACTCATTGGCGGAATCGGCGCCGTTATCGGCTGGAACGTACTGCGCATCGTACCAACGCTGCCGGTGTATGTGCTCCTCATCGCGCTCGGCGCACTCGTCATGGGCCCGCGAATTTTTCAGGGTCAAGCGATGCACCCGCAGGCCGGAACCTGGTCCTACGGCTACCTGACGATGATCGTCATCCTCGCACCGGCGGTCATGGACAGTTCAGGCGGAACCAGCGCTGACGCCGCGTTCTGGACTCGCTTGTTGATGTTCGCCCTGGCGACACTGTACGGCGTCATTGCCGTCTTCGTTGTAGATGCTTTCCGGCCCGGTCTAAAGGCTGGTACGGATCCGAGCGGCGAGCAGGCTCGACCGGCATCCTGAAACGATAAAACTAAATAGTATCAGTAAGTTCTTTGAGTAACCTCAAGTGAAATATGACGTGACTCCCGCAGCCGGAAGTCACGTCAACGAGCGCATTTCCTAGGGGAATTTAGCGAAAATATCCGCTATCGCGCTGTCCAGCACCTCGTCCCGGTTCTCACGCATGGAATCCGTTACCCGGGCCGTCGCTGCGCCTTCCCAGACCAGCTGGTTGCGTGCGATATCGACAATGTCCACTCCGAGAGTCCCCTCGGTTCTCTGTACCACCTCGGTCGTCGATGCATGCATGCTGTAGCCGCCCCAGGTCCCGTAACGTCCACGACCGTGGTGTACGCTGGCCCCGCTGGACGGCCGCGACTGCAGCGTCTCACGAGATGAGAGCACGAAGTTGACAAGCAGGTCAGGGTTACTGTCGACACGCCTCAACCCGGACATTTCGAGTTCCCTGGTTGCTGACAACATGAGCTGCTTGCTCTCCAGCGACTGCACGTTGCCACGATCGGTGCTTAGTGGCTGAAAGAAACCGAACGTCTTGTAATTGAGCAGGCTGAAGTCGGGCGCGCTGTTCGTGATGATATTTGGCCCGCTCGAGCATCCCACCAAAACTGACGCTGCGAGCAGCAGGCCGACGATAGAAACAGATTTTGACTTGGACATACTTTCGGTCCTCTGGGAGATTCCCTGGTTGTTATTTTCCGGTTGCAGCCAACTACGGCCGCGATTGGCGAAGAATAGCAACTTTTGTCCCCGCTTGAATACGTGGGCACATGAACTGGCAGGCTGCTTGTGGCATTGACAATCTGAAACCCGGATAATTGCCGCACCCCAAAAAAACAACATGCTTTGAAGAGGGCGCACCTATAATGCCAATCGATTGCCGACCCGTATTGCGGGTTGCAGGTCTGATGTTCGTCGTTGCCATGCTCGGTGCCTGTGCCACCGGTCCCGAGCTACGCACCAGCCAGGATCCGAGCGCCGATTTTTCGGAGTTTCGCAGCTTCGGTTTCATGCAGGATCTGGGGACTGATGCCCGCGGGTCTCGCAGCATGCTCAGCGCTCGCCTGATCGTTGCAACGACACGCGAACTGGAGGGACTTGGCCTGCAATTCGTGAGTAACAACCCGGACCTGCTGGTCAATTTCTTTTCCGGCCTGCAGACCGGATTCCAGGCCACCAACATGCCAATCACGATCATGCCCGTACGCAATTACGGCGCCTGGAACGGCTACCGCGCGGCCTTCGATTCCGGCCAGCAAATTACCGAAGGAACGCTGGGCGTGCACGTCGTCGAGCGCCGCAGCAATCGACTGGCCTGGGAGGGTATCGCCAGGGACCGTCTGACGGAGGCCATGCGGAACAATGCCGACGAGACCGTCAACAGCCTGATCACGTCAATTTTTGCTGAATTTCCGCGCTAGAGCCTAATTTTCCACTTCGTGAACCAGGTTCAGGCAGAGGGGCCAGGAATTCATATACTTCCCTCTGGACACGACATAATCAGCTATGGGCAGCCTGGACTCTCAGACAATTCTGTTTCTCGTGTCGGCCTTCCTCGTGGGGGCCGGCATCGGCTTCTTTGTGCATTCGCTGAGCGGCGGACGGCGCCTGCGTGACCTCGAGCATGACTGGCAATCCCGATACGACAAGGCGCTGCGCCAGATCGAGAAACTGAAGACCCAGAACACGGCGCTGGAAAGCACACTGGAGACGAACCGTGCGTCGGCCCAGAAGTTCCAGCACTCCGCGATGCAAAGCCAGACAGAAGTTGAGTCGCAGCGCGAGAAGGTCAACACGCTATCGAAGAATATCTTCTCGATCGGTGCTGAACGCGATCAACTAAATGACAAACTAAATGGCAGCCTGAAGCAGTTGCACGCGACGAAACAGGTCATACGGGAGTTGCAGACCGAATTTCAGAAAAGCAAGGACTTCTATACTGCGCAGCTCAAATCCGCGGTGGAACAACGGCAATTGCTCGAGCAGAAAATCGACGGTTCCAAACAGGAAGAGAGTTCCCTGAACAACTTGCTGGCGTCAGCCAGAGCCGAACATGAATCGGTGACCAATCTCTTGTCATCTGCACAGGCAAGGCTCGATGGCCTCGATGCATTGGAAGACAAGGTGGTCGCGCTCGAGGCAGACAACGCCGAGCTCAAGCATAGAGCTACGCTGGCAACTCGTGAGGCCGAGAGCCTGCACCGTGAGGCCAAGGAACTTGACGAGATAAAAGTCCAGAACAAAGAGCTCACGCAATGCCTGAGATCGATGGAGGACAGCCGCAAGCAGTACGAGAGCGATGCGCAACGTTACAAGGTCCAGTACGAGCACGCCGAGAAGAAGTCCGACACACTCCGTATGAAACTCGGCGATATCGAGCAAAATTTCGTCGAAATGCAACAAGCAACGGAAGACTCACACAGGGCAGGGGACGAATTGAACGGCGACACGCCCCATTTCGGACTCACCGAACCTGACGGCGAGCCAGACGACCTGCAGGAAATTGTCGGTATTGGCAAGGTGTTCGAGGAATTGCTACACGATCTTGGTGTGTTTCACTTCCGCCAGATTGCTGCATTCGGACCCGCGGATGTTGCACGGATCAATTCCGAACTAAAAGAGTTCCGCGGTCGCATCGAACACGACGACTGGATCGGCCAGGCGAAAGAACTGCATTTCAAGAAATACGG
>Ga0255053_10000500_pt1 | contig 21691 bp, 14 predicted proteins | sample JV7_2_22_MG_FD_188635 | JGI IMG/M metagenome (GOLD analysis project Ga0255053, IMG submission 188635) | Seawater microbial communities from Jervis Inlet, British Columbia, Canada - JV7_2_22 | ecosystem: Environmental > Aquatic > Marine > Inlet | place: Canada: British Columbia | collected... | reverse complement strand
TCTCGCGCAGCCGCGTGCCGGAAACCGCCAGTCGGTCCTCGGCTTCGTGCGGACAGGTCTTGCCCGTCGCCATGCCGTTACACTTGTAGCAGAAGAAGGTGATGTCGATCTTCAGCGCCTCGGTCTTGATACTGCCCGCCGGCAGCGTGTCGAAAATATGGTGCGCATCGAACGGACCGTAATAGTCGCCGACGCCAGCATGGTCGCGCCCGACGACCAGGTGCGAGCAGCCAAAATTTTGGCGGAACACGGCGTGTAACAAGGCCTCGCGCGGACCGGCATAGCGCATTTCGATGGGATAGCCCGCCTGCAAAATGGTGCCGCGCACAAAATAGTTTTGCACGAGCGCGTCGATCGCCTTGACCCGCACCTCAGCCGGGATGTCGCCCGGCTTCAGCGCGCCGAGCACCTGGTGGATCAGCACGCCGTCGCAGATCTCGATGGCGATCTTGGCCAGATACTCGTGGCTGCGGTGCATCGGGTTGCGCGTCTGGAAGGCCGCCACCTTTGACCAGCCCTTTTCCAGAAACATCGCCCGCGTCTCCGCCGGACGATAGTAGAGTCCGGCATAGGTATCCGGGAAATGACCTTCCGACAGGGTGCGCACCGGCCCGCCGAGATTGACCGGGCCCTGGCTCATTACCTTGTCGACGCCGGGATGCGCGGAATCAGTGGTGCGAAACACCTGCGAGCATTCGAAATCGCGGTCGATGGCGTATTTCTCCTCGACGGTGAGGATTCCGAGCAGCTCGTCGGTCTCACCGTCAACCAGCGCCACGTCCTCGCCGACGCCGATGCTATCGCCGAGTTCCTGTGCGCAGGACAACGTGATCGGAATGGGCCAGAAAAGCCCGTCGGCGAGCTTCATATGTTCACAGCAGCCGCGCCAGTCCGCCTCGCCCATAAACCCGTCGAGTGGTGTGTAGGCGCCCATGCCGAGCATGAACAGGTCGGAGACCTCGCGGCTGGACAGTGGGACCTGCTTCAGGTGCCCGGCCCGTTGCGCCTCTTCCGATCGTTCGGTCTCAGGCAACAGCAGTGGCTTCAGGGAGTCCGCACCATGCGGCGGTACCAGGTTCGACATTAGGACGTCCTCCTCAAGATCTCCGCGCCATCTAATTACACAACGAGGAGCCGGTCAATACGGGAAAACGCAACACTCAATTACAATAGAGGGCATCGAAAACAAGACTTGTGACGAATCAATAGCAGGAGAGTAGCTATGTGCCGCTGGATGGCTTATTCAGGTAATGCGATTACCCTTAGTGACCTGATTTTTGACACCGAGCATTCGCTCGTGGATCAGAGCCTTTCGGCACGATCCAGTGTCGAAACGACCAACGGAGATGGCTTCGGCATCGGTTGGTACGACGATTGCGAGCAACCCGGAGTCTACAAGCACATTCAGCCCGCATGGAATGATCTCAATCTGATGGACCTGTGCAGGCATACCAAATCGCAGATGTTCCTCGCGCATGTCAGGGCAGCCACATCCACCTCAATTCAGCAGTCGAACTGTCACCCATTTCGGCACGGCCGGTGGCTCTTCGTTCACAACGGCGTAATTCGCAATTTCAGGAGTATTCGGCGTGATCTGGCCCTGGAAATTGGTGCGGATCTTTACTCCGAACTCAGCGGAAGCGCCGACTCAGAGATCATGTTCTTGCTGGCCCTGCACTTTGGCATGGCGGACGATGTTTACGGCGGCCTGGCAAGGATGGTTGGTTTTGTAGAAACCGTCGGTCGACAACACGGCATCGAATTTCCGATGCAGATGACTCTCGGTATCGCGGATGGCGTCCGTCTCTATGCGTTGCGATATTCGTCGGAACACGATTCCCGAAGCCTGTATTTTTCAGAAAGCGTGGCCGCGCTCAGACGCCTGGTTCCAGCTGAGTTACAAGAACGGCTCGATCATTACTCGGAGTCTGCGCGGACGGTGGTCTCTGAACCATTTCATGATCTACCAGGCGCCTGGCAAGCGGTTCCGGAGTCGTCATTTCTTGAAATCGAGGCGGGCGATATTCGGCAGCGAGAGTTCGTGCCTGTGGTTCCGTGAGCAAACGCAACGGAAAATAGGTCAGACACCTGACAGGATTGGCCCAGATCGCCTCAGGGCGATCTTCGGGGCTGTACCCCGGGCTCGCTACGCTCGAACGCCCAAATCGCTGGCGCCCTGATTTCGACTGCGACGATTGCTTGTTATATTGCGCTAGCACAGTAAGCGCATAATTAGGTTGCTGCGATCGACTTCGATTACGCCTGGTAAATTTATCTAACGTTGCCCTCCGAAGGCAGGGGTCACGGGTTCGAATCCTGCCTTCGGAGTACGCCATTTCGATCGTAAGTAAATGATTTAATTAACACTAACTGGCGCGGCGCCCATTGCAAATGCAGTACTCTGCACTACCGCGCAGCACTCAGTCACACAATTTTCACACAGCCATAGGCTTGATCGAACGCCTGATTCGTAGCCTGGAATCCAATTGCTTGATCCTTATAAGTTACGTGAACAATTTCCAGAACTACGCCTTGCCCCACAAACGATCAGTTACATAGCGGTTATTGCGGAAGCTAATTGCACCTGCTCGATGAATTCATTGCATAAATGATTTCACGTCGGCGCGATCGAAGTTGCCGTGTCTTGTTTGTTGCCGAAATACGGTGCCGAGCTCCCCATGCCCACCGAATGCGAAAGCGCTCGTCCAACTCGTTCAATTCCCTACCTTGCATAGGACGAACACCGACGGTCTGATCGGCTCCGATCCGATATTCCTTTCAGCTTTTGTCTCATGTTGCCCGCATGGCACGGGCAATAGACTGGCTTATGAGCAAGGTGCATACCGAACGGGTAGCAAGGAGGTGTCCATCATGAAGACCAGTCGAATTCTTACAGGGCTCGTGTTGTTAGTTGCCGCCGCCTGCGGCGACAGCGGTCCGAACAGAGCTCCCACCCCCTTGCCCGTGGTCACTCCAGACGACGTTGTGGTGGTCGGACCGATCACGGGGTTCGGCAGCGTGATCGCTAATGGTGTCGAGTTCGACACAGCTTCCGCGGCGGTGACGATGGATGACGCGCCGGGCGTGGTATCCGATCTGAAGATCGGCATGGTCGTCTCGATTGGCGGCACGATCGACCCCGACTCAGGTCTTGCACGAGCCAGCGAGATTGCATTTACTGATGACGCCGAGGGTCCTGTTTCGAGTATCGACCGGGCAGCCGGAAGTTTCGTCATGCTGGGCCGGACAATCCTTGTCGACGAACTCACGGTATTCGAGGACGTCACTTTCGAGACTCTTGCCGCTGGAAACGTCGTGCAGGTGAGTGGTCTGTTGCGTAGCCAGGAGCGAGTTCAGGCAACACACGTGCATCGCATTGCCGACGCGTATGCGGCGGGAATGACCATGGAGGTCAAGGGCGTGATTAGTGGGCTGGATATCGGCAACCAGCGCTTCAACATCGGCACGCAGTCGTGTGACTACTCCGCGGCCATGCTGGAGTTGGACGGCGCCGACCTTGCCGACGGCATGTATGTCGAAGTATCCAGCACGACACCGATTGCCGGCGGCGACATGTTGCTCAACCGGATACAGGCTCGCGACCGTAACAGGGACAGATACCGGCTGTGCGCTGCCGACTGCGACTTCGAGCTGGTCGGCTATGTGACGTCGTTCGTCTCGGCGACCGAGTTTGATGTCGATGGCCATCCTGTTACGACCACATCAAGCACGGTCTATGTGAACGGAACAGTGGATTCGCTGGCGCTCGACGTGAAGCTGGCGGTCGACGGCACGCTCGATGCGGCTGGTGTTCTGGTGGCCGAGCAGGTCGTGTTTCGCCTGCCGTCGCTGGTCGAAATTAAAGCCGATGTCGAAAACCTCCTCGCCGGTTACGGCTTGGTCAGGTTGCTCGGCATCGACGTTCAGACGAACGAGTTCACTCTGTTCCGCGATCACACAACGGCCGGCCCCCAGGAATTCGGCTTCGATGATCTTGCAATTGGCGACCGCCTCGAAATTCGCGCCGCCCTGGACGCGGGCTCAGTCATTGCTGCCCGGCTCGAACGGGATTCCGCGGATGACGAGGTAACGCTTAAGGCACTGGTCGAGTCGGTAGAGCAGCCCAGCATCATATTGCTCGGCGTCACAGTGACATCCAACCAGAACACAGTATTCCAGAACGAGGCGCACCAGGTAATCGACGCCGATACCTTCTTTGCGCTCGTCGAGCTCGACAGCCTCGTTAGAACTGAAGGCGTCTATGACGGCACCTCGATACTCGCAAGCAAGATGTTTCTTCGCGATTGCGCGAACGATTGCCTGTGACTCGATGGAGCCTGTCGTGATAGGAGGATACTAAAATGTGTCTGTTTCAACTCAAGTCGCAACGATTCGCACTGGTGGTGTTACCAGTACTTTACGTACTGGCCGGCAACGTTGGCGCGAACGGCGAATTCATTTGGCCGGTCGAATCCGACCTGCTATACAACGACGGCGATATTGCCCACGTCTGGCACGACTCCGGCGACGTAGCCATCTGGAACACGAAAGATGATCTGAAGATCGCCATCGCTCCCGACGGAGACCTGAAGATCATCGAAGTCGCGATCCATATCGTCCAGGATTCGGCTGACTTCGATGCGATCCTCGACAAAAAGGGGAAACCAAGAGTCAGCAAGTTCGATTACACGACGGACTACCTTGGCGACTACGGAACGCGGGCCGACGGCCATCTGGAGGTGATTCCCCTTTCCACCTTCGAGATTTGCTGGGGGGTTGACCCCGAAAAGTGTCCGCCCAACCTTTACATCATCGTAGCTGCTGAGTTGGGTGTCGGGGAAACCGCCTACGCGGAGAACGGCGGCGTTTTCGACCGGTATACCGGCAGCGCCGAGGAAGGGATCAGCTGGGCATTTTACGTCACCTACCCGCTCGCCAAGGTCGAATCGGGTCACTTCGTCGACGCAAATGTGAACGGGCTGTCCTTCGAAACCCCGACCCAGTTCGGAATCACCGGCGACAACGGGCAATTCTGGTTCATTCCCGAGGAGCGCATCAACTTTGCAGTCGGCAGCCTGAAGCTGGGCGACGCCGAGGCCGCTCGGGCCGTAGCGCCGGATGACCTGTTCGGGACCGACATGGACGACGATCGAGTACTCAACGTCGCTCGGCTGCTACAGAGCTTCGACGCGGACGGCAACGCGGCGCAGGGAGCGATCAACATCACTGCACCGGTTGTTGCCTGCCTCAATAGCGTACTCGGTGATCCTTCTGGGATGCCACCGCCCAGCGAATTCTTCGCGGACGATGCTGCGGTCGGTGCAGTGATCGACGCAACGATCGCGGCCTGCGACGGCGTGGTTACTCTGGCAGCCATCACCAAGGAACAGGCCAAGGAAAATCTCAACTCCGGCATGCAAGCCGGCAACCTAATGAAGAGGAATGTCTCCAAGACGCCTGATATGGCGAGCGACAAAGCCAAGATCGAGATCGTGCCGGTCTACGTGCCGGCGCTGCGAGCCGATGAAACCTCAACCACCGTGGTCTATCACGACGAGTATGGCGAGGTCCTCGAAGAGCGCAATGTCGCCAAACCCATCGTGGTTTCGTACCTCGATGAGATTGAGGGCACCGACTCGGCCGACGTGTTCGTCGCCATCTCGAGAGACGACGGCGATACCTGGAAACGCAGGAACCTTTCGAAGACCGCCGACAAGTCATCGTTGCTCGGTTATCCGGGCGCTTCCGCGAAACCCATGCTCAAGGTCAAGGACAACATGATCTTCGTGGCATGGACGGATAAGTTCTGCCGCGGCGGACGGCCGGGCTATGCCATAGAAGTTTGCCCCGACACCAACGGTGACGGACTGCCCGACCCGTGCGAGGTCTGCCGTGAAACTGACGAAGGAACGTTTTGCGCAACCGACTACCCGGGCGATGACGCCTACTGGCAGGACGACATATTCGGCGTCGCCGGCCCACAACGGTCAGTGGTTTACGAGGAATTTCCAGAGATGGGCGAGACTCCCTACAGCTGCGGCTGGACCAGCCGCGCCTTGATCGATCCCTATACCGGCAACATCCAGTGGTTCAAGCCCGAGCGGCTCACATCCGGCCGGCGCGATGCCTACCAGCTCTTTGCCGGAGCAGGCACCAACGTCGGCTTCGCCATTGTCTGGCAGGAGGATCCCAAAGGCCTGCGGCCCGGCGAAGGTGAAGGCCCCGGAGACGGCTGGAGCGGTGCTCGGTCGAACAACAAGACCGACATCTGGTACAGCTACATCACGCTGAGCGACTTCGGCAAGGTCGACTACAACTATCCGGTTGGCGGCCACGGCGAGAATGACGATATGGTGGACCTGGACCCTGAGCTCATGGGAAGGGTCAAGGCGCTCGTGCCCATGTCGCTGCCGGCGAGGATCTCCGACAACGATGTCTGCAGCCTCGAGAACATGGACCCCCAAGGGGGCCATGGCGAGCATGACTACGACGAGGAAGGCCAGGGGACGCATCGCTACTGCGGCACCCCCGAAAGTATCGGCACGGCTGATTCGCCGGGAACCAATCCACTGTGCGCCTACACGGTCGAGAAGACCAACCCCAAGGGTGAAGTGCACAACATCTGTGTGACCGCCGACGGTCGCTTCCTCGACGGCAACACGGGCGCGTCCCGGGCCAACGTTTTCCTGCAGCCATACAAGAAGCCCGACGGCAGCAAGAGTGCCTGGGCCATCATCGGTTACGAGGAGAGTAAAGGTGTCGGCATCCCTCCGGACGGCGACGAACACGACTGTGATACAGATTCGGAGGATGAGCACGACAGCAAGTACAAGCCCGACGAGGGCAAGAATGTCATCTACCACAGCTTCGACTTTAGGAATCCGGAGCTTGTCGGCGGCGGTGGCATTTTGAATCTTCCCGAGACCGACGCGGCCGGCAGCCCGGTCTACGTGGTCGACGAGTTTGGCGATCTGCTGCTCGACTGGAAAGGCGACCCGCAGCTCGCGTACGAGAACGCACGGCGAGTCCGCATGATCAGCCAGCCCAAGAGCAAGAAAGGCACATCGGGCACCGTGCTCGTGGCGCTCTACCGGCAGGGTGAAGAAGGCAAAGGCAAGCCGGCAGATATCTTCATGCGGCGTGCCAAAGCCTCGCCGAGCGGCAACCCGTATGCCTTCGGAAACTTCAGGTCCGGTGCACAGAATGTCAGCAGTGTTTCGCCGACCGAACTGTGGCAGAACCCGTTCGATCTCGAGAAGCCGGAAAAGATGCTCAGGTGGGCGTGGACTCCGGAAAATCTCGCAGACAAGTCAGCGACGAACCCACGCACCGATTCGCGGGCCCAGCGCGGTGCGATCAACGGCGACGACCTGCTGATCGGCTACAGCTGGACCCCGAATTGGGGACGGGCGGGTAACGACAAGTACGACTTCTACGTCCGTCGCTCGTTCAACGGCGGCAAGAACTGGACGACTGATCCGAGCGGCGCCGACATAGAGCACAACTTGGTCTCCAGGGTTCCGGTCGAGGATTACGACACGCAGACCGTGACCTGGGAAGAGGAAGTGGTCACCACGGCGTACGGTCCGGGTGCATCGGAGCCACCGCGTAACGTCTCCAACCTGCGCAATAACCGCATCAGCGTGCTGGAGCCGCGGCTGGTCAAGACGCCGGGAACAATCAAGACCAACGGGGTCGTGATTTACCCCGAAGACAAGTGGAATCCGAGCGTGTACCAGCTCGCCTATGGCCTGGAGTTCAACCAGAACACCCTGCCGGACGGCGTCGAGTTCCCGCAGATGCCACTCGACATCTACTACAGCCGAACCAGGGACAAGGGACAACGCTATGAAAGCGTAATAGTGACCCCTCAGGGCGGAAGCGGAAATCCCCAGGAAGGCTGGAATCTGCTGGCAAAGGATAAGCCCGAACAGGGCGCAGCCCAGCTTCGTCAGACTCCTGACGGCTCGCGCATGTACGGAATCTGGCTCGAAGAGAGTGACCAGGGCAGCGACATCTTGTTCCGCAGAGTTGACTACCGTGGTGCCTCGAATTGAGGCACGAGGAGGAAATCATGAGACGAGATAACACTGTTTTAACCGTTGTGGCCTGCACTCTCCTGCTAATGGCAGGCGCCACCGTGTGGGGAGCCAAAGGAGGCATACCTGGTAAACCGCCGCCGGGCGATGAGGATCCACCCGACCCGCCCCCCGACGCTACGTTTTTCTTCTGGCGGTGGGGACACATGGACGGCCCGCACGACTCCAGCATGGCCCTGGGCATCTCCCGCGACGGCAAGACCGCCGTGGGCTCCACAGTGGTCGTTGACTTCGATCGCGCGTGGCGTTCCGACATCGATTGGGCCATCGCCACCGACGACCAGGTGCCACCGCTCTACAACGAGCTGCAAGTCCAGGAGGATATCGGCGTAATCGCACCTTCACGGCCGAGCGCCGCGTATGCATCCTCCGACATGGTCTACACGCCCAGTAGCTATGACCTGCCCAACCTGAGCCTCGACTGGGGAGACTCGACGCCGGTCGGGACGTATACCCTGGGGACTGTTTCCTACGGTATTCAATGGTTACTGCCGGTGCTGGATTCGGTCGACGATGGCGACTTCGCCGCGGTTCCGGACTTTGGCGGCGGCGTCTCCGACATGCAGGCCATGGACGTAACGGTCGACGGGTTCGTCATGGTGGGCTACGGCAACAACAAGCGCGGCCCGATCGCGTTCCGCGCAGACATGACCGATCCTCTGCTGCCAGTAGTCAAGACGCTGAGCATAACGGACATCTACACTGCGCAGACGTTGCAGTGGTCCAGGGCTGAGGCTGTGTCCGAGGACGGGCTGATCATCGCCGGCTACGGCGGGACCAAGACGGGCGCCCGCGCCTTCGTCGCGGAGGTTATCGACGCTACTACCGACCCGATGACCCTGTCGAGCTTGGTCCTTCCGAACCTCGACGGTGGCAAGTTCGCCGAGGCCTATGCCATGACCCCAGATGGCGCCATCATCGCTGGCCGCAGCGACAGCCCCAGGGGCCCGCAGGCCTGCATATGGTTCGTTGACGGCACCACCGGCGAGTGGGCAGTCAAGGGACTGGGCGGACTCTCCAAGAAGAAACTCGATAGCGTGGCCACCGGAATTGCCTACAAATCAGGTTCAACGGCCGGCGATCTCATGGTTGTGGGCCAGAGCAAGAGCATCCTGTACCCCTCGGAGGCCTTCGTGTGGGCCGGCAACCCTGTACTGGAGGATGACGAGTTCGGCTATATGTACGACCTCGAGTACATCCTCATAAAGACAGGCGCTGCCGAATATTCGGGGATGGGTTCGCGGTGGATCCTGAATGAGGCCACAGGGCTTTCGGCAGCCGGCGACCGGATCGTCGGTTGGGGCGTCAACCCGGAAGGCGGGATTGAGGCCTTTGTCGTCACGGGTTATCCGTTCGACCTACCCGAATTAACATATGAAGATTGACCGAGACAAGGTGAGTTCGGGCGGCGGCGACATCGTTGTCGCCGCCCTTCTCCCTTCTTGCAGCCCGATAACTGCAAGACTAAACTGATTTCTTGCCAATACATCAGGGACATTCGTACTGTGCCAAAGTATAAAGTCCTGCTTGTAGACGATCATGCAGTGGTGCGACGTGGTTTGCGCGCGGTCCTCGAAGACGAGATGGCGAACGTCGAAGTGCAGGAGGCAGGGACCGCCAGGGAGGGCATCGAGTGCCTGCGCAATAACAAACCTGACGCACTTATCCTGGACATAGGACTACCCGATCGGAACGGACTCGACGTTCTCAAAAGTATTCACTCGGAATGGCCGGAACTCCCCGTGCTGATACTCAGCATGTTTGACGAAAGCCAGTACGGGGTCAGGATGATAAAAGCCGGCGCGGCAGGGTATGTGACCAAAGCAAGCGCACCCGAGAACTTTGTCACCGCGGTGAAGAAGATATTGGGTGGGGGTCGATACATCAGCTCGAACCTCGGAGAGCGACTCGCAGCGAATCTATCCGGCCACTTTGACGAAGAGCCTTACGATGTGCTGTCTGACCGGGAGTACCAGATATTCCTGATGATAGCTTCAGGCAAGACGGTATCGGAGATTGCGGACGAACTTTGCCTGAGCGTAAAGACAGTCAGTACGCATCGAGCCCATGTTCTCCAGAAGACGAACATGAAGACTAATGCCGAGCTGACTCATTACGCATTCTTCAAGGGTCTCGTACAGTGAGGCAGAGGCATAGCAAGGCGCCCGCTATGGCCTCTGCGCAACATGTCCGGCAGGCATGTGTACTTCCTTATTCCTTGCCGCAAGTTTTGGGGCCGGGATAACGATGTCGAGGCATGCGCCTCCCTTGTCGCCCGTACACACCGTCAACTCTCCGTCGAAGCCACGCACCCTTTCCTTTACGCCCAAAAGACCGAAGGAGTTCACTTTGTGGGCCCCGGTTGCTCCCATTCCTACGCCATCGTCGCTGACTTGCATAGAAAAGTCGCTCGGTGTCAGCCGCAACCGAACCTCTACCTCGCTAGCCTGTGCGTGACGGACAATATTGGTCAACGCTTCCTGAAAGATTCGAAATATGGCGACTGACAGTTTTTCGGATAACTTTATTTCGGGAGGCTCGGTCAGGATATTGCATGCGATTCCCGTTCTGGAGGTGAACTCTTCCGCCTGCCATTCTATGGCAGCCGAAAGCCCGACATCATCGAGAATGGCGGGCCGCAGCTCCGAGCATATCCTACTTATGGATTTGACAGTTGCAGTGATGAGTTCGCCCATCGACCGAGTCTTCTCTTGCAGTTCGCCTCGCTCTGCCTGCAATCGCTTTTGCAGCCAGCGCACGTCCAGGCTCAATGCCGTCAGAACCTGGCCTAACTCGTCGTGTATTTCCCGCGCGATTCGGCTGCGTTCCTCTTCTCGTATGCTCTGCAGATGGGCCGTCAACTCCCGCAACCGCTCGCCGGACTCTTTCAGATCCCTCTCTGCCCGTTTTCGCTCCGAAATATCCCTGAAATCCTCAACGATGCCGACAATAGTTCCGTCGGGCTGTCGGTACGGAGTGGCTGAGACGATACATGGTACTGACGACCCGTCGGAGCGCACCTTGTCGGCGTCATACTCGACGTCCTGGCCACCATTGAGCACTCTGGTCAAAGGGCATCCTGGCGTATCACACCTGTCACCCCAGAATACTTCGTGGCATTTCCGGCCGACGATTTCGTGCTTCGGCAATCCGACCAAATTGGCAAAAGTATTATTTGCCCTGAGCACGCGGAAATCTCTGCCTACTATCCGCATTCCGTCGGCAGCAGTTTCGAATACCTGATCGACCTCGGTCAGCGCCCGGGTGGCGGCATCCTCGGCCCGGCGACGCGCCTTCACTATGCGATTCGCAAAGAAGGCAAATGCCATAAACGCACCGACTACGGTCAGTCGCATCCAGAGTTCATGCCATGTAGGCGCGAATACGGCTTCGAAAACGTCGGAATCCGCAAAAAACAATACATGGTTGCTCGCCTCGAGCAACCAGAAGATTACGCTGACAATAATGCCGCCGATGATGAGACTGTTTTCCCCCATCCTCCAAAAGTTATAGTTTCCTCTCATCGTTACCTCCCGGACGGAACGCCCGAACAGTAGGTCAAGACAACACCGGCCAAGTCAGTCAGATCGAGACCATTCTGCTGGGACATCGCAGCCCGCCGACCTTTGGGTCCTAGATGGCTTCGCAAGCGACGTCTCGTAGGGAGCGAGAACCCGTGGCGTGGCGTCCCTGATTAAGATCAGATTTGCCTTTGTCGGATGTTTCACAAAGTTGGATTGGCAAAGAATCTGTGTCAATTCGGAGATGTACTTAAGTCGTGTTTGATTGTGTGGGAACGTCGCACTTTGGGCGATACCGTTCGAACCTGTCTCGGGAAGCTGGAAAGACAAAAGGCCCCTCGCAGAGGGGCCCCTTTGTTTTTCTGGCGCGCCCGACAGGATTGATTCGGGCCTGCGGCCCTCACCTTAAAGGGCGCACTCACTTCGTTCGCGCGTCTGTCGGCCGACTGCGTCGGCCTCGGATCGAACCTGTGACCCCTGCCTTCGGGGCTCAGGAGTCAATTGTATGATTATCTCAATCGGTGAAAGGTTTATACCGCAGTTTATTAGTACTGCGGTATAAAAACAGTCACAAATCCTTCAAAAAATTGATCTTCTTTATCGGAATGTTCGAGTTTTCTTTAATAAATCTGCAAGTTACGTTTATACCGCAATACCAAACACTTGCGGTATACTGCTCGCGTGAACAGCATCAAATACCTCCCCAATAGCTTGTCAGTCCAATATAGCGAGCTGATGCAAAACTGCGTGCAACCAATTTCCGACGGCTCTAATCTGTCTTTCAAATATAAGGAGATCAACAACAAACGATATTGGTACTTATATATAAGCGTTGGCAGCACTCGGAGAGAACATTATCTGGGCGAAGAAACAACCGAACTGCTCGACCGAATCGACGACGAAAAGACGCTTTGGGAATCCAATTCTGACGACCGCGAACTACGGCAGCGTCTTGTCAATATGCTTATCGGCGGTGGAATGATCGCCGTCGGCAGGGACGAGGGAAAAGTCATTTCCTTACTTGAACGCAATGGCGTATTTCTTGCCGGCGCTGTGCTTGTTGGAACCACGGCGTTCAGGGCCTACGCAAACATGCTGGGCGTTTCATGGGCCAGCGATACCGGAACACAGGACGTCGACGTTGCTGCCGACAACCGCTACTCACTCGCGTTGCCACGCCCACGGTCTCAAATTAATCTCAGCCAGGCAATTCTGGACAGCGGCATGGGGTTCTTTGAAGTTCCCGCTCTGAACCGCAGACAACCCTCGACGTCCTTCAAAATCAGGGGTCGAGATTTTATTGTCGATGTCCTCGCACCAATGAAAGGTCGCGAAACGACCAGGCCAGTTCATCTGACAAACTTCGGTACGTATGCGTCGCCGCTACGAGATTTGGAATACCTGTTGCAGGACATTCAGCCTACTGTTTTGTTGTATGAGCATGGAATCATGATCAATGTGCCCGCTCCCGGTAGGTTCGCCATACACAAATGCGTCATTAGCCAAAAAAGATCTGCTGCGCTTGCGGCCAAATCGTCAAAAGATCTGAGCCAGGCCGAACAACTATTCCAAGTCCTGCTGGAGAATCGCCCATTGGATATCGCTCTTGCGTACGATGCAGCCAAAGCCCATGGCCCTGTTTTTACCGAGCACTTTGAAAGCGCCCTAAATCTGATCGACGACAAAATCGCCGACGATGTACGTGTCCTGCTGGAGAAACACCAGAACTAGCAAGAATGGCGCGCCCGACAGGATGGATTCCTCGCTGCGCTCGTCACCCCTACGGGGCGCACTCACTTCGTTCGTGCGTCTGTCGGCCGACTTTGTCGGCCTCGGATCGAACCTGTGACCCCTGCCTTCGGAGGGCTACGGGCTAGCGCTGAAGCCCTTTAATTCTGTCACCTCAGAGGGCGTCCGTAGTTCTCTAAGTGTTTGTTAGCGCTGGTTAGTGTCGGTACGTGTTAGGCAAATTCTAGGCACGCCTGTGCTCAGAGTAAATGCCCGACTACTTCAGCCCAACGGCAGCTCAACGATCACCGAGGTACCCCGTGGCTCACGTGGCTGTACCTCGATGGAGCCGTCATGAGCTTGAGCGATACGTTGGCACAGGTTCAGGCCAAGGCCGTAACCACTGTGGTGCCCGCGTGACGGATCCAGTTTAACGAACGGCTCCAGCACTCGTTCTGCCATGTCCTCGGGTATGCCACGACCGTCGTCATCGATGCTCACCGTGACAGATTCTTCACCTTGTACCAGTCTCACCTCAACGGGACCGCTGTCATCCAGCGAGAACTTGACGGCGTTGTCCACGAGGTTTTGCAACAGCACTTTCATCAGGGCCTCATCGGCCTTGATTTGCAATGCATCTGGTGACTCGGCCAGGACCACACTCGGTGCCCTGCCCTCAAAACTGTCAATAATCGTTCGCGTCATCGCAACGACGTCAAACGCTGCGTGATCCGGGCGGGCGGCGCGGTTCTTGATTCGTTCGCGTTCCAGCAACGCGGACGTTAACGCCTCCATTTCACGAATATCCGTCGCGATCTGCTCGCGCTTGTCGCCTTCGGGCAGCATTTCCAGGGCAAGCTTGATGCGCGCCAGCGGCGAGCGCAGCTCGTGGCTCACGTCGGCCATCAAACGATCATGATCATTGAGCATTTGTTCGACCCGCCCGGTCATGTGATTAAAGGCGCGTGCCACCTGGCCGACCTCATCCATGCGAACAACGGGTACACGCGTAGACAGATCACCCGCGGACACTTTTTCGACACTTTCCTTTAGCCATCGCAATGGCCGCAGCTGCGACAACTGCACGACGTACACCACGCCTACGAGAAACAACAGGCCGCCAATCAGTACCCACAACACGGAACGGTTCGTGCCGGTCTCCATCCCATCACTCAGATAAAACGAGTAACTCGCACCACCGTGCCCCTGGACGACGATCGTTCGAACATTCGGGTGATTTTCCTCGAGGAACTCCGCCGTTACGGGTTCGCCGTCCGGGCCAAACGCGAACACGCCCTCAGTTGTCGTCAGCATGACGCCCATCTGGTGATTGCGCGCCGCAGACTTTGCGATTTCCGCGTCCTCACCAATACGTCCCGCTATAAACAAACTCCATTCATCCAGTGGCGATTCGAACGAGTCGCGAAAAATGTCGCCGCGAAGCGCATGAAAGGAAAAGTAAGCAAACACCACGATCGCGGCTGCGAAAATCGCCGTTGACGCCGCAAAGCGCGAAATCAGGCTGGACGAATTCATTTGCCGTCGGCTCCGACGAACTGGTAGCCGCCCATGCGCACCGTGCGAATAAAACGCGGCTTGCGGGGCTCGTCACCGAGTTTCTCGCGCAGGCGACTGATCAGCATATCGATCGAACGGTCGTAGACATCGGTATCGATACCCCGTAGCCGCTCGAGCAAACGATCTCTCGACATGACCCGTCCGCGACTCTCCATCAAGCCCTTGAGTAACTCGAACTCCATGGTCGTTAATTCGACGCCGTCGCCGTCCAGTTCAACGCTGCGGGTCTCGGTTTCCAGGCGCAGGCCGTCACAGGCCAGCACCTCGCCCTGAATTCTGTCCTTCGCGCGACGAATCACCGATTGCACCCGGGCCACCAGTTCACGCGGCTCAAAGGGTTTCGGAATGTAATCATCGGCGCCGAGTTCCAGGCCCATAACGCGATCAGCGACTTCACCCCTCGCCGTCAACATGATGATGGGCACGTCATACTCGGCACGAATCTCACGGCACAAGGTCAGGCCATCGGTGTCGGGCAGCATGACGTCAAGAATCAGCAGGTCGGGTAACTCACGGCGTAATCGCTTGCGACCGGCCGCCGCCGTCGTTTCGCTGACGAGCTTGTGGCCGAAGCCCTGCAGGTACTCGGTCAACAGGGCATTAAGATTGACATCGTCGTCGATGATCATAATGCGGTAGGTTTCGGGTGTGGCGGCGCTCAAGTGTCAGCCTCGTAATGCGTGCATCGGATCAAGCCGTGCGGCTCGTAATGCCGGGTAAGCACCGGCGAGCAGCGACAGGCCCAGTGGAATCAACATCGTGTACAACGCGTTCATCCCGGTGATCTCCGTCTGCCAGCCCATCAGCCATTGGCCGAGAATAATACCAATGCCACCGACGAACAATCCGCTCAGTGCGCCCAGCACGGCAATCATCGCTGCTTCGGAGAGAAATTGCGCCATGACCTGGCGTGGCAATGCACCGACCGCCAGCCGCAAGCCAATTTCCGCGTGTCGCTCACGCACCGATAACAAGCTCACCGCGAGCAGGCCAACGCAGGCCAGTCCGAGCAATAGCGCGGACAAGCCGCCAAGAAAGCGCTGCATCGTATCTTCACTGCGACGCACGGTGCGCACCAGTTGAGCCTGGTCCCTGATCGTAAAATCGTCGGGCTGGTTCGTGATATCCAGCGCGTGACGCTGGCGCAGCAGGTCCGCCGCGTCACGGGTCACTGCGCCGACGAGTGCTTTCGATTTCGCCTGTACAAAAATGCGGTCGACGAAGTCAACGTTGAGCAATCGACGCATGGCGGTCGTTACCGGGACCAGCACTTTATCGTCCTGTGCCACGCCACCGGCATCGGCGCCCTTCGCCTCCAACACGCCAATCACGTCGAACGGCGCGCCGGCGATCAATACCCGCTCACCGACGGGCTGCTCACCATGGAACAATTCCTTCGCGATCTGTGCGCCGATGACGGCCACCCGTGATCGATTCTGCACATCCTCATCATCAATGAAGCGGCCGACAGAGGGATGTTGCACGTTGCTGTAGCGAAACTCGGGTGTAGTACCGACGACCGTCGCAATCGACGTCTCGCTGCCATAGCGCAGCTCGAAGTTATTCATTGCAATGGGTGCGGCCCGCTCGACGCCCTCCACCTCAGTGTTAAGCGCGTGCCAGTCGTCCAGGGTCAGTGTCTTGTATCGCCGCGACTCGCCGCGAAGCGCGCTTGCTTCCCTGCGCACCGAGCCAATGGACAACAAGTTCCTGCCCATCGACGCCAGCGCGTCTTCAAACGCCCTTTCCGCGCCGGCCGACAGCGACAACAATATAAACATCGCAGCAATGCCGACCGTCATGCTGCTCGCTGATAGCAGTGTGCGTGTCCGCGCCCGGTTAAGGGCGCGGACCGAAAGATTGATGTTGCGAAACCACCTCACCGCAGGGCTTCAACCGGGTCGAGGCCGGCTGCACGGCGCGCCGGGATAATTCCGGAGAGGACACCGACTGCAACTGACGCCAGTACGGCAAGCGATACCGCGAGCAGCGTCAGGTTCACGGGTATCTCGAAGCGCAGCGCAACGACATTCGCAACACCCAGCCCAAGCCCGATGCCGACCATTCCCGCGACCAGCGACACGATGGTCGACTCGCACAGAAACTGCGTTGCAATCGAGCGCCGTGTAGCGCCAAGCGCCTTGCGCAGTCCGATTTCTGCAATGCGTTCGCGTACCACAACGAGCATGATGCTCGAAATGACGACTGCAGCGACAAGCAACACAACCACCGCGGCCAGCATGATGTAGACGCCCAGTATGCGTTTCGCCTTGACGGCCGCCTTGCCAGCGAACTTCGAGGTATATATGCGGAATGTCTCAGGCTCGCCTTCTGCAATTTGAAAGCGATCACGAAGAATCGCGGCAACCTGGTCGGCATCCTCATCCACGGTATCCGCATTGCTGACCACGAGTTTGCCGTTACCGATAATGTCCGTGTTGGCGAGGCGCCGCTGCGCCGTCGTTATTGGCACGTACACATCCATGTCCCGATCTTCGCCGTGCGGATCGATCCCGAGAGGATTGAGGATGCCAACAATTTCAAACGGCACCCCGTCGATCATGACTTCAGCACCGATGACATCAACGTCACCGAACAGCGCCGCCTTGAGCTTGGTGCCGATCAGCGCAATGCGTTCAGCGCGATCGACGTCTCTTTCAGAAATAAAGCGACCGTCGATAACACTGCGGTTCCAGACGTAGTCTCCATTCGCACTTTGCCCGGAGATAGCGACTTTCTCGCTGGTGCCGGCATATTGAACCGTCTTCTCACCCAGCATGAGGTTTGGCGCGTACGCGACAACCTGGTCCATTTCCGCTGCAACGGCCTGCAGGTCCGGTAGTTTTAATTCCCGTGAACCAATCAGTATCGTGCCCGGCCCGAACATCTGGTCGATCTGGGAACTGATTTTCTCGGCCGCTCCGCCGCCAACCGAATTGCCCGCGATCAGGGTTGCAACACCGAGTGCCACGCCAATACTCATAAAGAAGCTGCGCAACTTGAAGCGCGTGAGCGTGTGCAAGCTGCTCTGTACCAGTCGTTTGCCATTCATGATGCCACCCGCGTTATCGTTTCTGTCAATTGCCCGTCATCAATGCGCACTACTCTCGACGCCGCATTGGCGATGGCATCATCGTGGGTAATGAGCAAGATCGTGGAGCCGTTACGATTTAGTTCGCCGAGCAGGTCAATGATCTGTCTTCCCGATTTCTGATCGAGATTACCGGTTGGCTCATCAGCCAGGACAACGGCGGGTTGATTGACGATTGCCCGGGCAATGGCGACACGCTGCTGTTGCCCGCCCGACAGTTCACTCGGGTAATGCGAAAGTCGCTCTTCGAGGCCGACGCGACACAAGGCCTCTCGGGCCAGGCGACGAATGTCGGCATCGCTGCGCGTGCTGTAGAGCATGGGCAGTTCGACGTTTTCGGTCGCCGTCGTTTTCGGCAACAGGTGAAATTGCTGGAACACAAAGCCGATCGCCTCATTACGCACTTTCGCCCGTTCTTCGGGCGTGAGTTGTGCAACCGACTGGCCGTGCAACTCGTAGTCGCCCGAGTCCGGCCGGTCGAGCAGACCAAGAATGTTCATCAGTGTTGTCTTGCCCGAGCCTGATGGCCCGACGATGGCAACGAACTCGCCCTCATCCACACTGAAGTCCACGTCCTGCAGCACTTTCAACTCCGCTTCGCCCGGCCGTTGAAAGGACTTGCACAGATTTCTGATCTCAATCATTTCGTATTGCTCCTCGTAAATTGTCGCGCGATTGTTTAACGCGCGTTTAGTTCCAGCACATCGCCTTCGCGTACGCCGGAGAGAAATTCCACTGTCGATTCCGAGCGCCAGCCCGTTCGCACATCCTGTTCCGCCCACTGCCCTTCCCGCTGCACCATCACGTACTGCCGGCCGACGATTCGCTTGATCGTGGCACGCGGTGCCGTCAATACATCGGCACGTTCTGCAACGACGATGCGTACATGCGCGGTCATTTCAGGGCGCAGTACGAACTCTGCCGAGCGGTCGAACTCGAGCCGCACCAGGTAATTGACGACGCTGCCCTGCAGCTCGGCACGTGGTTGGATTGCCGTTATCTCGGCCGTGAATTCGGCATCGGGGAAGGTATCGACCGTAAAGCTGGCCTGCTGGCCAATAAAGATACGGCCTATGTCGGTTTCATCGACATACGCCAGCACTTCGAGGCGTTCCAGGTCGATGATGGTGACAAAATTGGGTGCGGCAAAGGCCGCTGCTACTGTCTCGCCCTCGCGAGTTGACACTTCAGCAACCACACCACTAATCGGTGCGGTGACCTGCGTATAACTCAGTGCGATTTCTGCGGACCGCAGACGGGCTTTATTGGCTTGCAGCTGAGCGCGCGCCACGGCCAGGTCATTTGCGGCGGTTTCAAGGTCCTCTTCGGACGTCAGGCCTTTTTCCGCCAAACGTTGCCGTCGAGTCAGGATCGACTCGGCCAGTTGAATTCGTTGTTCGGACAGAGCCACGTCGGCACGAGCTTCATCCGCCTGCGCCTCCAGTGCGTCTGCGTCCAGCTCAGCGAGCAGCTGACCGACCTCGACACGCTCACCCACCGCGACCGGCAGACTGACTACCGTGCCCGAGATTCTCGAGCCCACGTTAACCTCGGCGCCGGTCACTGGCCGGATAACGCCGGTCGCCGTGACCGTCTCGTTCAACGGCCCCATTCTGACCATGGCCGTCCGCCGCACATCGGTGTTTGATTCGGCTTCATTACCCGACCAGGCGTACAGGCCCACCGCAGACATCACTATTAGAGCTGACCCAACGATCCAGTTGCCTTTTTTCACGCTGCTAATCTCCCGTCATTCATTGCAGGGAAATCTACCGCGGGGATGTCAATTCCCGATGTTGCAATTGTCACAAGATGTCACAGAGTCGCTGTTACATTTTGTGATCATTGCGTCATACGAGGTTGATAATGGCGAGCTAATCTGCGCCGCATGAAAACGATATTAATGATATTGAATTTAGTCCTGCTCGCCGAACTAGCGCTTGCAGCCGCCCAATCAACCCTACGCTACGACCTTTCCGGTGAAATGCAACTGAGCGTGGAGCAGGAGATATATGTCCGCAGTCGTGAAGAGGCTATCGCGACGAGAAACTTTTCAATGACCTTTGATTTAGGCGATGCCCAGAACAACAACGAAGTTCTGGTCACGCTGGCATCCATTAGTGCCGACTACACAGCGCACGGAATGAAGCAGCGCCTGCCCAGTTCCCATCTGAAGGGTGGCGAGTTCACGCTGCTCGGCGATGGTCGCTCATTCAAATCGCAAGAAGACGGCGGCGAGGTACCACTGGGTTCTATTACTGATGGTGGTCTGAGGCCTTCTGAACTGCTGGCCGGCTTACTGCCAACACTGCCGGACGCACCCGTGTCCGTTGGCACGACCTGGATTGCAGACAGAAGTATCGTAAGCCTTGAGGGCTGGGCCTGGGCCGGCGGTGACATGCAGCACCATCACGAAGTAACGGATATCCGCGAATCGGACGGACGAACCGTTGTGCATGTCAAAACTCACGGCGAAACAGCGATCGAAGCAGCCGCAGGCCATGAAGGATTTCTCGGACATGGCACGCTGTCTCAAAGCATAGATTGGACATTTGATGCCGACAATGGCCAGTTGCTGTCGCTATCTGTCGAACGGGAAGCCAGCGGGACAAATCAATTGCCACAAGGTGAGGTTCCGGTTCGCCAGATCGCACGGTACAAATTGCTAACCGACCTTTAAAGTGTGATCGAGACCCCCGTCCGCTGGGGGTCTCATTCCTCGATAAGCGACGACACCCATATAATAAGCCTCTGACCACTTTACAAACTGTATCTGTCTGTCAGCCACCTTTGTCTTTCGGCTTCTTATGTATGACCCACAAATAAAGACCTATCGATATCGCCAACAAAACGAAGATCAAGCCATTGAACCAGATTAGTCTATTGTCAGGTCCGACCATTCTTAGCTCGTTTATGATTTTAGTTGTGGACACAAGAACCAAAATCGCTGGAAATAGGATTGTGTACAGAAATGCGGCCCAATTTAGGAACTTCGGATAGTCCTGGAGATACGACGCACCTTCTCTGGTAAATGCGCGCCCGACAGGATTGATTCGGGCCTGCGGCCCTCACCCCTTCGGGGCGCCTTCGGCGTCTGTCGTCGCTTCGCTCCTCGGATCGAACCTGTGACCCCTGCCTTCGGAGGGCTATGGGGTAGCGCCAAAACCCTTTAAATCCGTCACCTCAGAGGGCGTCCGTAGTTCTCTAAGTGTCTGTTAGTGCTGGTTAGTGTTGGTACGTGTTAGGCAAATGCTAGGCAGATTTTTGGAGCATTTAAGCGGCAATTTTCCGGCGTGGAATTCAATGGCACCCCATTGCTGTTGAAACCGCAAGATCTAGCTCACACGAGCACTGCCTGGGGTCGGCAGTATCAAATCAAACGTTTTCAATTCGAAGCATTTGCATCGGGTTATCGCAGCATTGCATCTATCTCGACGAAAACCGTGCAGGCACAACCATTGTCATGCGCAAAACATTAAGGGAGGGCGAGATACATCAAAGGACCAAAGCCTTGGGTAGGTCTTAGTTTTCCCAGTTTCCGCCCAGCGCCAGATTCAGATTGATGCGTTGTTCGAGCAGGAGCCGTTCCACACTCGAGAGCGCACTCTTCGCACTTATCACGCGTTGCTGGATCGTCAACACGCTCAGAAGGTCCTCTTCACCTTCCTCGTAGC
>Ga0255053_10000498_pt1 | contig 21722 bp, 17 predicted proteins | sample JV7_2_22_MG_FD_188635 | JGI IMG/M metagenome (GOLD analysis project Ga0255053, IMG submission 188635) | Seawater microbial communities from Jervis Inlet, British Columbia, Canada - JV7_2_22 | ecosystem: Environmental > Aquatic > Marine > Inlet | place: Canada: British Columbia | collected... | reverse complement strand
ATTCGGGCTGATATTTCTTTCCGTAACCGGTTTTTATTCGTCGGCCCATGCCGGCTGGCTGATGTTCGGCGCCATGACGTTCGCGACGGCCCTCACTTACGCCTACATGGGAATTGCCGGCATCGGCATCAACATCAACACGGTGCCGATTATTGCAGTCGGCATCGGCGTCGGCATCGATTATTCCATTTACCTCATGGATCGGGTTCGCAGGGAGTACCGGCGCAGTCCGGATCTCACCAGTGCCGTCCGCGAAGCGCTTGCTACGACGGGGCTGGCGATCGGCTTCACGGCTGCCACGCTCGTCTTCGGCGTACTGATGTGGGTATTCGTGTCCGATCTAAAGTTTCAGGCGGATGCCGCCATGCTACTTATCGTAATGCTGATTCTGAATGCGTTGGCTTCCATATTTCTGGTGCCGGCGTGGCTGTTGAAATTCAGACCGGCATTCATCACTCAGCAGGGACAAGGGGAGAGTTAGTTATGAGCCTCAAGTTACATTTCCACAAAACTACGGGAACGGCAGTTATCGCCTGCTTTATTGCGTCATGGATGACCATGCCATCCGCCAGCGCGGCGGATGCCGAATATCGCGGGTTCATCGAGAACGTGACCTTCGTGCGGCAACACGGCATCGGGCTAACCAAGGCCAGGACGACGCTGCAGCTCGAGATTTCAAAAGCCTTCAAACCAACAGGCCTTTTTTCCGAATTCTCGATTCACGGCACGCTGCGCGGCAGCTATGACGCCGTCTACGACCTCAACGATGATGAGTACGGTAAGAATTCGGGCGGGTCAGTAAGCTTTCCGGCACCGGGAAACCCGGCATTTTTCAGTTTTCTGGTCGGCGGGCCCACACCTTTCGACCCCACAACGCTCCCGGAATTTGCGGGCGTTTTCCCGCCACCGACTCTGACGGGCGCCATTCCGCTGCCGGGCGTTCCCGGCGGCAATATATCCGCCGGCAATCCGAATGAAGGGCTGCGACTGCTGGGCGATGATGTGCACAACTTCGAACAGGGTGGCGTGGTTCTCGCTTACCCGACGCGACCCTGCGATATCGATAATCGCGGCTGTATCGATGGTTATATGGATGCCGATGAAGATGAACTGCGATTCCCGGAATTCAACGATGATGCAGATTTCATTCGCGAGTTATATCTGGATGCGGCCATAGCGTTAAAGAACGGCCACGAGCTGGGATTCCGGATCGGTCGGCAGCAGGTAGTCTGGGGCAGAACCGATCTGTTCCGGGTGCTGGATGTCATCAACCCGGTGGACTTCTCACGTAATAACATTTACGACGAACTGGAAGACATCCGCATACCGATGGGTATCGTCAATGCCGAGTATCGCCTCGGCGCAGCAGGTGCATTCGATGACCTGAACTTTCAGGTGGTATGGAAATTCGAGGATTTCCGGCCGCACAACCTTGGACAGGGGGGCCAGCCGTTCGCCATTCTGGGCGCTGGAAACTTCTTCCGCGCGATGAATAACTGCTGGGATAACGGCTGCACCGTGTGGAATTTCCCGGCCACCGGCCTCGCCGTGGACTTCCCTTCTAACTCGCTCGGCATTCGGCAGGCCAACGTGCCGGACTTCGGCGACGACCAGGACCTCGGATTCCGCATCGAGGGCGTGTTGAAAGGTGTGGGCTTCTCGCTCAACACACTGCGATACAGGTCGCAACTGCCATCGCTGCGCGGCGGCATTCCGTCGGATAATCCATTCACACCCGGTGCTCCGGAATCCACATTCCACCCGTACTCCCTCGCGTTCGACATCGACTTCCCGAGGATAACGTTGATTGGCGCCTCGGCTGACTTTTACATCGAGGCAATGAAGACTGCGTTTCGCGTCGAGGTCGCCCATACATCGGGCGAGGAATTTCCCAACACGCTGGAAGAGCGCTTGTTTTCCGAGTCGGATGTCGTGCGTTGGGTGATCGGTATGGACCGCCCCACGTTTATCCCGTTTTTGAACAAGACTCGCGCCTTTCTGCTCTCGCTGCAGGTCTTCGGCCAGCATCTGCTGGATCATCAGTTAGCCAGTGTCAATGCACAGGGGCTGCCGACGGTGGGCGAAGTCGGCATGGTGGACTGGGATGATAATTACATCGCAACGTTTCTATTCCAGGGGAATTACCTGAATGACCGCCTGACACCGCAGATCCTCACGGCATACGATTTCGAAGCCGGCAGTGGTGCGGTCGCGCCGTCACTCGACTGGAAAATCAACAACAATTGGCGTGTGATTGCGCTGGTCAACATCAAGTTCGGCGACGGGGCGCAGGCATTCGACGACAATCGTGCCGCAAATCCCTACCCGCCGTTTACCTGTGCACCACCGCTGCTGGGCCCGCCACCTAACCCCGTCTGTTTTTCACCGTACAGCAGTCTCGGCGTCGGCGGGTTTGAGCCGCTCGGCAGATTTCGCGCGGGCCCAATTGGTTCCGCGATCAACGAAGATGAATTTCAACTTACTATTCGCTATCGATTCTAAAGGAGAGCGTCATGAAGCAGGGCATACTCATTACATTAACGATTGGCCTGGTCGGATTTGCGGCTCTCGCAGCCGCGGATCCGTTCACCGAGGACGACATCAGCAATTCCTTCTATCCGTATGCTGACTGGACACCGACTTTCGATGGCTACAGTCCCGGCATGGTCGTCGATCAAAGCAACGTGGATCAATTCGAGCCCATCCTCGATGAAGCCCTCTACCGCTTCATCAGCGATGGATGGGTCAGCATACAAACGGCGCCGACAACTGATTTCCCTCTCAGTGACGACTACGTCGAGGCAACCCGAAAATATGCGACGGATGTCAGCGTCGCTGAAAACGGGACGCTGAATAACTTTGTCGCGGGACGGGCATTTCCCAAGGAGCCGCAACAAGATGATCCCGACGCGGGCCAGAAACTCGTCTGGGGATATCAGTACGGCTTCAATTCCGGGGACAGCGAGACGATCTATCCGTTCTGGTGGACCTTTCGCAACGTAAACACCGGCAAGGTCGAGCGCGTGCTCAAGTTCGAATGGCATTTCATGAATTATTCGCACCGGGTGACGTTCACACCTACGCCGAAATTCGAAGAAAATCCGGGCGAAATTTACAGGGGCATATACAGCATAGTAAAGGAACCCTTCGATCTGGCGAATACGCAATTGCTGATTCACCGCTACGAAGACGACACCCGCAGGGATAACGCCTGGCTGTATGTCGGCTTCCAGCGACGAGTCCGCCGCCTGGCCGCCGGGCAAATCACCGACGCTTTCCTGGGTACTGACCTGATGATCGAGGACTTCGAGGGCTATAACGGCCGGGTAACCGATTACAACTGGGAGTACGCGGGTACACGTAATCTGTTGTTGCCATTTTATTACCACAACGAGATGGAACTGGCCGACGTGCCGGAAAAAGACCCGGAAGGTTACCGATTCGTCGACGTACACGGTAAGGGCAATTGCTTCCCGAAGGTCACCTACCAGCTACGCAAGACCTATACGCTGGTCGGCACACCCAAGGACCCCAATCACCCGATTGGCAAGCGGGTTATCAATTTGGACTCGCAAACAATGACCATGGCATCGCTGATCGTCTACGATCGTAAAGGTGACATGTGGAAGTGGTTCCCGATCGGCAAGGCACATTCCGATCATCACGCGGCAGCAAACAAGGGCAAGGGCGTTGCGCTCGATGACTACGCAGTCCTGCTGGACGTTCAGGCCATGCACTGTACGACCCTGCAGTTCAAGAGCATCATCACCGACGATGTCAATCAACCGAGATTGTATACCGTGCAAAACCTGCGCAAGGCAGGTCGCTAGCCGAGGATACGCATGACATACAATCATGGCCGGTTCCGGTTGTCAGACTATGATCTGACGCAGTTTCCGGGGCCGAAAGTTGGCGAACCCGCGCCTGACTTCGGGCTCACGGGCCTGGCTGGCGATCCACTGCACCTGTCGTCTTTCAGGGGACGCTGGCTGGTTCTCGAGACCGCCAGCGTTTCCTGCATGATGTATGCGAGAAACGTCGACAAGATAGGCCTGCTGAGAAAAAAATACCCGGACGTCGAGTGGCTGGTCGTCTACGTCCGCGAAGCACATCCGGGGCGCCGCCGACCGGCCCACCAGGACATGGTGCAAAAGCTTGCGTTGGCAGAATGTTTGAAGGATGACTATAGCGATTCGCGAACGGTCGTGGTCGATACGCTTGACGGCGACTTGCATCGCGCTTACGGCAGCTTGCCAAACATGGTCTATGTGCTGAATCCTGACGGTGAGGTGGCCTACCGATGCGACTGGCTCAGCATTCCGGAACTTGACAGAGTGCTCGCCCAACGCCCCGACATGGAAACCAATCAGCACACCCTGACCGACGACTTGCACTATCCGTCGGTATGGCTTACCGCAAAGATCTTGTGGCGTTCAGGCATCGCGGCTGTCTGGGATTTCCTGCGCGCTGCACCGCGGCTGCTGCCGACGCATCGCGCAGCGGACAGGCACTATCTGGCGCAGCAAAAATCCGACAAATAAAGCAACAGGGGTCAGTCGCCTGTTGTGAGTTCAGTTACCGTTGGTGTCCGGTAAGCCGCATGGATGTAGCAGGTCTGTTCGGCCATCCTGACGAGTTGTATGGACTTGTCCTCGGGCTCGTCGGTATCCAGGCACACGAGGGACTCGACGGCGAAGGCTTGTGGCTCGCGATCTCGCGAAATACGGAACGCCGTGTCCTGAATGATCCGATATCCGTTTAGTTGCTGTTTGGTAATTTGTGCATAACGACCAATCTGCGTCATGAAACAGAAGGCAACGCCCGCGGAAAGATAGGCCAGGCCGCTGGGCACCCGCTCCTGACCGCCAGTTGCTTTTGAATCGTCGCTGAGTATCCGGAAGCGGCTCCCTGACGGCTGTATGCATTGGACATCCAGAGATTTCAAACCATCTTCCCGATTTGAACCCTGCGTATTCACGTGAACCACGCGTTTTTGTTCGGTACCAAGACCAACTGCACTTCCCTGAGCCTTATCGACGCTCGCTATTTTTCTGATAAGTGTCGGCCCGCCGTTCAACAATGGACGAATATTATCGAAAACGATCTTAGGATCAGACAACGCTGCGACCGTGTCAGCACCCTTTCCCGGCCAGGCTAACTCCTCATTATTCGCACAGACTGCGAAACCGCTTGTCAGAATCTCTCGCAGACATCGTTCCGCCGGCGAACGACTTCGCACCGCAGTCTCCGCGATATTATCGATGTCTGTGGCAGAAGCATTGCTCCGCGCGGAAATACTGACCTGCATGGGCTGTACGCTCGCCGCCATCGTGCCCTTCAGTGCGGACCCCTCCATGGTAAAGAAGTTGTCCTGAACGAGATTTAGCGAATCGATTCGTATGTCACGATCGCGGGCCTCGGCGAGAAACTCTGACATGAGTGAAGCGGCAACCCCTGCCGAAAAAAACGCCAGCGGAAACGGCGCCAGATCGGTGCCGTTCAGCCACGGGCCTTCATCGCATACGACGCGCCAGATAGCACCGGTCGGGCCGTACTGGATGACCGCTTCTTTTTGCATCCCCTCCAAAGTGCGCGCGAAGGTGCGGATTCTTGCGATGCCGTCAGAAGTTGGCAACGGCTCCAAATTCAATCCGGAAGGATCCACGCGAAATGCGAGTGGGTAAGCACTCGATTCGATGTTGGCCTCGGCTGCGCCCATAGTCATCATGCTACCATCGCTTTTATTGCTGAATTGTTTTGCTTTAGGCAATTGTTCTGCTGTATGCAATTCGATACCACGAAACCAGCCCAGATAACAAAGAAAAATGAAAATACGACACATCAACGCGGAAAATCTGTTCCCTTCACTCCAATTCGGATTTACACAGGTCGTCAGTGCGCAAGGAGGACGGACGATTCGCTGCTCGGGCCAGACAGCGTGGGACAAGGACATGAAAATTGTCGGTGAAGGCGACTTCGCCGCGCAAGCCAGGGCCACCTATGAAAATGTGCGCATCGCCCTGGCCTCAGCGGATGCCGAACCCAGGGATATCGTGCGTATGCGAACGTACATCGTGGATTACAAACCCGATTACCTTGAGCCCTTCGGTTTCGCGACAGCAGAGTTTTTTGGAGACCATCCGCCACCGGCAGCGACGCTTCTTGGCGTAGCAAGCCTGGCTATGCCCGAGTTCATGATCGAGATCGAAGTGACCGCCGTTATCGGTTCTACTGAATGATCGAGCGCCAGTTCTGCAACAGGTGCTCACTTGTCCTGGCTGCAAGCGCGTGAATCGTAAATATCGGATTCACTCCGCCACTCGTCGGGAACAGACCTGCTCCGGCAATAAGCAGATTTGATATGTCGTGCGCCTGCCCGTAGCTATTGCAGACAGAGTTTGCGGAATCCTCGCCCATTATGGTGCCGCCCATGATGTGCATACTGGCCTGCGGCCCGGTCCAGACTTCCCTGGCGCCTGCTGCCTTGAATACGGCCTGCCCCTCTACCAGGGCCGCCTGCCATAGCGCCTTTGATTCGGCATGGGTGTTATGCGTAACTTTGGCCAGCGGCGTTCCGAATCGATCCAGCTTGTCATCCAGTGTCAACTCATTTTCGGCGACCGGAAGATCCTCGATCACGGCGGTCATGCTTGCGAATCCATGCGCAGCGTTTTTCATAAAGGCATGGAGATCATTGCCGAACAGGTCCGGCCGGCTCGTTGCGATACCGAGCAGGTCATTTGGTTTGACGGCCTGCGCAATCATCCACTGATAACTGCCGAATGCGCCTGCACGCGCGTGCGTGGTCTTGCCGTAGCTGTCCTGATTTACCAGCTGGCCACCAAAAGCACCCAAATGCCAATGTGTTTTTTCATTGAACAGGCCGTAAACGAGGCCGGCCGGATGGCTCATCACGAACTTGCCGACGATACCGCTGGAGTTGGCCAAACCGGACGGGTGTTTTTCGGTCGCAGAGGCGAGCAGCAACCGCGGATTCTGGACTGTGAATGCCGCAAGCACCACGAGATCGGCCATGAGCTTGTCTGTTTCGCCCGAGCCGTTAGCGAATTCGACCCCGGTCACATACTCGCCAGTGTCGTTAGCCAGGATCCGGGTAACCGTTGCATTGGCCTGCAGCACCGCACCGTGCCCCAGGGCAATCGGCAAGTCGGTGGTCACAGGATTGGCGAGCGCACCGATCGGACAGCCGGCATCACACCAACCGTCCCAGATGCAAACAGATCGGCCATTATAGTTGCTCGTGGTCACGGCAAGTGGCAAGGGCGCAGTATTCATGCCCTGTTTTTCGAAACCGCGCGCGATGATCTGACCCTGAGCGAAAAGCGGCACCGGGCGCATGGGATATGGCTCACCGGGTGGGCGCCATATTTCCTGCTCAGCATCGCCTGCGATACCAGACTCATGCTGCACCTGATCATAGTAGGGCCGCAGATCGTCATAGCTCACCGGCCAATCGCGCGCCCGATCATATAAAGAACGTACCCGAAAATCTTCGGCGTGTAGCCTGGGCCAGACCGCGTAGTGGTGCATCGCGCTGCCACCGACGCCATACCCCGCATTGAAAGCATGTCCTATCGGGTTCTTGCCCTCCTCAATGACTGGCGCGCCGCTCCACTTGAGACGGCGCGCCCAGATCGCTGAGCTAATCAGGCTCTGATTGTCCCGATCGGGGCCAGCCTCCAGAATCACGACCTTTTTGCCGCCCACTGCAAGCTTCGCTGCGATCGCACTACCGGCCGCCCCCGAACCGACGACAACAGCATCGACTTTTTCTGCAGGCAGGCTCATTCGCCCCACCGGCTTGGTGGCTCGATGTGCGCCATATACGGAACGCCCAGACTTTCAATGCCCTGCTTGGTGCCGTAAACGACATCTATCGCATCATTTCGTATGACGAAATAGAAAAATGGCGCGGGCGGCCCTTGCCAGCCATCCGGATTAGCCTGCGCAATCTGACCGACCAGCGCAGTGCGTTGCTCACTGCTCAGGTCAGCATAATTTGCTCCATGCTGATCATTTGCGAGCGCGTTCAGGGCCGCGAGGCCAGCGGAATAAAATGGTGAAAACGGAGGACTCACGCCCAGATACTTGATCATGAGCAATTGGTCTTGCGGTGAAGCATTGAGCTGATGATCGATGAAATGGGCGAGCCCCGCGGCAGCGCTGCCTGGCAGCAGTGTCTCGCCGAGTGCTTCAAGAGTACGGACTTCGTCCGGATTCAGGACATGAAACGGTATCTTCTGTTGCCGTGCCTGCTCCGGTGTCAGCTCTACCTCGCAGCCAGCAACACAGTAACTCAGCAATCCAATGCCTGTATTGCGAATGAATGTACGTCGTGATTGCGGCACGATTACTTAACCAGGAAAACGGCCTGTCACTATACAGTGACAGGCCGTTTGTCGACCAGCGCGATCTTAGTTCGTATAGCGGAGGGTTATGCCATACCAGCGCGGTGGCTCATAGGAAACTTCGTTACAACCACAAAGTGTTGCGAGATCGAAACCCTGGATGCCTATCCGTTCATCGGTGAGATTTCTGACAGCAAAAGAGATATCCCAATGCTCGTCCGGGCTTACCCAACCAACGCGTGCATCAACCTTGGTGTAACTATCATATTTATCGGCATCGAAGTTACGCAGGTTATAAAAATACTCATCCGAGTAACTGACAACAAGTTGAGTATTCAGCTTTCCCCCGAACGCCGGCCACTCGTAGCGAGCAAGTCCGGTGACCTGAAATTCCGGCGCATACACGGGCTTAACATCACGAACAACCGGCCCAGCAACCCGCAACGGCACATCCTTTACCGTTGCGTCGAACCATGCTGCACTAAGCAGAAGGTCCAGGCCATCGGCTGGCGATGATTGTATATCCAGTTCAAAGCCCTTGTTTTCAGCATCGTTATTGACCACGACACCGCTGACGCCGGTAAACAGGAAGCCCTGGTAATCGTCGTAGTCATAATAGAACGCCGTAGCGTTGATCCGTGTGGAACCGCCCCCGAGCGTCTTCTTGAAACCACCCTCAAAACTCAGGAGAGTTTCTTCGCCATAGGGTATGGCACTGACTGGAACCGCTAATCCCCCTGCCAGCTGCGCATTGAAGCTGCCTGCTTTGACGCCTCGATTGACGCCAAAATACCAGAGCATGTCGTCGTTCGGCCGGAAGTCGAGCTGTAGCTTGCCGGCCCAGAGGTTATCGCTGGTGCTATCGGTGAATGGAGTCGGGACGCCCCCGGGGAATGTTGGCCCGATGAAAAATGAGCCACCCTGATGAATCTTTAGTGGGTCGGTGGCGGCAGGATAGATACTCTGTGCAAATACGTAGTCCTTTTCTTCCAGGATCGCACGCAGTCCGGCGATTAGCGTCAGCCTGTCGTTAATGTCATATTCAATCTGACCAAACAGTGAGTAGGAATCTGTTTCAAGCTGGGCATCAACAGCGAGGTCGAAAGGGCCGCCGAGGAAGGGATCCTCTGCAAGACTGTTCGACGCGAATTTCAGGCCGTTATCCGAATCGGCATCGATGGTCAAAAAATAGAAACCTGCCACCCAACGAATCCGGTCGGATTCGCCGTTCAACCGAATTTCCTGCGTGAAGCTGGTCGCATCGATGCCCGCATAGTTGACCGCCTGATTGACGGGCGCCGAGTCGACATCGATGAACAACAGCTTCTCGTAATCCTTGAAATCAGTTATCGAGGTCAGCAGCACACCGTTCGACAACTCCCATTCAAGCCTGGCAAGGATGCCGAAAGTATCCGTAGTCCCGTTATCGTCAAACGCGTAATCGCCTGAAAAGTCGAAACCATCGCCGTCGGGGTCGATATAGCCGAAGAAATCCGCACCCGGAGATGGTGTAAAGGTGTTGTCGACGCGACCCGTGTCAGCAAAACCGTCGCCGTTAAAATCGTCCGGGAAGCCGTCATTGTCCTGATCGGACCCGCAATCAGTGCCGTCGTCCACACCCCCCGGGGCACAGATACTGGTTCGCGCGTCATTAGGATCGATGTTGATGACGTTGGTCAGTTCCCCGACGCCATCGACGAATAACTGGGTCGGGTCCGGACCGGTGCCATCATATATCGAAGTTGTGGCTATCGATTGATACGGCCCTGTCGGCATATCGCTGCTGGCCGCATTGACGGACACGGTGAACGACACTTTGTCGCTGGGCTTGAACGACAGAGTCCCACGGACCGCAACAGTCTCTCCACCACCGAGGTCCGCGCCGGCCCCGGCCCCCGGAGAGTTGCTGCTCGAACCACCGACAGTACCAAGGCCAAACTCCGCAAACGGGTAGAGATTGTTCAAATATCCATCTACATCGCTGTATAAGACAGCGACACGTGCTGCCGTCGTATCGGACAGAGGACCGCCAAGCGCTGCTTCAACATTGAAGGAATTGGCGTCGGAATTCGAATCGTACAATCCGGTGGTCAGATCGATGTAGCCCTCAATACCATCGAAGCTCGGCTTGCGGCTGACGTACTGGACCGCGCCACCTGTAGCATTTCGCCCGAACAGCGTGCCCTGGGGGCCCTTGAGAATTTCCACGCGCTCGATGTCGAGCACGGCAAAGGTCTGCGCCTGGGCGATCGGGATATAACCCTCGTCGAGATAGACCGCAGTGGGCGCCTCGATGATGTCGTTGAAGTCGTTTTGAGTCACGCCACGAATCGTGAATTGAGTATTCTGGCCGGCCAGGTTACCGCTGATATGCACGCCTGGGCTGTAACGCGCGATGTCAAAACTACTTGTGACGCCCAGCGCTTGCATCTGATCGCCGGTGAACGCGGTAATCGCAATGCCGACATCTTGAATGTTCTGCTCACGTTTCTGAGCCGTAACTACGATTTCCTCAAGAACGTTCTGTGCGATCACCGGAAATGTCACGCTGAGAAACAGCACACCAACCACGTATGGCGATATACGCCTGTACGGTCTATTCATGATTTTCCCCCTAATGGAAATGTCAAAATAGAAATGCTAACGAACGACTGTCACGGCAACTGAATGCTGCAATCGCAAAAGCGACACATGCATCGCATTCTACCCGGACCGGATTATAACTTTAAGTTCTTGATACTGAGTATCGATTTAAGCTCAATATTGCCGATATTGTCAAGAAAACGTACTGAATAGTACATTTCCCTTGCTTGGTCGGGCGCTTGCCGAAAATCAGCCTGTATGCTGCCCTGCTCATGTCGTCGCGACCCGCATGACAGCGAGTCATTCTCAGCCAGAAGAGTACAACCCTTATAATGTTCCAAAGGTCCTCACAGGTCGGTTTGAATGTCTCTATGAACAAAAGCCATGCTCCGGACAAACTGGAACTCACCGCGTTGCGTGATTTCCCCCTCGTGCGTACGGGCGATAAGCTGCCTGAGCTTATCGGGGATTCTCTGCGCGCCAACAGTCTGAGACCCCTGGATCACGACGTATTGGTTGTGGCGCAAAAGATTGTTTCCAAGGCTGAAGACCGGTCTGTATTGCTGAGCGAAGTGGTGCCGTCAGACGAGGCTCGGCGGCGTGCAACGGAAACCGGCAAGGACCCGCGACTTGTTGAATTGATTCTCAGGGAATCAACGGAGGTTTTGCGCCAAAGCGACAAACTGATCATCACGGAAAACCGCCTCGGTCTGGTGATGGCGAACGCCGGTATCGATCAGTCGAATGTTGATGAGGGTTGTGCATTACTGCTGCCGCAGGACCCGGATAAGTCGGCCGGCAATATCAGGGCCTATATAAAAGAGGAATTTGACACAGATGCCGGCGTAATTATCGTCGACAGCATTGGCAGGGCCTGGCGGAATGGCGTGACAGGCCACGCGATCGGCGTTGCAGGAATCAAGGCATTACTCGACCTCAGAAGAATGCCGGATCTGAACGAACAGGAGCTTCGGGTCACAGATGCTGCGATCGCAGACGAGATTGCAGCGGCCGCCTCCTTGTTGATGGGGCAGGCGGCAGAGGGCAAACCGGTTGTTTTAGTGCGCGGGTTTAAAGATATTCAGGGCGCGTCGACGGCAAAATCTCTGTTGCGCCCCAAAGAGCAAGATCTGTTTCGGTGAGTATGAAAGGCGTCTTCATGGCCTTGTCCGGTGGCATAGGCGGGGCGAAACTCGTTTTGGGCATGGCCGGAATTTTGCCCGCCGAGCAGCTCGCCGTCGTGGTCAATACCGGTGATGACTTCGAGCATCTGAGTTTACACGTCTCTCCGGATATCGACACGTTGCTTTACACACTCGCAGGCATCAGTAATCCAGAGACCGGATGGGGTCGCGCGAACGAATCCTGGTCGTTCATGTCAGCGCTGGGCGAACTGGGTGCCGATACCTGGTTCAGGCTTGGCGACAAAGACCTGGCGGTGAATGTCTACAGGACACATCGTCTCCGATCGGGCCGGACGCTGACTGAGGTCACCGCAGATCTTGCCGATCGCCTGGGTCTCTCACTCGCCGTTGTTCCTATGAGCGACGATCCGGTGAGGACACACCTGGATACCGATTCAGGGCTGTTGGAGTTTCAGGAGTATTTCGTTCGCCGCCAATGCGAACCCGCCGTGTCAGGTATTCATTTCAAGGGCTCGGAGTGCGCACGGCCATCGCCGGGATTTGAGAACCTGTTACACAGTCGTGAGCTCGCTGCGGTCATCATTTGTCCGTCAAACCCTTTTCTAAGCATCGACCCGATGCTTTCCATTCCGGGAGTCAGGGACTCATTAGTCAATTGCATTGCGCCCGTCATCGCTGTATCTCCGCTTATCCGGGGAAGATCCATGAAAGGCCCAACAGCGAAAATTATGGGTGAACTCGGCATCCCGGTTGCGGCAAGCGCTGTTGCAAAGCACTATGAAGGGCTCATTGATGGATTTGTGCTCGATTCCTCGGATACGGACTCTGCCGATTCGCTCGCCGACAGCGGCCTGAAGCTTGCGATGACGAATACTGTGATGCAAACGCTGGACGATCGAATTTCACTGGCACGCAATGTACTTGAATTTGCGCATAGCCTGCGATGATAAATCCAAGTCTCAATGTCATTGCCAGCTGGGCAGTCGCGGTGGCTCAGGCACTTGACGTGCGTGGCGTTGACAGCACCGCAATTTTTTCCGAAGCGGGAATTGACCTGGCCACCGCCCGGGATCCCGGCATGCGCTATCCGGCGGATCGAATGACGATTGTCTACGAACTCGCGGAGGACGCGACCCGGGACCCGTCATTCGGTCTGTCCATCGCCGAATTTGTTCATCCAACTTCTCTAAATGCGCTCGGCTACTCGTTGTTTGCAAGCAAGGACCTGGAGTCGTTCTGCCGCCGCATCGTGCGTTATTTCGGCCTGGTCTCCACAAATGCCGTAACGGAGACGGTACAGAAGAATAATGAGTTTCATCTGTATATGCTGCCCGCAACCGGCCTGGACTCATTTGCGCCCCAGGACGCGTGGCTCGCTACCCTCCTCCATTTTAGTCGGTTTATTTACCGTCCGGACTTTGATCCCCTGCGTGTCGAATTACGCCGGCCCCGGCCCAGCAGGAACATCGAAAAATTTTCTGAGTGTTTTCGGGCGCCGATTCAGTTTGGCAGTGAAAAAAACTCCCTGGTATTCGATGCAAGGGATATGACCGTCCGTCTGCCCGCGGCCAACGCGGAGTTGGCACGGCAGAACGATGCAGTCGTAATGGCATTGCTGAAGCAGATTAATCGAAGTGACATCATTGCTCAGGTACGGGCATCTTTCATCGAGTTGCTGCCGTCGGGCGACTGCAGTCGGGAAAATGTGGCGATGCAATTGGGTATGAGTGAGCGCACCTTGCAAAACAGGCTGACGATCCGAGAGACCAACTACAGTGACCTTCTCAGTGAAACCCGGCGTGAGCTGGCGGAGCAGTACATGCAGCAACGCCTTCACACGGTCAGCGAAGTTGCGTTCCTGTTAGGCTTCTCGGAAATCAGCAGTTTCTCACGCGCATTCCGGTCCTGGACGGGTGAATCTCCAAGCCATTATCGCGAACGTATCCTGACCGGTTGACGGTCGGTTTTCGGATTCATCATTTCCAGGCCCTGGGTTGATCTCGGCCTTTGCTGCAAATGACATTTGGCACGCCAGAGATGCATATGCACAAATACAAACGGCATGGCGCGACGGCCTTGTTTGCCGCCCTGGATATGGCGATGGGAGCGATGATCGGAAAAATCAAGCTCCGTCATCGCAGCACTGAATTTCTGAGCTTCCTGCGACACATCGACAAGAGCGTGCCGGCGGAACTGGACGTCCATCTGATTGTCGCCAGTTACAGCACGCACAAAACCCAAGGTCGAAGCCCTTGTGTATAGAGGTTGTCATTGGCCATACTGTCATGGTAACGCTGGACGATCGGGTACAGCTCGCGCAAAGTTGTCTTGATTTCATTGAACGGCTGGGCGAAGGCGAACTGGTAAACGATACGCGCTGTTGATCTTGGGGGAATGAATATGTTGTGGGCGCTGGTGCCGGTAAAGCAACTCAGTCAATCGAAGCAGCGCCTTGCAGCCGTGCTTGACCCCGGCGAGCGTGAAGGACTCGTGCTGGCAATGCTTCGGGATGTGCTCACGGCGATCCAGGGCGTTGCAGCGTTTGACGGCGTCCTTCTTGTGTCACGCTCTGCGAAAGCAAGAGCGCTTGCCCGGGACTTCGGCACCGAGATTTTTGTGGAATCGGCAGGTTCGGATCATTCGCGGGCAGTGACAGAAGCGAACCGTTACCTTATCCGTCGACATCGAACGCGGAGTAGCCTGGCCTTACCCGGCGATGTTCCACGCATAACTGCGCAGGATATCGATCAAATCATTGCACATCACGATTGCGTAACGCTGGTGCCCAACGAAAGTGGCGAGGGCACGAACGCTGTCCTGACCTCACCACCGAATGCAATCACCTATCATTTCGGCGAACGGAGCCTTAAACGACACGTTGCGTCGGCAGACGCCGCTGGTATATCACCGTCGATCGTGCGAAACGCGAACTTGGCGCTCGACATAGATGAACCGCGAGATCTCGTACAGGCGCTGACGGATTTGCCGCCATCGTTCACTCGCGATTACCTGGAAAGTAGTGGTATTCCAGCACGCCTGAAAAATCAGAATATCTCTCACACGACAGAACGCCTTGGAATGCCAATTCTGGCGGACCGAGAGACCCGAGTAACAAGATGACCCAATCGAAACCAGATTTGGGTGTGGCCAGTCAGACCGAACAAGTGCCTGACTACAGCGAGGCGCTCCTGCTGGCGGATAAGACGGATACGAATGCACTGCTTGAAGTCGCCGCAAGGCTCCGGGATGCCGATCATCGAAATCTGGTGACCTATTCCAGGAAGGTATTTATTCCGCTGACGCATTTGTGTCGCGACGTGTGTCATTACTGCACCTTTGCGCAAACACCGAAACGTCTCGAAGCGCCATACTTGTCGATCGAACAGGTGCTTGACGTCGCACGTCGTGGCGCCGCGCTTGGCTGCAGAGAGGCACTCTTTACTTTAGGCGAGAAACCGGAGCTGCGTTATCGGGCAGCGCGTGATGCCCTCGAAGACATGGGCTATGCATCGACCCTGGAGTATCTCTGTGAAGCGGCACGGCTGGTGTATCAGGAAACCGGCCTGCTGCCACATTTGAATCCCGGCACGATGACGGCCGACGAGATTATGATGCTTCGCCCCGTCGCGCCGTCCATGGGGATAATGCTCGAATCTGCCGCACTGCGCCTGACCGAGAAGGGCATGCCGCACTATGGGTCACCCGACAAGTGTCCGGATGTGCGTCTGGCGACTATTGAGGAAGCCGGCAAAGCGCGTGTGCCGCTCACATCCGGAATATTGATTGGAATCGGAGAAACGCGTCACGAGCGAATCGAGTCCCTGCTTGCGCTGCGCGATCTGCACTTTGCCTATGGGCATCTGCAGGAAATCATCATTCAAAACTTTCGCGCCAAGTCCAACACCAAGATGGCAAAAGCGCCGGAGCCTGATCTGGATGATCTGCTCTGGACCATTGCCGTTGCACGCATCCTGTTCGGCTCGCAAATGAATATCCAGGCGCCGCCGAACCTCAGCCCCGGCGTGCTGGCGCAACTCGTCTCCGCGGGCATCAACGATTGGGGCGGCGTTTCGCCGTTGACGCCGGATTTCGTGAACCCCGAGGCGCCCTGGCCACACCTCGATGAACTTGACAGGGAAACGGCAGCCGCCGGCAAGCACTTGCAGGAGCGACTCACGATCTATCCTGAATATGCGCGTCATGCAAAGGTTTGGACAGACGCCGCATGGCACATACCGTTGATCAGGCTTATCGACACGGAGGGATTGCCTCGAACTAACGACTGGGCGCCGGGTACCAATATTGCGCCGCTCGCTGATGCGCGAACGTCGGCCTCGAATGCTGCTGCAACAGTATCCGATGACATCGCGGCAATCATTGACAAGGCTCAAGACGGGGTGAAACTTGATAACTCAAAGATTGTACGGCTGTTTCAGGCGCACGGCGACGATTTTGAAGCCGTTGTAAATGCTGCGGACAAGCTGTGTCGTCGCGTGAATGGCGACACGGTCACCTATGCCGTAAACCGAAACATCAATTACACCAACGTCTGCTACTATCATTGCAAGTTTTGTGCGTTTTCAAAAGGCAAGACGTCGGAGGATCTGCGCGGCGCCCCGTATGATCTGAGCATCGATGAGATTCAACGCCGCACACGTGAGGCATGGGACTGCGGCGCTACCGAAGTCTGCATGCAGGGAGGCATTCATCCGAACTACACGGGCGAGACCTACCTGGAAATCCTCCAAGCCGTCAAAGAGGCTGTCCCTGAGATTCATGTGCATGCCTTCTCGCCACTGGAGGTGTGGCAGGGTGCGGCGACACTTGGCATGAGTTTAGAGAGCTATCTGGGGAGGCTTAAGGAGGCAGGTCTGGCGACCCTGCCGGGTACGGCGGCCGAAATCCTGGATGACGAGATTCGCGACATCATCTGTCCTGACAAGATTTCAACCGACCAGTGGCTCGAGGTGATGGAAACGGCGCATGGCGTGGGCCTTCGCTCGACGGCTACCATCATGTTTGGACATGTAGATCGTCCGATCAACTGGGCCAGGCACCTCCTGCGCATTCGTGACCTGCAGTCACGCACCGGGGGATTTACAGAATTCGTGCCACTGCCTTTCGTGCACATGGAGGCACCCATGTACTTACGTGGCGCTGCGCGGCAAGGGCCGACATGGCGCGAGTGCATATTGATGCATGCAGTTGCTCGGCTGTCATTGCATCCCTGGATAAAGAACATTCAGACCTCGTGGGTGAAAATGGGACACGCGGGTGCTATCGCTTGCCTCAATAGTGGCTGCAACGACCTTGGCGGTACTCTCATGAATGAAAGCATTTCACGTGCCGCAGGGGCGGCTCATGGACAGGAAATGCCACCGGCGAAAATGAAAGAGCTGATTCGAGCCGCAGGCCGCGTCACGCAACAGCGAAACACGCTTTATGGCGATGTGTCTCCGGCACGCATCAACGCCGGCATGAACGCGGGGCCGCGTGAAGAAATACGTAACACGCCGATAGCAAGACATGCACTGAAACGAGCTCGCGCAGCGGCGTCCGGTCGCTGCTGAGACCATTTGAAACCCAAAAATATTTCGGAGCAAACATGCAGATTGGAATGATTGGCCTGGGGCGCATGGGCGCCAACATGGTGCAAAGACTACTGGCGGACGGCCACACCTGCGTCGTTTACGCGCGGACCATGAGCACACGCGATGACCTGGCCGCAGTGGGTGCCCAGGCTGCTGACTCGCTGGAAGACATGGTCAATTCGCTTCAAGCACCCCGCCCGATATGGGTCATGGTGCCGGACAAGGTTGTTGACGACGTCATCGAAGAACTTGCTGGCCTGCTAAGTGAGGACGACATCATTATCGATGGCGGAAATTCGTATTTTCCGGATGATGTGCGCCGTGCCGAGAGCTTGAAGAAGCACAACATCCGCTATGTTGATGTCGGTACCAGCGGTGGTGTTTGGGGGCGGGAGCGCGGCTACTGCCTGATGATCGGCGGCGAAAGCGATGCGGTAAATTATCTCGAACCTGTATTCCGGACGCTCGCACCCGGAGAAGAAGCGGCACCACCCACACCCGGCAGAGAAAACGACAAGTCGAGTGCTCATAAAGGCTACTTACATTGCGGCGGACATGGCGCGGGTCACTTCGTCAAGATGGTGCACAATGGAATCGAATACGGCGCGATGGCTGCTTATGGCGAGGGATTCGCGATGCTCCACAAAGCGCAAGAGGAAGGCACAAATGTTTCCGTTGGCAGTCACGTTGGCAAGGTGCAACTCGACGCCGATACCGGCGAGATTGCGGAACTCTGGCGTCGCGGCAGTGTGGTTGGCTCGTGGCTTCTCGACCTCGCAGCGGCGAGCCTTCACCAGGACCCGGCACTAAAAGACTTCAGCGGCGACGTCGCCGATTCCGGTGAGGGGCGCTGGACTGTGAAGACCGCAGTCGACTTGGGCGTTCCGGCGCACGTGCTTGCGACCGCCCTGTTCAATCGCTTCAGCTCCAGGGGCGAGGGAACTTATGCAAACAAAGTCCTTTCTGCGCTGCGCTACGCGTTCGGAGGTCATGTGGAAAAATCCTGATGGAGATATGCCAGTACGCGACGCCGGATGATGCAGCTACGGCAGGCGCAGAGTTCATCTATAGCCGCGCCAGGGAAGCAATCGATGAACGTGATCAATTTACTCTGGCGCTCAGTGGCGGCAGCACGCCCTGGCGCATGTTGGGCAAGCTTGCCGAATATGAGCTCCCCTGGGAGCGCGTCAAAATTGTTCAGGTGGACGAGCGTGCTGCACCTGATGGCGATCCGGAACGGAACCTTGTCCACATTCAAAAGGAATTCGCTGATCGAATTTCTTTGCCATCCGAAAATCTATATGCGATGCCGATCGTCGAAGAAGACTTCGACAAGGGTGCTCGCCAATACCAACGGGCACTGATCGAACTTGCCGGAGAATCGCCGGTGCTGGATGTGGTTCACTTAGGCCTCGGTGGGGATGGACACACAGCGTCGTTGATTCCGGGCGACCCCGTTCTGGACATAAGCGATCGTGATGTCGCCACCACTGGTGCTTTCAACGAGCGGCGGCGCATGACCCTGACATATTTGATCATCAATCGCGCAAGACACATTTTGTGGTTGATTACCGGAGAAGAAAAAGCGGAGATGCTGAATCGAATGATTCAGGCGGACCGTGACATACCAGCTGGACGGGTCAGTCAGCGGCAGGCGACAGTCTTTGCAGATGCCGCCGCATTATCCGGATATCTTCAGAGCCAATCGGGAGTAGAGAACAAATGCTAAGGCTTGGCTATAAAGCATCCGCTGAGCAATTCGGTCCTCGCGAACTATTGGAATATTCTGTTGTGGCAGAAGAGCTTGGTTTTGATTCTGTGATGGTGAGCGATCATTTTCAGCCGTGGCGACATAAAGGCGGTCACGCCCCGTATTCTCTGGCGTGGCTTGCCGCCTTGGGCGAGCGCACCTCACGCGTTGCGATTGGCACCAGCGCTGCGACCCCGACTTTCAGGTATCACCCGTCCATCGTGGCGCAGGCAATGGGAACTATTGCCGTGCTCAATCCGGGGCGCGTCATTCTGGGCGTTGGAACCGGTGAGTCCATGAATGAAGTACCGGCGACCGGCATCGAGTGGCCAAAATTCAAAGAGCGGTTTGGGCGGCTCAGGGAGTCCGTGGAATTGATGCGACGATTGTGGATTGAGGATCGCGTAACCTTCGAAGGCGAATACTACCGGACGAAAAACGCGACCATCTACGATCGACCCGACGAACCTGTACCGATTTATGTTGCTGCTTCCGGCCCGACGGCATCGCGCTTCGCCGGACGTGTCGGTGACGGTTTCATATGTACAAGCGGCAAGGCGCCCGAACTTTACCGGGAAACCCTACTCCCCAATGTGCAGACAGGACTGGAAGAGTCGGGTCGCTCTACGGGCGACCTGGAAAAGACAATTGAAATGAAAGTATCGTTTGATACCGATACAGAAAGAGCGATGCAGGACACGTCTCATTGGGCCGCGCTTGCCCTGTCGCCCGAGGAAAAAATGGGCGTCGAGGATCCTGTGGAAATGGAAAAACTCGCCGACGCACTACCGGTGGAACGCGCCGCGAGTCGATGGATCGTTTCCAATGATCCCGAGGAACACATCGAACGTATCGCGCCGTATATCGAACTTGGCTTTACACACCTGGTTTTTCATGCGCCGGGACCGGACCAGCAGCGCTTTCTGCGTCTGTACGCAAAAGAGATTCTGCCACGACTACGGACACAGTTTGCGTGAGAATTGGAACCTCAGTTTAATTGTGTCAGAGATGCCGAATTCGCAATAGATAACTCCATTAGCGCCTTGGATTCTCCAGGGATTCACGCTATGAATTACTAATTCGCTACCCACAGGGGTCAAGCTGTGAATTCTATTTCCGCTGGTCAAACCGTCGACCCACCATGGCAGATGCGATGTTGACTTTCTGGATGTCGATTGTGCCGCCGGCGATGCCCCAACCCCAGGCATCCCGCACGCGCCGCTCCGCCGGGTACTCCTTCGAATAGCCATAGGCCCCCATGAGCTGCACTGCATTACTTGTAACGGTGCGCGCAATTTCGTTGGCGAAACATTTTGCCAGTGATGAGTGGAGTATATCCGGCAAGCCATTCTGCGCATTACTGGCTGCGCGATAGATCAGGAGTCGAGCGGCGTCCACCTGCATCCGCATTTCAGCAAGCTTGAGTTGCACTGCCTGGAAATCGACGATGGGCTTGCCGAACTGCTTTCGCTCCTGGACGTAGTCGACGACATCTTCAAGGGCACCCGATGCCTGACCAAGAGCCATCGTCGCATTGCCACAGCGCTCCAGGTCGAATGCCTCCATCAGCTTTCGAAAACCACCGGCCGGGACAACAACCTGGTAAGCCGGCACGGTGACGTCATCAAGAAAAATGTCGGAGGACGGTATCCCCCGAAAGCCCATCAACCTTTCCTGCTCGCCAAAGCTCAATCCCGGAGTGTCTCTTTCCACATAGACAGCGCCGATGCCGCGAGCGCCGGGATCGTCGGACATCCGACAATAAACCACGTAGCCGTCGGCATGGCCGCCACCCGAGCACCATCGTTTAGTACCGTTGATTACAACCCTTTCGCCCTTGATCTCGGCGCGCGTTTTAAGATCGGTTAGTGCTGTCCCCGCTTCGGGTTCAGACATCGCTACCGCTACAATTTTTTCACCTCGACACACTGCGGGAAGCACTTCATTCGCGAGCTTTTCGTCTGCAAATTTCTCAATGGCACGCACTGGCCCGACGCAGGATTCGAATATTGGAAATGCCACTGCCGACGATATCTGAGCGAACTGTTCGAGAACGATGAGGGCTTCAAGATTGCCCAGACCCAAACCCCCGAATCGCTCCGGGACATTAATGCCAAGAAAACCCAATTCGGCGTATTGTTGAAGCAAGGCCTTGTCCGGCGGCTCGCCAGTTCGTTCGATCTTCTCTGCGACTTCGGGCAGCTGTTCGCGCGAATACCGCCGAGCCGTTTCGCGAAGCTGCTCCTGTTCTTCGGTGAGTTGAAAATCCATAATGTTTAAGTTG
>Ga0255053_10000496_pt1 | contig 21735 bp, 23 predicted proteins | sample JV7_2_22_MG_FD_188635 | JGI IMG/M metagenome (GOLD analysis project Ga0255053, IMG submission 188635) | Seawater microbial communities from Jervis Inlet, British Columbia, Canada - JV7_2_22 | ecosystem: Environmental > Aquatic > Marine > Inlet | place: Canada: British Columbia | collected... | reverse complement strand
GCCCCGCCGTTGGTCACCACCGACTCCAGGTCGACCAGGCCCGTGACGGCGAAACCGTAGGTCGGCTCCTCCCCATCAATCGAATGCCCGCCAACCACCGTGCAGGATGCCGACTCCATCACGTCGAGGCCTCCCGAGAGCACTTCGCCGGCGAGATCGAATGAAAGCTCGTCTCTGGGCCAGGCCAGATACTGGAGTGCACTCAGTGGATTGCCACCCATCGCATACACGTCGCTCAGAGCATTGGCGGCGCCGATCCGACCCCAGTCGTAGGCGGAGTCGACGACCGGCGTGAAGATGTCGATGGTCTGGACAAGGGCGCGACCGTCTCCCAGCGCATAGACGCCGGCGTCGTCAGCCGTGTGCACCCCGACCACCAGGTCGGGATGGGTGCTGGCTGGATGCTCTTTTACGGGGCGCAGGACCTGCGCCAGCTCGGCAGGGCCGAGTTTGCAGGCTCAGCCGGCGCCGTGTGAGTACCGGGTGAGACGGGTTTCGGTCACGTTGCACAGTTAAGCGTGTGTCGGGAGTCACACGAGATGTGCTTGGTTGCACACGACAGTTATTGTGACCCGTTCTATGGCTGATCAACCAACCTTTCTCACTCCTGCCGCGCATCAGAAGGCTCAGGAGGAGCTCGAACACCTGAAAACTGATGGTCGCAGGGAAATCGAAGAGCGCATTGCCGAGGCTCGCTCTCACGGTGACCTTCGCGAGAACGCCGACTACGACGCGGCCAAAAACGAACAGGGGCTCATGGAGGCCCGGATCCGGAAACTCGACCACCTCCTGCACACCGCAGAGGTTCGCGAAGTGGCGGACACCGGCAAAGTCGAAGTGGGCAGTGTGGTGACAGTGGTCGACTCCGACGGTGATGAACTCGATTACTTCGTCGCACCACAGGAGAACAAGGTGGCCGGCATGCTGCTCGCCTCCCCTACCAGTCCCCTCGGCGGTGCTCTCCTTGGTGCGTCCAAGGGAGACGAAGTCGCCTATTCGGCCCCGGCCGGGACCTTCAAGGTCAAGATCAAGTCGGTTCGGCCCTACGAAGGCTGATCCGGGGGTAGCCTGGCGCCGGTTTCCAACCAGGGCCGCCGGTGAGACTCCGACTCAGAAGTCCACGCCAACTTGCCAGACAGCTGACTGCGGCTGCGCGACACGACGACGCAGAAGTCGCCGACTACCTCGACTCCAAGCCGGCACACTGGACCGCGCTCGCCACGGCCAACCCCGGAGACGCCTCGGATGTCCTCGAGCAGCTCTCAGAGGACCTCGCCGCCCGGCTGATCGGTGAGCTCGAGCCTGACATAGCCGCTCGAGTACTCGAGGAGATCGCACCTGAGCTGGCCGCCGAACTGGTCGAAGAGGTGCCCATCGAAGTCCTGACACATGCGGTCGAGGAGATGAGCACTGAATCGGCAGCGGACCTGCTCGAGGAACTCGACGACTTCGTATCCGAGGCTGCTTTCGGGCTCATGGACGATGCCGGCGAGAACGAGATTCGCCAGCTGATGGTCTACCCGACCGACAGTGCGGGCGGGCTGATGACGACCGAGGTCGCGTCGCTCCCGATAGGCCTCAGCGCCGGTGAGGCGGTTGAGCGACTACGACAGCACAGAGACCAATACAAGGATCTCTCATACGTCTACGTGGTAGACGATGCCAATCGCCTCCAGGGCGTCATCTCGTTTCGTGATCTCTTCTTCAGACGGCCCGGCGCCAGCCTCGACGAGGTGATGGTCTCCGATCCGGTCACGGTCCGTCCGACCACCGACCGGGAAGAAGTCGCAGAGCTCTGCCAGCGATACCACTTCCTCGGCCTCCCGGTGGTCGATGCGGCGGGGCGGCTCATTGGCATCGTCAACAATGACGCTCTCCTCGAAGCTGTCCAGGACGAAGCATCGGAGGACTTCGCAGCCTCGGTAGGGGCAGGTGTCGAGGAAACGGTCTACACCGACGTGACTGAGTCGTTCCGGATGCGGGCTCCCTGGCTGGTTCTCAACCTCGCCCTGGCGCTGGTCGTCGCATTCGTAATAGAGAGACAGACCGGAATCATCTCCCGGGAGCCCGTCCTGGCAGCCCTCATGCCGATAATCGCCCTGCTTGGCGGCAACGGCGGCATTCAGAGTCTCGCCGTCACGATCCGAAGTCTTGCCTCCGACGATGTCCCTGGCTCCCAGGTGCCTTCGATCCTTCTCAGACAAAGCGGAATCGGCTTGCTCAACGGGCTGCTGCTCGGCGTGGTCTCAGGTCTGTTGACCTACCTGCTCCTGTCAACCGGGATCTTCGCCAGTTCGGACCCCCTCACCGTTTCGATCATCGTGGCCGCTGCCGCGATGGCCAACCTCTTCATCGCCGCCATAGCGGGGGCGGGGATCCCGCTGACCCTGAGAAGGATGGGCCAGGACCCGGCGCTGGCTTCATCGATCTTCCTGACTCTCATCACAGACGTGGTCGGGTTTGGAGGCTTCCTTCTGCTGGCCGCCTGGCTCTTGTGATTGCCGGCCGGCAATCAACTAGCTGCCGATCACCATCTCACCTGTACTTGCGTACGGGCCCTGGAATCTGATCACGGCGCCGTCGACCAGACTGACGAAGTGGTGCTTCTCCACCAGTTCCTGCTCGGCCTCGGTGCGCTCCGACTCGGCTTTGAGGTAGGCATCGACGGCGGCGCTTTCATCGAAGACCTCTGCGCCGTAGGTTGCCTGCCCGCTCTCGTACAGGTCGAGGACAAAATTCTCGAGGTCGACGTCGGTGTAAGCCCCGGTCGGGATAACGATGTACAGCGTCTCGCCCTGATCGCCTGAGACACGCCCGACGACCTGATAGCTGTCCACCGATTGGCCCCGCACAATGGGTGTGGATTCCTCGGTTGCCACTGTCACTGTGGTGGTCGTTGCCTGGACCGGACCGTCGCTGTCTGTCACCAAAACCGAAGTAGTGGTGAGATCGGCGACCTCGCCGTCACATGCCGCCACACCTAAGGCCATAATCACTAAGAGTGGCAAGAACTGGACCGACCGCTTGGATTTCATGCCTAGTCAACGTAATCGACGAATCGTCAGGTTCCCGGATCATGGAAATCGCTAGGTTTCTAACCATGTCGGGGAGGTTGGGGCGCGCAGCCATCACCGTCGGCATGGTGGTGATGATCGGGGTCATAGTCGGCCAACCCGATGCGGTGGCCGAAACCGGCACAGATCCGCTCATGTGCGCTCCCGTGACCCTCGACGATCTCTTCCCCCCCGAGCCAGAACCGGAGTCGACCACATCGACGACCATCGTCGAGGATCCAGAGCCGGAGGTTGTCGAGGAATGCAAGCCGTTCATATACGAAATGGGCTGGCCGCTTGCCGACAAGGGCCGTTTCATCTCTCGTTTTGGATCGCCCCGTGACAACAACACCCGCTATCACAAAGGGACCGATGTGGCAGCTCCCAAGCTGACTCCGGTTTTGTCCGTTGCCGACGGACGTGTCGGCCAGATCCATCATGAGACGGGCACCCCCAATTGTTGCTGGCTCGTCGTGAAGCACACAGACGGGTGGGAGAGCTGGTATCTCCACCTGAACAACGACGCTTTTGAGACCGACGACGGTTTTGGTGCCGGGATCCGAAGCGATCTCCGCCCCGGTACACGGGTCCGCCAGGGTGAAGTTATTGGTTGGCTCGGCGACTCTGGAAACGCAGAGGCCACCGTGGTGCACCTCCACTTCGAACTTCGAAATCCGGAAGGGGACGCTGTCGACGCATGGGACAGCTTGAAGACAGCCAAAGCCGAGTCGAGCTATCGGAGACACTCAGCCATCGGTCCCTATGCAGACCTTTCCTCCGGTGCGAGTGGGGCCCTCGTCTCCCGATTCGTGACCGAAGGTCTGCACCTGCCCTGCGATGACCCCGGAGTCAGACACTGTCCTGAAAAGGCAGCATCTCCTGAATTCGTCTCCACCGTCGCAGCTCACCTCGCCGGCAAGCAGGCTCCCGCTGTGGAAGGCGGCTACAAGAAGGTCTCCGTTTTCAGCGGCGCTTCCGACGAGGCCACTCTGACCCAACTGCTCGGATGTGATCTCCGTGAGGGGTGCCTTCCGTATGGGGTGACGGAAACAGAGTTGGCCCGGCTTGCCGGCTGGATCATCCTCGACGGGCTCGTAAACAGTGACCCGTCGATTAATCCCGAGAATGCCGTTGTCGTTCCTCTCGCAACAGCCGCCTTCTCCGAGAGCAACTTGAGAAGACTTGGGGTGCTCCGGCCCTGCCACCGGTTGCTCGATGCCAACCATGTCCTCACGCGATCAGAAGCAGTCGACCGGATCGCCTGGTGGGTTCTCGGAGTCGAGCCCTATCCGTGTCCTCCGCCGGCTCAGCCCAACCGCTGAGAGAACGACCTGGCCAGATGTGAGGTAACCGGGCCCTCACCGAACTGCCTGTCTCCGATGGCCGAGACCGGCTGGACCTCGCGAGTGGTGGATAGTGCCATGACTTCAGATGCATCTCCCAGACGCTGCAACGGCCAGCGTCCCTCGACGAGGGTGATCCCCAGCGCAACGGCATCCTCGAGCACGAGTCTCCTCGTGATCGAGTCGAGTATGCCCAGGTCCAGTGTCGGCGTCTCCAGAACTCCGTCGACTACCCCGGCCACCGAGAACGTCGGGCCTTCGAGCATGGTGCCGTCGCTGGAAATCAGCAGCGCATCGTCGAAGCCGTTTTCGATAGCGAGTCTGGTCGAAGACAGGTTCGGGGCATAGGAGAGGATCTTGGCTCCTGCCAGGGCCCACTTCTCTCCGGCCCCGTGCCACGGCGCCGTAACCGGAAACAACCGCGCCGGTCCCGCGGGTGGAGGCGACGGATGGGCAAACACAATCACCATTGGGTCGCCAGGCTCGCCGGGAATCGCAGAGCCCCGGGTGACGACCACACGGACAGCAACGTCGCCCATGCCACTCGACACCTGGTCGACCCACAGAGCGATTTGATCGCGGTCCGGCAAAGGGATCTTGAGAGCAGCGGCGCTGCGCTCGAGCCTGGCGAGATGCTCGTCTACGGCAAATACAACTCCACCGTAGGCCATCATCACCTCGAAACACCCATCGCCTCGCAGCACCGACGAGTCCGTCACTGGAACCATGCCGTCGGAGACTTCGCCGTTGACCAGAACGATTGATTTCATTTCTCTGACAACTTATACGCGTTGGTGATGGGGAGACGCCGATCCTTGCCAAAAGCCTTGGTGGTGACTTTCACCCCGGGAGCGGCCTGACGTCGCTTGTATTCGTTGCGGTCGACCATTCGGGTGATCCGTCGCACAAGCTCGGGGTCGTAGCCGTCGGCGACGATGCCTGCGGCAGACACGTCCTCCTCGACGTACCGTTCGAGGACGGCATCCAGGATCTCATACGGTGGAAGGCTGTCGGAGTCCTTCTGATCGGGTCTGAGCTCGGCGGATGGCGGTTTGTCGATGCTGTTCTGCGGGATGACTTCGGTGTCCTTGTTCCTCCAGCGAGCCAGTTCGTAGACCTGGGTCTTGAAGACGTCTTTGAGGACGGAGTAACCACCCACCATGTCCCCGTAGAGAGTCGCGTAGCCCGCAGCCATCTCCGACTTGTTTCCGGTCGCCACAACCATCGGCCCGAACTTGTTCGACAGCGCCATGAGGATCGCTCCTCGGGCTCGGGCCTGGAGATTCTCTTCGGCGACACCGAACTCCGTCCCATCGAAGAACGGATCAAGGGTGTCGAGGAACGAGCCGTAGACGGCGTCCATCGGAGTCACGTCGAATCGGATGCCGAGGTTCTCAGCCAGTTGTCGGGCATCGTCAACAGAGTGCTGCGACGAGAACCGGGACGGCATCGATACGCCCCAAACACCCTCAGGTCCCAGCGCGTCGACCGCAACCGCGGCAGTCAACGCCGAGTCGATTCCACCAGACAGGCCTATCACGACTTCCCCGAATCCATTCTTGGTGACATAGTCACGGAGTCCCACGACCAGGGCCTGGTGTAGTTCCTCGACCGGATCGAGGAGTGGCACGACGGGACCGGGCGTAACCGGCTCTCCGGCCAAAGGAGTGTCGACGACAAACAAATCCTCTTCGAATTGCGGTGATCTGTGAACGACGGTGCCGTCTGCAGCCACGACCACCGAGGCGCCGTCAAACACAAGCTCGTCCTGTCCGCCGACCAGATTCAAATAGACCACCGGCGCATTCGACCGGCGCGCCCGATTGGCGAGCATTTCTTCGCGGGCATTGGCCTTGCCCCGATGAAAGGGTGAGGCGTTGATGTTGAGAAGGACCTGCGCACCCGCCGCCGCCTGTTGGATGGGCGGGCCATCGTCGGTCCAGATGTCCTCACAAACCGAGATGCCCACCTTCACAGAGGCAACGTTCCAGACCTGTGAAGGCGACGACCCGACAGAGAAGTATCGATCCTCGTCGAACACGCCGTAGTTGGGGAGGAGGACCTTGTGATAAACCCCGACAATCTCTCCCCCGCGAATAACGGCCGCCGCGTTGGCGACGTCGCGCTCCACAGAGTCGTCGGGCCCCTCGTGTGCGACGGAACGATCAACGAAGCCGACCACTGTTGTCATCTCCCCCGAGTGTGCTGCGATCCTGCCCAACGCGGCCACGCCAGCATCCACGAAGTCATCCCGAAGAACCAGGTCCTCGGGGGGATAGCCGTTGACCGCCATCTCCGGCAACAGCAGAACATCTGCTTTCTCTCCCACGGCCCATGCCATCGCCTCGATGATTCGGGACACATTTCCGGTGATGTCCCCGACAATGAGATCGAGTTGTGCTCCGGCGATTCGAAGTGGCATGTGCACTCAACGTTACGCCCCGTCGTAGCCTGAGGCTGTGACCGATACAGATGCAACCGGCGGTATTCCGGAGAGCCTCGCCAAGCGCCTCCGCGAACTCGCCGAGCCGGCACAGTTGGAGAAGCTGGCTCGCGCGGTTGCCGCCGGCGCCGACCCGACTGGGTCCTGGAACCGACTGATCCCGATCCTGGAGGCAAATCCGAATCTTGCCTCTAATGACGAACATCTATCGCGCGTCTGTGCCATTGCAGCCTCGAGCAAGGCACTCAGCCGCAGCCTGGCGCAGACACCAGAGCTTCTTGAAGGCCTCCCCGGCGATGCGACCATCCCCCTCAAAGTTCGGGAAGCGCTGATACGCATTGCCGGAGCAGACCTCGCCGGTGAGTTGGACATGACTCAGGCAACGACGGAGTTTTCAGCGGCCATTGACAACATCGTCTCTGATGCTCTCCAATCCGCCAGGGCGGCAACGGCGGAGAAGCACCCGCTTGTCTCCCGGCTCCCTTTCGTCGTCATAGGGATGGGTAAGTGGGGTGCCAGAGAGTTGAATTACTCCTCCGACGTCGATTTGATCCTGGTCCACGACAACGTCGATGGAGAAGAGACGGCAAGCAGACAGGCTGCACTTGCCCTTGCAAGCCGCCTTGTCTCGGACCTTTCAGCTGCAACCTTCGATGGGCCGGCGTTGAACATCGATACCGACCTCCGTCCTGAAGGCTCCATGGGACCTCTTTCGAGAAGTCTCGAGGGGTACGGCGGCTATTACGACCAGTGGGCAGAGGCCTGGGAGCTCCAGGCATTACTCAAAGCAAGACCGGTCGCCGGCGACGCTGACCTCGGGCAGCGGTTCATGAAACTGGTCGAGCGAGTGGTCTGGGATCAGGGCCTCGACGTCGAGTCATTGCGGAGTATTCGAAGAATCAAGGAACAGGTCGAATTGGGAGCGCGTGCGCAGGACATCAAGCGCTCCCGGGGCGGGATTCGCGATATCGAATTCGCGGTTCAGTTGCTTCAACTGGTTCATGGAAGACTTGATCCAGACCTGAGATCGCCAGCCACGCTGGACGCTCTCGAGGCCCTGACACGACACGGCTTCATCGAGAACGAGGAGCGGGACAGTCTCAGCGAGGCTTACCGCTTTCTGCGGGACGTCGAGCATCGGATCCAGCTCTGGGACTTGCGGCAAACCCATGACCTGCCTGAAGACGCCGAGTCGCTGGCCCGAATAGGCCGTTCGCTCGGCATCGACGACTCATCCGGTGAAGGTCTCTCAGAGCATCTCGCAGCGGTCAAGACCCAGGTTCGTGACCTCCATGAGCGTCTCTATTTCAGACCGATACTCGACGCCCTCGTGGGCTCGCCCAGCGCGAGGCTCGGGATAGGCCAGGCCGAGCTGCGACTCGAGGCACTCGGGTTTCGCGATGTTGCTGCCGCCACCAACGCCCTCGGCGAACTGACCACCGGGATGAGCCGGCGCTCGAGGGTCATGCACCAGATGCTCCCTCTGATGCTCGATTGGCTCTCCCTTTCACCTGACCCTGATCTCGGGTTGGCCCAGCTCCGGATACTCCTGGCTCATGCAGCCGACCATTCCAACCTCGTCACACTTCTGCAACGAAACCCGCTCGCCGGAGAACGGCTATGCCTTCTCCTCGGGACAGGGCGCCTGCTCGGAGACCTGATCGACCGCATCCCCGAATTCATCCCCCGTCTCGCCGACGAGAAGAGCCTGTCCCGGATACGCAATCTCGACGACGCCACCACTCGTCTGAAAGCGCTCCTCGAATCGAGACCGGAGCACGAGGCAAAGGTGGGGACGATCCGCCGGTTCACCCGACGTCGCAAGCTACGTATCGCGGCCAGAGACGTACTCGGCGAGGCAGCGACTACAGCCACTCTTATGGCGCTATCAGACAGCGCCGATAGTGCCTTGATCGGGGCCGTGCACATCGCCACCGGCGGTGACCCAAAGGGCTTTGCGGTCGTGGCAATGGGTAAGTGGGGTGGCAGAGAGCTGTCCTACGGCTCCGACATCGACCTCATGTATGTCTTTTCCGACGACGCTGACCGGGACGACGCGCTCGCCAAGACAGCAGATCTGAATCAGATTCTGTCCGAGCCATCACGACACGGCGAGGGTTACCAGCTCGATGCTTCGATTCGGCCCGAGGGCAGGGCAGGGCCCATGGCTCGATCGGTGGAAGGGTTTCGGAACTACTACGACCAGTGGGCAGAACCGTGGGAAATGCTTGCTCTGGTCAAGGCAAGACCCGCCGTCGGAGACCCGGACCTGATGGCCGAGTTCAGTGAGGCCATGGCGCCCTTCCTGTGGCGGGAGAGTCTGTCGCTCGAGACCATACGCGCCATTCGCGAGATCAAGGCGCGTGTCGAAGGTGAGCGGATTCCTGCCGGGGAGGATCCTGACTACCACTTGAAACTGGGGCCTGGAGGCCTGAGTGACGTCGAGTTCCTCGTCCAGCTCAAGCAACTTGTTCATGGCCACGCCGAGGCCTCGGTTCGCTCCTCGAGCACAATGCAGGCTCTCGCTTCTCTCCACAGCATCGACGTCTTCACGGACAGCGAGTTCCGAACGCTCGAAGCGTCGTATCTGTTCTGCACGAGAGTCCGGCTGAGACTCCACCTCCAGGCCGGGAAGGCGATGAACTCGCTGCCCACCGACCCCCAACATCTCATCAAACTGGCTTCTTCGCTCGGCTTCGACCGGGCCTCCGAGCTGCGGGAGCAGTATCGAAGATTGACCCGGCGCGCCAGACAGGTGTTCGAATTCCGCTTCTATGAATGATTCGGGCGGGGGTTAGTCTCTGCGTGTGACCACCCCCGATCAGCTCGCGGGACTGGTGGAGGGAGTCGTGCCCAAGGCCGTGGAACTGCGGCGTCTGCTCCACCGCCACCCCGAACCAGCCTACGAAGAGCATCAGACGACGGCGCTCATTGCAGCATCCCTTGACGAAAACGGTCTCTCCTATCAGGAGAGAAAGCCGCGAACCGGGTTGTGGCTCGACATCGGTGGTCCCCCCGAAGTCGCCTTTCGGGCTGACCTCGACGCGCTACCCATCACCGAGCCCGAGGACCGGAGCCCCCTATCTCAGAACCCCGGTTGGATGCACGCTTGCGGCCACGATGCCCATGCAGCGATTGCGTTCGGTGTCGCACTAGCACTGCGTCAGATAGACCCACCCAAAGGAGTCCGCTTTCTCTTTCAGCCCGCCGAGGAATCATTTCCCGGTGGTGCCGTCGAGTTCGTGAACGAGGGTCTCGTGGACGGCTTCAAGGCCCTCCTCGCGTTTCATGTCGATCCCGCACTGGAGACAGGAAAGGTCGGCGCTAGAACAGGGCCGGTCACCGCAAGCGCCGACAAGTTCACAATCGTCTTGTCGGGTCCCGGTGGGCACACCGCAAGACCCCACCAAACCGTTGATCTTGTCGCCGACGCGGCCCGGGTCGTGCAGGAGCTACCGGTCTATTTGCGACGAACGGTGGATGCGAGGTCTCCGCTCACCCTCGTCTTCGGCTCGATCCACGGGGGCAGCGCCGGCAACGTCATCCCGACCCGGGTCAAGCTCCGGGGCACTGTCCGGACACTGGACCGTGACCTCTGGGAGGTTCTTCCTGGCCTGGTTGACAAGGCACTGGGAACTCTGCTGGCGATCTCCGGCGCCGAATACGAGCTTGAGTACCAGCCCGCGATACCTCCGGTCGTCAATGACAGGTCAATCATCGAGGCCACCACCACCGACATTGCTGAGGCCCTCGGCAAAGATGTCATCGTCCAAACCGAACCGAGCATGGGTGGTGAGGACTTCGCCAACTATCTCTCGACGGTGCCTGGCGCGTTGCTGAGGCTTGGCACTTCCAGTGATCCGGGACACGTCAGCGATCTTCACTCGCCGTCCTTCAAACTGGATGAGGCAACGATCGGAGTGGGAATCCGGGCCGGGGTTGCAGCAGTCCTTGGCCTTGTGGACCGTTTCTAGAAGTCTCCATTCGGACGACCGAATGCCACTGTGAAGGGGTTACGATCAGCCCGTGGCTTCAGACACCCACTCTCATGAATATCCGGCTGGATACGAGCCGCACATCGGAGTATCCCGGCAGTACTGGCGGGACATCATCCTCGGTGTCAACGACGGGCTGGTCTCGATGTTTCTTCTGGTGGTCGGTGTCGTCGGCGCCGGGCTGACGTCAGATCAGGTCCTGGTCACAGCGGTAGCAGCAGCTATCGCAGGCGCGGTGTCGATGGCAGCGGGCGAGTACCTGGCGACCAAGTCGCAGGTCGAGATCCTCGACGCCGAGTTGACACTCGAAAAGACCCACATACGTGACTTTCGGGAATCAGAGGTTGCCCAACTAAGGGGCTTCTTCGAGGACATGGGTGTCGCCGACGAGGACCTCGAAGGGGTCGTCGCCGCGGTCAGTCGCTCGGACGAGACGCTTCTGAACGCCATGGCCTCCCTCGAGTTCGGTGTCGTCGAATCGGAAAGGCGATCTCCCTATCGGGCGATGTTCGTCTCGGGACTCCTGTTCCTTGTCGGCTCCCTGACGTCGGTCATCCCGTTTCTGACCCTCGAATCGACAACAGCTGCCTTGACCTGGGCGGCTGTGCTCTCAATGGCAGGGCTGTTCGTGGTGGGTGTAGCGAAAGCCAGGGTCGCCAACGGCTCTCTGTTCAAGGCCGGAGCGGAGAACATGGTGATTGCAGGCATTGGCGGTTTGATTGCCTGGTTCATCGGCGACGCCATGGGGGGAATTCTCACCTAACGCCGGCTTGCTAGCACTGTGCTTGCAATAGTTAGCAGCTTGCTCTATGCTTGCACTAGATGAACGAGAGCAAGCACAAGGATCTCGGCGGGTTTATCCGTGAACAGCGGGAACGGGCCAATCTGTCGCTGCGAAGGTTGGCCGATGCGGCAGGGATTTCGAATCCCTACCTCAGCCAAATCGAGCGAGGAATTCGTAAGCCGTCCGCTCAGATTCTGAAGCAATTGTCTCGAGCACTCGAAATCTCGGCGAACACGCTCTACAGCAGAGCGGGTCTGATCGACGAGGAGACACCGTCTCCCTCCGTCTTCGAGGCGATAGGAGCCGACGAGGGCTTGAGCCACGATCACAAGAAAGTGCTGCTCGATATGTACCGGGCCCTGGTCCAGTCGAATGGATCCGATCCCGGAATTGAAACCGAACAGGAGTAAGGAAATGAAGACCAAGAACGTCCTCTACGCCGCCGTCGGCGCCCCGGTCGTCGCGGCGCGCAAGGTTGGAAATAGGGCCAACGATGTCTACGGCAAGCTCAACGAGCAAGCCAGCGGATACGGCAAGACCGCCGGAAAGGCCATCGACGGTTGGGCCGTCGAAGGCGAGAAGGTCGTCGTCAGCGTCAAGGAGCGCAAGGTGGTCGACGAGATCACGGCCAAGGTCGACCTCGACCAGGCAAAAGAGCAAGTCACCAAGCTCCGTGACCAACTCGAGGACATGCTCGCCACGTGGCGCAGTTCTTTCCGCCCCGAGAAGACGGAAGCGAAGGACACCAAGTCTGCTGCGGCCAAGAAGGCCGAGACCAAGGCTCCTGCCGCCAAGAAGACCACAACCACCAAGACTGCGGCCAAGAATACCGAGACCAAGGCTCCTGCCGCCAAAAAGCCGGCTGCCAAGACCAGCGCCGCCAAGACCACCACAACCAAGACGAGCCCCGAGAAGACCACCCCGGCCGACAAGGCTGACAAGGCTTCCTGAGCTCACCCCTCCTCCAGTGAGAAAGAGCTCCGAAAGGGGCTCTTTCTTCCTCCCGAAAGCTCAGATACTGGGCTCGACGTTCCTGGCGGCCTCGATCCAACCTTCGACCATCGACTCTGTGGGAAGTCGTGCGACCACCCTGTCCTTGTCGTTGAGCCCGATGATCTTGGCGAGAAGGGCGGTGGGGTTGCGGCGTCTCAGGTCACGCACGGTGTCAACACCTGCAGCCACGAGCAGCTCGGCGTACTCGGCCCCGACTCCTTTAACCCGGAGAAGGTCGGCATGGTTGACCCAGGCCTGCAACTGACGCTGATCGATCCCGGTGCCAGCTGTCAGTTCCGATCTTCCTCTGCCGGTCGAAGCCATCTCGATGAGGCTCTTGCTCGTTTTGATCCCGGTTTTGCGCAGCTTCGTTGCTTCCTTGTGTCCGATGCCTGCAACCTGATCAATTCGAGCCATGTATCCGTCTCCGCTTGGCGTCGGTCGACTCTATACGTTCCGCACCGGTCTCAGGCCGGGTGTTTCGGTCGCAGGTCGACGATATCGGTTTCCGTGTCCACATCGCGAGGGCCGAGATCAGAGAACCACACCTCGTTCACCCATTCCGGGTGTGCCTTCCAGAGACGACCCGCGCCCTCGTCGCCGTCGAGCGACATGACCCGTGGCCAGAGCGATCGATTCACTATCACCGGATTACCCATGGTGTATCGATACTTGGGAAGTGTCACCGGGTAGCCCGCCCGCTTGTGTGAGGCCAGCAACTCCTCCACCACATCGCCCGAGATCACAGGCTGATCTCCAATAACAACGAGCGCTTGTTCGCAGCGGGAGAGTCGAGTCAACGCGTCCAGTCCCACCCGCAACGACGAGGCGATGCCTTCGTCCCACTCTGGATTCTCTACTATCCCGACATCGGTCAGATCCGTCTCTGCGATGATCCGATCGATCTCGTATCCAAGAACTACCCAAACCTCCTCGACCGGAAACGTCTTCGTCCGCCCGACGACGTGACCCAAGAGATTGGTGTCGCCCCATGGCTCCAACTGTTTGGGACGACCGAGTCGACGAGACGAGCCGGCAGCGAGAATCAGGGCAGCTGTGGGCATGGGATGAAACTAGCCGTCAGAGACGGACGGGAGCACCGACGAGCTCGACAGTCTCATCGTGCAGATAACGCTGGGAGATCATTTCGCCGAGAATCGCCACGGCAGTCTCCCCGGCACTCCTCGACCCGATGTCGAGACCGATCGGACCGTGAATCCGAGCAATGTCCTCGTCACTGAACCCGTCTGCAAGAAGACGCTCAGCCCGCTTCCTTGTTGTGCCCCTCGACCCCATGGCCCCGATGTAGCGAGCCGCGGACGGCAACACAATCGGCCAGAGGGGATCCTCGAATCGGCGATCGTGGCTGAGCACCACGATGAAACTCCGGTCGTCGAAACTCTCGACGTCGGACACGTCGCCCGGCCATCCAACCCGAAGCTCGTCTGCCTCCGGGAATCTCTCCGGAGTGAGAAAGGCCGCTCTGGGGTCGGCCACGATGGTTTTGAAACCGAGTAGCGCAGCATGCTGGACCAGTTCCTGTGCGATGTGGACGGCCCCGAAAACGAAGAGACTCGGTCTCGGGGACATGACCTCGAAGAACACCTCGGTGTCCCCGTAGGAGAGAGTGACACTTCGCTCCCGGCCCATGAGAGCAAGAGCATCCTTGGTTATCGAGGCGGCCAACGGCTCGGGCAGGGCGCCTCCCACAACCCCACCGGTGTCATCGATCACGGCCTTGGTGCCGGCTTCCTCGCCCACGATGATGGTTGTTACAGCCCCACGCCGATCCATCTCGGCGAGACTTGCCGTCGATTCAACAATCCTGTCGCTCACCACGGCTCGATATAGACCTGAATCGTCCCGCCGCAGGCCAGGCCAACAGCGAAGGCGTCATCATCGGCAATCCCATAGGTGACAAGATCCGGCTCGCCAGAGTCGAGTACAGAGAGGGCACGGACTACCACATCGTTCTCAACGCAGCCACCGGAGACCGAGCCCTCCATCTCTCCATCAGAGGAAACGAGCATCAGCGAGCCAGGGCCTCTCGGCGCCGACCCATAGGCCTTGACGACAGTGGCCTTGGCAACTCCCTTGCCCTGATCCATCCAGAGCTGTCTTGTCGCAAGTTCGGATCTCATGAACAACGAGCGTACCGGTCAGCCGTGGAGAGAAAAACGGGTCAGCGCACCCACGCCCTCGTTGTCGAGTGGCGATGCGACATCGATTTGGTGCACCTTGCCCCGCGCAACGACCGCAGCGTCCATCGCATAAGCGACCACATCGTCGACAAAGAACATCCCCGCCCCACAGACCGGGCAGGTCTCTTCCGTCCGCGAGAGATGACTGCACTCGTTACAGATCGAACCCGGGCGACTGAACTGGCCCGCGACAACGAGGGTTTCGACGGCCTGGGCATTACATGCTTCAAGGGTTGCAGCCAGGCCGAGGACGGCGTTTCCGCCACTCCATGCCGTGTCGCAAACCCGGCCCGCAATCGCCGATTGACGCCGGACACGAACCTCTCTGTTCAGGTCGGCAAGCTCGGCGCGGAGAGAAGCCAGGCTGATGGTGCTGGGAGTAGCGGGGAAGTTGGTCCGGTACAGCTGTGACAGGTAGGGGTGAAGGGTACGGCTCACCTCCTCGACGGTCTCTTCGTGACCTCCGATGACCAGATAGTCGACAGGACGGTCTTGATGAGCGGCGAGCAAGCGCGCACTTGCCTGTTTCCACATCTTCGCGGTTGCCTCGTCGGCATGGCCACGAACATTGTGCTCGGCATATCCAGAGAACCCGCCATAGTTGGTCTTACCGATATTGGCGTCTAGCGGCTCGCCGACCTCCTCGACCAGGCCGTTCGAAGAGACAAATACTCGAGCTAGTGCCCTGTCGGCCACAATCACGCCGGTACGGAACGGCCTCGGAGCCGCCCGGAGAGGTCGCAGATAGGGGCGGGGTCCAAGAACCGAAGTATTCGGAACAGAGTGCGTCAGGGGCTCGAGCATGAAAAGCCCGTCGGCTTCGGAAGCGAAGATCGCATAGGCAGGCGCCGCCTCGGTCTCGAGCCGATCGGCCAGGTCATGGATCCGCTTTACGTCCGACCGAACACTCTTCTGGACTGTGCGTGACATGGTGTCCGCTTCCTCGCGCACCGGCCTCAACAAGTCCGTCAGAAGGGCGCCCAGCCCACCCGGATCAGGCCGGTCCACATAGACAGACATCAACGCTCCCGAGGGGCTACGCAGCCCCGCGATCGGATCGGCTAGCAACAAACAACCTCCGAGAACACGAACCTACTCATGAGCTGAACCCGATGCCGAATCGGCTCAAAGGGTCGTGGACAACTCGGCCGTCAGGTCCTCGAGTACCCAGCCGAGAAAGTCGAGAGCCATCATCTGGGGTAAAGGCAGCCGGTCATGATCATCCTCGACCTCCAGACCGAGACGTGCCGCATACGCGAGGCGCCCCTCGTTGAGAACGCGAAGCAGGGATTCAGCTTCAGCACCGTCGAGAGTGAGCGGGCCATCTTCGGTCATCACTCGCCGATACACATCACGATCCGAGTTTCGAGAGCTCTCCAACTCATCACCCATCAACCGCCACCACTCGCTGTTGGCTTCAGGATCGTCGAGATAGACGGGGACGCTGAGCCGAGCCGCCGCTGGATCGCCCGCCTCTTCTCCGACATTGGCGAGGAGATCAAGCACACCGGAGAGGACCTCTCTCTCTTCTGGCTCGAGGTTCACTATGACCGAACCGCCGTCTGCCCGGAATCGACGTTCAGTCATTGCTCGAGAGTGGCCCAGAGGCCGTGACTATGGAGCCGGTAACAGTCGAATTCGGCGCGCTCTCTTGGACCATCCGCAACGATCGCTCGTCCGTCATTGTGAACCTGAAGCATCAGATCGGTCGCCTTCAGCTCGTCGTAGCCGAACAGCTTCCGGAAGATGAATACGACGTAGGACATTGTGTTGACCGGGTCGTTCCATACGACCACCTGCCAGGGTCGGTCGATCTCTTGATCGGTGCCGATATCTGGCGTCATTACCGGTGTCGGGCTCGTCGCCACGACCCGAATCGTACGCCGAGTCAAGACTCCTCGGTTACGCCCGGAAGATCACTGAGAACCGCGGGCAGGCAGGAGGACACCGCCTCGGCCAGAGCCGGATCCGAATATGGGATCACAGCCACCGGATATGGAGATCCGACACCGGTGAACCCCGGAATGGGATCGGGAAAATCGATCCCCCTCGCCCGGACACATTGACTGAAGGACTCGAGCTGGCCGATCACCGCCGGCCGGACCAGCCCGGCCGTGATCAGGTCGAGCGCCCCTACCCCAAGAATCCTCGAGCAGTCGGTGAACGCCCCGGCCACAACGGCGTCAGTGAAATCGAGATGCCTGGTGACGAAGTCCAGACGAATCCGTCCGTTGGCATCGACGGGGATCGGCTCGATCGACACCCCAAGCTCCTCGAGACACGTTCTGAAGGCCTCGGATCCAAACGGGCCCCCGACGGTGGTCGACGTGGTGTCGGACACAGTCGACACCGACGTTGTCGTCACCTGCTGCGTCGGCGACGAGCCACCGATGTCAGGGGTGCATGCGGATATTGCAATCACCAGCGCGAGAACACCGCGGCGGATCACTGCTCCTCGTGGGCCGGAACCTCGAGGCCGTCGGCGAGGATCATTGCGATATCCCTCACAGGAACATCGTCTCGCCCCAGCTCCTTGACCCCGTCATCGAGCATCACGAAACAGAACGGGCAGGCAACAGCGATTTCGTCGGCTTCGGTCGCAAGAGCCTCCTCGGCCCTCTCAATGTTGACCTTCTTCCCTGTTTGCTCCTCCATCCAGAATCGGCCTCCGCCGGCACCGCAGCAAAGCGCCTTGGTTCCATTGCGCGGCATCTCCACAACCTCGGTGCCACCTGCGCCACCGATGACGTTGCGTGGAGCCAGGTAGACGCTGTTGTGGCGGCCCAGGTAGCACGGGTCGTGATATGCAATCTTCTTTCTCTCCCCATTCGGCTTCTTTGGGATCTCCACACGGCCCTGAGTGAGCAACTCCGCCAGGAGTTGGCTGTGATGAACAACCTCGTAGTCGCCACCGAATTGCGGATATTCGTTGCCGATCGTGTTGAAGCAGTGGGCGCACTGGGTGATGACTTTCTCCACCTCGAATTCCTCGAACGTTGCAATGTTCTGTAGAGCCAATTGCTGGAACACGAACTCATTGCCCGTCCTGCGGGCCGGATCTCCATTGCAGAGTTCCTGCTGTCCGAGAATCGCAAAGTCGATTCCGGCCTGGTGGAGCAGCCGGGCGAGCGCAACCGACACGGCCGTGTTTCGGTCATCAAAGGATCCGGCGCACCCCACGAACCACAGGTAGTCGGCTGTGGTCTTGCCGTTGACGCCCAGGACTGGCACATCGAAATCGAGTTCGTCGGTCCAATCAGCGCGGGCCTGCTGGCTCAGCCCCCACGGGTTGGACTGATTCTCCATCGCGACAAAGGCCTTGCCCAGCTCACTCGGGAACTCCGACTCCATCAGGGTCAGGTATCGGCGCATGTCGAGGATGCGGTCGAGTATCTCGATGTCCACCGGGCAAATCTCGTCGCAGGCGCCACAGGTCGTGCATGCAAATACCTCCTCGGGCCGGACCCGCTCGAACAGAGCCCCGGTGTCTTCGAGGACGGCCGTTGAGCCCACCGGTGGCGAGACACCGGCCATTGCTGCGGCTGCCTCTCCGGTCTTGAGGACCATCTCCCTGGGATCGAGGGGCTTCCCGGTGATATTGGCCGGACAAACGGAGGTACAGCGGCCGCAGACTGTGCATGAGTCGGTATCGAAAATCTGCTTCCAGGTGAGATCGGTGACGAGCGAGGCTCCGATGGTCTCGATGTCGTCGGCCTCCATCAGATTCGGCACCGCTCGCATCGCCCCCCTGGGACGATCGCGTTCCGACAGAAACATGTTTGCCGGCGAAGTCAACATGTGCCGCAGCTTGGTGATCGGCAGGATCACCAGAAAGGCCAGGAAACCCGCCACATGGACAACCCACCAGAAGAGGTGCCAGTCCCCGGCGGTGGAGCCTTCGAAGAGACTCGCGAGCGGATAACCAACGAACGACCACACTTCGAATTCGGGGCGTCCGGCCAGGGCGATCCTCGAAGCCTCGGTGAGAAGCCCGGTGACCCCGATGACAACGAGGATCGCCAGAATGACACCATCTTCTGGCTTGGTCTTGGCTCGAATCCGGGCCGTCGGCATCACGTATCTGCCGACAAAGGCCAAACCGAGCCCACCGAGAAACGCCAGACCCGCAAGGTCGAGGACCGCCGAGTAGCCCTGGTAGACACCACCATGGAGAAACTTGAGCCCGGCCGGGAGAAGATGGTCGATCTCCAGGGTCACGGTCCCAAGGAAGAGAACGATGAACCCGTAGTAGATGAGCGAGTGCATTAGCCCTGCCCGGCGATCACGCATCAATGTCTTCATGCGGAGACCGGCGCTCAACTCCCGGGTCCGCTTCTTCCAACTTCCGACACGACGATCAGTCGTTCCCTGCTGCCAGCTCAAAGCTCGCTGTGCGAGAAGATGAAACGTGAACCAGGTGAACGCAGCTAGGGCCACATAGAAGACGACAACAACCGAGTCGGGGATGTCGCCAAAGACCTCGCGGCCGATCTCGAATTCGGGATGCTCGGGAAGGGTGCCGAGAAGCCCAAGGGCGATGGTGGCCAGGGCCCCGGCGACCCCGAGACCCTCGAGAATCATTGATGCAGGGGGAAGACGTCTCTCCCCAACTTCCTCCTGGCGCTCATCGGTCAGGGCCATGAAGGGCACGGTACCAAAGCCGTTATCAGTTGTCGGTTATCCGTTTTCGGTCGGAAACCCAGACATTATCGAACAGAACCTAGGTCATTCGAAATTCTTCGACATATCTCTAGACAAGACGATGTTGTTAGACCTATAATAGATTCGAAAGATTTCGAACCAACAAAACAGGATCAGAAAATGGTCGAGCTAGTCACCCCACAATCGAAGATTCGCGACCTCACCGAGGCACCGCGATACATCCCGATCGAAATCGACGGCTCTTCCGTGTATGAGGTCTTCGCCACCATCTGGACGGTTTACAACGAGAAGCAGACACCCTCCAGCTTCGAGTTCGGAGCCGAATGGCAAAAGAAGGTCATCGAGTCCACATCGCACGATCTCGCTGAAGAGATCGCAACGCTGGGTGGCCCTTACTGTTCGGTCTGGATCAGCCTCCTTGGCCTGGTCGCCTCCGCCCCCCGCCCCCACAGCCCGGAAAACGTGTTCGAGTGGCTCGGCAAGATCAACCCTGATCGTCTCCGTCGATGGATGCTGTCCTATCTGGGCCCGTGGGATGACCTGGCATTGATCTAGCGAGCCGCCGAAGGCGACGTCGATGCGGTCCGGGAAATCGTCGGAGACAAAAAGCCCGAGATGGTCGATCACTTCGTGTCACTGTTTGAGATTGATCCAGAGGAACTGCGAGACAGAATCACGGCAACGCTCATCGAGTTTCACGACAAGGTCTTCTCGAAGCATGCCAGCGAATTCCCCGGTGCCATCAGCAGAGCAGCTGCGGCTCGTCGTGCGATCGCCAGTCGGGATGACGCCAAGACTGTGATCGAGGAAGTCACCAACGGTCTCGAATACGAAGTCCCCCTCGGCGTCAAGCGGGTGATCCTGGTCCCATCTGTAGTTGTCAGACCGCTCTCACTCATCGATCAGCAAAGAGACACTCTGCTGGTCATGTATGCGGTTGCCGACGAATTCCTCGACTCCGACCCCGAGGCTCCCCCATCATGGATCGTCAGAACCTACAAGGCCCTCAGCGACGAACGGCGGCTTCGGATCCTGAGACGCCTCGGCGAAAGCGAGACCACTCTCGATGAACTGACGGAGATGCTTGGACTTTCCAAGTCCACAGTGCACCACCACATCAGCATCCTCAGGGGAGCGGGTCTGGTCCGGATCCACGTTCCGGCCGAAGGCAAGATCCACAAGACCAGCACTTACGGCCTGAGACTCCAAGCACTCGACGGCGCCGGCCAAGCCCTCGACGCCTATTTGGGAAACACTGAAACGTCGAACAAGAAAGAAATGAGCCTCTCATGACGCCTTATCTCAACGATGAGGTCGTGCGAGATCGACTCGCGAGACCCAGACAACAAGCAGACCATCGCCGTACCGCCAAAATGGCCCGTGCAGGGGAGCTTCGCCGTTCCGCCCAGCATTCAATCCGGGATGCGGTCGGGCACGGTCTCATCGCCATCGGCGCGAGACTTGTCGACAAGCCGCCCTCCGGCGAAGAGCGCCTCTTCCCAAGGGCGGCCTGACCCGAACTGTGGTCAGTAGCCGAACGCGGCCTTGATGAAGAACCAGCCGTTGGAAGGGCGCTCGGCGAGACGTCTCGTCAGATACGGGTACCACTGCGAGCCAAAGGGCAGATACACCCGGAGCTGGTAACCCTCGGCGACCAGTTCCTTCTGGAGCGCAACTCTCACCCCGTAGAGCATCTGGAACTCGAAATAGTTGTCCCTGGTCGAGGCCAGTTCCCTGGCCTGCGCGATCAAAGCGAGGTCGTGCGTGGCTATGGCCGGCTTCACCACCTCGTTCTCCATCAGTGTTCTCAGTTGTTCGGAATAGGCTGTGTCGACTGCCGATTTTGAGGTGAGGGCAACTTCTTCGGGTTCGACATAGGCCCCCTTGCAGATTCTGATGTGACCGCCGAGGTCCATCAACCGATTCAGGTCGTCGGGGGTGCGGCGCATATACGACTGGATGGCAACACCTACGTTCTCGTGCTCGATCCGACTCTTCTCGTAAAGGTCGACAGTGGCCCCGGTGTATCTGGAGTCCTCCATGTCGATGGTGACCGAGGTACCAACCTCTGCAGCCCGACGCGCCAGGATTCCAATCGACTCAGCGGCCAGATCGTCATCGATGCTCAGGCCGAGTTGCGTCGGCTTCACCGAGATATTGGATTCAAGGCCATCGCTCTCGATGCGATTCAAAGACTCGAGGTACTCGTTTCTCGCCCGAATCGCGGAATCCGTGTCGTGGACTTCTTCTCCCAGAAGGTC
>Ga0255053_10000492_pt1 | contig 21782 bp, 17 predicted proteins | sample JV7_2_22_MG_FD_188635 | JGI IMG/M metagenome (GOLD analysis project Ga0255053, IMG submission 188635) | Seawater microbial communities from Jervis Inlet, British Columbia, Canada - JV7_2_22 | ecosystem: Environmental > Aquatic > Marine > Inlet | place: Canada: British Columbia | collected... | reverse complement strand
GGGCTCGATGGGGCACCGCTGGGGTACTCCGGGCAAATGGAATATGAAACTCGAGGACTCGGTAGATGACAGTCCCTACGATCCGACGCTTACATTCCTGAATAAGCATGACGAAGTCATCGAGACCGAGTTCGTCGAGTGGGGTCTTGACAAGAAAGCCCTGCGTGGTGTCCCGGTTAGAAAACTGCAAACCGCCTCCGGAGAGACCGAATACGTCACGACTGTTTATGACCTGATCATGGCTCATTACGGCGTCAATCGGGGTCTGACCGGAGAGTATCCGAAAGACTACGGCGACAGAGACGCCGCCTACACTCCGGCATGGCAGGAAATCTTTACCGGTGTCGATGCCAAAACTGTGCTGCAGTTTTCCCGGGAGTGGGCCAATACTGCCAGGGATACCGAGGGCAAGTGCATGATCATCATCGGCGCAGGTATCAATCACTGGTATCACGCCAATCTGATGTATCGGGCCGGTGCGATGGCACTGATGTTGTCTGGCTGTGTCGGCAAGAACGGCGGAGGCCTGAATCACTACGTTGGGCAGGAGAAATTGGCGCCCATGGATTCCTGGAGCAGTCTTGCTTTTGCGAAAGACTGGCAAGGACCGGCCCGACTGCAACAGGCTCCACTGTGGCATTACATCAACACATGCCAATACCGTTACGACGGCCAGTACTCCCGGTACAACACCGTTCCCGACAATGAAATGACGCGGCAGCACACGGCGGACACGATTTACAAATCGGTGCGGAATGGCTGGATGCCCTACTACCCGCAGTTCAAGCAAAACACGCTCGATCTGTGCAAAGAGGCGGTCGAGTCCGGTTCGACAGAGAATGAGGCAATCCAGAAAAACGTTCTTGAGAAACTGAAGTCGAAGGAGCTTGAGTACTCAATTGCCGATCCCGAAGCTCCCGAAAACTATCCCAGGGTCTGGTACATCTGGCGAGGCAACGCAATCGTCGGCAGCATGAAGGGTCACGAGTATTGTCTAAAACACTATCTGGGTACGCATTCGAACGGCATCGCGCAGGACTCGGAGGAGCACACAGAGGAAGTCAATTGGCGCGATGTAGCGCCCGAAGGAAAGATGGATCTGGTCGTTGACCTGAATTTCCGCATGGATTCTTCGGCGCTCTATTCCGACATCGTTCTTCCGGCTGCTTCGTGGTACGAAAAAGCGGATTTGAACAGCACCGATCTGCACTCCTTTATTCACCCGCTGTCGCAAGCTGTGGCACCTGTTTGGGAATCGAAGTCCGACTGGAATATTTTCAGAGACCTGGCGAAAGCGACAAGCGAGATGGCAGAAAAATATCTGCCAGAGCCGCAGAAGGACATTGTATGCCTACCGTTAGCCCATGATACAGCGGACGAAATAACGCAGACCAGGATCAAGGACTGGTATCTCGGTGAGGCCGAGGCCATTCCGGGCAAGACGATGCACAAGCTTGCGGTGGTCGATCGTGACTACACCAGGATTTACGAGAAGTTCATTACACTCGGCGACAACCTGAAGAAGGCGGGGCTGGGCGCACACGGTAATCATTACGCCTGTGACGACGTCTATGACGAGATGGTCGATTCCAATCACTTCCCGGTCAGAAAGATGGATGGTAAGACCTACCCGTCTATCGAAGAGGATATTGATGCCGCCAATGCAGTTCTGCATTTGTCGACACTGACTAACGGCAAACTGACGGTCAGAGCTTACGAGAACATGGAAAAGAAAACCGGACTCGATCTCGTGGATCTGGCGAGCGGGAGTAGGGACGTCAAGCTGCGTTATGCAGACCTGCAAGCACAGCCAAGGCGATATAACACGTCGCCACTCTGGTCCGGCTTGATGAACGATGGCAGAGCCTATGCACCGTACACCTACAACTACGACAAACTGGTGCCCTGGAGAACGTTGACCGGCCGCCAGCATTTCTACTTGGATCACGAGATGTATATCGGCTATGGCGAAAATCTGCCGACCTATAAGCCGGCGCCAAAGCCAGAGTTGTACGGGGACCTCAAGGAGACGCTCAAGGAGGGAGAGGCTCTGGTTCTGAACTACCTGACCCCGCACGGCAAATGGCATATCCACTCAACCTATATGGAAAACCTGAGGATGCTCACGCTGTCGCGGGGCTGTGAGCCGTGCTGGATGAGTGAGGTCGACGCCGACAAGCTTGGCATCAAGGACAACGACTGGGTCGAGGTCTACAACGACCATGGCGTGTACTGCACGCGCGCGGTCGTCAGCGCCAGGATTCCGCGCGGTGTTTGCATCGTTTATCACGTGCCGGAAAGAACGACCGGCATACCCAAGTCGCAGGTGCGCGGCAACCGACGTGCGGGTGGTCATAACAGTGTGACGCGTATTCATCTGAAGCCGAACTATCTGTGCGGCGGATATGGCCAGTTCAGTTATCACTTCAATTACTGGGGTCCAATCGCACCGAACAGGGATACGCACGTCATCGTGAAAAAGATGGACAAGGTCGTTTGGTGATCTTTCAACAGAATTAGAGGCAGGTAGAAACAACGATGGATATACGATCGCAAATCTCAATGGTCTTTCATTTAGACAAATGTATCGGCTGCCACACTTGTTCGATTGCCTGTAAGAACATATGGACGGATCGCAAAGGCGCTGAGTATCAGTGGTGGAATAACGTTGAGACCAAGCCTGGTACCGGTTATCCGGGTAAGTGGGAAGACCAGGACATCTACAAGGGAGGCTGGGAGAAAAAGGGGAATAGCAAGGGCAATGGCAAGAGTAACGGCAGTGGCGGTGAGATAAAGCTGAAGGGCGCCGGCAAAAGCAAGCTTGGCAATATATTTCACAATCCGAACATGCCGGTAATCGATGATTACTATGAGCCGTTTACTTATAAATACCTGGATCTTATCGAGTCGCCGGCTGGTAACGACCAGCCAACGGCACGTCCGGTGTCACTTATCGATGGGAAGCCTATCGATATCAAGATGGGGCCAAACTGGGATGATGACCTGAGCGGCACGCCAGACTACGCACGCAATGATCCCAACCTGAAAAACCTGTCGCCCGAAGAGCAGGAGGCCATGTTCCAATTGGAGAAGATGGCGTTTTTCTACCTGCCGCGGATCTGCAATCACTGTCTGAACCCGGCCTGTGTCGCTTCTTGTCCCTCCGGCGCGCTGTACAAGAGAGGTGAGGATGGCATCGTACTTGTTAACCAGGATGTCTGCCGTGGCTGGCGAATGTGTGTGACTGCCTGCCCGTATAAGAAGACTTATTACAACTGGCATACTGGCAAGTCCGAGAAATGCATTCTTTGTTTCCCGCGCATCGAAGCCGGTCTTGCGCCTGCTTGCATGCACTCCTGTGTTGGCAGAATTCGTTATCTTGGCGTCATTCTTTATGACGCCGACAAGATTGAGGCAACAGCGACCGCAGCTGAACACGAACTGGTCGACCGGCATATGGACATCATGCTGGATCCATTCGATCCGGGCGTAATTGAAGCCGCCAAGAGTAACGGCGTTGCCGATTCTACGATTCGTTCAGCACAGGCATCGCCGATTTACAAATTCGTCAAAGAATGGGGCATGGCATTGCCGCTGCATTCCGAATTCCGGACATTGCCGATGCTGTTCTATGTACCGCCTCTCTTGCCTGTCATGGCATCTCTGAGCAAAGCCAACAATGCTGAACAGGCCGAGAAGCTAGGTGCAACCACGAAATTCTGGAACGATGACTGGCTTTACGATACGAGCACTGAAGAACTCTTCGGCACCATTGATCAGGCTCGCTTCCCACTCGAGTACATGGCAAGTCTGTTCAGCGCCGGTGATACGCAGAAGGTAAGAGACCGGCTGGTCAAATTGATGGCCGTCAGGATCCACAGGAGGCACAAGACGGTCGGTGATATTTCTGCAGAAAAGGCACAGCACGCGCTGGATGATGCCGGCTTGACTGCGGAGATGGCGGATGACATTTACTACCTGACTTCGCTGGCCAAGTTTGACGATCGGTTCGTCATCCCTGCAGCGCATCGGGAACAGGCCATGGAAATGATGGAGTTCACTGGCGACACCAAGGGCAGTACCGGATTCGGGTTCAAGCGCGGCACTGCAGAGAGAGGGTTGTAAGGTGGAACAGCGCAGTCACTACCGTGTGTTGGCAGCATTGCTCGAATATCCGGGGGCCGGGTATCCGCAGAAGGTTCGACAGATCAGGGATTCTCTTGACGGACTCTATCCGGACGCTTGTGCCGAGCTCGATCGTTTTCTGCAGCTTCTGCCTGCAGATGACCTGACGGCAATGCAGGAACTCTATACGCGCTCTTTCGACGTCCAGGCAATGACAACGCTGGACGTCGGCTATGTTCTGTTTGGCGATGATTACAAACGTGGCGTGTTGCTGGCGAATTTGAACAGTGAGTACCGTGAGGCTGATCTGGATACCGGGACGGAGCTGGCAGATCATATTCCGAACTTGTTGCGTTTGATGGAGTTACTCAAAGATGAAGAAGTACTCCACGATCTGGCCTACGCGATTCTTGCTCCCGCGCTTCTTGAGATGATTCGTGAGTTTTCGTCAGATCGCATCGAGAAAAGAAATGCGTCTTACAAAAAGCACTACAAGACGCTTATAGAGACTCCCGCCGTCAAGGTAAACGCGTTTACGCTCTATCAACATGCACTGCAGGCATTGTATGAAGTCCTGAAACAGGATTTTGCGTTAATAGAAGAAATTCCGCTTCAGCGTACTTGTGACTTTCTGCAATCGGTTGACAGGGAAAACGAAATTGAAGAACGCGCAAGCGCTCATTAATGAGCAAGAGGACACCCCATGAATTCGCTTGATTACTTCTTTTTTTCGGCCTATCCCTACCTTGCGATCGGTGTCTTCCTGGTCGGGGCGACATATCGGTACAGGGAGAGGGGCTATAAGGTAACGAGCCTGTCTGCGCAGTTCCTGGAGGGTAAGCAAGGGTTTTGGGGAACGGTGCCATTGCATTGGGGCATCCTGATGGTCTTCCTGGGCCACCTGGTCATATTCTTGGCGCCCGAGAGCGTCCTGGCGTGGAACAGCGATCCGGCCCGGCTAATTCTCCATGAAGGCCTGGGCTTCACCTTCGCGGTCGCAATAGTTGTCGGCCTGGTGGGGCTGATTATCAGGCGTCTGACCAATCCGCGACTGAAAATGGTCACAACTCGTATGGATCTTTTCGTCGAGTTGTTCCTGCTGGCTCAGGTCCTGCTGGGATGCTGGATTGCGTTGGGTTACCGCTGGGGATCGTCCTGGTTTGCCGCCGATCTGTCACCGTACCTCTGGTCGATTATAAAGCTCAACCCGCAACCTGAGGCCGTCATTGCGATGCCGCTTGTGATCAAGGCACACATTGTTGGCGCTTTCTCCATCATCCTGATATTTCCGTTCACTCGCCTGGTACACATATTGGTAGCGCCGTTTCACTACCTGTGGCGCCCGTATCAGGTCGTGATCTGGTACTGGGACAAGAAACGCGTTCGCGATGCCAATACTGAATGGTCCGAAGCGCGACCGCGGAATAACTGACATCACCGTAATCCATGCTCACAGCAGTGAAGGAGAGTAGGGCGTGGAAAAAGTAGCCACGGCCAAATCGCACAAAGCGCTGATTCTGAATACGACGGCATTTACCGTCTGTTTTGCGGTTTGGATGCTGAACGGCGTGCTGGTGACCTTCCTGGCATCGAACCAGGTATTTGACTGGGGGCCGGTGGAGATTGGCTGGTTGCTCGGTATTCCCGTACTAACGGGTTCAATATTCCGCCTGCCTGCGGGCATGCTGACGGACAGGTTTGGCGGCAAACCCGTTTACGGGGCATTGCTCTTCATATGCGCCGTTCCGATGTATCTGCTCTCCCATGCGGACAGCTTTCTGGAATTTGCCATTTATAGTTTTGGTTTCGGCCTGTCCGGCGTAAGTTTTGCCATTGGCATTGCCTATACATCGGTGTGGTATCCAAAAAAAAATCAGGGAACGGCCCTGGGCATCTTCGGCGCGGGAAACGCGGGTGCGGCACTAACCCTGGTTTTTGCGCCAACGCTGTTGAACAAGCTTACTGATAACGGCGCCAATATCGAAGGCTGGCGTCAACTGCCCGTTTATTATGCTGGCCTGTTGGTCGTCATGGGCACACTGTTTCTTGTCTTCGCGGAGAACAAAAAGCACGCGAAACAAGCACGAACTCTGGCAGCAATGCTGCAGCCATTGAAAGATATGCGGGTATGGCGTTTTGGTCTTTATTATTTTCTGGTCTTCGGCTGCTTTGTAGCCTTTTCCCAGTGGTTGGTGCCGTATGTCGTCAACGTCTATTTTCTACCACTGGTCACGGCTGGCTTACTGGCGGCCCTGTTCAGCTTTCCTTCCGGAGTCATTCGGGCAGCGGGGGGCTGGATGTCCGACAAATGGGGTGCCCGCGTAATCATGTACTGGGTACTCGGCCTGTCTGTGGCCATCAGCTTCATGCTCATGTTCCCCAAGATGGAAATCTATTCGCCAGGTGAAGGGATACTCGCCCAGCGCCCGGGTGTTGTGACCGAGGTCACGGACACTCGCATCGTAGTCGATGATCAAATCTACCAGATCAGGCAAAGCGACACAGATTTCGAAGCTCTTGACGACAGAATCATGATCTTTCCGACCAAGGACACCTGGCAGGAGGCCATGGTAGAGGAAGGACAGGAGGTCAAGAGACGAGAGCTGCTGGCCAAGGGCATCACGCGAATCTATTCCCAGGCCAATGTGTGGGTTTTCGCGGTATTCGTCATTGGACTGGGTAGTGTGTGGGGGATCGGAAAAGCGGCGGTGTACAAGCACATTCCCGACTACTTCCCCGATGAGGTAGGGGTCGTGGGTGGCATGGTAGGCGTGCTCGGTGGTCTCGGTGGTTTCTTTTGCCCGATTATCTTCGGATACCTACTGGAGTGGACCGGCTTGTGGACCAGCGCCTGGATGTTCATGTTGCTCCTGTCGCTCCTCTGTTTCTCCTGGATGCATTGGACGGTCATGAAATTGTCCAGGCTGCCGTCTGGTTTCGAAACCAAGTTTGCCAGCTTGCTGCGGGGGGGCGCCAGCAGTTTCGTGAACCCGTTGATCGGCTGGGAAGATGAATTCAGCGTCGGAATTGATGCGATCGACAGCCAGCACACACATATGTTGAGCCTGATCAACCAAATAGATGAAGTGATTCAGGAAGGTGGTACTTATGAGCAGTTTGCTCCGGTTCTGAATGACCTCATCGATTACACGAACCGCCATTTCGCACATGAAGAAAAACTACTGGACGAAAATCATTGCCCGGACTTCGAAAGACACAAGAGATCGCACGTCCGCCTGCGCGAAGAACTTTTGCGTTGGCGAGAGAAGGTCGTAGAGGCCAAAGCGGAGGATATGCGCGAACATATGCTCTTTCTTCGAATATGGTTTCCGGGGCATATTCTCAACGTTGATAAGAATGATGCCGACTATCTAGTTTAGGTCCTCGGAGGACGAACACAAGAAAACCAAACTAAGCAGGTTAAGCGATGAGTAATTTAGAAAAGTGGGACGTTGAAGATAAGGAATTCTGGGAGTCCACAGGAAAGAAGATAGCAACTAGAAATCTCTGGATATCGATCCCGAGCCTGCTGTGCGGATTTGCCGTCTGGTTGTACTGGGGAATCATCACGGTCCAGATGCTCAATCTCGGATTCCCGTTTACACAAGCCGAACTCTTTACGCTGACAGCTATCGCCGGCCTGAGCGGCGCAACCCTGAGAATCCCCAGCACGTTCTTCATCCGTATCGCGGGTGGGCGCAATACGATATTTTTCACAACGGCATTATTGATGCTGCCCGCCGTCGGTACCGGATTCGCGCTGAAAAGCGCAGATACGCCGCTATGGTTGTTCCAGTTGCTGGCTTTGTTATCGGGCTTTGGCGGTGGGAATTTTGCCTCCTCGATGTCGAATATCAGCTTCTTTTTTCCAAAACGGGTGCAGGGCGCATCGCTGGGACTCAACGCCGGATTGGGAAATTTTGGCGTCACCACCATGCAAATACTGATTCCGTTGGTGATGACGGTCGGCATATTCGGTGGCGAGTCAATGACGCTGGTCAACAGCAGCGGGACACTCTTAGGAAAAATTCCGAGCGGCACTGAAACTTATATCCATAATGCTGGATTCGTCTGGCTGGTCTTGCTGATACCGCTGGCGTTTTTCGGCTGGTTCGGAATGAACAATATCGCGACCGAGGCAGTGACGCCAAAACCGGGAAACCCCGTCTGGAGCATGGCGAAGATATCGATGTTGCTGTCGATCGCGTTGCTTACGGCCTCTGTGGGACTCTATCTGCTGCTTCCCCCGCCAACGGGGGCAGGCATCCTCAGCAAGTGGATTGTGCTGCCGCTGGTCATTATTGCGACGCTGCTGCTATTGAGGTATCTGACAAAGGGCGAACTGCAGGCCAATCTCAAGCGTCAGTTCCGAATTTTTGAGAACAAACATACCTGGGCCATGACGGTTATTTACACCATGACCTTCGGATCATTCATAGGTTATTCCGCCGCATTCCCGCTCGCGATCAAGGTGATATTCGGGTTTACGCACGTCGCCGGACCCGATGGCACCCTGATTCATGATGCCGTTAACCCGAACGGTCCCAGTGCATTGATGTACGCATGGATGGGGCCGTTTATCGGCGCGTTGATCCGGCCGGTCGGCGGCTGGGTATCAGACAAGGTAGGCGGAGCCAAAGTGACACAAATGGTTTCCATTGTGATGATTGCCTCTGCCCTTGGCGTAGCCTACTTCATGGCCGCCGCCTACAGTTCACCCACCCCAGAAGAGTTCTTCTGGCCATTTTTCCTGCTGTTCATCGTTTTGTTTACAGCAACCGGTGTGGGTAACGGGTCGACATTCAGAACGATCGCTGTTGTATTTAACGAAGAGCAAGCTGGCCCGGTGCTCGGATGGACTTCAGCCGTAGCCGCGTACGGCGCTTTCATTATTCCAAAGGTTTTCGGCGAGCAAATTAGCCTTACAACCCCGGAGTATGCGCTTTATGGTTTTGCAGTCTTCTACGGTATATGTGTCGCACTCAACTGGTGGTTCTACCTGCGGCCTAATGCGTATGTGAAAAACCCTTGAAGAGGGGGACAAGTAGCAGCCTGGCGTCGACAACATGGATAGCAAGACTAGAACTCCAATACAGGATGCCCTGACAAGACCACTTTGGGATCTGAGAATTTCGATAATCGATCGCTGCAATTTTCGTTGCGGCTACTGCATGCCGGCGGACGCGTCGAATGCCCGTGGCGATTTCCTGCCCAGGAAAAGACTGCTGAGCGATGCAGAAATGGACCGATTAGTACGAGCGTTCGTAGGGTTGGGCGTTGCCAAAATCCGTATCACGGGGGGTGAGCCGTTATTGCGGCCCGGTTTGGTGAACTTGATCGAACGCCTTGCGGGAATTGCCGGCGTAGAGGATCTGGCTCTTATCACTAATGGAATTCTGTTGCCACAAATGGCACAGGACCTGGCACAAGCGGGGTTGGGCCGTATTACTGTCAGCCTGGACAGCCTCGACGAAAAAGTGTTTGCCCGGATGACCGGCGGCCGAGGCTCGGTTGCGCGGGTGCTTGCCGGCATCGATGCTGCAGAAAAATTCGGATTTGGTGAGCTGAAAATCAACACCGTAGTTCAGCGAGGTGTCAATGATCATACAGTCATGGACATGGTGCGGTACTTTCGCGGTAGCGGTCACATACTCCGGCTGATTGAGTTCATGGATGTTGGCAGCAGCAATCAGTGGAGTTCGGATCGCGTGGTGCCGGGTTCGACATGGCTGCAGCTGATTCATGAACACTGGCCACTTCGACCGCTGGCAAGTCATTATCCAGGAGAAACCGCGCGTCGGTATTCGTTTGCGGACGGCGCAGGCGAAATCGGCCTGATCAATTCAATAACTGAGCCTTTCTGCGGCCAGTGTTCTCGCGGCAGAGTATCCGCAGACGGTGTTTTTTACACGTGTCTTTTTTCAGGCCAGGGAATCAACCTGCGGCCGTTATTAGGCAGTGGACGCGATCCCCGGAATCTGACAGAACGCATTCGCTCATCCTGGTCAGAGCGCCAGAATCGTTATAGCCAGATTCGCGGCGAGCCGGGCGGCACAGAAGCGAAAATTGAAATGTATCGCCTTGGTGGTTAGGCCGAAAGCGGTAACCGTGTCAGACGCCGGTGGATTGGGCAGCTGGGTGGGGGAAGGTATCCTCATCGTCTTCACAATCTCTGTGATGTCCGGGCTCAAGGCACTTGAAGTCTTTCTCGATCAACAGGGAAAGAGAGTTTGACCCCGAGAGCTTCTGCTCCGCGAACAAGGACACTTCATCGGAGTTGCTCCAACCCAACACTCTTGATTTTGGCAAGCTGACGGCGAGGCTGCCGTTGTCAAAGGTCGCCGAGATACTATTGTTCTCGGAAACGTCCAGGCGATAGGTCAGAACCGCACCTGGAAGGTGAGTCTCTTCCACTATGCTGATTCCTGCCGCAAGTTGATCAACCTCTCCACGTTTCAGGCGGAAGCGCATGCTATCACCGCGAATTCGAAGCTTCATGGTCAGACCTCATACGGTACGTCAGACAAAATACTAGCAAATCAATCGGCGACTCCCTGTTTCGGTATATACGTATAGTCCGCAGTGGAACTTTGAAAATCGCATAGCATGGCCCGTCGGCGCTTGCGGCGATTACGGATACCGGGTCACGCGTATTAATCGTAAATTATTTTAGGGTGACGGCAAAGAACCTATCGTCTCTACATGGAAGAAGTTGTCAAGGGGGAGAGCAACGAAGCGATGACAATGCTTGCCGGACTATCCAGATCCTCTACAAATAGATCGAACGTGCATATCGTTCTGATTTGCACCGCGTTGGCTGCCGGGATCTTCCTAGTCGATGTCGCGTCGCTGCCATTAGGAGTCGCCGCAGGTGTGGCTTACGTTGGTGTGGTTCTGATCGCCCTATGGCTGCCTAAATGGCAACATTCGTTTATCGTTGCCGGCGGAGTATCCGTTCTTACAGTACTCGGTTATCTCTTGTCGGAACCCGCCGGTATTCCATGGATGGTTGTCGCGAACAGGCTGCTGGCATTGTCCGCAATCTGGCTAACGGTGGTCGGTGGTAGCTGGCTTGTCCACACCAAACGCAAGAAAGCAGAGGAGGCTTTGCAGAAAGCAGAGCAGGCGGTCGATCGGGCAAGAAATGCCAAGTCGCGTTTTTTGGAGACTGCGAGCAATGATATTCGACACGATCTGCAGACCATGAGCCTGCTTAGTGGTGCTTTGCGCAAAACGGTCACACAAGAGAAAGCGCAGGAAATGCTTGCAATGCAAGGTGATGCGCTCGCTCATTTGAGCGATCTTATGAACTCTCTTCTGGAAATCAGCGAGTTTGAATCCGGCGAGATTGAACTGAAAATCACGGAAGCTTCGATTCAGGAGATTTTTCAACAACTGCAGGATGAATTTGAATATCAGGCACAGGCAAAGGACTTGCAGCTGGAATTCAATTCAAAATCCGAGGTTGCGCTATCAGATAGCACGCTGTTAACACGAATCTTTCGAATCCTAGTGTCAAATGCAATCCGTTACACGAATCAAGGTGAGGTAAAGGTTTATTGTTGCCGCGAACCCGGCGGATTGAGAATCACTGTCCGGGATTCCGGAATCGGCATCGCACCCGATCAACTGCCCAGGATATTCGATGAGTTTTACAGGGTTGAAAATAACCCGGCCGGCAGGAACGTCGGTCTCGGTCTGGGCCTTGCGATCGTTGAGCGCAGCGTCAGCCTCTTGGGAACAAAGATGGAGGTCGAGTCTGGACCAGGTCAGGGATCCAGCTTTTCACTGCTCGTGCCCGCCGCCTAAGCCATCAATTAGTCCACGCTTGATACTTTTTTTTGTGGCTGGCTGAATGTATGAACGTCTGCTGTTGTGCAGTCGGCCAAGTGCCGCGGATCAACCACTGTGTGAGAATTGTGTGACTGAGTCATGCACGGTTGTGACAAGTACTGCATTTGCAATGGGCGCCGGGCCTTTTCATGTTAATTAATTCAGTTACTTACAATTGAATATGCATACTCCGAATGCAGTACTTAGCCAAACCAAGCCATTCCAATAGGCATTTGCGAAGCTTTCGTGTGGCGAACAAAGGTTCAGATTGGCACGGGCATTGTTTGTATATCCTGATAACATTTGTCGCATGATTATCTTTCTTTCGGGCTACAAGTCTGGCTACAATTCGAGCCGGATGCCCACGGATTTCGGCGCACTTCACTGGACCTAAATTCTTTTAATAACAAATACTTATGGACAATAGAAATACCATAAGCATACTTTTCGTGTGCATGGGCAACATCTGTCGATCGCCAACGGCCGAGGGTGTGTTTCGACATCAGGTCACGGCCGCAGGGCTGGATGAGGAAATCGATATCGATTCTGCTGGTACGCATGCCTATCACGTCGGCGAGCCGCCAGACAGGCGCGCTCGGGCAGCGGCTGAGCGGCGTGGTGTGTCACTTGCCGATATCCGGGCACGACGCGTGCATCCAGACGATTTCGAACACTTCAACTACATCATCGCGATGGACCGCGATAACCTCGAACTACTTATGGAGCAGGCCGATCCCGCTCGGCACGAAAAGATACGACTGTTTCTGGAGTTCTCGTCCGGGCCCGAAACCGAAGTTCCGGATCCGTACTACGGGGGTGCAACCGGCTTCGAACGAGTACTCGACCTTGTCGAGGACGCATCACGAGGTTTGCTCGAGAAGCTGAAGAAGTAAGGTGTGGGAGCGCGGTCCGGCGCGCCCCCACTAATTCGTTCAGTCGCCTGAAGGTGGTGCCGGCTCCGACGAATCCTTCGCGGCAGGTTTGGCAGGCTTCTCGACGGGTTTCTCCGCCGCCGGAGTAGATGGCCCGGCAGGCTCCCAGGGTAGCAAGCGTCCTTCAGGCTTGCTTTCAACCGGCTTGCCCGGTGTGCCGTTGCCTCCCGATTCCGGCTTGGGTTCGGATTTCGGCTTGGCCTTCGGTTCAGGTTTCGTCTCAGCCTTCGCTTCAGTTTTCGGCTCGGGCTTCGGTTCGGGCTTTGGCTCAGCTTTCGGTTCGGGCTTCGGCTCAGCTTTGGCTTCGGCTTTCGGCTCAGCTTTGGGTTTGGCTTTCCGTCTGGGCTTCTTTTTCGCCACGGGATCGACTGTCGTTTCAGCCGCAGCGTCTGGCTTCACCTCCGGTTTTGCATCCGATTCCGGTTTGACCTTCTTCGCCGGAACCTGCGTATCGGCATCAGCAGTGCGTTCGGCATCGGTCCGGACTTTCGGTGGCCCATCGGTCGCTGCCGATTCCGCCGCCTGGGGTTTCGCTTCGGCTTTCTTGCGCGGTCGCCGGGCCGGCTTTGCATCCGACCTGGCTTCCTTCTCGACGACTTGAGTCTCCTGTGGAGTGACAGTCTCCTGTGGCGACTCTTCAGGCGTCTGCGCCGTAGCTTGCGTATCCTGCGCAGAACGATCACCGCTACGGCGACGACGACGGCCCCCGCGGGTGCGGCGACTCCGTGACGTGCGTTTGCTGTCTTCCCGTGATTCGTCCTGGCTGGCCTCTGGGGACTGTTGGGCACTTTGCTGCGGGCGTTTGCTGGCGCGACCCTGTTGCCCGCCGTCTTTCTTGGCGGTCTTTTTGCTCGCCCTTTTCTTGCTTTGTTTCTTTTTCGAGCGCCGTGCATCGTCCTGGCGCGGTTCACCACGGCGACGGCTGCGTTGCTGCGAGCCACGACCGCGGTCGCCACCCGAACTGCTCTTGCGGCGCGCCGGGCCCGCCTTTTTCTTTTTCGCGGGCTTCTTCTTGTCGCCGCTGCCGAAAAAGGCCATCAGCTTGCTCCAGAAACTTACTCTGGGAGGCGGTTTCCGCACCGGTGCCGGGGAGGCGGGCTCTATCTTGCCAATAGCCGCCTGTTCGGTCTCCTTGCGCTCCTGCATCGACGCTGGGACGTCAGGTTCCGGTTCCGCTGCGGCGAGCAAATAACTGACGCCGGCGTTTTCGGGCAATTCGGCCTGATCGTCGCGAACGCGCCGTATGTCGTAATGCGGTGTCTCGAGCGCCGAGTTGGCGACCAGTATGACCTGCGTGTCGTGGCGTGACTCGACACTCTTCACCCAGTCGCGCTTTTCGTTCAAAAGGTAGGTCGCGACCTCGACCGGCAATTGCGCAATGACCTTGGTCGTACGTTCCTTGCGCGCTTCTTCGCCAACGATACGAAGTATCGCCAGCGCTAGCGACTCGACGCTACGGATCGTGCCGAAGCCGGAGCAACGCGGGCAGGTCTGATAGCTCGATTCGCCCAGCGACGGCCGCAACCGCTGCCGCGACATCTCCAGCAGTCCGAATCGTGAAATCTTGCCGATCTGTACGCGTGCACGGTCCTGACGCACTGCCTCGCGCAGCTGATTTTCGACCGCACGCTGGTTTTTCTGTGGCCCCATATCGATGAAATCGATGACTACCAGACCGCCGAGGTCCCGGATACGAAGCTGACGCGCAATTTCGTCGGCGGCTTCGAGATTCGTATTCAGAGCGGTCGCTTCGATGTCACCGCCCTTGGTCGCCCGTGCGGAGTTAATGTCGATCGAGACCATGGCCTCGGTATGATCGATCACGATGCTGCCGCCGGACGGCAGCGTCACATTGTGTGCGAACGCCGACTCGATCTGCGACTCGATCTGGAAACGGGTAAACAGCGGTACAGGATCGGAGTAGTGCTTGATCTTGCGCAAATTGTGCGGCATCACCTGCTCGACGAACTCGGTGGCCTCCTTGTAGGTGGCGTCGTTGTCGATCAGGATCTCGCCGATCTCGGTCGTCATGTAATCGCGCAGCGCGCGGACGATCGCATTGCTCTCGCGGTAAATCAGGAACGGGGATGGCCGTTCGAGTACAACATTGAGGATCGCTCGCCAGACGGCGAGCAGATTTTCGAGGTCCCAGGTGAGTTCCTCACCGCTGCGGTCGATACCGGCGGTACGAAGAATAACGCTCATACCGTCCGGTATTTCGACGCCTGACAGCGAACGTCGAGCCAGGTCGCGATCGTCGCCAACGATGCGGCGCGACACGCCACCGGAGCGGTCCTTATTGGGCTTCAGGACGATAAAGCGGCCGGCGAGGCTGACATAGGTCGTCAACGCCGCACCTTTATTGCCGCGCTCTTCCTTGTCGATCTGGACGACGATGTCCTGGCCTTCCTTGAGGACGTCGCGGATATTCGGTTTGGACCCGGAGGCGACTTCCTTTACGAAGTACTCGCTCGAAATTTCCTTGAGCGGCAGGAATCCGTGGCGCTCGGCCCCGTAGTCAATGAACGCCGCTTCGAGGCTGGGCTCGATGCGCGTGATTTTGCCTTTGTAAATATTGGCTTTTTTGCGTTCGCTCGCGGGTCCTTCAATATTCAGGTCATAGAGGCGTTGGCCATCGACCATCGCCATACGCAACTCCTCTTCCTGAGTTGCATTGATTAGCATTCTTTTCATGTTGCCCTACTTGTGTATCTGAGGGCAGCGAATCGGAGCGAGCGGGCAGGACGCACGTTATGGGAGCCGGGCATGAACGATCGTGGCGCGTTTCAGCGCCGTGCCCGAGGCTCGAATAACTTGTATTGACTTGATCTATAGAGATCAGGTCATGCGAAAAATCTGTCATGATTTCCCTGCGGCCTTGCCGCTCTGGCGCTCGCCGTATTCCGTGCTCGCTACCAGTGGAATCTGGTCACAGTCATGCGTGACCGGTTCGGATCTCGCGTGTTGCGGGACCCGTGCGAAAATGTCTGTAAAATGGTTTTCGAATCATGCGGCCTATTGGTGAACGAGTATCGATCGGATGCCGCTTGAACTTCGGTGATGCCCGACAGAGGTCTGCGGGACGTCACACGGCGCTAAATATAGCATACCCGAGCGATCCATCAAGTCATTGATCATGCAACAAAAGTCGACGAATGGGGCCGATGGCCGCGCAACCAGAGTGCGAAAGGTCCGCATCGACGCCGATCTGGCCGGGCAGCGTGTGGACAATTTCCTGCGCCGCGAGCTCCCGGGTGTGCCGAAAGGGCGCCTCTACCGGCTACTTCGACGCGGAGAAGTGCGGGTAAATGGCGGTCGAGTGAGGGCCGATTACCGGCTTGCGGATGGCGATGAGGTCCGGATTCCACCGGTGCGTATCAACCCGGCAGGCGCCCCCCCGCCCCCCGCGCTGACCGCCGCGATCGCGGATCACGTACTGTTCGAGGACAAGCGGCTGCTGGTCGTCGACAAGCCGACTGGAGTTGCAGTGCACGGCGGTAGCGGCGTAAGCCACGGCGTCATCGAGCTGCTTCGCCACGCGCGGCCGGATATCCGGGATCTGTCACTCGTCCATCGGCTCGACCGCGAGACGTCAGGTTGCCTGGTGCTCGCGAAGAAACGCAGCGCGTTGCGCGCATTGCACGAGAAATTCCGTGAGGGCGTCGTCGAGAAGAATTACCTGGCATTGGCCGTGGGTGATTGGCAACTGGGCGAGCAGCTGATTGACAAGCCCCTGCTCGTAACGCACCGCAAGGGTGGGGAGCGCCACGTGATCGTCAGCAACGAGGGCAAGCCTGCGCAGACTCGCGTTCGTCTGTCGCGGACCTTCGGCGCTTACAGCCTGGTGCAATGCTCGCCGCTCACGGGTCGGACGCACCAGATCCGCGTGCACATGCAAAGCGAGGGTTTTCCGATCGCGGGCGACGAGCGTTACGGTGACCCGGATGCAAATCGCACGGCGAAGCGCTTCGGTTTACCGCGATTGTTTTTGCACGCGCAGTCGATCGCATTCCCCGACGAACATGGCAACGAGTTGCATTTTACGGCGCCACTGGCCGATGACCTCGAGCGCTTTCTGAGCATCGGTCTGGTTGAGATGGGTCGCAAAAAACGCCGGGCATGATCAGGGAGTTGGGCTACGGTAGCAAATAGCCGAGTTGCAGCAAGCGATCGGCGATCCAGATCATGGGTAAGCCGATCAATGCCGTCGGGTCGTCCGTTTTCACGGACTCAAATAAGACGAAACCAGCGCCTTCCAGCTTGAAACTGCCGGCACAGTCGTACGGCTCGTCCAGCCGCAGGTAAGCTTCGACCAGGCGCCGATCGAAGTCCCTGAACTGCACCGTCGTCTCGTCGAGGTGCTCATATCGCGTCCGTGTCACCGGGTCGAGCATGCAGACAGCAGTGAGAAATTTCATCGATTTTCCCGATGCGGCCAGCAATTGCTCCACAGCCTTCTGATGGCTGCCGGGCTTGCCGAGAACGGTGCTATCGAGCACCGCCAATTGATCGGCGCCGATTATCAGTGCGTCACGAGCACTCGCGGACACTGCTTCGGCCTTGGATCTCGCGAGATGGCGGGCGAGTGCAGTGGGTTCCAGTCCCTGATCATTGTCCTCGCGGACATCCGGCGATACGGCCTCGTATTCGGCAAGCAAGCGGTCCAGCAGTCCACGCCGGTACTGCGACGACGAAGCCAGGAAAATCGCAGGTGCAGAAGGATTTTGCATAAAAAAATCAGGCGCTTGGGCTGAAAACAGCGAAGTCTACCGAGTTTGCGGTCGAAGGCCGATTTTTTTCCGCCCAGCACTTTGACAGTGGCGGCCAGTGTCCTTATCATGCGCGCGCCATGGGCAATCCATTGCGAGATCGTCGTCCCCTGGCGGAACTTGCCGTTAAAGGTCAAGTTATTGAAATTGCTGCAAAAATCAGTGATTTCGATCAACTCGCCGGGATTGTGGAAGCAGACCTCGCAGCGCTCGATCCTGATAAACTCCCGCGTGACTGGCGCGACTCGGCGGTGACCGGGCGGCTGGCGTTCGGGTATCTGGACGCGCAGAAGCAGGTGGTGACGCTCGAGGGCGAGGTAGCGGTAACGGTCGATGCTGTTTGTCAGCGTTGCCTGGAGCCATTTCGGCTGCCGTTGTCGGTGGCGCTACGCGTGTTGCCGATCACGACCGGGCAGAGCGTGACGGGGGGTGAAAACTTCGAGGTGTGGGAACTGGACGATGCAACGCTGCGGCCGGCCGACATCGTCGAAGAAGCGTTGATCATGGCAATGCCGTTGTCCGCCATGCACGACACGGCGGATAATTGCAGGAAGTTTGGTGCGACTGCAAGTGATACGTCGCAAACGACAAAACCGTTTGCCTCGTTGAAAGCGCAGATCGATAAGAACAAGTAACGTGCCGGTCTGTTGGCTGGTTGATTAGTGAACACAACATGACAACGCAGGTTGCGTTGTTGTGAAAAGGAGATTGCAATGGCTGTTCAGAAAAGTCGCAGGACACCTTCGACTCGCGGAACGCGGCGTTCGCATGACAAGCTGAAGAAACCGGTCCTATCGGTCGACCCGACATCCGGGGAGACGCACTTGCGGCATCGTGTTTCGCCTGACGGTTTCTACCGTGGCGAGCAGGTTGTCACGCAGCCCGAAATCGAAGACGAAGACTAGTTTTTTCCCATTTTGGCCTCAGCGAAAGCGTGAGGCCCGACCACGGTGGGAACCCAGTCGATCATTTCACTTGACGCAATGAGCGGCGACCTCGGCGCTGAGGTTGTCGTGCGTGCGGCCGCCGCGTCACTTGAAAAGCACACGGGTCTCGAACTGATCCTGGTCGGAGATCGTGACGAACTTTCCAGGCTCGTTACTCGCATCATCGGCGACGAGCGTCGCCTGCGCATCGTACATACAACGGAAATTGTGCAGATGTCTGATGCGCCGAAGGATGCCGTGCGACGCAAGAAGGACTCATCCATGCGCGCGGCCGTCAATCTCGTCAAGTCGGGCGAAGCGCAGGCATGCGTCAGTGCCGGCAACACGGGCGCGCTCATGGCGACGGCGAAATATGTTCTGAAGATGCTGCCCGGCATCGAAAGGCCAGCAATCATCGGGGAACTTCCGGCGATCGGCGGCACGCTGCACATGCTCGATCTGGGCGCCAACACATTGGGTACCGCCGAGCAGTTGTATCAATTCGCCGTGATGGGATCGATTGTGACGTCCGACATCCGGGAAATCGAAAAGCCTCGAATCGCGCTGCTCAATATCGGCGCCGAGGTGACAAAGGGCCATGACACCGTCAAAGATGCGGCCGCGTTGCTGAGTGCAAGCACGCTCAATTATGTCGGCTTTATCGAAGGTAGTGAGTTGTTCTCAGGAAAAGCCGATGTTGTCGTGACCGACGGTTTTACCGGCAACGTCGCAGTGAAGACGATGGAAGGAACGGTAGGGCTCGCGCGCCACTATGTGGATCAGGGCTTTACTCGAAACTGGATCACGAAATTGCAGGGATTGCTGGCCTGTACCGTACTAAAACGGATAATTCGGCAAACGGATTCACGCAATTACAACGGTGCGACACTGGTCGGGCTTAATGGTATCGTGATCAAAAGCCATGGCGGTGCCGATTCCTACGCGTTCCAACACGCGATCGATACGGCCATTGTCGAAGTACAGAATAGGGTACCGCAGCAGATCGGTAACTTGCTGCAACGGGAAGCTGCATGATTTACACGAAGATCGCCGGAACCGGCCGATATCTGCCGGAGAAGATTCTTACGAATGCCGATCTCGAGAAGATGGTCGACACGACCGACGAGTGGATTCGCACGCGCACCGGTGTCGAACGTCGACACGCGGTTGCGCCGGATCAAACGACGTCGGATATGTGCGTCGAGGCTGCAAAGACCGCGATCGAAGATGCCGGCATCGACGTCAACGAAATTGATTTCATTGCGATCGGCACGACGACGCCCGATTTGATTTTTCCGAACATTGCGACACTCGTGCAGCATCGACTTGGTATTCCCGCGTGCCCAGCCATTGGCATGGAAGCGGCTTGTACCAGCTTTATCTATGCACTGACGACCGTCGACAAATTCATCAAGGCCGGTGAGGTCAAATGCGGGCTCGTCGTTGGCGCGGAATGCATTACCAAGCTTGTCGACTGGAATGATCGCAGCACCTGCGTGCTGTTCGGCGACGGAGCAGGAGCCGTCATTGTCAAACCGTCCGATGAGCCCGGGATCATGACGACGCATCTCGGCGCGGACGGACAGTACAAGGACCTGCTGTATTACCCGGTCGGGGCATCGAAAAATCTGGAGAAGGCAGGCACGGACGAAGCGGCGATCACGATGAAAGGCAACGAGGTGTTCAAGGTTGCCGTCAAGACACTTGGCGGTGTTGCGACCGAAGCGCTCGAGGCAGCGGGTGTGAAAAAGGAAGAGCTGGACTGGCTGGTGCCGCACCAGGCAAACCTGCGCATCATCCAGGCGACAGCCAAGCGTCTCGATCTGCCCATGGAAAAAGTCATAATGACGGTACAGGACCACGGCAATACATCGGCCGCGTCAGTGCCTCTTGCTCTTGACGTCGGAATTCGTGATGGGCGGATCAAGCGCGGCCAACTCGTACTGATGGAAGCGTTCGGTGGTGGTTTTACCTGGGGCTCCGTACTGATGCGCTACTAGCGCTCGATTTCCGACGTATTGTCACCAGATTTTTGTTTTCCGCAGCCGCGAGGTTCGTCGCTGCATTCGTTGATGCAATTGTTGACGCCGGCGATCGAGTCGATCGCGCCGCAAGACGGCGTCAATTCCTCGCTCATGTTCGCCGTCGAATTCCTCGCGAAACCGGCAAAAGTCCTCGTAGGCTTCTCTGACATACAGCAAATCGCGCGCGACCAACTCGAGAATAATCACGTCATCGAGATAGCCGATGACGGGAATGTCGTCGGGCAGAATATCTTCCGGGTCGCCGAAGTAAACGAATCCGGCGAGAATGCGTTCACGGTCATCCGCGGGCAGGCACCATTCGTCGTCGGTCAGCATCTGAATCATGGATTCGAGCTCGGGCAACCGCGTCGCGACGAAGTCGGGCAGTGGCTCATTCTTGCGAATATCGTCGATGACGTCACGAACGGCGTCGACGATGTCCGACTCTTCGGCATCACGCACGACGTCGCGCGATTTTTTCAGCGCCTGCTGAAAAAAGCGCAAGTCTCGGTCGCTGAGTTCGAAGGAAAGTCTGATGCCCATCCGGAGGTCTACGCAGGGTGCGGATCGACAGGCTACCGGGCCGCCCGCGGCCGGTCAATCGATACGTGAATTCCCGCACGACGTTGTCCGCAGTGATGGTTTACCATAGGTGCCGCCTGGGCAGGTACTGCCTGCCCGGGTACTACGTAGATGTGATTGATAATGAAACCCAGACTAATCATCGGTAATAAGAATTATTCCTCCTGGTCGCTCAGGGCCTGGTTTCTCATGCGCGAAGCCGGTATCGATTTCGACGAGCATCGTATCGTTCTCGACACCGACAAGACCGCCCAGGAAATTGCAGTATTCACCGCCGCAGGCCGTGTACCGATATTGCTGCTAGACGGCATGACGGTATGGGACACGATGGCAATTGCTGAAACTGTCGCGGAACGATGGCCCGACAAGAAGTTGTGGCCCGACGACGCTGCAGCTCGTTCTCACGCGCGGAGCATTTGTGCAGAGATGCATTCGGGCTTCGAGGTATTACGTGCGCAAATGCCCATGAATTGCCGTGCGATGGGCCGCCACGTGCAACTGCCCGACGAGTTGACTGATGATATCGACCGCGTCATCGCGATTTGGTCCGAGTGTCACCGCCGCTATGGCAATGATGGGCCGTGGCTGTTC
>Ga0255053_10000491_pt1 | contig 21786 bp, 18 predicted proteins | sample JV7_2_22_MG_FD_188635 | JGI IMG/M metagenome (GOLD analysis project Ga0255053, IMG submission 188635) | Seawater microbial communities from Jervis Inlet, British Columbia, Canada - JV7_2_22 | ecosystem: Environmental > Aquatic > Marine > Inlet | place: Canada: British Columbia | collected... | reverse complement strand
GGAACCACCCCAGCGAGAAGAAAGACGCTCGCCAGCCCCGCCTCGAGAGGACCGATACCGGTTACCAGACCGCGGTCACCCAGATAGCCGAAGACCGCCCACACCGCAACTGCAAATGCCAACGCGGCGGTGGTGCGCAGGGCACGACGGCCGGAGCCGTGCTCCCTCCCACCGCGGAATGTGAAGAGGAGGACTGCTGCGGCCAGGGTCTGCGAGACGACCCAAGAAAAGCCGACAAACGCGTCGGCGAGATCCTTTGATTTCAGGAGTGCCTCGAGCGCCAGCAGCAGCATGAAATGGCACGCGATCGGCAAAAACACGTTCCGCACATGGCGGTCGAACGAGTCGCCGAGAAGCCGCCACCGAATGTGAAAGAACCAGGTTGCGAGGGATGCCAGAAAGGCGTTGAAACCGGCGATAAGGAGGTACTCGGCTCGGTTACCCTGCCATTCGACGACGTTCTGGATGACGGCGACCGCCAACCCGGCCGCCACCGCCACCATCACCGCCACCAGGCGGGCGCGCGGACCTGCGGTCTCGGTCGCTACAAATACCCTGCTCGGCTTCATGGGATCCTGTCCATCATTGGACTTGCGATGGGCACGTTAAGAGTATAGCGCTTAGCGAGATGCGATCCTGACTCTCCAACGGTTTTGTTCGATTGAGGCACTTCCCGACCCGACACTGCCGTCGTTCTCTCGCGACGGAATAGATTCAATGGGAAAACGTTGACTGATTGGGAGGACTCTTTCCATGAAGCGATTGATTTTGATATTCGGTATGATTTGTGCCCTCGGTGCGGCTCCGATTTTCGCCCAGGAGGCGGAAGCGGAAGAGGAGGAAAAGGAACCGAAATGGAAGGGCTCACTCGGCCTGGCGTGGGTCGCAACCAGCGGTAACACCGACACGTCCTCCCTTGGACTGGACTTCGGGCTCGAGAGCAAGCCGGAGCCCTGGGGCTTTAGTTTTGCAGCTCGCGGCAACCGGGCCGAGGACCAGGGCGTACAGACGGCGGAGAACTACCTCGCGACAGCACGAGCGGTGCGCAAGCTCAGCAAGCGTTGGGACGCCTTTGGCGGTCTCGCTTGGGCGAAAGATCCGTTCGCAGGGTTCGATTCACAGTCTGTGGCCTCGGCGGGCGCAACCTACACCGCGGTGGAAAGCGAACGCCATCTATTGTCCTTCGACATGGGTCTCGCCTACACCTGGGAGGACCGAGTGCCACCCGAAGCCGACGTGGATTTTGCCGGTGGCCTGTTTGGCCTCTCCTGGGAGTGGAAGCTCGGAGCGAGCTCGAAGCTCGTCGAACGACTGGTGTTCCTTCCGAACTTCGACGACTCGGCCGACTGGAGGCTGAATTCGCTGACCGCCATCGAGGCGGCCGTTAACGAGTGGCTGGCGCTTCGCTTCGGCTACGACATTCGCCACCGCAATCAGCCGATCGGCGATGCGGACAGCACTGATACCACCTCGACGGCGTCGGTGGTCTTCAACTTCTAAAACACCAAAGGAGCCTGAACATGGAACAGATGCAACAACTGCTTGACTCGGCCTGGGAGATGGTACTCAACAACTACATGCACGTGGTCGCTGCGATCGTCATCCTCGTCATCGGTCGCATGGTGGCCGGATGGGTGCGCAAGATCACCCGCACCGGCCTAGAGCGCGGCAATGTGGACGCCACCCTGGTGCCCTTTGTCGCCAAGCTCGTCTATTACGCGGTTCTGGCCGTCGTGGTGATCGCAGCCCTCAACCGGCTCGGTGTGGCCACCACCTCGGTGGTGGCGATCTTCGGCGCCGCCGGTCTCGCCGTCGGTTTCGCGTTGCAGGGCACCCTTGCCAACTTCGCCTCGGGGGTGATGCTGTTGATCTTCAGACCATTCGACGTGGGTGACTACGTGGACGCCGGTGGTACCACTGGAAGCGTGATGGAGATCGGCATTTTCGCGACAACCCTGAAGAGCCCTGACAACATCAAAATCACGGTCCCCAACTCACAGATCTTCGGGGCGACAATCTCCAACTACAATGGTTACGAAACCCGCCGTATCGACATGGTCATGGGCATCTCCTATGACGACAACATCCAGACGGCGATGGACACGATTCACAGGATCGTCACCGCGGACGAGCGGGTGCTTGCCGATCCCGAGCCGCAGATCGCGGTGTCGAACCTCGGCGACTCTTCGGTGGACATCATCGTGCGGCCATGGTGCAACGCGGCCGACTACTGGGCCCTTCGCTGCGACCTCAACCGCAAGCTCAAGGAAGGCCTCGAGGCGGCCGGCTGCTCGATTCCGTATCCGCAGCGGGATGTTCATATGTATCAGGTTGCAATCTAACGCTTGTCGACTTGAATGAACCACCGGAGCCCCTGCGGGCTCCGGGTTTTCGTTGTGAAGTTCGCTATCGCAATCGCTATCGGGATCGGGATCGAGACGACGAAATGGCACGCAATATTTTCGATAGCGATAGCGACGAGCGGTCCCCGGCTTGAATCAACTCACTCCCCAGCCGCCACCAACGCCCGGTAATCCTCCAACACTTCATTCGCATGCGTCCCCGGATCAACCTTCGGATATGCCTCGAGCACGACCCCATCCGGTCCGACGAGGTAGGAGATACGTTTTGCAAAAGGGACCAGGGCGCGCGCCGCGCCGACAGACTTCGCCAGCTCGTGGTCGCGATCGCTGAGCAGGCGGAACGGCAGCGCGTTCTTTTCGGCGAAGAGCCGGTTCTTTTCAGGGGTGTCGTAGGAGACGCCAAGCACTTCGATGCCGAGTTCCTGGAGCTCGTTCCAGCTGTCACGCAGCCGGTTGGCTTCCAGCGTTCAACCGGGGGTGCTGGCCTTGGGATAGAAGAAGAGCAAGAACGGGCGACCCTCGAGGTCGGCACTCGAAACCGTGGTGCCGTCGTGGGCCTCGAGTTCGAAATCGACGAACGGCTCTCCGACTGGAATCATCTCTTTGTCTCCTTCGGCGTGGCTGATCGTGGCGAACATCGACAACAGTGAGAGCACGATCAGCACGATCATCAGGGTTTTGGCTTTCATGGCACCCGGAGAAACCCCGAGCAGGGGAGCTCGTATTCCTGTTTCACATCGGCTTGACCCACCGTGAGGGGCCGGTTAGGGTCGATGAGAGCTCTTATTCGTCGAGGAGGAGGAGCCATGGCTGGCAAGGCTGAACTCGTGGACAGGGTTGCTGAACTCACCGGATACCCCAAGACCCAGGTAGCGATGACCTACGATCTCCTCTTCGAACTCGTGAGTGAGGCATTGGCGGAAAATGACAAGGTGACGGTCCCCAACTTCGGCACATTCCAGATATCGGAACGGCCGGCGCGTGCCGGCAGAAATCCAGCGACCGGCGAGGCGATCACAATTTCTGCGTCGAGAAGTGTTCGTTTCAAAGTTTCCAAGAACCTCAAAGCGATGCTCTGAGCGTAGCTACCAGCAATCAGCTATCAGCGGAGAGCGCCGGAGGCACCTCCCGGTGAATCGTATGCTGCCGGCGATAGAGCGCCGGAGGCGCGACAGGTATTTAGCCTGGGGCGTGAGCCCCAGGTTGAAGTTCAGATAAAAACCAAAAAGCCGCGGAGCGGCGACAGAAAAATAGCGGGAAATGGCTGCAGCTCGCGCTGCAGCCGAAATCTGTCGCCCCTCCGGGGCTTGTCGTTTATTTCTTGATCCTGGTCCCTGGGGCTCACGCCCCAGGCTATTCATCTATCGCCGCTCCGCGGCTCTACTGAGGCACTAACCGGCGGCTGAGCAACTCGGTCAGCTGTTCCTCGAGCGACATTGCGGCAAGCTCCTCATCGCTGATTTTTCGCGGTCCAAACCGAATGAGGTCTTGTTGCGCAATATCCAGGCTGCCCTGCATGGTCGCCGCCAGCAGCTGGAGGGGGAGGCCGTTCTGGGCCTTGACCCGGATCGCGACTCCGTTGTCCCGTTCGCTGCCCGGCATGGTGCCGCGCATGATCCACGCCTGCTGCTGGTTGAAGTGGTACATCATGCGCCCCATGGGATCGTTCCAGTGTGCGAGACGGGCCTTGGTGCGGACATCCTGGTTCGGCGCCCACTTGAAGCCGTCGAGGTCGAGAGAGAACTCCACCTCGCCGGCGTCGCCGACCACCGCGATCAGCATCGCGATCAGAATCACGAGGGTTATTCGATTCAACATTTCAATTGCCACTATAGCCCGGCTCGATCAACCAGCCCGGGGTACACTTCCATTGTGATCATACGAGTAGCGGGCCGTTGCGGTTTATTTCTGGTCGCCCTCGCGGTGGCCGGTGGCCTCTGCGCCGCTACGCCACCGGCCGATGTCGACATCGTGGACTACGAGATCGAAGTGGCCCTCGACCCCGAAACCCACCGCCTCGAGGGCGTCGAGACGATCCGTTGGACCAACCGCACCGGCGCGGCCACGGACGAGCTCTACTTTCACCTCTACCTCAACGCTTTTGCCGGCTCGCGGACCACGTTCATGCGCGAGCTCCAGTGGCGGTCCCTGCGCAACCGGACCGAATCCGGCGGGGATTGGGGATGGATCCAGATCGGAAGGCTGATCCTCGATGACGGCAGTGACCTGCTGCCGGCGATGGAGTTCGTGCGACCGGACGACGATAATCCGGATGACTTCACCCTCGTTCGCGTCGGGCTGCCGAGGGTCGTGGAACCGGGTGGCGTCGTCGAGCTCGAGCTCGGATTTGAAGCCCAGCTGCCTTGGATCATCGCTCGCACTGGTTTCGTGGGTGATTTTCACCTCGTCGGCCAGTGGTTTCCAAAGCTCGCGGTCTTTGAGGGCGAACGGGGCTGGAACAGCCACCAGTTCCACGCCTCATCGGAGTTCTTCGCCGACTTCGGCAGCTACCTGGTTACTATGACCATCCCCGAGAATTGGGTCATCGGCGCCACCGGGATCGAGGTGCGGAGCGGTACGCCGGGTGCCGGGCAACGAACGGTCGTCTATCGCGCCGAACGGGTCCACGATTTTGCCTGGTGCACGGCACCTCCCGATCTGATGGAGGTTGTGGAAACCGACTTCGAGCCCGGGCGCGATGTTCCAACGCCGTGGTTGGACAGGGCGCGCAACTTGCTCGATCTGGGCGCTGCAGATCTCGAGCTCCCACCGATGCGGCTGCGGCTGATGGTGCCGCGGGAGCAGACGAAGATGGTGCCGCGGATGGTGCGAGCGGCCCGCCTCTCGGTCGCGTGGTTCGGGCTCTTCTATGGCGCCTACCCCTATCCCCAGCTCACCATCGTCTCGCCGCCGGCAGGGGCCGAGGAGGCGGGCGGGATGGAGTATCCGAACTTCATCGCCACCGGCGCCAACCGCCTTGATGCCTACCCTCCCTTTTCGTGGTCGGCGGACATCGAGGCTCTGACGGTTCACGAGTACGGCCACCAGTACTTCCAGGGTCTGCTCGCCTCGAACGAGTTCGAGGAGGGTTGGCTCGACGAGGGCGTTACCAGCTATGCTGAGGTCTCGTGCATGACCGCCATCGCCGCCGACGGCCTGGTGCCCGAGATTGCCGCCTTCAACTTCTGGGGCAGCGAACGGCTGTCGCTCGCCATCCCCAGGCTGCCGGTGACCGTGGCCAGGAAGGCGTGGGAGTACCGCCACTGGTGGAATTACTTCCTCGCCTCCTACACCAAGATGGCCCTCACGCTTCGTACCGTCGAGGGCCTCATCGGGCCTGAGGCCATGGCCAGAGGCATGCGGACCTATTTCGAACGCTTCCGCTTCAGGCACCCGAACGGGAACGACCTCGTCGGGGTCCTGAGCGAAACCTCCGGCTGGGACCTCGGCCCGTTCTTCGACCAGGCCGTCTATGGTGATGCCGTGGTCGACTGGTCGGTGCTCTCCGTGCGCCACCGGCGGCCGCAATCTGCTGACGGCTTCGATTGGGATGGTGAGGGTTGGCGTGAATTCGAAGAGGATCAAGCCACAGACGAGACCGCCGACGACTCATGGCAGGTGGATCTTCAGCTCGCGCGGCGCGGAGATTTCATTGGACCTGTCGATGTCGAGCTGAGGTGGTCCGACGGCACCGTCGAGCGGAGGATCTGGGACAGCCAGACACGCTGGGTGCGTTGGCGGCTCGAAGGTTCGAGCCGGCTCGAGCAGGTGGTGGTTGACCCCGACGTGGTTTGGGTGCTCGAGACCAACCGAGCCGACAACTACTGGCGGGACCAGGTGGCCGCCCTAGATCACCCCCTGTGGTGGGTCCGCGAAGCCTTCAGGCTGGCGGGCCACATTTTCCTGAGGTTCAGCTGAATATGGCCACCCCATCAGTCGTCACCGGTTTTCGCCTCACCGCACGCCTTCACAGGATGGTGGTCGGGGTGTGGCTGGTTTCGGTGTTGTTGTTGATACCTGCGCAGGTGATTGTGCAGGCGACCGCGGGCCCGGCCCGCGCCAATATGCCGGCCGGTGGGCTCGACGCCGGCGATAATCTGCTCGTCTTCCTCGAGATCATGCGCCCGGTCGCGGTTCCACTCGCTGTGGCTCTCTGCTTCGGGTGTTTCCTCTTCTTCGCGTGGTGGATCCTGTGGCATGCCGGGACCGTTGGCTGGTGGCTGAACCCTGAGAGCGACGCAGTGCGCCTCGCGCAGATCCTGGGCTACGGGCTGGCCGTGTGGTGGCGATACGCGCGACTCGCGCTGCTTGCGCTCATCGTGCTAGTGATCGTCGCGGCCGCTCCCTGGCTGCCGTTGCTCGTCGACGTCGAGGAAAGGTTCCTGCTGCCGTTGCTGATCTTCGGATCCGTCCTGACCGTCCTGGCGACGACGATGGTCTGGCTCGCCACCCTGAAAGGGATGTGGCTTCTGGGCGAGCCCGGTCGGCGCTCGGCGGTGGCGGCGTTGGTGCGCGGCCTGTGGGCGGTCTTGCGGCAGCCGCTGCGGTACCTCCTGCCGTTCCTCGTCTGGGCCCTGCCCGGCGCCGCCCTCTTGGTGCTCCCGCTGCTCTACGACGGACCCGCGGCGGCTGTCTTTCTCCTCGTCGCCTGGCTGGTGAGCGCCTTCTTTTGGGTAGCGCTCCACCTGTCCTACGCACCACCGAAGCCGACCCCCAAACCGACGGTTTCACCCCTCGAACCGCCGGGCCCGTTCACGACGACCCGCTTCCCAACCCTGCATGACAACCGCTGACAGATCGGTACTCGACCAGATCTTGGGGCAAGGCGGGACAAAAGTTCTGTCATTCCGAGCGAGTGGAGGCCCGGAGGGCCTGAACGAGTCGAGGAATCTATGGGAAAGGCGGCAGCGCGTCTCTGCCCAGGCCCACCCCATGGATCCCTCCACTCGGGCCCAATGGGCCCTCGGTCGGGATGACAATCCGGCGGATCGGTCCTACTTGACGTCTTTCAGCCTTTTCGGTCCTGCCGCCAGGACTTCCGGCGGGCAGCCCTCGGCGAAGAGCTTGAAGTTCTCGACGTAGCGCGCGACAAGCGCGTCGTAACGCTTCCAGTACTCGTCCTTGTTGCCCCAGGAGGTCGAGGGATCAAGGACGTCCTCTGGCACCTCGGGACAGGACAGCGGCACCTCGAATCCGAAGAGCTTGTCCTTGCGGTACTTCACCTTGTCGAGCTTGCCCTCGAGGGCGGCGTTGAGGAGGTTGCGGGTGTGGCGGATCGAGATCCGCTTGCCGACCCCCCAGCCGCCGCCGACCCAGCCGGTGTTGACCAGCCAGCAGTTGGCGTCGTGTTTCTTCATCTTGGCCCGCAACATGTCCGCGTACTTGAACGGGTGGTGGACCATAAAGGGCGCGCCGAAGCATGCCGAGAAGGCAATCTCGGGCTCGATGCCGAGACCGATCTCGGTGCCGGCGATTTTCGAGGTGTAGCCGGAGATGAAGTGATAGACCGCGTGATCCGGCTCGAGCCTGGAGATCGGCGGCAGCACCCCCTGGGCGTCGCAGGTCAGCAGGATGACGTTCTTCGGGTGCGATTGGACCATCCCCTCGGGCACCACGTTGGGAATGAACTCCAGAGGGTAGGCGGACCGGGTGTTCTCGGTGAAACGGTCGTCGTCGAGGTCGAGCCGCCGGGAGGTCAGGTCCTGGACCACGTTTTCGAGGATGGTGCCGAAGCGACGGGTGGTGGCGTAGATCTCAGGCTCGTTCTCGGCCGACAGCCGGATGACCTTGGCGTAGCAGCCGCCCTCGAAGTTGAAGACGCCGTCGTCAGACCAGCCGTGCTCGTCGTCGCCGATGAGCTTGCGCTTGGGATCGGCGGAGAGGGTGGTTTTGCCGGTGCCGGACAGACCGAAGAAGAGGGCCGCGTCGCCGTCCGAGCCGACGTTGGCCGAGCAGTGCATGGCCAGGACGTCCTGGAGAGGCAGCAGATAGTTCATCACCGTGAACATGCTCTTCTTGATCTCACCGCCGTAGCTCGAGTTGCAGATCAGGGCCAGCCGCTCTTCAAAGTTGAGGATGATGGCGGTATCGGACCGGGTGCCGTCGATCCGCGGGTCGACCTTGAAGGACGGTACCGCGATGACTGTGAACTCGGGCACGTGGTTCTGGTACTCCTCCTGAGTGCTGGGAGTGATGAACATATTGCGGGCGAATATCGACTGCCACGCGTCCTCGGTGATCACCCGGATGGGCATCCGGAACTCGGGGTCGGAGCCTAGGAAGCAGTCCTGGACGAAGAGCTCCTCGTCCTGGAGGTACGACTGCACCCGGGAGTAGAGGGTCGAGAACTTCTCGGGCGTGTAAGGCCGGTTGTACTCACCCCACCAGATCTTGTCCTCGGTCGACGGCTCGCGGACGACGAACTTGTCCTGGGCGGCACGAGCCGACCACTTGCCGGTGTTGACCACCAGCGGGCCGCCGTAGGCGACGAAACCCTCCTTACGGAATGTAGCCTCTTCGTAGAGAGCCGGCACCGGCAGGTTCCAATACACGCGATCGAGGTGGACCAGACCGTGGTTCTTCAGACCGTAGCGACTCTTGAGGTCTCCGGCCTGGTCGGTGGCGGGCGTCTTGAACTTCAGATATTTGCTCATGTCCAGTCCCTCACCAGCTTGCGTTCACCGATGTAGAGCTCGTTGGGGGCGTTGGGGTCGAGCGCCCACTTGATGCGCTCGATACCGTCGGTGATGTCCTTGATCGAACCGCAGAAGCTGAGCCTGAGGTGGCCCTCCTTGCCGAACTCGACGCCCGGGACGGTCACCACCTGCACCTTTTCCAGCAGGAACTCGGAAAGCCTGACCGAGTCCTTGTCGTAATGACTGAAGTCGGGGAAGGAGTAGAAGGTCCCGCCGGGCTCCTCCAGCCGCACGCCGTCGAACGATCGCAGTTGCTCGATGAGGACATTGCGGTTGTTCTCCAGGGTGGTGCGTAGGCTGTCGACCGATGACTGGATACCGTTGATCGCGGCCGCGGCGGCATGCTGGAGCACGGCTGACGGCCCTGAGGTCTCGTGGCCCTGGATGTTGGTCATGACCTCGATCAGTGTGGTATTGCCGACTGCCCATCCGATGCGGAAGCCGGTCATGGCGTACTGTTTGGACACCCCGTTGATGATGATCAGCTTGGAGTTGTCGGTGCGGTCGGAGGCGAAGTCGTAGGGATTGATGAGCTTGCGGCCGTCGTAGATCAGCCGGTGATAGATGTCGTCCATGATCAGCCACAACCCGCGTTTCTCGCACAGCTCGACCACGTCCTTGATGAACTCCGCCGGGTAGACGGCGCCTGACGGATTGTTGGGGCTGTTGAGGATCACCGCCTTGGTGTAGGAGCCGATCACCTGCTCGATGTCCTGGATGCGCGGAATGAAGCTGCCGTCCTCGGGATGGACCGGGACCGGCACCGCGCCGACCAGCTTGACCATCTCCGGATAGGACACCCAGTAGGGCGCCGGGAAGATGACCTCTTCCTGCGGGTCGAGGATGGAGTGCAGCGCCGACATGATGGCCTGCTTGGCGCCACCTGAAGCCATCACGTTTTCGGGCGCCGGCCGCCAGCCGTAGAAATCCTCGGTGTAGCGGATGATGGCCTGCTTGAGCGCCGGAATGCCGTCCGGCGGCGTGTAGCGGACCTCGCCCGAGTTGACCAGCGAGGTCGCCGCGAGGATCGCGTCCAACGGCGCCTTGCCCTTCGGTTCACCGCCACCGAGGTGGATCACCGGGTCGCCCTTGGCGCGTAAAATGGCCGCGACTTCGTTGAGTTTCAGCGTTGCGGATTCGCCAATTGATTTGGCAATCAAGGAGAGGCTCATGGCTGCCACTTCCCTTCTGCCGTCGCTTTCTGCGACGGGGCCCGGATTATCTCAAATGATTGTGAAAATATCTACTAAACCCGTTTCCGTGCCCGTCTCCGTCTGTAGATCCGATCCCGATCCCGTTCCCGTTCCCGATCCCGAAATGTCCGCGAGCTGCGATCTCCGATCGCAGCCATGCGCTCTCGGTAATCGTGATCCTTCTGTAGGGGCGGCATATATGCCGCCCTTGGTCACGACAGGTTTCTCGGAACAAGGGCGGGAAATATCCCGCCCCTACAAAGACAAATCTTTGTGAATCCTCGATATCCCCGGCCCCTTCATGGTTAGACTTGAATAGGGCGGACAATCTCTTGGCTGATCAGAACGATATCGAACGACTCGGGCGACGCGGCAGGCGTCTGAAGGACTTGCGTAAGCGGGTCAAGGACCGTCGTGACGGCGAGGTCATCATCGACGGACGCCGGTTGGTCTCCGACCTGGTGCGCTGGGGCGTTCCCATCCGCGAGCTCTATCTGGTGCCCGAGATCAGCGGAGAGTTCGAGGCGGTCGGTTGGCGGCAGTCGGCGGATGAGGTTTTCGAGGTCGAGGCCTCGGTTCTTACCGACATCGCCCCGACCCGTTCCCCGCAGGGAGTGCTGGCGATCGCCGAAGAACCACGGTGGCTCGAGTGGCCGGCGGAAGGCGGAGTCGCCCTCTGGCTGGACCGCATCCAGGACCCCGGTAACGTCGGCGCCATCGTGCGGTCGGCGGCCGGTCTTGGGGCGGAAGCGGTCCTCCTCTCCCCGGAATGCGCGGACCCCTTCGGTGCGAGCGCTGTTCGTGGCTCCGCGGGGGCTGTCTTCCGTATTCCCGTCGGGCGCGATGTCGGTTTGGCCGGGGTGATGGTACGGGTGAGAGAGTCCGGTGGCGAAATCTGGGCCACTGACTCCCTGGGCCAGAAAATTGACGGCTGGCAGCCATCGAAGCCCTGTCTCCTCCTGCTCGGTGCCGAGGGTGTCGGACTCGATCCAGAGATCGCCGATCTCGCCGACGGGACCGTCGCCATCCCCATGTCCCACGGAGTCGAAAGCCTCAACGTCGCCGTCGCCACCGGCATCCTGCTTCAGCACGTCAGAACCATATAAGCCAAAAAAACGGAGCGCCGGCTTGTCACGGCGTAGCGCGCAGCGCGAAGCGGGGAGGCGTGACAGACACATAGCCTGAGGCGCCAGATATTTAGCGGCGATTCGAACGGAGCGCCGGAGGCGCGACATATATTTAGCCTGGGGCGTCAGCCCCAGGTATCAGCAGGATTCCTAAAAAACGAGCCCCGGAGATGCGATAGATTTGGGCTGCAGCGTGAGCTGCAGCCATCGCCTTCCGATTTTCTGTCGCCGCTCCGCGGCTTGGGAATTTTGCTTCGACCTGAACCTGGGGTTACTGACGGCCTTCGGCCGTCGTGACGCACCGTCGCCAGCGAGTGGCCGAAGGCCGGCGATCCCCGGCCTCGGCCACATTTCGCTGCCGCCGGCGGGTTCACGCCCCAGGCTAATCATCTATCGCCGCTCCGCGGCTTGCGACCAGCCTCACGGTGCCGGCTGAGCCATCGGTGACACGTCCGACGATCGCCGATCCAGGGAGGCGGCGCACGAGGGCCTCGGCGTGCTCTGGCAACACCGAGGCCAGCAACCCACCCGAGGTCTGGGGATCGAGACAGAGATCGACCCGCAGCTCGTCGGCGCCCTCATCCACCTCGAGCACCGCCGCGATACTCGTCTTATTCTTACCCGCGCCGGCGGGAACGAGACCTGTCGCTGCGGCCTCGAGTGCCCCCGGCAGCAGGGGCAGCGCCCCGAGATCGATCTCGACCGCGGTGCCGGACGCTTCGGCCATCTCCGCCACGTGGCCGGCGAGCCCGAAGCCGGTGACGTCGGTGACCGCGTGTGGCTGGAACTCCTGCAAGGCCTCGGCGGCCTCACGGTTGAGGGTCGACATCCAGCGCAACGCCGTTGAGAGATCGGCGGGGTCGACCATCTCGGCCTTGGCCGCGGTGGTGATGACGCCGGTGCCGAGCGGTTTGGTGAGCACCAGTGCGTCTCCCGGCTCGGAGCCCCCATTTCGCCAGATCTTTTCCGGGTGGACGGTGCCGGTGACGGCCAGGCCGTAGAGCAGCTCCTGGCCCTCGATCGTGTGGCCGCCGGCGAGCACCGCGCCCGCCTCGGCAAGCGCGGAGAGGCCGCCGCGGAGGATCTCCTTCAGCGCCTGATCGCCGAGATCGGCGAGCGGGTAGCTGACCAGATTCATCCCTGCCAGCGGAATGCCGCCCATCGCCCACACATCGGACAGGGCGTTGACCGCCGCGATCCGGCCAAAGGTGTAGGGATCGTCGACCATCGGCGGGAAGAAGTCGGTGGTGTGGATGATCGCGATCTCGTCGGAGACTCGAATCACTCCCGCGTCATCGGCGTACTCGATGCCGACCAGGACATCCTCGGACTCGAGCCGCGGCAGACCACAGAGGACCTTCTCCAGCAGCCCCTTGGCCAGCTTGGCGCCGCAGCCGCCGTAGGCGGAGCCCTCGGTTAGCTTGACCACGTCGTCTAAGACCTGCGCGTCAAGAGCGCTCGGCGTCCAGCTGTCGCCGCGGCGCCGCCACACCGATTGCGGTTCGAGGTCGATACCGCCGAGAAGAGCCTCGAGGGTGGAGACCTCGTCAGCCAAGGCTTCGAGCACGACGCCGCACTGCGAGCTCACCGAGCGCGGCGCCGGCACTGCATCGACATCGAACCCGGCGTCACGCGCAGCGCGTTCCGCGCGCATCACGCGCTGCACAGTCCCGAAGACGAGTAGAACATCCCTTTGAGCCACGCCTTTTCCAATCACGATTTCAAGATTCCGCTCACTGTCCGATCGCTGACCGGGCGGGTGGGCGGAATTCCCAATTCCTCATTCCTAATTCACTCGAGCCCGTTCTCGTACGCGTCTTTTACAGATTCGATCATCGCATCGATGTCCGACTCGGTGTTGAACGGCCCGATGCCGACGCGGAGGGTGCCGTTGGGAAAGGTCTCGAGGCGTTTGTGGGCGGACGGTGCGCAGTGGAGTCCGGCCCGCACCATGATGCCGTGCTTGCGGTCGAGCCACGCCGCCAGCTCTCCGATGTCCTTCCCGCGCATGGTGAACGAGAGGATGTTCACTCGTGGTTTGTCGGCATTCCAGCCGTGATAAAACACTCCCGGAACCTCTCTGAGACCCGCGACCAGTCGTTGCAGAAGCTGCTGGCCGCGTTCGTGAATGGCCTCGACTCCGCGTTCGCGAATCCACGCACAGGAGGCGCCGAGACCGGCCGCTCCGGCGGCGTTTGCGGTGCCGGCCTCGAGGCGGTCCGGCAGGTGCTCCGGCATCTCGAGGCTTTCCGAGCGCGAACCGGTCCCACCGCGTACCAGGGGCTCGATGTCGAACCACGGCGCCAGCAGCAAAGCCCCGATCCCAGGCGGTCCGAGGAGGCCCTTGTGGCCGGATACGACCAGCGCGGCGGCGCCGATCTCGCCGAAGTCGACCGGCAGACTGCCGGCGGTCTGGGCGGCGTCCACCAGAACCGGCACCGGCGACACCGCCTGCGCCACCTCGGCCACCGGCAGCACTGCGCCGGTGACGTTGGAGGCGTGGGTCATGATCACCAGCGAGGTCGGTGCTCGGGTCACGCTGGCGACGATTTCATCTGCTGACGGCACGCCGTCCGATGAGCGGCCTTTGATCGTCACCAGCTTGATGCGGCGTTTCTCTTCGTACCAGCGCAGCGGCCGCATGACCGCGTTGTGCTCGAGAGCCGTGGTGACGACGCGGTCGCCGGCGTTCAGCTTCGAGGCCAGAATCGCGTTAATCCAGAAGGTGGCCCCCGGCCCGAAAACCGTCCGTTCTGGATCACCGCCGAGCAACGCCGCCACATCCTCACGCGCCCCTTCGACGACTCGGGACGCCGCCACCGTCAGCCGGTGGCCGCCCCGACCCGGGTTACCGGCCGCCTGGTTGAGAAAGAGGGCCACTGCCTCCGCGACGTCCGGCGCCTTCGGAAAGGAGGTCGCGGCGTGGTCGAGATAAACCGTCATGGCCGCACTATAGATCCCGCGTCGGCGAGACGGCCGGCGATCTCGAGCATGTCGGTGACCCGGCCCACCCGCAGTTGATCGTCGAGCTCGAAGAAGTTGAGGCAGGTGCCGCAGGCGATGATCTCGATCCCCGCCGCCTCGAGCCCTCGCAAATCGTCGAGCAGGTACGATCCCTCGCAGCACAGCTTGACGCCGTCGTTGTAAAAGAGGATCGCATCCGGCTTGCGCTCGAGCTCGGCCTGGGTCTTGAGGAACGAGCGAAGGAGCAGGGCGCCGAGCTCGTCGTCGCCGGAGCCCATCGTCCCCGCGGTGATCTGTACCACCCGTGGCCCGGCGCCGGTCTCCGAGTCCTCACTCACCATGAACACCTCTTCGCCCGCGCGGGAGCCGGTAGAGTCCTCGCCGGCGGTGATTTTGACCACGAAGGTGCCATCGCCAGGGTCCTCGACCTCGGCCTCGGCGTTGCGCGAAACGGCGAAGCGGGTGACGTTCGAGCGGCAGAGCTCGTCTGCCACGTGCATGGTGATCTCGCGCTCGCCGGCGTTGAACAGGTCGCGCAACGTGAGCACCGGGCCCGGACACGCAAGATCACGAACATCGATCGTCTTCATCCACCTTCCCTTCTCGATAGTGTAAACCCACCTTCTCCCCGGTTTCTTCTCCTTTTTTCGGTCCGCCTCGAATGAGGCGGACTGAAAAAAGAAGGAGTAAGATATAAGGCAGACCCAACAACTCGGAGGTGACCATGCTCGGTCGAGGCGTTTTGAGTACTCTCTACACCCTCAGCCAACAGAGGACCTATACCCTGACTCTGTACCTGGACATCGACCAGAACAAACAGTCGAACAGGCGCCGGGGCTATGTGGTGCAGGGCGAGGCACTCATCAAGGGCCTCAAGTCGCAACAGGCCCACAGCGACCGTCTCGACACCGCCTGCAAGCAGGCGCTGACCCTGGTTCGCACTTTCAAGCCCAGGGGCAAGGCGGCGCTGATCGTTGTCCATCCGGAGACCAAGCTCCGCGAGCTGGTCCAAATCGAACTGCCCTTTCCCGCCTCCGTCCACTGGCGAAGGGGCGCCTTTCTACGGCCGGTGGTGGAAGCGATGGACGAGCACGAGCGCTACGGAGTGGTCCTCACCGACAACAAGCGTGCTCGTCTCTTCACTGTGCTCATGGGTGAGCTGACCGAGCACGAGGACCTGTTCTCCGAGACCAGCCAGCGAACCCGCTCCCTCGGCGCCGACCAGATGCGGGCCCAGAAGCGCCACGACCAGCGCCACCAGGAGGAGGTCGCCTCCCACGCCAAGCGCGTAATTGATGCGATCCACGATCTGGCCCTGCGTGAGCCCTTCGATCGATTGATCGTCGGTGGCACGCCCAAGGCCGCTGCCCAGCTCGTGCGCATGCTGCCCAAGCGAATGCGTGGCAAGCTGGTGGAGACCACCAGTATGCGGGTCGGTGGCTCCCAGAAGGAGATCCTCAACAAGATCCTCGAGGTCCAGCAGCGGATGGAACGCGACCGGGAGAAGGAAATCGTCCAGGGCGTCCTGGCCGAGCTCCACGACCGCGGCAAGGCCGTGGCCGGTTTCGCCGCAGTCCTCGATGCCGTCAACCAGACCCGCGTCTGGACCCTGGTCTACGGCAAGGGCTTCATCGCCAAGGGCGGCGAGTGTGGTAGTTGCGACGCCTACTCACCCCACGCCAAGGGACCCTGTGTCTACTGCGGTGAGGACGTCCACCCGCTCCCGCTGTGTGTCGATCGCCTCAGCCAGTCGGTCCTCGAAATGGGCGGCCGGGTCGAGGTCGTCGACGGCGATGCCAAAAAGAAGCTCGAGAAGCCCGGCGGGATTGCCGCGATGTTGAGGTATTAGGGCGGGAACAAAGTGTTAAAACGACAACGCTGTGTCCGATGTAGGGGCGGGATATATCCCGCCCTTGGTCATTCCTATTAGGAATCTGCCCCGTCCTCGACCAGACCTTCCAGGGTCGAGATCAGTCCCGGCAAATCGTCATGAACGACAGTCCACAGGATGTCGAGATCGACCGCGAAATAGCCGTGGACCAACCGATTGCGCATGGAAATGATCTCGTGCCAGGGCACCCCTGGATTCGCATCACGGGTCTCATCGGAAAGCCGGCTAGCAGCTTCACCGATGACCTCCACGAATCGTTCCAGAGCACCTGCCAGGACTTTGTCGCTTTCGAGGGAGTCACGCGATTTTCCCGCGAGGGCATCGACCGCACGCCGGGCGTAGTCGAGCATGTCTCGCAGTAGGATCGTGTCGTCACGCGGCCTCATACACCGGCCTGGCTTCTCGCGCCACCTTCTCCCTGATCCGCGGACTCAAGAATCCCGGCGTGCTGAGATCCACGCGCCGCCCCAGGAGTTTTGACAGTTCCTCCTGCAGGGAGAAAAAGGAGAGACCTACCTTGGCATCCGGCTGAAACTCGACCAGGATATCGACGTCGCTGTCTGCGCCGAAATCGTCGCGAATAACCGAACCGAATAACGCCAGACGGCGAACTCCGTAGGTTCGGCAGAGTACTTCCAGTCGGTCGCGGTCGATCTCGATTTGCGGCACCATCATAGGAGAATGCTACCACGAAGGGTTTGCCAACCTATCTCGGGCATCCTTACTCGCCTTTCACCCCAGATCCAAATATGACGTCGGCGAGGGCGGGCGGCATTCCGAATCCAGAATTCCGAATTCAAACGGGCATCCTTTTGCTCACCACTCCGGCACCACGGCCCAGCCCGGGAACGGCCCAACCTCGACTTTCCAGCCGGTGGAAGACTCTGCGTCACGGACGACGCGGAGGTTGGTGAGGGAATGCAGCTTGGCGATGAGCTCGTCATGCGGCAACGCGTGGAGCGGGGTTTTGTCGAGATCCGGCATGGGCCACTGGCGGATCTCGCCCCCAGCTAGGGTAAAAACCCAGCGGCCGTCGGGGGAGACAACCGCGCCTGTGACGCGCCCCTCATGACCGAGGAGAAGATGGGGTTCTTCACCGGACATTGATCCGACCCGCACCACGCCTTCTCCGTCGCCGGTGACGATGATTCGGCCCGACGGGTCGAAGGCTACCGCGTTGACCGTTCCTCCGTGGGTCAAAATGAGGCGCGATGTGTCTTTCTCAAGATCGAACAGGCGGAGCTCGCCACGGGCGACGTAGAAAGCGTCCAACTCACCACTCGCTGCAAGGAGATATCGGCCATCGCTGCTCACATCGATTTTCGACACCTCAGCTTCGACCAGGGCCTCACCCTTTGACTCATCGAGGTTCCACCGTCGCACGCCGCCGCGACCCGATGAATACAGGGTGCCATCGAGCCCGAACTCCGTTCTACCGATGCCCATGGAGTACGGGTTCCACTCCGCCAGATTCTCCACCGGGTCCGTGAGCTGGTTGATGACCTGCATGTCACCCGTCTTCAGGTCGACAACTCGCAGGAGCATGTCCTTCGGTTCCTGTGCCCAGACAGTGCCTACCGCGAACAGCCGGCCCTCCGAATCGAACGCCGCACCGGACGGTATACCTCCCACCCTGCCGATCAGCTCGGACGTCTGGTCGCTATCGAACGCCACGAGAGCCACCGGCCCATTAAACCCGGCGACGACGAGTTGTTCGCGTGTCGGGTGCATTGCAATGGTCACGCACCAATCGCCGACCTTGCGATCGACACCCACGCCCGGCATTAACGGCCAGAGACGCGCGCCATCAGTCATCGCACAGGAGACGAGCCACCGGCCGTCGGTGGAAACAGACAGAGAACCACCGCCCGTTGGGATGGCCTCCCGAAACACCCGCACCCGTGGGATCCCCAGCGGCCAGAAGGAGATGCTCGATTCGTGGAGGGTGGCCAGCCACCTGCTGTCCGGGTCAAAGGTTGCGTCCCAGACGTAATCCACGTCGGCCCTCCGGAGGGTTGTGTGATCGGTGTCCGGAGGCCCGTCCAGATGCGATAGATAGGCCGCCTTGTCGGCCGACGACCCCTGGACCAACAGCGAACCGGCCGCGTTGATTTGAGGGTAAAAAAGTTCTTCAGGGTTCCTTACCTCGGGGGCGCGCAGCGGTACACCGGGGGTTCCCGGCATCGGCCACACGATGACGCCGCCGGATTGGGTGGTGAGAACCAAATGATGGCCGCTGTTGGAGAAAGTGATATCCCCGATGTTTTCGTTTGGAAGATCCACGATCTCCTCGTTCGCCGCAGCCGGGTCCTGGAGCGGCCTCAGATAGGCATTGCCGTCCTGGACATAGGCGAGCCACCTCCCAGCGGGATCCCAGGCGTAATAGTCATAGCTGTGGACTTGCACGGTACCGAGCGTCTCGTGTCCATCTCCGTCGAGCGACCAGGACTTCACAACGAGGGAGAATGGGTCCTCCCTCGGCCGGCCGAGGGCTATGAGCCGGTCGTCCAAGACGGTGACCCCCCCGGACATCTCGGATTCAATGGTACGGATCAGCTCGCCCTCGGGCACCGACCACAACCGGATTTTTTCGTAGACCGTGACCAGCGTGCGACTGTCGGGGCCGAAAGAGACGTATTGCGTCCCACCCATCACGGGGTGACGAAGCAGCTTCGGAGGTCCTCCATCGTTGGAAATAAGGAGCGCCGTGCCCCCCGTGCCGGTGGCGGCCAGCCATCGTCCGTCGGGACTGATGGTATGCCGGTAATATCCCTGCCCTTCCCCCTGGCCGCTCGTGATCGACAGAATTCGCGCCGGCGGGCCCCGCCACAGCGCCTCGAGAGCGAGGAGTCGAGCCTGCATTGAATCGGCGACCCCCAGGCTGGCCGTGGCATACGCGATGGCGGCTGTCGGGTAGTCGTCGAGTTGTGTTTGTCCCAACGTTACCAGCCTGGCGGCCTCCGCGCGGCGGGCCTCTGCAACTGCCTGCTGGCGGGACACACCGACGATGCCCAGCACCGCCAGGAGCACGACGAATGCCGCAGCGACAGCGATGCGCCGGTGCCGTTTCCTCCGCTTGGCATGGGTAGTCATGGCGGCGGCATATGCTTCCTCGATCTCGGTGAGGCCACCCGGATACCGCTCGCGCCAGAGAGCAAATTCCTGGTATGCCGAACCAGTCCACAGCGTGTCGTCGCTGCGACCCTGCCCGTCCCACGTGTGGGCCGCCTGCCGCAACTGATCGCGGAGCTGGGCGGCGTCGGCGTCCTGGGTCTGCCAGCGCACCAGGCGCGGCCAGTTGGCGAGCAGTGATTCGTGGATGATTTCGACCCGCCTCGTCGGTTCTTCGTCCTCTTCACGAACCTCGTAGGACGTGAGCAGCCGGGCGTCGATCAGCGCACGAAGAACCTCCTCGGGCGATTCGCTTGGCGATTCGCTGCGCGAATCGCTGAATATGGATAACAACTCGTCCCACTCGCGCACCGCGCGGGTTCCCTCGGTGGTGACGAGGTTGCGGAAGAGCTCGCGCACGATGGCGATGCGATCACTTCCGATGCGGTCAATGGTCGCTTCAGCATGACGGGCGAGGGCACCACCGACACCTCCGATATCGTTGTAGGCCTGGCGGGTCAGGAGACCGGTTTCGCGGTCCCGTTTCTCCCACAGCCGGGCAAGGGCAAAGGCCAGCAATGGAAGAGCCCCTCGCTCGCCCTCGACCTCAGCCAACATTTCCTCGATCAGCTCGTCGTCTTCGAATCGATATCCGCACTTCGTGGCCGGTCGCACGACCGCGCGCCGCAGCGCGCCACCCGCTGGTGTCCCCAGGAAGGTCAGATCCGAGAACATCGGGGTCAGAGGCGAATGCTCGTGGCAGTGGCCAAGGAAATCGTCCCGCATGCTCACCAGCACGTGCACGTCGGCCTCGATCGGCAGGCGCCCCAGGAGGCCGGCGACGGAAGCCTGTGTCTTCTCCGGGTTCAGGGTGAAGAGCTCCTCGAACTGGTCGACCACGAGAATGGCGTGTTCGTGCTGCCGTCTCCATCTCTGAAACACCTCGATGGCCACCTCCGGCTCTGCGAAAAGCACCATCATCTCGAGCGCCTCGAGGTCACCTGCCAGGGCCCTGGTGATTGCGCCTCCGAGGTTGGCGAACGGTTGTTCGCCCGGGGTCACGACCAGGAAGGCCCAGCCGTCGTGCCGCGCGGGCAGAAGCCCGGCACGCACGAACGAGCTCTTGCCGGCCCCGGACGGGCCGACCAGTGACAACATCCGCGGCGGCCCCTCGAGCTTGCGCCACATCTGCTCGACCTCGGCCTCGCGGCCGAAGAAATACTCGGCGTCTTTCTCGGTGAAGGAGGCGAGACCGGGGTAGGGGTAGAGGTCCTCGGCGCCCTCGACTCGGAGGGTGATGTCCTCGAGCGCCCGCGTCAGCGTGTGGGCGGTGTGGTAACGCTGCTCGCGGTCCTTCGCCACCGCCTTTTTGAGCACCGGCGCCCACGGGCTGTCTGGGAGTTTTGCGGGCTCGGAGCGCACGCCCTCCCACACGCTCTGCCGGCTCTGAATGTTCTTGATGCCTTCGGGGGACACCATCTCGGCGAGGACGACCCCAGCCGAGTACACGTCCGCGCGTGCGTCCAATGTCTGTCCTGCCGCCTGCTCCGGCGCCATGTAAGCCGGCGTTCCCGACACCGAACCGCCGCCTTCGGTGTCCTGCCGGGCGAGACCGAAGTCCATCACGACTACGCGTCCAGCGCGGGTGAGCATGATGTTTTCGGGCTTGATGTCGCGGTGAATAAGTCCGACCTTGTGGATCGCCTCCAATCCCGCCAGGAACTGCGAGGCGATGTCCTGGGCTTCCTTGAGGTCGAGCGGTCCGCGCTCCTGCAGGACCCCAAGCAGTGTGGCGCCATCGACGTACTCCATCGACACCAGCTCGCGGCCCTCGATCTCGATCAGGTCGAAGATCCGGCAGACGTTTGGTGACATCACCTCGCGGGCGGCACGGACTTCCTGGCGTAGGAGCTCCAGACGTCGTTCGCTCTTGAAGAGATCGCTCCGCAGCGCCTTCAGCGCCACCTCAACCCGGAGCTTGAGGTCGAAGGCCTGCCAGACCTCGCCCATCCCGCCACGGCCAAGCATCTCGAGGATCTGGTAGCGCTCGCCAAGGACCTGGCCCGGTGAGAACGTCTCCAACCCCTCCGGCATGTCGAGGGTCTCGTCCTCGCCCTTGGTACGGGTGGCGTGATCAGGTTCGCGTCCGTCTTGAGACATGTATTGTCCTGAAGCTCAGGAGAAGTCTAGCATTCCGGGAACGGACCTGGTTTCAACGAGAGGGTGGTTCTGGCGGTTATCGCCCGATTTCAGGAACCGACAGGCCGCGGCAGATCTTCCGTGCCAATCGATCGGCAATCTCTATGTGCCGGGGAACAGCCTCGACGGCGCCGGTGTTGGGGTTGGACCAGAGCGAGTGCGCCGACCCTTCGCGTTTGAGAACGCAGCCGTGCTTGCGAAGGTGTTTGAGGAGAGCGTTCCGCTTCATCCGACGGTGATGAT
>Ga0255053_10000490_pt1 | contig 21807 bp, 21 predicted proteins | sample JV7_2_22_MG_FD_188635 | JGI IMG/M metagenome (GOLD analysis project Ga0255053, IMG submission 188635) | Seawater microbial communities from Jervis Inlet, British Columbia, Canada - JV7_2_22 | ecosystem: Environmental > Aquatic > Marine > Inlet | place: Canada: British Columbia | collected... | reverse complement strand
ATGCTCAATGCCCTGCGTGCACCCCAAAAAGAAAACGCCAGCTCGAGGCTGGCGGCTGCCGGGGGATCATTGCGCTTAGTACGCGTCAATACCCCTCGCCGATGGACATCGAACCATCGGCCAGCAGTTGCTGGACATAGCCATAGGAGATTTACCCGACATGGCGCCCATTGTAACCCGAAGGGTCAAGGAGGACCTTCATGGCAATCGACCTGCCACCTAACCCCGCACTCCAGTTATCAGATCGTGCTCCCGAGTCAACTGGCCCAAATCCTATATACAATATCCTAGAGCATTCGCCTCTCGGGAGAAAAGCTTCTGATAGGCGCATATCCCGATGAAAGAGCTGCCCCGAATCACTCCCAGAGAAGCCGCCAAACTGGTTGCTGACGACGCGACTCTGATGGTGGGAGGATTTGGCATGACAGGTCATCCCCTGCACCTGGTACACGCACTGGCGGAGACTTCAACCAAGAATCTCACCTACATTGGAAACAACGCCGGTGAACCAAATCTTGGCGGCGGGCGATTGCTCAATCAGGGCCAAATATCGAAGGCCATTGCATCCTTCCTTACGTCCAACCCCGATGCCGTCAAAGCGGCGCAGAGCGGGACCCTCGAAGTGGAACTTCTACCGCAGGGGTCGCTCGTCGAAGCAATCCGTGCTGGCGGCGCAGGCATCGGCGGTTTTTACACCGCCACCGCAGTCGGCACCGACCTGAGCCAGGGAAGAGAAACTAGGATTATCGATGGTCGGACCTATGTCTTCGTCCCGGCGCTGCGAGCAGACGTGGCCTTCATCCACGCCTGGAGGGCAGATGCGGCGGGGAACCTCATGTACCGTAGAACCGAACGCAACTTCAACAAGGCCATGGCCACTGCCGCCGACATTGTCATCGCAGAAACCGAAGACATTGTGCCGGTGGGTGCGCTGGACCCCGAGCAGGTGCACACGCCGGGAAACTACGTTGACTACTTGGTCGAGGTCAGCACCATTCAGGATGATCTGGGCTCCTCCAGCTTGGTGGACTCCGGCGCTAGTGAGCAGCGGATGCGGATCGCCGAACGGGCATTGCGAGAATTGAAACCAGGCGAGGTGGTCAACCTGGGAATTGGAATTCCTACGCTCATCTCAAACCTGCTTACTCCCAAGCTCGGGGTGACCCTGCACAGTGAAAGCGGGATGCTCGGCGTCGGTCCGTCGCCAAATCAGGGTGGCGCTTTGGATTACCCAGTTAACGCCGGCAAGATTCCGGTCACCGAGCTTCCGGGAAGCAGTTACTTCGACAGCTCCGACGCGTTTGCGATGATCCGAGGCGGACACGTGGATGTGGCCGTTATGGGGGGACTTCAGGTCGACGAGAGCGCCAACCTTGCGAATTGGGCCGCGCCTGGAAAGCCATTGCTTGGAGTGGGGGGCGCGATGGATCTAGCTCAGGGGGCGAAACGGTTGATCATCACCATGACCCACAGCTATACGGACGGTTCATCGAAGCTCGTTCCAGAATGTGATCTGCCCCTAACGGCTCAGGAGGCAGTCAATACCGTCGTCACTGATCTGGCTGTATTTGAATTTATCGATGGGAAATTGACCTTGATTGAGCTCATGCCGGGGTCCTCGCTGGAGCAGGTTCGCGCTCAAACGCGCGCGAGTTTCAACACGGCATTATGAACCTGGATCGCCATTCCGCAGTTACGAGGTAGAGCCATACTCTGAAGAGCACTCGGTTCGCCGATGGCCCAGACTACTATTTGACCAGTTCGTCAATCGGACGTTCTAGCGTCAGCAGGTCGGCCTCAAATTCGAGCACCTCGCCTTGGGCGCCATCTTCCGTGCGGGCCCATTTTTCCCGCAGCAGCACCCTGCCGGTCTCTTCGATATAGCTGATTTCCAGCGCTGCACCGTCGAATTCGAGCAAGGCGAATCCGTTGTATCCCACCTCGGTGTGATCGACGGACCCTGCTACCCGTTGATCGGAGAACACGAGGTTGCGCTCGCGCTTTACCGGTAAAAGAATATCTTCGGTAGGCATACCGCCGTGCCCAATGCAGCGCCCTCGGATCAGCGGACCTTCCGGATGGGTCCGAAAGGCGCCATATCCGGCGAGCCGGTGTTCATGCCCCCAGAACCACATCAGGTATTGGGGATCGTGGCCAAGCTCCTGGCCTAACCTGCCGTACTCTCTCTCAAAGGCGCTGAACCACTGATGGTGTGAGAGCAGAAGGATCGGACGGGTGTCACTCGAACTCAGGACATTGCGTCGAAGCCACTCCAAATTGTGCTCCTGAAGCCGCACCCACCACGGAAGTAACTCCAGGCCAGGAATGAGCTTGGCGCTGTAACCGGTATCCAGCCCCACGATCCGCCAGTGCTCGTTCTCCACGCAAAAGAAGCTGGCCTCCTGGCCGAAATGCTCACGGATCGCTCGAAAGTAAGCGTGGCCACCGGAATACATTTCATGATTGCCGTTGAGCGCATAGCTGGGAAGGGCGGTGATTTCGTCGGCTGGCTCCAACGAGCCTCGCGGCCAATCGTCGGCTCCTAAAAAGTACTCGTCGAATTCCTCCTGGCTGCCGGAATAATAGACATCTCCAAGATGCATGGTGATATCCGGTGAGCGGCGCAGGATCTCGTCCCGTACCCGATAGGCGCTAATCGTACCGGTTCCCCAATCCCCGGCCAGCGCCACGGACACCACGTCCGGCATGACATGAATACCTGCGCGGGGATTTGTCAGGTCATATTCTAGGAATTTGGCGCGCCGTCGAAGCACCGTTCGAAGGTACTCAACGAGCCAGCGCCAGAATCGAGCTTCAAGAAAATCACCCGCATGCCGGATATTGTGTGTGAGCTGCAGCGAACGGGCGCTGTCGCGCGGGGTGTTGAGCAGAGAGGAGCGGCTTCGTTTCTTTTGAGATTCCACGTTCTTAACTCTAGGCGCGGTCGGTCAACAAGACGCCATTGCGGGAAGGATCGCTTACGAGGACTCCGGCCTCATTTTTCTCGAAGGGTAGTGTAGCTTGACCCAAGCGATCTGACAGACGCTCCAACTCGGCCGCATCAGGCACAACGATAGAGAAGTAGTGCAAACCGAGGGCACCGTCAGTGGGGGGAGGAGCACCTTGCCCGAGCCATATATTCAACCCGATATGATGGTGATATCCCCCTGCAGAGACAAAGCTTATGCCGATCGAATTGGATACTCCTTGAATTTCAAAGCCAAGCTGGCCATGGTAGAAGTGATTGGCCTCGGCGATATCGGCGACATGTAAGTGGACGTGGCCGATGACCGTTCCCTCAGGCGCAGATTGATCCAGAGCATCGCCGGGCTGTAAGTGCTGCAAGAGTGCCTCTACATCAAGCGATTCGCGGCCGGAGTGTGGATTCCCATCAGCATCTACTGCCGCAAATCCATCATCGGACATGGCCCACCGGCCCCGCTCGGGCGTGTCTGTATAGAGCTCGATTCCGTTGCCCTCCGGATCGTCCAAGTAAGTGGTCTCGGTCATCAAGTGATCGGTGGGGTAATTCGGATAACGGAGATCAAAAAGCCTGGCGACCGAGCGTGCCAATTCGCGGCGGTCGGGATACAGGATCGCCAAGTGATAGAGCCCGGTGGTTCCTCTCAGGCGGCTCGAACCGGAGTCTTCCGTCAAGCGCAGCAAATCCGCCTGACCGGCTCCCAGGCCTGCCGTCTCGCCTTCACGCCAATGCAGCTCGAAGCCCACCACGTTTCGATAGAACTCGATCTGGCGTTCGAGATCAGCAACTGTCAGGTGCACATGCCCGATGTGTGTGTCAGGGTGGATGACGAATCCCATTCCGCTCATCTCAGCAATTATAGAAAAAGGCCCAGGAGAATTCCGGGACCTTACTTCCTCAGCGCGAGCAGAAGTTCGCTGGCGTTCGGTCGGCTACGCTGACGAAGCAAATCGGTCGGCGCGGGCCGCAAATACGAAATCGGCCTCAGAAAGCCCATTGATACTGTGGGTCCAGATGGTAATGCTGGCCTTCCCCCAGCCCAGGCAAAGATCCGGATGGTGATCCACCGACTCGGCGAGCTCGCCGACTTGGTTTACAAAGTCAAGCGCAGACTGGAAGTCGCTAAATTTGTACTGCTTTTCAAGGTGCCGACCGTCAATCACTTCCCAGTTGCCACCGAGCTTTTCCTGAAAACGCTGCAGTTCGGCCCCCTCGAGAGGCGAAACGCCTCCCCCGCGAGGCGGCTTGAGTTCTCGGTCAGCTAAATCTGTCATTTGGAAACCTCATCTCGGTTAGGCCTTTACAGCCACCGACTCGATGATCTCTGCCGCCATATCATAACGACCAAAAGGCGGCATGATATACGCGCCGGCCACGCTGTCTTTCAGCTGGTCAAGGATCTCAACTGCGATCGACACACCGGCCTGAGGAGCCTGATCACCGGCAGCTTCAATACGATTTTGAATGACCTCCGGAATGGTGATGCCTGGCACCTCGTTGTGCAGAAAGCGAGCATGCTTAATTCCGTACACGGGAAGAATTCCGACAAGCACCGGTATGCCCAGCGGCCCATGCCGCTCTTCAAAGGCAGCGATCGTTTGCACAATTCGCTCGGGCTCGAACACAGGTTGGGTCAGCACGAAATCCGTGCCAGCCTCGACCTTTCGCTTCAGCACTCGTATCTCCTGCTCCATATTTACCGCATCAGGATTAAGCGCGCAGCCAACATAGAACGAGGTGGCCTCGCCGAATTCGGCCCCGTGAAGATCTACTCCGGCATTGAATCCCTGCTTCACAAGCTTGATAAGCCCTGAGGGGACTACATCGTAGTCGTCTGTTGCCTCCGGGTAATCACCGATGGAGGTGGGATCGCCCATGACCACGAATATATTGCGGACACCAGTTGCGTGAGCTGCCAACAGATCCCCCTGCACGCGGAGCAGATTGCGGCCGCGGGTTGGAAAATGCAGAACCGTCTCGAGTCCGATGTCTTGTTGGATTCGCTGACACACGGCCCATGGGCTCATCCGCAGACGGGCCATTGGGCTGTCTGCTACATTGATGACGTCCACTCCTGCAACGGCGAGCATCCGCGCTCCAGCGAGAACTTTCTCTACCGATAGGCCGCGCGGTGGATTGATCTCAACCGAGAGCACAAATTGCCCGGTTCCCAATTTCGAATCTAAATTGGTGGGACCCAACTGACCATTTGCAAGTCTCTCCAGGTCTTCCTCCACCGCCATTGGGACGGTGCTGATCTGGGCGGTATCAACCTGTTCGAATGCTTCTCGCATGTGGGCAATGTGATCTGCGGTTGTACCGCAGCACCCCCCAATGATGCTCGCGCCAGCCTGTGTGTACGCTCGCGCGAAGTCTGCGAAATAGTCCGCAGTGGCCGGGTACATGATGCGCCCACCTACTTGTTCTGGCCATCCTGCATTAGGCATCACAGAGAACTTGGCTTCTGGGACTGCCTGCCGCATGGCTTGAATGATCCGGAGCAGCTGGGCCGGCCCTTCGGAGCAGTTGGCTCCAATTACATCCGCGCCGGCATCCCAGAGCAATCTCGCGGCCTGGGCGGGAGTGTCACCTAGCAGCGTGCGGTCGTCTCGGGTGAAGGTTACAGAAGCAATAACAGGCAGATCGCCTGCTCTCTTGGAAGCCCGTATTCCTTCGCGCAGTTCGTAGAGATCGCTTTGTGTTTCGAGTGATATTAGATCAGCCCCGGCTTGCTCCAATGCAACGATCTGTTCATGGAAGGCTTCAAATGCTTCCTCCGGCTTCACTCGTCCGAAGGGAGCCAGGCGAACCCCAAGCGGTCCCACACTTCCGGCAACGAGCGCATCTGCACCGGTTTCATCGATGGCCTGCTTCGCCAGCGCCACCCCCGCGGCGTTAATTTTCACCACCTGATCCTCCAGCCCGTGCGAAGAAAGCTTATGCTGGTTCGCGCCGAAGGTATTGGTTTCGATGATTCGTGCCCCAGCCTCCAAATACTCCCGATGAATATCCAGGATCAATTCAGGCTGCGATAGGTTCAGCTCGTCGAAACAGGCGTCAAACGGAATGCCCCGCGCATGCAGCTGAGTACCCATGGCGCCGTCCGCCAGGATGGGCTCTCCGCTATCCAACCAATCTTGAAGCTTTGCGCGATTGCTCATTGGAATTAGTCCCCGGCCGGGGAAGGCTCGGCGACTGCACTCGTCTCCAATTCTTTTCGAGCCTGCCGGGCAGCCTCCGCCATAGCGCCCAATGCAGGTAGCACCTCATCCCAATTCCGAGTCTTGAGGCCACAATCAGGATTGACCCATATCTGCTCGGGCTGAAGATGCTCGGAGAATGCCTTCAGCCGGGCCTTCACCTCCTCGACCTTCGGGATGTTGGAGGTGTGCACATCGTACACACCAGGGCCGACCTCACGGCTGTATCCGTACTCTTCGAGCTCATGAAGAGTTTCGTCACCGCTGCGTGCGTTCTCGATCAGGATCACATCCGCATTCAGGCCATCGATGGCGCTGTAGATGTCGCCAAACTCTGCATAACACATGTGGGTCTGCACCTGAGTTTCATCTCTTGCACCGCCCGTGGCCATGCGGAAAGCCTCCACGGCCCAATCCAGATACTCATCCCAGCGGGCTTGCTTAAGGGGCAGGCCTTCACGGAGCGCAGGTTCGTCCACCTGGATCACGCGTGCACCAGCCGCCTCCAGATCCGCAATCTCTTCGCGCAATGCCAGGGCCAGTTGGAAGGCCACGTCCTTGTGCGAAACATCTGTGCGAGCATAGGACCAATTCAGAATCGTCACCGGCCCCGTGAGCATTCCCTTTACTGGTTTTTCCGTGAAGGACTGTGCCACTTCGAACTCCCGTACGGTCATGGCTTCCGTACGCCGCAGATCTCCCCAGATAATTGGGGGGCGGACGTAGCGATTGCCATAGCTCTGCACCCAGCCGTTGTCTGTAAATGCGAAACCGGTCATCTTTTCGGCGAAGAACTCGACCATATCGGAGCGCTCGAACTCACCGTGCACCAATACATCCAGGCCCATCCCCTCCTGAGTGCCGATGGTGTATCCGATCCAGGAATCGACACCAGCCTCATACTGTTCCCGGGTAATCTCCCCTCGTTTGTATCGCCCCCGTAATCGACGAACCTCCACAGTTTGTGGAAAAGATCCGATGGTCGTGATGGGGAAGGGTGGCAGCGTCACCTGTTTGGGTCGTCGATCGGAGTATGTCGATTGCCGTTCGTACGAGTCGGCTTCGAGTTGCTGAATTTGCTCCCGAACGCCCGGCTCCCCCTCGGCAAAGCTGCGATAATCCGACCAGGCGCTCTCGCTGGCCTCGATTTCGCGCTCAGCGGATTCTCCATTGGCGACTTTGCCAATCAGAGCAATTTCATTAAGTTTCTCTTCGGCGAAAGCCAGCACGCCCTTGAGCGGCTCCGGCAAATGTTGCTCGCGGGAAGCGCGATAGGGCACGAATTGAAGCGAGCTCGACGCACTTACTCTGACTTCGGCCTGCTTCCGAACTTGTTTGAGCGTTTCATGCACCATTGCCGGATGCACGCTCCAGACGTTGCGTCCGTCAACTATCCCGACGCACAGCTCCTTGTCCTTGGGCCACCCGTGTTCCTCAATCAGGCTCAAGTTATCGCCGCGGGTAAAGTCCAGGCTGACCGCGGCCACCGGAAGGTCTACGACCCAGGAGTAGGTCTCCCCTAAATCATCGAAATAGGTGACGAGATTGATGGGAAGCTCGACTTTGGCAAGCTCCTGGTAGGTATTCCGATAATAGGGTTCAAGCTCTGCCGCATCATCGAGCACAAGCCGGGGTTCGTGAAGCTGAACTTCTGCAACCTCCAACTCCGCAAGCTGGCTCAACAGATCGACGTAGAGCGGTATGAGTTCATTAAGCACCTCATCGAACGGGCGCTCGAGGTGAGCCAGACTAAGAAAGGTAACTGGACCAAGCACGATGGGTACCGCGCGCTCGCCCAGAATGCGCTTAGCATATGAGACCTGTTCAAGGTAGTGCTCGAAATTCGCACTCGCATGCGCGTCTTCTTCAATCTCAGGAACCAGGAAGTGGTAATTCGTGTCGTACCACTTGGTCAACTCGAGCGCGGGCAGGCCTGCTGCGCCGCGCGCCATGGCGAAGTAAAGTTCAAGCCCCTCGAAGTTCTTGAAGCGATTGGGGATGAATCCAAGTCGGATGGCCCAGTCCAGGACGTGGTCGTACAGGGTGCCATCTCCAATACCGATTCGGTCAATGTTGGCCGCCAGCTGGGCCTCCGCCGACTGTTTTTGTACGGTACGAAAGGTTTCGAGCAGCTCATCGGCTGCGACTTTCCCCTTCCAGTGTCCTTCAAGCGCTTTCTTGAGCTCGCGATCAGCGCCAATGCGTGGATATCCGAGGGTTTGTGTCAAAATTTTCGCCATGCTTACCTTCCAGCTCTTATATAAGGGCTATCTTGCCTGCGATCCACAACACAAAAAAAAGACCCCTTGCGGAAGAAGGGGCCGTGTGATTTCACGATTAACCCTCATCTTCCAGAAATTTGGCGGATTTAATCCACCGCTTCTGCCGGAATTGGCACCTTCCTCTCGGGAGGTTGCCGAGGCTTCGTAGGGCCGGTCCCTCAGCCTCTCTGGATGAGGCCACGGAGTTTACCACAAAGACCTGTAGTGCGATGGTTTATGGGGAGCAGCGCCCTTTTGACCGCAGCCTGCGCCCTTTCGGGAGGGTGCGTTGACGGAGATACCTACCTGTGCTATCCTGCGCCAGTTGTTAATGAAGGGACCTGAGCGTCAGGCGGGTCCGTTCCGTGGAGGAGTAGAGAATGGCAGCCGAACGAATGTCTGGAACGGTGAAGTGGTTCAGCCGGGTGAAGGGCTATGGCTTCATCGCACCGGACGGTGAAGAGAGCGAGATATTTGTACATTTCACGGGCATCGAGGGCGAGGGATACCGCAACCTTGAGAAGGGTGAAAAGGTGTCCTTTGTGATCGAAGAGACCGAGAAAGGTCCTCAGGCGGCGCAAGTTCGAGCCGAAGGCATTGACGTGACCTCCTGGACGGCTGAGCCAACCGACGATCCATCCGAAGGCGGGGGCGAAACATCCTGGAGGGCGGAGGAAGAGGAAGAAGCCGTCGAGGAACTCGAAGAGGAAGCTGTCGAGGAATTTGAGGAAGAAGCCGTCGAGGAACTCGAAGAGGAAGCTGTCGAGGAATTTGAGGAAGAAGCGGTCGAGGAACTCGAAGAGGAAGTAGTCGAGGAACTTGAGGAAGAAGCGGTCGAGGAACTCGAAGAGGAAGCTGTCGAGGAATTTGAGGAAGAAGCGGTCGAGGAACTCGAAGAGGAAGTAGTCGAGGAACTCGAAGAGGAAGCCGCTGAGGAACTCGAAGAGGAAGCCGCTGAGGAACTTGAGGAAGAAGCAGTCGAGGAACTCGAAGAGGAAGCAGTCGAGGAATTTGAGGAAGAAGCAGTCGAGGAACTTGAGGAAGAAGCGGTCGAGGAACTCGAAGAGGAAGTAGTCGAGGAACTCGAGGAAGAGGCTGTCGAGGAACTCGAGGAGGAGGGCACCGAGCCCCCGGATCTGGTCGCATAAGCTCGGGTTCCCCAAACAGTTTTAACTAAAAGCCCGGCCAAAAGCCGGGCTCTTTGTTTCTACCGTGGGCACTTCAATCTAATTTCCCGTTTACCAGGTCTGCCGCGATGAGCTCCAGCTTGTCCGTGCCAACACCCGACGAAAACCCTGCAGCTCCGCTCTGCTAAAATACGCGCGTGGGAACGCTCTACCTGGTCTCGACACCAATCGGCAATCTGGAAGATGTTACGCTTCGGGCACTGCGTGTGCTTGGTGAAGTGGACATCATCGCCGCCGAAGACACGCGCCATACCCGGAAATTGCTCGACCGTTATGAAATCGACACTCCGCTGCTCAGCTACCACGACCACAACGAAGCGGTTCGTCTGCAGAAGATGCTCGAACACCTCTCGGCCGGATCGGTGGCGCTGGTTTCGGATGCGGGTACTCCTTTGATTTCGGACCCCGGTTTCAAATTGGTACGCGCGGCTGCGGCGGCGGGTCACGAAGTAAGCCCCATCCCAGGGCCAACAGCACCCATGACGGCCATAGTCGCCTCCGGGCTTCCAACCCATTCATTTGTATTCCTTGGGTGGCTGCCTCGTAAGGCAGGACAGCGGCAAAAAGCGGTCCAACAACTTGCTTCTGAACCCCGCACCATGCTGGCGTTTGAAGCTCCCCACCGGCTTCGTGAGACGCTCAAGGATTTCGAAGCAGTGTTTGGCCCAGAGCGGCAAATCGTGGTTTGCCGGGAGTTGACGAAGAAGTACGAAGAGATTGTCCGAGGTTCCATATCGGAAGTACGTCAGCAATTTGATCGGGAGGACCCTCGTGGCGAGATCACCCTGGTGATCGGCGGCGCAGACTTGATGGCAGAATGGGATGAAGCGAGTGTGCGAGAGGTCGTTTCGCAGCGAATCTCGGAAGGGATGCGGCGATCCGAGGCGGCACGCCAGGTGGCGTCCGAAACCGGCTGGCCGCGACGTGAGGTCTACCGACTTGCAGAGGAGGCAGAGTGATCCTGGACGAACCGGAGCGCTTCAAGAAGCTTGATCCGTTGGATTTTTTAAGCTACATCAACGAACTCCCCGAGCAGCTCAAGGCTGCCTGGGAACTCGGACAGGAATATTCGCTACCGGAGGTGGATCAAATATCCCGAGTGGTGCTCGCCGGAATGGGCGGATCCGCCATCGGGGGCGACCTGCTGGCATCGTATGCGATGCCTGTGGCCAAGGTTCCCATCATTGTCTGGAGAAACTATGATCTTCCCGGCTTCGTATCGGACAGCCGGACGCTGGTGATCGCCTCCTCCCACTCCGGGAATACTGAAGAGACACTTTCCGCATTTAATCGAGCGCTTGAGCGAGGAGCGACTGTGATGGCTGTGACCACAGGCGGAACTCTGGCCGAGGCCGCAACCGACGCCGGTATTCCCGTGTGGCACTTCGAACACGATGGCCAACCCCGGTCGGCGGTGGGGTTCTCATTTGGATTGCTGCTATCTGCCCTGACTCGAGCGGGTTTCATCGAATTTGAATCGAAGGACATTGACGAAACCGTGGTCGCCATGCACGACCAAATGGATGAAATCGGAGCCAAAATCCCGGTCGCCGGCAACCTGGCAAAGCGAATGGCCGGTCAATTTATGGATCGTTGGCCAACGATCATCGGGTCAGAATTCCTGGCTCCCGTTGCGCGCCGGTGGCGGACACAGATCGCCGAGATTCCCAAAGCAGTTGCTCAATTTGAGGAACTGCCTGAGGCCGATCACAACATGATCGAGGGCGTTCAGCATCCAGAATCCCTATTCGGCCCCACGATGGTGGTATTCCTCCGTTCCACGCTCAATCACCCGCGCAACCTGAAGCGCCTCGAAGCCACGCGCAGCACGCTGATGGTCGAGGGCTTTAATACCGACATCTTGGAAGCCCAGGGCCAATCGCGGCTGGCTCACCAATGGACAAGCCTGCATCTCGGTGACTACGTTGCCTACTACCTGGCCATGGCTTATGGCACCGATCCGACACCGGTGCCGATCATGCAAGACCTTAAGCAACGGTTGAAGGGTTCCTGAGCAGAAATGCTTGGTGGCCAACGAGCCGCGCTACTTGGCGCATTAGGAGTCCTGGTCGGCCTGGTGGTGTTGGGCGTCTTTGCCGTACCCGAAGTGACGGATTTCGGCCCGGAGTCAACTTCCCAGCACATTCCAGCCAGTGCACCCATCCGCATCGAATTTGATCGACCGATGGATCGTATTTCGGTCGAGACTCGGCTTTCCATCAGCCCGGAGCTCCCTGGCATGATCGAATGGGAAGGCGACACAATGCTCTACCATCCGCGGGAGAGCTGGCCTGTTGGGCAGGAAATTTCGGTAGGCCTGGAGGCCGGCGCGCGATCCACTCGTTTCCTTCCGGTGCTGAACTCGCTCCAATGGTCCTTCCAGGTTGGTGAGCCAGGATTGGTATACCTCTGGCCATCCGGATCACCTGCTGATCTTTATTCGCTGGATCTGACAACTCAGAAACGAAGCCGGCTTACAGAAACAGAAGCCGGAGTCATCGATTATTCCCTTAGCTCGGATGGTACCTCCATTGTGTACACCGCCCTGTATGACGAAGGCACTTCCCTGCTCCGCACCATTGATCTGATATCCGGCGCGGATGACCTACTGTATGAGTGCGATGTCGCCAGTCGCTGTCAGAGCCCGGTGCTGTCACCGGATGGGAGCTTGCTTGCATTTGAGCAGTTTGAGTGGGAGACCAGTGCCTCTGGCAGGCAGATTCCCGGCGCACGACAAGTGTGGCTTTTGGAGCTTGCCACCGAGGGTGATCCGATCCGCGTGCAGCCGGAAGAACAAGTGGCGACCTCGCCGGACTGGTCTCCGGGAGGGATCCTCACGTTTTATAACGATTCACTCAAAGCAGTGACATTTCTTGAACCCGCCGGGCTGCAGTCATTGAATATGGTTCCGAACGGATTAGGATTACTGGGGTCCTGGTCGCCGGATGGGAAGTTTCTGATCTTGCCGGAGATCGTTTTTCCAGCCGCGTCGGAATTCGAAGGCGGAGATCAGCTAGATTTCTTCAGCCACCTTTACCGGATTGAATCCGCCACGCTGGACATCGAAGACCTGAGCCTGGGGATGGTCGAAGACGCCTCCCCAGTTTATTCTCCCGACGGTGAGTGGATTGCATTTGGACGCAAGTACCTCGACGAACGATGGACGCCGGGTCGCCAGGTATGGATCATGAGGGCCGACGGATCGCACGCGCGCCCGATTACCGATGACCCGGATTTCAGCCACGCATCGCTGGTTTGGAACCCAGACTCATCCCGGCTGGCGTACATGCGGCTGAGTCAGGCCGACCCGAATGAGATGCCAGAAATCTGGATGATCGACCGGGAAGGCGAGGCGCACGAATTTCTGGTGGAAGGAGGCTATCTCCCACAATGGATACCGTAGCCCGAATCGGCAGCCCCGCTCCGGATTTCGAACTTAAGGATCTGGAAGGGGAGCGACACTCACCACGCGATGAGCTTGGTTCTATCCTGGTGCTGAATTTCTGGTCCGCGGAGTGTGTTCATTCTCAACGCGCGGATGAGGAGTTTGAGGACTTGGCAAAGGAGTGGGGAGAGGGCGTCGCTTTCTGGAGCATCGCCTCGAATGAGAACGAAGACGATGAACTTATCAGAAACGCGGCGGCTAAAAATAAAATCGATCGTCTGCTGCGAGACCAACATCTCGCCGTCGCAGATGCCTATGGGGCGGTCACCACTCCCCACGTCTTTGTGATCGATGAACGGGGAGTGCTCCGTTATTCAGGTGCATTTGACGACGTGAGCTTCCGTCAGCGAACGCCGACCAGGAACTATCTACAGGAAGCGGTCAAGGCAGTTCAAAACGGCGTGGACCCTGATCATTTTGAGACATCACCTTTCGGGTGCGCAATCATACGGCACTCGATCTAGCTACCTCAGCCCCAGAGAACCAACGATGCACGAAATAGTGAACCTGGATTTGCAGACGGCCGATGGCCGGCCGTTGATCCATAAGTTCTACCGACAATCTGAGGCGGCCGCGGGGCTGCTGGTTGTTTTCCCTGGCAATCATTATGGCGTGGATGGGCCGCTGCTCTACTACCCCTGTGAGCTGCTTCGAGATCAGGGTTGGGATACGCTTGCCGTAAGCTACGGCTTTCAGACCGCAGGCAAGGGACCCTTCGAGCAAGGGCTTGACGTGCTGTTTGCAGAATGCAAATCGGCGGCCCAAGCGGCGCTAAACGTGTACCAATATCCACGACTGGGGCTGGTGGGAAAATCTTTGGGAGCGGCCGTGGTGGCGCATCTGTGCGCCAATGAGCCGGACTTTTCTGAGGCCCGGGCCGGCTATCTGACGCCCGCGCTGGGCACACCCTTCTTTGATCCGCTTTTTCTGGAGACCAGCCAATCGGCGTTCGTAGCGGTAGGCACGGCGGACCGTTTCTACTCTTCAGAAGCGCTCGAAAAACTCCAGGGCGAGAAACCGTTTGAATTGGCGTTGGTCGAAAACGCCGATCACAGCATGAACGTGCCGGGCGACCTGGCGGCATCAACCGAAAGCGTCCGTAAGGTAGTCGAGGGGCTGCTCGCCTATCTTCACGACGGTAAATAAAGTCTTCTCGCTCTTCCGTAAGACGAGCTCCAGGGCTAACTTTTCAATACCTAATAAGACCGGACTTAGGGTTGACTCGCATCACATTCCCGCTACGGTATAATTTGCGCGCCGCTTGGATCGGGCCCCGACCGAGACGGTAGGACAATTCGAAGATTGCGGCTGTCCCGCCCCAGGCCCGGGCGGGTTTTTATTCCTACTGAGCGACACGCTCGGCAACGCGTCTCACTCGAAGGAGGAGATAGCCATGTCAACCGAAGCACCCCCGAAAGCACGCAAGAAAATCACCACCAACACATTCCGCCAGAAGTCTGCCCGCGGAGAACCGCTTACCATGCTAACCGCCTATGACTATCCCTTGGCAGCGGCCGTTGATCGCGCCGGAATCGATTCGATTCTGGTAGGAGATTCGCTCGGTATGGTCGTACTCGGGTATGACAATACGCTGCCCGTGACGATGGATGACATGCTTCATCACTGCAAGGCAGTCGCGCGCGGAGCCAAATACGCGCTGCTTATCGGCGACATGCCGTTCATGTCTTATCAGACCTCGGTGGAAGAAGCGGTGCGCAATGCCGGGCGCTTTCTAAAGGAAGCTGGCATGGACGCGGTCAAATTGGAAGGGGGTCGCGAGCGCGCGGACGCAGTGCGTGCGATCGTCGATTCCGGAATTCCAGTGCAAGGCCACCTGGGGCTTACTCCGCAATCAGTACACCAACTGGGCGGTTTCGGCCCACAGGCAAAGACCTCTGGCGCCGCGATCCGGCTTTTGGAAGACGCTCAGATCCTGGAAGAAGCCGGGTGTTTCTCAATCGTTCTTGAAAGCATCCCTGCCCGGCTCGGAGAGCTGGTCTCGGAACGTCTGGAGATTCCGACCATCGGCATCGGCGCAGGAGCAGGCTGCGATGGACAAGTTCTGGTCACCTACGACCTTTTGGGCTTATTTGATCGATTCACGCCCCGCTTCGTGAAGCAATATGCTGATTTCCACAGCGAGATGGGGCGCGCCATATCGGAATACAAAAGCGACGTTGAATCCGGCCAATTCCCGGCTGAAGAGCACATGGTCGAAATGCCAGATGATGACTGGGTTCGCCTGGAAGAGTGGCTGAATGGGAACGGGCCTTCGTGACCCATTGATGTGAACGCTAAACCGTCGATCTTGATCGTTGGAACCGGAGCCATGGCCGGCCTCTTTGGGGGCCGGCTAGCTTCGCACGCAGAAGTCACGCTGCTCGGATCCTGGTCGGAGGGGCTGGATGCGGTGCGGGAGCGCGGCATTCGGCTCCAAGAAAATGGTGAGGTTAAGAAGATCAAAGTAAGAGTGACCGACGATCCGTCCGAATGCCAAGGCGTAAACAGCGCGCTAGTGCTGGTCAAGTCCTGGCAGACAGAAATGGCCGCAAATATGCTCAGCACTTGCCTGGCCGCGGATGGCGTCGCCCTCACGCTGCAGAATGGTCTGGGCAACATCGAAGTGCTGGAAGCTGCCGTTGGTCCGGAACGCGCCGCGCTAGGAGTAACCACGACTGGCGCCACTATGCTGGGACCTGGCACGGTTCGGGCTGGTGGCTCGGGACCGACTCATGTAGCGCCGCACCCGCGGCTTGAGCCGCTGGTGGAGCTGCTGGAGACGAGTGGGTTTGAGGTCCACGCCGCGTCCGATCTAATGAGCCTTCTATGGGGAAAACTGGTAGTAAACACAGGCATCAACGCACTGACCGCCTTACTAGAGGTGCGAAACGGGGAGCTGCTGGAAAACTCGCATGCGCGGTCGCTCATGAATGCAGCCGCGCTGGAAACGGCCCAAGTAGCAGAGGCGCAGGGCATCAAGCTCCCCTATGACGAACCGTCTCAAGAGGTGGAGGAAGTCGCCAGGAGAACCGCGGAGAACGAGTCTTCCATGCTCCAGGATATTCGCAGGGGCGCTCCGACTGAAGTGGATGCGATCAATGGGGCCGTTGTTCGGGAAGGTGAGCGGCTCGGCGTGCAGACCCCGGTGAACCAGTCGCTGTGGAATTTGGTGCGGGCCAAGGTTGATATCGCAGGTAAGCAATCATGAAGACGGTGGAGAGCGTGGCCGAGCTGCGAACCGTAAGGGAATCCATGGCAAGCCCATTCGGATTGGTACCGACAATGGGGTTTCTCCATGAAGGTCACCTGTCCCTGGTGCGGCGAGCCCGGCAGGAATGTTCGAGCGTCGGCGTGAGCATCTTTGTTAACCCGGAACAATTCGGGCCAACCGAGGATCTAAGCACCTATCCCACGAACCTCGCCGAAGACCTCGAGCTTCTCAGCAGCGAAGGTGCTGATGTGGTCTGGACGCCGACCGCGGAAGAGATGTACGGCCCTGGATATCAAACCTGGGTTGAGGTCGAAGATCTATCTCGATATCTGGAGGGCGAGGCCCGGGAGGGACATTTTCGAGGAGTGACTACTGTCGTGGCAAAACTCTTCAACAGCTTTCAGCCCGACCGGGCGTACTTCGGGCAGAAAGATGCCCAGCAAGCAGCCGTGATTCTCCGCATGAAGCACGATCTCAACTTCCCAATCGAGATCGTCGTTTGCCCAACCGTGCGTGAGGCGGACGGTCTTGCGCTGTCGAGCCGAAATGCATACCTCGCTGCGGAGGAGCGGCATGCGGCAACGGTCCTGTATCGCGCACTCAGTGCCGCGACGGAGTTGTTCAACTCCGGAGAACGAGAGGCTAAGAGACTGAAGGCCGAGATGGAGGCAGTCCTAGCGGACGAGCCGCTTGTCCGCACGGAATACGTTTCAGTGGCAGATATCGAGACGCTCGAAGAATCGGATGGCTCGATCGAGCAGGCTCTGCTTTCCATGGCGGTGGTCATTGGCAAGACCCGCTTGATCGACAATATGACGGTGGGAGACTAGCGAGGATCCTATGCTCTTGATGATCGACATCGGAAACACGAATATTACGCTGGGACTATATGAAGGCGACGAGCGCAGGCAGGCATGGCGCCTGGCGACCGTGCATGATCGCATGCCGGATGAGTACGGTCTGCAAATGCTCGGACTTCTAGAACATGCCGGATGCACTGTGGATCAAATCGAAGGTTGTGCGTTGGCCTCCGTCGTGCCTCCGCTGACAGGAACCTTTGTGCAGGCCGCCGTGGGCTATCTGGGCACGGAACCACTTGTGATCGATGCAGGCATTAGGACCGGCCTCAGCATCCGCTACGAAGACCCCAAGAATGCGCTCGGTGCAGATCGGGTCGCAGACGCGGTTGCCGTGCGTCATTTCTATGGCACGCCGGCTTGTGTCGTGGATTTCGGAACGGCCACGACCTTTGATGCGATTTCCGAAGAGGGGGAGTACCTGGGGGGCGCGATCGCACCCGGTATGGATTTGGCGGCAGATTCGCTGTTTACGCGGGCGGCCAAGCTGCCGCGGGTGGAGCTCGCGGCCCCAGAAGCTGCCATCGGCCGAAATACGGTTGCGGCCATCCAATCCGGCCTGGTGTACGGCTATGTGGGGCTGGTGGAGGGCATGGTGGCACGCTTCAAACGTGAGCTCGGTGAAGATACAAAGGTCATTGGAACCGGAGGATTGGTGGACCTAATCGCAGCTGAAACGGATGTCATAGAATTTCGTGCTCCATGGCTGACGCTGGATGGACTACGGCTGATCTGGGACATGAACACCGACTGATGAACAAAATGGGATTGGTTCACTTGGGGATCGTATACGTGCTCTGGGGAAGCACATTTCTGGCGATCCGCGTGGCGGTTCGGGAAGGGTCGGGTTTCCCACCCTTCATTATGGCTGGGACGCGTATCCTTATCGCAAGCGCGCTCTTATTTGCAATCGCACGGATCGCGAAGCAGCGATTGCGGCCAACCCGAGCGGAGCTGTTCGTCGTGGCAGCCGCGGGGCTCTTGTTGTGGACCGGCGCCAATGGGCTTGTCACGTGGTCCGAGCAACGAGTTCATGCCGGACCTGCAGCCCTGGTGATTGCTACGATGCCCATCTGGGCCAGCCTGATGAACGCCTATATTGACCGACGCACGCCCTCGCTCCTACTGTTCGCTTCACTAGGCTTGGGTCTGTTGGGGGTGGCGGTCTTGAGCATTCCTTTCCTGACGAGCGGAGTTAGAGCCGATGTGCTGTCTATCCTGGCGCTCCTAGTAGGGGCTCTGAGCTGGGCGGCGGGCACCGTGCTCCAGGCCCGTCGGCCGGTGAAGCTCGAGATCTACGCCAATTCAGCCTATCAAAGTCTATTCGGAGCGTTGGGCTTTCTCGCCCTCTCGCTTATTCTGAGAGAGCCGGCTCCCTCACCTATCCGAGAGGCCTGGATTGCATGGGCGTATCTGATCGTGTTTGGCTCCGTTGTCGGATTTACGTCGTATATCCAGACCATCCGTCTGCTGCCGCTGAGCGTGGCCACTACCAACGCCTATGTCAATCCGCTAGTGGCGGTGATTCTCGGATCCATTATCTTGTCTGAACCGATCACAGCCTACACATTGGCGGGAACGGCGCTCGTATTACTGGGGGTGGCTGGCGTGTTTCGTGATCGATTTAGAACGCGAGCGGCTCTTGCGGCGGAGGCCGCAGATTAGAATCCGGCTTCTGCACATAAGGAGCAAGAATGAAGCAAAAACGACTCATCGATTGGCCTTTTGTGATCGGCTTGATCTTGCTGCCGCTCGCCATTCTGCTCGTCCTGTTCGCAATCAAATTCGTGCAAGACTTCACTCGCTATGATGACAGCTTTTTTACGGAGGAGTACCGGGCGCGCTTCGACTCGCCTAGCTCGGTAGCCTTTGAGCTCGAAGGCGCACTGCGCGATGGCGATGAGGATTTGATGGGTGAGCTATTAGGAACTCGAGCTGGACCCGATGCAATGGAGCCTCGACCCAGCCTGGTCTACGTCTTCCTTCTGGACAGAACGGGTGACTACTTTCACTATCTTTACTTCAACCAGGATGATTACCATCGCGAAGTTCAGTTCATCAAGGAAGAGAATGGCCGCTACGTCGCTTCGGAGGATGATCTGTACTTTTACGTAGATAGTGGCCGTTGGAAGGAAGTTGCCGGGCCGCTCATCGCGACCTGGTGGGTTCTGATGATCGTGGGCACAGGAGTCATGTACACCTACCGCTACATGGCGAGAGTTCGTGAAAGTAGATATTAATTCTCCCGCCCTGCGCCTGACGGACGCGGATCAAGCCATGCTTGACGGCAAGCAAGGCCTAGCGGATCAGATGGCGATGCGCATCATCAGCCGGATGGCAGGAATTGTTGGCGCAGAGCAGTTGATGGATATTACCGGCGCTCACATCGATAGCAGTCTCTACATGGGCGAGGCAACGCTGGAGTTTGCCGAGAAACTGTCCGATCTCGGTGCGCAGGTTAAGGTGCCGACGACCTTAAACGTCAGCGGTGTCGATGAAGCTGCCTGGCAAGAGTGGGAAGTGCCAGCGAGTTGGGCGGAAAAGGCCCGCCTGCAGATGGCGGCTTATGAGCAAATGGGCTGCGCGCCAACCTGGACCTGTGCGCCGTATCAGCTTGAACAGCGACCGCAGTTTGGGGAGCAGGTGGCATGGGGCGAATCCAATGCGATTGTCTTCGCGAACTCAGTACTCGGCGCACGGACAGAACGGTATCCCGATCTGCTCGATATCTGCGCCGCAATTACCGGGCGCGTACCGGAAGTTGGCCTGCACCTGACGGAGAACCGAGCGGCTCAGGTCCATCTACAGCTGGAAGATATCCCGGCGGAATTGCAGCGCCATGACTCCTTCTTTCCGGTATTGGGCTACGTGCTGGGCGAGATTGCTGGAGACCGCGTGGCCTGTATCTCCGGTTTCGACCTTGAGCCAACCGAAGACCAACTCAAGGGGCTCGGTGCTGCAGCCGCTTCCTCCGGGGCGGTGGCGCTTTTCCATATTCCCGGTGTCACGCCCGAGGCGCCTACCCTGGAGGTGGCCTTTCAGGGGCGAGAACCTGAGGAGCTGGTTTCGATTTCGATGGATCGACTACGCGCCGGTCGCAGCAGCCTCACAACTGCTTCGGGAACCCAATTAGATATGGTCGTGCTCGGTAGCCCTCATTTCTCGCTGGCCGAATTTCAATCGCTGGCGCCTCTGTTGAACGGCGTTTCCAAGCATCCCAGCGTCCAGTTTCTGATCACGACCAGCCGCGCCATGGCCGTGTTGGCTGAGAGGGCCGGCCTGCTGGAACCGATACGGGAGTTCGGAGGGCGAATCACGCTCGACACGTGTATTTTGACCACTCCCATGCTCCCAGATGCGGTCGTCAGCTTGATGACCAACTCGGCCAAGTACGCCTACTACTCTCCCGGGCTGCTGAACGTCAGTGTTGCCTATGGCGGTATGGAGGAGTGCGTCCAATCGGCGGCGCTTGGCAAGATCACTCTGCAGGATTCGATTTGGCAGAACTGATTCAGGCTAGACCGATCGTGGCAGGCACCGCTCGAGGCGAGGCATTGGTCAGCCGAGAACCGCTCAGCTTCTGGGGCGGCTACGACCAGGAGACCGGCGAGATCATCGATCGGAGGCATCCGCTCTCCGGCCAGAATGCCGCAGGACGCATTTTGGTACTGCCTCACAGCCGCGGCTCCAGCACAACCACCGCCGTGCTGCTCGAAGCTTTAAGGGCCGGCACCGCGCCGGCCGCAATCGTCACAACCGCCGAGGATGCTTTCTTCGCACTGGCTGGGGTGGTGGCGGAGGAGATGTATGGAAGCGGAATCCCGATCCTGTCTGTCGACCAGGCCGCATTTGAGCGCCTGGAGACCGGGCAGCGGATCCAGATAGAAGCTGATGGGACGGTACAACTCGATGAATGACCAAGAAATCGCTTTATTAAATGGGCGCAGGATTTTGCTGGGAGTGACCGGTTCAATCGCCGCCTTCAAGGCAGCTGATTTAGCTTCCAAGCTGACCCAGGCCGGAGCAGATGTGGATTGCGTGCTCACGGCAAGCGCGGAGCGCTTTGTCGGCGCGCTCACCTTCCGAGCACTGACCGGTCGGCGAGCGTATGTCGACGCGGACCTCTGGTCTGACGAAGGCCACATCCTTCATGTCGGCCTGGGTCAATCGGCGGAACTTATCGTGATTGCTCCCGCTACCGCAGATACCCTGGCCAAGCTAGTGCATGGCCGGGCCGACACGTTGCTGGCCATTACCGCATTGGCCGCGACCTGCCCCACGATCGTGGCTCCAGCGATGGACGCCGGGATGTTTGAGCACCCAGCGACGCAAGCCAATATTGCGGCACTGCGGGAGCGGGAAGTCACGATTGTTGGCCCGATCGAGGGCCGCATGGCATCCGGCCTCAGCGGACTGGGACGCATGACGGAGCCGGAGGAGATCATCGGGAGCATTCGGCTGATTCTAGGGAAAGGCGGCCCATTAGCGGAGCGCAATATAGTCGTCACGGCCGGCGGCACGCAAGAGCCCCTGGATCCGGTGCGCGTGCTTGCCAACCGCTCTTCAGGAAAGCAGGGCTTCGCTCTGGCGCAGGCAGCAATCGATCGAGGCGCGGAAGTGACCCTGATCAGCGCCCCCAGCCATGAGATCACGCCCATCGGTG
>Ga0255053_10000488_pt1 | contig 21870 bp, 16 predicted proteins | sample JV7_2_22_MG_FD_188635 | JGI IMG/M metagenome (GOLD analysis project Ga0255053, IMG submission 188635) | Seawater microbial communities from Jervis Inlet, British Columbia, Canada - JV7_2_22 | ecosystem: Environmental > Aquatic > Marine > Inlet | place: Canada: British Columbia | collected... | reverse complement strand
GCACACCCAGAAAAACGACCAGCTTGCTCTGCCACGGATCAACTTGCGTGTCGTCCCGCAGATAGGAGGTGCGTGAGCCACCTGGAACCGTGACATTATAGATGTGGCCGCGAAAATCGCTGACCAGGTGATACTCTTCATTGACCCGCTCCTTGATCGAATCCAGAAACTCAATCCGTTCCTCTTGTGAGAGCGCGTCGGACAGTGATCCGTGCGGGTTTCTGAAAATCTCCTTCGACTCTCCTTCGAGCACTACCCCGTGCGACATGTACTGATAGACCACATCCGAGAAAAACAGGTGCACATTGCCGCCGTAAATAAATGCAGCACCCAATGCCAGAAGCACAGATGAGCCCAGTAACCAGCGCTGCCGGTTGCCAATGATCAACTGCTTTTGGCGATGGTAGTGATCTGCGACCTCGGGTAGTTGGCGCAGTTGGTTCTTGCTGCTTTGATCGAGTTGGTCCACGACATCGCCGATATTCAGCTCGAACACCTCGAGAATGCGGATAAAAATGTCATTGGAGGGCAGGGACTTGTCATTCTCTAGCTTGGACAAATACGACTGCTCGATGCCAATCGCCTCGGCCATCTCAGGCTGAGTCATGTGCTTCTCGTTTCTGAGTTCTTTGAGCTTTTCACCGAATTTCACGATCCTCTCCTGCTGTATATTTGCAGACATTCTTGGGTAGTCATTCAGGCATAGGAAGATGAATATGCACGAATATCCGGGAATAGACAGGCATTTGGGGGTCAGGAAGCCGGCCGGGGGCCGATTTCCGCGTTTCTGAGTGTGGGGCTGAAGGCGGGGCCCGACATGGTTATGATGAGGGCGGAGGAAGACGCTTGAGCAAAGAATCAACCCAGTTCTATATCCCCATCCTGCTGGCGATTGCAGTTGCGGCCGCGCTGACCTGGTACTGGATCGAAACAAACCGGGCGGAGCCGACGCCCGGGCAGGCCACCTCACCTGTAGCTGCCGAGCCTGTGGTGGCGGAACCCAGAGCGCCGCTACACCCGTATCCGAAAATCGAATCGCCAAAAAGGCCGGGGGGCGAGCTCGTCGCGTTGCCGTCTCTCGATCAAAGTGACGCCTACCTGAAGCTGGAGTTGGGCGAGGTGCTGGGTTCGCGGACTGTCGCGGAAATGCTGGTGGAGACAGATCTCATATCGAAGATTGTCGCCACCGTGGATAATTTGCCGCGGAGCCATGTTGCCGAGCGGATCCGGCCGGTCGCGGGGCTGGCCGGCGCATTCGATGTCGAGGCTCGCGGCAACAATGATTTCACGGTCACACCCCAGAGCTATCGACGATACGACGTACTGGTGGACCTGGTGACAAATGCAGATCTGAACGAGCTTACCGAGGTCTATGGCCGATTCTATCCGCTGTTTCAAAAAGCGTACGAGGATCTCGGTTATCCAAATGCCTATTTCAACGACCGCCTGGTTGCGGTGCTTGATCACTTATTGGAAACACCCGATCTGCAGGGCCCCATCACTGTCGTCAGGCCCCATGTCCTGTATGAATTCGCCGATATGGATCTCGAAAGCCGCTCGAGCGGACAGAAATTGCTGCTTCGTATGGGAAATGAGCACTGCGCACGGATCAAGGCCTCGCTTCGCGAACTCCGGGCCCTGATTGCGGGCGAAAATCAGGATGACTCTGTTGTAGAGTAGCGAACCTTTTCTGCCTTAGAACCGACGCGAAAAGATGGCCAAAATGAAAACGACATGCCTGATTCTTATTCTCTGTTGCCTGTCAGCCTTTGCTAACGAGGCAACGCAATATACTCCGGCCAGATTTGCCGAGAGTGGTACTCCGCTTCCGAGCCTCATCGAATTTCCGTATTCCAGAAAAGACGTCGACGTCCTGATGAAGTGCGACACCGTGATTACGGACACTGGCGCGTTGACGCGAATCGTCTGTTACGGTCCCGACCGCATGAAGATGTCGTACAAGAATGCGATTTACGACGTCATCAAGGGCGTCAAATTTGTGCCAGCGACTGTGAATGGGGCAGCAGAGACGGTCGTCATGCAGTTCAGTCTGCATTTCGTGAGAAAGGACGGCGAGGAAAGCATTTCCCTGTACCTCAATCACGGAGATGACGCCGACAAATACGGGACTGGCTACTTCGGTGTCCAACGATATGACTGGGGTCAGTGGTCGTCACATGATTGCCGCGGCCACCATCGTCGCTACCTCGTGCGCACTCGGGCGTCGATCGGCTCCGACGGCAGCTATCAAAGCCACAAGCTATCGAAGGGGGCGGATATGGAACTCGGGCCCTGCGAAGCAGATTTCCACGAACACGTAAAGACAGGCTCGTATATCCCAGCGATAGCAGATGGTGTCCCGGTTCAGGCAAGATATGTAGAGACGTTCCTCAACTACCTCGATCCAAAGGTTTCTTACTAGTTCCTGTAGTCCAGAGGTGGGCTGCGGTCGCCCAACAGCGCTTCGTAAACAAAATCCTGGCCGCGTTTTTCATCGAACTCCGCTCTGGCTTCAGCACGCAATTCAGGATTTTCGAAAAGCTCTATTGCGGCGAGTGCCAGCGTTTTTGCAGCGACCTGTGCGCCTTTGAAGCCGATGCTCATGCCGCTGGCGGCAACTGCCTGCCAACCGTGTGAAGAGGTTCCCGGCACCCAGGTTGCAACTCTGAGTCCCACGGTCGGTACGGTTATCGAGACGTCGCCAACGTCGGTGGATCCATAACCAATCCGCACTTCGTATGGCTGCACCTCGGCCTGGGAGCCCAGTTCGTGGGACGGATCGATCAGTGTCGGGTAAATCTCTTCGGCAAATGCTTTTTCCCGTTCGTCGTAGTCGATGCCGCCGACCTGGCGCAGCTTCTCGTCCATCATCTTTGCAAGTACTTCATTAACAAGTAGGGGGTGGTTGCCGTGAATGATCTCCCAGTCGACCTCGACGCCGGTTCCCTTCGCAGCACCCAGAGCTGCCTGCTCCAGCCGCACCCATAGTTCCCTTACTTTCTCGGCCTCCGGGTGCCGCAGGTAATAGAAGACCTCGGCAAAATCCGGCACGACATTCGGGGCACTGCCACCACTCGTAATTACATAGTGGATTCGGGTCTCCTGCGGCACGTGCTCTCGCATCAGATTAACCATGTAATTGAATGCCTCGACGCCGTCGAGAGCCGATCGGGCCTTGTGCGGTGCGCCGGCAGCGTGCGCGGAGAGACCATGGAAACGAAACTTGGCTGATCGATTTGCCAGCGAACCGCGAGCGCCGGCCCAGTTTTGAGCCGACGGATGCCAGTGAATAGCGACGTCAACGTCGTCGAACAGGCCGTCTCTGACCATGTAGACTTTGCCGCTGCCGCCTTCCTCGGCCGGCGTTCCGTAGAGGCGGATTACTCCCGGCGTCCCCGTCTCCTCGAGCCAGTGCTTAATGGCAATTGCTGCACCGACAGATCCAGCACCAAACAGATTGTGGCCGCAGGCCTGCCCCGCGAGTTTGCCCTCGATCGGACTACGGGTCGGCACATCATCCTGATTGATGCCGGGCAGCGCATCGTATTCGGCGAGTATGGCAATGACCGGTCCTCCGCTTCCTAACGTCGCGGTAAAGGCTGTTGGAATCCCGGCTACGCCTGATTCGATCTCAAATCCCTCGGCGGCAAGTGCCTCCTTGATCAGGGCACTGCTCCTGACTTCCTGGTAACCGACCTCGGCAAATTCCCATAGGTCCCGGGCGAGAGCGGCCGTTTCCTCATATCTTGAGTCTACGAACTCCACGACACCGCTGGCCTCGGCAGCATTGACACAAACAGGGACCACAAACGACACTAGTGCTAGCAGTCCAGACTGTCGGTACATTGGGAGTTCCTTCGATGAGATTTTGTTTATAGTACAGATGCCATTAGTGGAACGACAAGCAGAATGACCAGGGGCTCTGACAGTAATCAAACGATCATCTGCGCATGAACGAGCAGGCTGACGCCGGGAACCCGATTCCGTTTATCGTAATGTCTGCGCCCAACGGTGCGCGCCGCGGTAAGGCAGATCATCCGAGCATTCCCTTGTCACCCGGGGAGCTTGCAGAAAACGCGAAAGAAATTCTCGATAGTGGTGCATCGATATTGCACATGCATGTGCGGGATGAATCCGGTCAACACACGTTGGATTCCGGCCGGTATCGGGACGCCATCAGCGCCGTGCGCGACCAGGTTGGAAATGAGCTCGTAATACAGCTTACGACCGAGGCATGCGGCATCTATTCGGCCGAACAGCAGATGGCTGTTGTCAAAGAACTTCAGCCGGAAGCCGTATCCATCGCCCTCCGGGAACTAGTACCAAATCGCGATGACATCAGTGATGCAGATCGATTTTTCGAGTGGCTGAAATCGAACGACGTGATGCCACAGTACATACTGTATTCCCAGGATGAGGTGGAGTGGTTCGAGGACTTGCGTCGGCGCGGGATATTTCACGATGAGTTGCCGTTCGTTCTTTTCGTGCTCGGGCGTTACGGCACAAGCGACTACGGTGATCCGGGCAACATAGAAAATTATGTGCAAGCCCTGGGCGACGAACGCATTCCGTGGGCGGTCTGCTGTTTTGGTCCGAAAGAGGATAAGGCATCGCAGTATGCTGCCGTCGCTGGCGGGCATTCGCGGGTCGGTTTCGAAAACAATATGCTTATGCCGGATGGATCCGAGGCTTCCGATAACGCGGCGCTGGTCAGTCTGGCCGCCGGACATGCGACTCCTGCCGGCCGGCAGATCGCGACAGCGGATCAGGTAAGGGCTCTATTCCTCTGATGCCGCCTGCGCTCGCCTCCGGCGACGCGCTAACGCCGCGCTTCCCGAGGCCGTGAAGACACGCAGATATTTGTTCGAGAATGCGCTGCCGACTTCCAGGTAGACGACGAACAAGCCGCTGCCAATGATGACAAGCGCGCCGGTAACGACCCAACGGTCGGGGACTTCATTCCAGATGTAATAGCCGGCGATTGCGCCGCCGATAAGGGCAGTATATTCAAAGGGTGCCAGCATCGCCGGCGATGCGCGCCGGTATCCGCCGATGATACCGAACCAGGCGACGACGGAGCACGTTCCAGCAAGCAGAAACAGCGCCCATCCCGAGGCGGTCGGTGCGGACCAGTTGCCCGGGAGCAGGAGTCCCGAAAACACGAGCGGTCCGGTGACGACATACACGGACAGCGAAAAACTGTTTTCCGTTGACGATAGCTTCCGCGCAGTAATTGCCAGGCAGGCATAGCAAAAAGCGGCCACGATGACGCCGATTGCTGCGGGAGTCATCAATCCCGCGCCAGGCCGCAGTATGATCAGGACGCCTGCAAATCCGATCACGACGGCCGTCCATCGTCGCCAGCCTACGTGCTCGCCAAGAAAGGGTACCGACAGCGCGGTGACCATCAGCGGCGCAGTGAACGCAATGGTCAAAGCGTTGACGAGCGGCATGCGTGCAAGGCCATAGAAGAATCCAAACATTGCACCCGACGCAAGCAGTGTCCGCAGTAAATGCCATCGCCATTTGCTGGTACGGAGATTTTGGACACCGCCGTAGCGTCGCATCATCGTCATGAAGATAAATAGACCGAACACGCTGCGCAGGAAAACGAATTGCTCCAGCGAGTAATCGGCAAGTAAGGCCTTCGCGCATAAGTCCAGACCCAACCCACCAACTACTCCAACGAGCAGGTACGCGATGGCTGTACGAGTCGAATCGCTTTCTGGATGTTGTGACATACGATCGGGAAGCCGCGCGAGATGGTGCCGGCCGGTATGGTGGCACACTTGCTTGGCGGAACAAAAGGGTTAGTTTGGCGGCAATTCGAATCGTTCAATCGCGCTGCCAGGCCAGTTCGGTCAACCACTCTGCTGCAGCTTCACGGACGGTGTGATTCTCATCGGCCATCGCCTCTTGCAAGAGCTTCATGGCCTCCTGACCGCCAATTTCACCGAGCGCATCGACCGCATCAATTCGAATGCTGATGTCCGGATCATGCAAGACAAGGCTCAGTGCCTGAACCGACTCTGTGCCACCAAGCTCGACAAGGGACTCAATGGCTTCTTCGCGCACGTTCTCGTCGGGATCGGACAGTCCCTGTTGCAGATACTCGACGTCATTGCTGCCGCCGAACTCGCCGAAGCCATACATCGCCTCTTCCCGGTCACCGCTTTTCGCCGACAATGCAAGAAGCTGATAATCGATCAGTTCGCTGCTGATATCTGAGGCCGGTGAAGGCAAGGTCCGCGTTGCCCAGCCGCCGTCAATAGGTCCCTCAGAAAAAATCCAAAGCCTGTTGTATGAGGCACCATCAGGTCTGTCTGCTAGGTAATTCAGTTGGTGCAGCATGAAACTTTTTTGGCGAAGAAGTCGGCGAACTGCCTCCGGCAGCGATTGCGCGGCGATATCGACCGTCACGAGATCGTCGAGGGGATCCTGCGACATGATAGTCAGATTGCTTTGCCGCGACAATTCTTCGAGCACGTTTCGAAGGGACGTGTCCCTGGCCCTGATCGAAATTGCCTCATCAGTTATCGCTACATGAACGGAAACATCGGCTTGAACGAGTCCGAAGCAAAACGCGAGGCCTGCTGCGAGGCAGGCCCCACGTACCGTAAGAGCCGTATTTCCTCCAGTGCGCATGGGGGATAGATGCGCTATTCAACTAGCACAATACAGCTCTCAACAGCGGTCTGGTTGAAGCTTTCTTCTCTTACCAGCACTTCGTACTTGAACTCATCACCGAGATCGAAGAACGCCTCCGGGAGGGTCGTTTCGGTCGCCCAGGGGGGAAGCTCGACACTGAAAACCGCGTCAAACGGCTCTCCGGCGGGATCTGGATTTTCCGCTTCGACTTCGACTACCACCTGATAGTTATTAATATCAACGGGGATCGGCGGCTGTACGGCGGCACCGCCACCCGTGGCGTCCGGGTGAGACATCGTAACCAGATCCCATGAAATGCTGAGACTGCCAGTGTCCGGAATCTCGGTTATCAGGTCTTCGTCCTCACACTGGTTAGACGTCGGCAAACCGTTCACCAGCGTAACCGCCGGTGCCGGCATCGTATGGGTAATCTCTGCATCGCTCTCCATCTCCATGCCGTCAAGCGTTAGGCCCTCTATCTCGTATTCGCCTTCGGGGAATCTAGCGAAGAAGTCGGCGGGTGGCAGTTCACTAAATCTCGGCTCGGCACTTTCGAAGAAAATCTCGGTGAGCCCCTGCCGGCGCAATCGGCCCTTTACCCGAACGTTGAGAATCTTTCGTTGGTTCGGGTCTTCGATGCTGAGGCGCTTCCAACCCTCGCCGTCGATCAGTGCGTGTATGCCCAGATCTTTATCGGTGTTATTGAGCTCGAAAAAGATTTCATGTTCGGCAAACGGAATCTCTTCGTCGTCATCATCGTCGTCATCGGCCCAGCTGGCAGGTGACGCGATAGCCAGAGCCAGGGCGGCCAGGCCTGCATGCGCGATAGATAAGGTGCGATATGTCCTGTCCATTTCATTTCCTCCTGTTTTCCTCAGTTCTTATCGGTAATGTGCCTCTCCCAGTAAGACGGGCGACGACAGGAAAACCGGTCGCCCAGGGCTGGAAAACTGAACGAGAAATGAACGAAATTGCCCTGCGGATTCAGTCCTGATTCAGTGCTCACAGGCTCTAATGACAGCAAGAATCTTGGCTTTCTGACGAAGGGTGAACGAAATGATTGCTGCAAATATACCTAACAGCTTTGGCCGAATGACTTACTTCGGAATCGTGTCAGTAATGCTTTTGCTCGTTACAGCTAAAACAGGTCTGACATCGGAGGAAACGGTTGACACGATAGGCGAGGGAGATGAAATCCGGCTCTCGCGGAGTCTTCGAAACCCCGAGCGTTTAAGAGAAAACTACTCGAAGCTCGAGAAATCGGACGAGATCTTTCAGGCGCTCACGCTTAACGGCGTGCGTGCCGCGCCCAGCAAAGCACAAGCCGCCGGATTCGACTTCTGGTTCTACACAGCTGATGTCGTGCTCTTCAATGACGATGACCTTGACGGACATTTCTGGGGCATCGATCTTCTGTTCGACGCCGATACCATCTATGACGTCGCAGATGTGTATACAGTCGTATATCTGAGTTTCGAGGGCGGTCCCTGGAACGAGACTGCGGTTACCGATTCGTTTTCGATATTCGGCGCCAGCGGCGACGATGAATACGTATTGGTCACAGAGCTCATGTCAGGGTACCCGACCGGCGACTATGACATTCTGATCGAGCTGTTCGACTCCTTCGATGGAGAATTCCTGGCCAGTTTCGGACCTGAGGACACGTCAGAGTTCAGCTTCCTGCCGTTGGAAGATGCAAACCGGGATGATCCGTTTGGCGATACGCCGGTGGTTGTCGTCCACGGCGGTGGTGGCGGCTCTGTCAGTTGGTGGATGATTTCCGTGATGCTACTGTTGTTGCTTGGAACTTCATTATCAAACAATCGCAAGCGTCGGCAAGAAGCTCCGATCCGGAGAGGTGAGCTCGACTGAACTGACACAGTTGATGCTCGAGCGGATCGGGCAATATAACGAAACCTTGAACGCGTTCATCACCGTTACGGCGGATGTTGCGCTCGATCAGGCAAGGAAGGCCGACGAAGAGCTTTGTCAGGCGAAGGATCGCGGTCCGCTTCACGGCATCCCGATAACGGTTAAGGATCTCTTCGCCACCAAAGGCATTCGCACGACCTGTGGCTCAATGTTGTTCGAAAACTGGATTCCCGACCAGGACGCGGCCGCAGTTACCCGCATGTTCGACGCTGGCGCGGTACTGCTCGGCAAGACAGGGCTTCACGAGCTGGCGTACGGCAATACCAGTATCAATCCATTTTTTGGTCCGGTCCGAAATCCCTGGGCAAGCGATCATGATCCGGGCGGGTCGAGCGGCGGTTCTGCGGCTGCAGTATCGGCCGGGCTGGCCTACGCGGCATTGGGTACCGAGACAGGATGTTCGATACGCCAGCCTGCGCACTGTTGCGGCATTGTCGGTCACAAACCAACCTACGGAATGATCAGTCTTGACGGTGTTCAAGCCCTGGTTCCTTCGATGGATCACGTCGGGCCGCTGACGCGTTCGGTCGAGGATGCCGCATTGATGCTCAGCGCGCTGACAGGCACACAAGATTTTGATTGTTTGGGAGCTGCCGTCGAGGGTGCAAGAATTGGTGTTGTACGGGATTTCTTTTTCGATGGTTATCCCGACGTCATCGAAGTCGCAGACGCCGCGCTCGATGTCATTCGCAGGCTGGGTGCGGACCTCATTGATCTGGGGCTTCCCGACATTGCACAAGCATCCAGGGAAGCACGAATTACCTTCCTGGAGGCACTTGCAGTCCATGCTGACAATCTCGAGCGGAATCCGGAAGGCTTCAGCGAGGAACTTCGCGGCCGCCTCGCCGAGTCGCGAGACATTTCCGACGAGCGCTACGCTCAGGCGCAAGAATTTCGCCGAAGGTTTGTAGCGGAATCCGAAGACCTGATGAAGAAATGTGATGTTCTCGTTGCTCCCACGGCAACGATCGCGGCGGCGCCAATCGATGACCGGCCGGAGGATTACAGGCGCAACGCCTGGAAGAACACCGGCATATCGGATCTTACCGGCCAGCCATCTGTCTCGATTCCCTGCGGATTTACGAAGAAGGGTCTGCCCGTCGGGCTCATGTTTACCGGACGCCTCAAGGAAGACGAAAAGGTGCTGCAGATTGCCCACGCGATTCAGCAGGCCACGGACTGGTACCGCACGCCGCCGAAATTTCCTTAAGCAAGCAATTCAGGCTGTGGTTTCGGCGGCCACCTTCGATATACCTTCGTTTCTGGCCGTACGCATGACCTTTCTGCCCCACCCGGAAAGCGTATCGAAGTAAGCATAGAGCGCCGGCACGACGAGCAGTGAAACGATCGTAGAGAACGCAAGTCCGCCGATGATGGCGCGTGCCATTGGGAAGTACGGGGGTCCATCGCCACCGACCTGGGTAGTGCCTACAGCAAGCGGAGCCAGGCCGACTATTGTCGTGGCAACGGTCATCAGGATCGGTCGCAGCCTGTCCCGGCCTGCTTCGACAATGGCCTTGTTCCGTGGAATGCCTTCCTGGCGCAAATTATTGATGTGGTCGACAAGCACGATGCCGTTATTAACGACAACGCCGATCAGGATCATGATGCCGATCGACGCCATGAATGAGAACGTTGTACTGGTCGCCGCGAAAAACAGGAACACGCCAAATATTGAGAATGCGATCGAGCCCAGAATGATCGAAAACGGAAACAACAGTGATTCGAACAAGGCGGCCATCACAAGGAATATGCAGGCGACGCCCAGCATGATGTTGGTTGCCATCATCTGCTGCGTTTCATCCTCCCGGTCGAAACCTCGTCCGAACTTCCAGCTGTAGCCGGCCGGTAGTTCAAACTGTTCCATGAGGCTCTCGACCCGGGGCCGAAGCGCATCGAGGCTTGCATCCTTTTCGAGATTGGCCGTAATGACGACGGCGGTCTGGCGATCAACACGCCGAATCGTGTCAGGCGAAAAAGCGAGATGAAAACTGGCCACGGTGCCAAGTGTGATGCGCCGGCCATCGGCAGCGTACAGGGGCAGGTTCCCGAGTTGCTCGATGCTCTGTCTATCGCTGCTTCTGAAAGCCAGCCGGACTTCGACTTCGCCAAGGTCGCCGCGGAACTCACGCAGATTCTGTCCGCGCATTGCGATTGCAATGGACCCTGCAACCTCTTCTACAGTGAGGCCGGCCGCCGACGCACGAACGCGATCGACGTTAACCTGAACTTCGCGCTCTCCGGCTTCGGCATCTGTACGGAGATCCTTGAGGCCATCGATGGAACTCAGCGTCCGCACAAGCTCATCAGCGATAACATTCAGGCGTGCAGTCGAACTTCCGGATACCTGCAGGCTGAATCCGTCACCACCGCCCTGTTGATCGAATTGAAAGCTCGGTTTGCCGATTGCGATGGTCGGCATGTCTTCTTCGATGCGTTCGATAATTTCTTTAGTGGAAAGTGTCGCATCGTCTTCGTCGGTCAGCAATATCGTCGATTCAGCCCGGCCTTTGTCGTAGTAACTGTATATCGAGCGGATGTTGAATTCTTCCTGACGGGAGAACAGGTATTCTTCGATCGTGTCGACGGTTGCCTCCACGCGTTCGAGTGGATGCTGGCCCTCTACATGGTATGGCATAAAAAGGCGCCGACCTGATTCCTGAGGAAAAGCGTCGAACTTGACGAGTTGTAAGACCAGCGGCAATACGCCGATGACGCAAATCAGGACGATTCCGCCAAATGTTTTCCAGGGGTGACCCAGGATCCAGCGCAGACTATTGACGTAGCGTTTGGTCAATCGCGTCATTAGTGCCTTGCCTTTCGGCCGGGGTGGCGGTTGTATGCGCGCGGCCAGCATGGGCACCAGCGTTTGTGCAATCAGCAGCGACGCGAGAAGAGCGACGATGATGGTCACCGCAACGTGTGTCATGAATACGGATATGTCTGTCTTGGTACCGAACATGATCGGAACGAAGACGATGATCGTCGTTGCCGTGCCGGCAATGACGGCCATGCCAACCTCTTTCACACCGGACAAAGTCGCTTCGAATGGTTTGTCGGGATACATGTCGCGGTGGCGAAATACGCTTTCCGTCACCACAACAGCGTTGTCGACCAGCATACCGACGGCGAGCATCAGACCCATCATCGTCAGCATGTTCAGACTGAGCCCGGCAAAATAGAGAACGCCTAGCGTAATCGTTAGCGAAAACGGCACCGAAGCCGTAACGATCAGGGTCGTAGTTACCTGCCGCAGGAATAGATAGAGAACCAACAGCGCAAGCAATGCGCCGATCATGCCGGCGTTAAGAAGATCCGACAGCGATTCCCTTACGCTGTCGCCCTGGTTATCCAGGTCGAAGATATTGATGCCCTGCATCTGTGGCAGGCGGCCGATCTTTTCCACTTCCTCCATGACACGATCTGTAACATCGACCATGTTGGATCCGGTCGACTTGCTGATCGCAACGCCGATAGCATAGTTGCGGTCGAGATGTCGGCCATAGGCTCTGTTCGGGCTACGCAGCGCAATCTCAGCAACGTCACGAAGTCGAAGATTGTTTTCGTTGATGACGATATCGCCAATTTCCTCTACCGAGGCGAACTCGCCGCGTGGCCTGACGCTGAATCGCTGGCCGCCGTCGGTAATACGGCCGGCACTGACCGCAAAATTGCTGCGTATGAGGAGTTCACGCAGCTCGTTGATATCAACTCTGTGAGCGGCGAGCCGGTCGGAATCCAGAAGGATGCGGATCTCGCGAGGGTCGACACCGTGCAGTTCGACCCGCGATACGCCCTCGAGTCTCTCGATGCGCCGTTTGAGCAGGCGATCGAGCATGTCGTAGCTGTTTGACAGGTCACGCTCGCTGGAGATTCTGAGTTGAAGTACGGGTTGGTCGCCAAGTGAGCCTGTAAAGATGAACACCCTTCTGACGTCGGCCGGAAGTTCGTGCCGAACGCTGTCGACCTTGGCACGTGCCTCAATACCCTTTACCCCCATGCTTTGGTCCCAGCCAAACTGAAGAAAAATTTCAGCCTGATTTTCCCGGGACGATGAGTACATGCGTTCGACGCCGGACAAAGTCGCGAGCGCCTCCTCGATCGGTCGTGTGATCAGCCGTTCGATTTCCTCGGGCGTCGAGCCTTCGTAGGGAACCTGGATGAAAATTCCCGGGAATTCGATATCCGGAAACTTCTCGAGCGGTAACAGTCTTGAGGCGATCAGGCCGACCAGGGCAAGTGCCACAAAGATCACGGTTGTCGTAACAGGGCGGCGGACGGCGATCTCGGTGTGTTTCATGCTGTGCTCTGCTAGCCGCCCGTGGGACTGACGACTTCGCTGTCGCTTCCCGCGACTGCCGGCCACCTCTTGCGATCGAGAATCGAATAAACAACCGGAATTACGATCAGCGTCAGCAAAGTGGAAACAAGCAGGCCGCCGATTACAGTAATCGCCATCGGCGTTCTGACTTCGGCGCCCTCGCCGAAACCGATCGCCATCGGCAGCAGGCCAAGCGCGGTCGTCAATGTGGTCATCAGGATCGGTCGCAGTCTTGCGCGGCCGGCTTCCATAATCGCCTCCGTTTTCACCGAGCCCTCACCTCGCAACTGATTTATTAGATCCACCAAGACGATCGCGTTATTGACGACGATACCAGCGAGCATGATGACGCCGATCATCGCGACAACATTTACGGTGGTACCGGTCAGGAAGAGTGCAAAAACTGCGCCGACCAGAGCGAGCGGTATCGTGAACAGGATGACGAGCGGATGAATCAGCGATTCGAACTGTGAGGCCATCACGAGATAGACCAGAAATACGGCAAGGGCCAGCGCAAATTGCATCGAGCGAAAGGAGTCCTGCATCTCTTCATTCTGACCAGAGACGATTGCAGAAATGCCCGCGGGCAATGCCGTTCTGTCAATGATCGCTCGCGCTTCAGCGGCTGCCGCGCCCAAATCGCCGTAACCGAGATTTGCAGATACCAAGGCGACACGCTCCTGTGCGACGCGGCGCACTTCCGCCGGTCCGCGGGAGACCCTGATGTCAGCAACGGCTTCCAGCGTAACCGGTCTCTCAGCGCTGGGATTGACAATCAGCCTGCGCAACTCCTCGACGCTGGCCGTGCGCGTATCGACGCTGCGCACGAGTACATCAATCTTCTTATCCTGCGACGTGTAACGCGTTGCCAGCTCGCCGCGAACATTGGCGACGACACGGTCAGCTATGTCGCGAACCGCAAGGCCAAGCTGGGCAGCGCGTTCCTGATCGAAAACGATCTGGATTTCCGGATTGCCCTGCTCAATCGTCGACTTGATGTCAGTGAAACGGCTCGATGCCGTCAGGCCCTGGACGATTGCCTGGCTGACCGACGCGAGTGCACTCAGATCATGACCTGAAATCTCTATCTGTAGGGGGCTTGCGAAACTCATAAGCGCAGGCCGGCTGAATTCATACTGCACGCCCGGCAAACGGGAGAGTGCGCGGCGCATCGTATCCATCGCCACATTTTCCTGCTCACGAGCCGAGCCCGAAGTCATCGTGATACTCAGGGTGCCGGTGTTTTCCCCTGCGTCGACCGGATTCGCATCGAGGCGGTTGCCGGTACCGGCGACGGAGAAGCTCAAATCGATATCATCGATGCCGCGGGTAGCGCGTTGTGCTGCCTGAATCGCGCGATCCGTCTCGCCCAACGGGGCACCCGGTGACAGTCGGAGATCGACGTTAAACTCGCCTTGTGACAATTGCGGTATCAGCTCGGTACCGAGTTGCGGAATCAATAGCATTGTTCCGACAAATATTGCGACTGCGCCCGACACAACGCTGGCGCGGTGCTGGAGAGACCAGCCAAGCATTCCGGGGTAAACAGCGGCAGTTGCTCTGTAGAGTCTTTGCAGCACCCAACTCGGTCCCCAGAGAACGAGCCAGAACAGCCACCGAATCTTGCCGAATATCCAGGCAATTATCCTGACGACGAATGCAATTGCCTTGGTAAACCAGCCGGCCGGCGTATCTTCCCTGACATCATCGTAACGGTGACCCGTACCCGATGCGGCTAACATCGGAATCAGTGTCAATGCGACAACGAGGGAGAAAATCAGAGCGAAGGTGACAGTCAAAGCCTGATCGCGGAACAATTGCCCCGCAATGCCACTGATGAAGACCATTGGAAAAAAGACAGCAATCGTCGTCAGGGTCGCAGCGATGACGGCACCGGCGACTTCAGTGGTGCCGTTTCTTGCGGCCTGCAAAATGTCTTCGCCCTTTTCTCGCTTTCGAAAAATGTTTTCGAGCACGACGATTGCGTTGTCGACGAGCATGCCTACAGCCAGAGCAACGCCACCGAGTGACATGATATTGAGGGATACCTCGTTCCAGTACATCAGCAAAAACGTACCGACAATCGACACGGGAATCGCGATTGCGATAATCGATGTGGCGCGGGAGTCCCTGAGAAATCCGTACAAAACGATGATCGCAAGAATGCCGCCGAATATTGCCGCCGTGGTCACGTCGTTGATTGCGGAGGCGATGAACTTCGACTGATCGTAAATTTTGACCAATTCCATGTCGTCCGGGAGCGATTTTCGAATCTGCTCCAGACGCCCTTCAACGCGGTTTGCGACCTGTACAGTGTTGGCATCGCCTTCCTTATATACAGCGAGCTCGACAGACTCGGTGCCATTCACTCGCGTAATCGCTTCCCGCTCTTTGTAGCCTTCCGTTACGGTTGCGACATCGCCGAGATATATAGGCTGTCCCGCGACATTTGCAATGATCGCCGATTCGAATTCGTCGACGCTTTGGAATTCATTGATCGTTCGAACCAGAAATCGCTGGTTGCCTTCTTCCAGGCTCCCGCCGGATAGATTTACGTTCTCGGCGCGGATGCGTTGAGCGATCTGCTGAATGCTGATACCCAGCTGCGAGATTTTTTGCTGGTCGACCTGTATCTGCACCTCGTCTTCAAGGCCGCCGCTTACCTTGACTGCAGCGGTGCCTTCCTCGGCTTCAAGCTCGTTTTTGATCTGCTCTTCGGCAAGCCGCCTTAATGTTTTCAGGCTGGCTTCGCTAGCCGTAATTTCGGTATCGTCCTCCCCCTTGCGTAACAGACCCAGTCGCATGATCGGCTCGGAGGATGGATCGAAGCGGAGCAGTAGCGGCCGCTGTGCCTCGATCGGCAGATCGAGGATGTCGATCTTCTCCCGAACGTCGACGCCTGCGATATCCATATCGGTGCCCCAGCTGAACTCGAGCGTTACGTCAGACTGTCCCGTTCGCGATACAGATCTCACGAGCCTGACATTCCGGATTACGCCAGCGGCTTCTTCGATCGGCTTGGTCAGAAGATTTTCGATTTCGATCGGTGCGGCGCCGGTCAATTCGGTCCGCACGGTGAGAGTCGGGTATGAGATATCGGGGAGGAGGTTAACTTTCAGGCGAGACAGTGAGACAAGGCCAAACAAGACGATGGCGATTGTAAACATCACGATGGTGACGCGGCGTTCAGTTGCGATCTCGATCAGACGGCGCATTGCGATATCACTTGGGGGGTTTTGGCTTATTCGGTGGCGTTACTGGCCGAGCTTTCTTCGGCATCTACCAGATTGATGATCGAGACTTTTGATCCTTCCTTGAGCCCGGCCTGACCGACGACAACTAATTTCTCGCTTCCCGTCAGGCCATCGAGTATCTCGATGCGTCCGTCATTTGCGTAGCCGGTCGTGATCGGCCGGCGTGAGGCTTTGTCATCCTCGACGACGAAAACGAAACTCCCTGCCGCTTCATCAATAATCGCACTTCGCGGCACCTGCAATGCCTGCGCGTGCATGTCATACACAATATTGACCCGGCCAAACATGCCGGGCTTTAGCCGTCGCGTTGGGTCGGATACCTCAACCGTGATCTTGAAGGTGCCCGTTCCAGGATCGACGACCGGGCTAATGCGACTAACGACCCCATGAAATTCGCTGCCCTGCAAAGCATCGACCTCGATGGCTGCTGGCTGCCCTTGAGCGATCCGACGATACTCGCGCTCCGGGACATGCAGATAGGCAATCAGTGGCTCGAGGCTCGTCACCTGGAAGGTGACATTATTGACGTCAATCGTATTGCCCATTTTGATAAAGCGCTGGGCAACGACGCCGTCAATCGGCGCCCTGATTTCAGTGTAGCTGTATTCCAGTCTTGCAAGGTTGTACGTAGCTTCGAGCGCATCTGTTTCGTATTTGATTTTTTCGAAATCACCCGCGCTGATGAGGCCTCTCTCCTTTAAATCCACATTACGCTGGAAATCGCGCTGCGACTTGCGAAGGTTAGCCTCGGATTGCGTCAGCTCGAGTCGCAGACGGTCACCGTCCAGTCGGGCGAGCACCTGACCGCTTCTTACGTCATCACCTTCTTCGACAAGAATCTCGCGGACTTCGCCGGCGACTTTGGCAATGACCTCGGCGTCCGCAAAAGCTTCTACAGGCGCGGTTCCGGAGTACATTGCGTAGATATCGTCGCGCGTGGCGACCGAGGTTTCTACGGGAATTGCCGGAGAGTCGTCTTCGGCTTCGGATGCGTCCGCAGCATCTCCGGCGTCATCCGTTCCCGACTGGCAAGCGGCCAGCAGCATGAACCCCAGAATCAGACCTGGCCAGAAACGCCCTGCCTTCATGTCATTCTCCACTTGATCCCATGTCGCATATCTGACCGGGACCACATTATTCTTTATTATCCGGTGAAGCTTGCTTGCAACTCGTTGCTCGCCAGAACCCTGGCGCCGTCACGCAACCCGCTCTGACCCGTAACGACGATTCTGTCATTCAAATCGAGACCATCGAGTACTTCGACCAACCCATCCGAGCGGATGCCAATTTCGACGGCGCGACGGCTTGCCGAACCATCATGTACGACATAAACGACCGTTTCGCTGTCCTCTTCGATCAAAGCGGCAGCCGGAATCAGCAGCGCATCGGCGTGTTTCTCGTATGCAATCTTGAATCTTCCGAACATGCCCGGTGCGAGGTCATCGTTTTCATTGTCGATGGATGCGGTCGCCCTGAAAGTCCCGTTGCGCGGATCGATGGTCGGGCTGATCCGATCGATCGTTGCGTGGAACGCGAGTTCCGGTATGGCATCGACACGGACCATTGCTGTGTCACCGGCCGAGATTTTGGACAATTCGGTCTGCGGAATATTCAGGTAAGCGACCAGCACTGTGGTATCAGTGATCTTGAATGCTGGTGCGCCGGCCATTAGATGCTGCCCGAGCTTAATTTCCCTGGAAGAAACCACGCCGGAAATCGGCGCGCGAATTTTCGTGTAGCTGTAGTTGAGGCGTTTCAACTCATAGCTTGCGTTGAGCGCGTCCAAATCGAATTTCAGGCCCTCGAATATCGAGGCACTGACGAGCCCGCGCTCGTGCAGCTGAATGTATCGCTCGTAAGATTTCCTGGTTTTCTCGAGATTGGCTTTCGCCTCGATCATCTGCAGGCGTAACCGCTCCCCGTCCAGGCGTGCCAGAACCTGTCCTTCTTCAACCGTGTCGCCTTCCTCGACCAGGATTTCCACGACCTCACCGGAGACGCGCGCAAGTACCGGCGCCTCGGAATCAGCCGAAATATTCGTCGTGGATTGGTAGGTGGCGAAAATGTCCGCTGTCAGCGGCGCCGATACCTCGACAGGCAACGGCGTCGCTGCAGCCTTTTCAGCCTGATCCGCGACTTTCGCTTCGCCAACGCCACAGGCGGCAAGTGAAGCTGCAAGTGCAGCGGCGACTGTAAGCAGCCCAAGTCTCTTTAAAATCATTTTTTCACCTGAAACGGGACAGTGAAAGGTCCCGGGTCTGATAGTGTTATAGTGGAGTATAACACTAGATAACTATAACGCAACACCTCTATTATCAGCCCAGACTCCAACACTTTCCTTTATTTTTCAATAATTTATCTTGTTTTCGGTTTCCGGACCCGCGAAATTTTTTTCCAAAAATGAGGCCTGTAACCGTTGCAACTACCCGAAAGGGTCGATTTGGAGATATCGGATCCGGCAGCGATCCGGGCCCAAAATCCGGCCCTTCACTCTGTTAGATGCCTGAAAACCGGATTTGGATTAAAGGAAGTACTGCGAGAGGAACGGGTTCATCATGCGATTCGCAGGGTCCATTTGTCGTCGAATCTTTTTGAAGAAGTCGAGCCGGCTGCCGAACGCCTGGCGGGGGTAATCCGGTTCCATGCTTCGCGTCTGATTGAAAAAGGGTGAGCCGCCCCAGTGTTGCGCGAACTCGGCGAAGTCAATGACGAAATCCTCCCAGGCTTTGGAAGGAGTGGATACGGCGCGAAGTGCGAACATCGACTCATCAAATGTCGGCGATAACAGGGCACTTTGATCGCGGCCCAGCAGGAACCCGACCGTCGGCATATCGCAGCGAAATCGTGTCTTGTGATAATTGTCCAGACAGAAATCCTGGTACGCCTTGGCGACGATGGCAAAGTCAGACGCTGGAAAACACCAGGTCGAGTATTGCAGTGAGCCTGTCTTATTCGAGGTGCTAACTCGAAGTGACTGCGTCGCGGCATTATCACCGGCGGAAACCAGGCGATTATTGACAAGCCCCTGGGTTGCTTCGCTGATCGTGTCGATCAGGCGGTATCGAACGCCGCTCATGGGAACGATCCGGCCGAGCGACTTGAAGACATTCGGCAGGACCGTACTTTCACCCCAGTCCTTAATCTTCCATGGAAGTGTGTGAGTCGAGCCGGTATCGGGACTATAGGTTCGCACATCGAGATAGACGCGATCCCTGAAAGGAAGCACATAGAATTTCAAACCGATATTTGCAGCAGCCAGTCTGGCAGCTGAATTGGCGAACTGATCGACCGTGCAACGTCGATGAGTTGCGGTGAATGGCCTGATAGGCCTCACTTTCAGCGTTACGACGCAAACGATGCCCAGCATCCCGTAGCTCAGGCGAAACGCGTTCAGAATATTTTTCTTCTTCTGCGTCAGCTCCATGAACTTGCCGGATGGTGTGATGATCTTCATGCCAATGACCTGCTTGGCGAAGAATGCGCCGGCGCCTTTCATCGACGGGCCGATGCAACCACCGGCCACTGCACCACCGACCGTGCGATTCATCAGATCAAAATTTCCGGCGAGTTCAAGACCGTTTTCCGCCAGGGCGTCTACAAGTTGGTGAAGCCGTACTCCTGCTTGCACCGTCACGGTATCGTAATAGGCATCGATCTTGGTGATTTGATCTATGCTTGTCATATCGATAACCGTCCCGGCCGTCGAGGCAAAGCACTCGGTTGATGATGTGCCTGCACCCATCGGTCTAAACGGAGCCAGGTAATTCGATGAAGGTGCCAGGTAGTCCTGCAGGTCTCCGAAAGTGGTGGGACGAACGATGGTTGGTTTGGCAATTCTCCTGCGTGAGAAAATGCCGCTGTTGCGAAGGGTATTTACATTGGCTGACATTATTGGCTCCGGTTGGTTTACGACCACGCCGCCTGCAAAAGGAATTCAGCAATGCCAACAGCTTCGGTCGACGTCGGAGCGTCAGGAGCAGTACGTGGAAGGGAGTTGCCCGCGACCGCGAGAAGCGTCGCACCCGGCATTTCGGATTGGCAACCCCGCTGTCATAGGACGTGCCCTTAGACCGGTAGCTTTGCGACCCTGCCTTTCGGCAGGTGTGCCTTTTTCAAACGAGCTGAAATCGTCGCACAGCCTTGATTGTGCTGTCAATTTTCAACGCAACTCGTTTCCGGATATTGTCAAATCGAAGGGCGAATTGAGAATTAGGGACCATAAGAGCCTCAATTTTCGACTGATTCTCGATCCCCAAGCCGTCTACCTACCTGAGCCCTTAACGAGACGACGTCGCCCTGCCTGCCACTTCCGTGATTCAGTAAGAGTCATACGCGCACAAAGCCCGGCAGGCAGGGCGACACCATCGACAAAGGGGACGTACCCCGGGCACATCCCTATATCTCGATCTGGCATTGCCTGTCTGTCTGGGTTACTTTTCCGACACTGATACAGCAGCCCTTCGCGAAGGGGGATTTGCGATGCAAAATGCCTTGAAGCTTACGTTCATCGGGCTTGTCCTTGTTTCATCGCAGGCGCTGGCCGGTGCCATATTGCATACCGAGACCAGGGAGTATCACGTCGATCCTCCTGCCATGGGCAAAACAACCATGCTGGCTGATGGGGCATTACTCAGGGTTGAGATTAATTCTCTGAGCTCCGATGAGGATGGACTCATTATCTACAGGGGGGATCGAAACGAGTTGATTGTCGCTGATAACGAGCGGCTCGAGTACTACGTCATCGATGCGCAGACGATGAATCGGATGGCCGCCCAGATTCGTGATGCGCTGAAAGAAGTGAAGGATTTGCTGAGCACCATGCCGCCGGAGGAGCGTGCAGAGGCCGAGCAGATGTTGCAACAGGAGATGCCAGGATTGCGGCCCGTGTCGGAGACGCCGACCACGCTTCGGAAAACCGGAGAAAGCGACACGATCAACGGCTACGACTGCGAATTCTTTGAGGTAATGCAAGACGGAAGAAGAACACGTGATATGTGCGTTGCCGAATGGGGTGATATCGATGGCGGCCAGGAGGCGGCAGACGCAATGATCGGCATGGGAAAATTCTTCGAGCAGATGCACGATGCTTTTGCAGAAACCGCAGGAACCAATTTCATGGGACCGCAACAGGAAATATTTGCGCAGATGAGGGAGTTGGGGGGATATCCGATCTATGCCAGAGATTACGATGAGAATGGCGCGCTCGAGGGCGAGTCGACATTGAAATCCAGCAGCGCAGAATCCGTCGACGCGGCGAAATTTGAGCCGCCCGAAGGCTATCGCAAACAGGAAATGACGCCGTAAATAATATTCGCCTGATTTTACTTGCGCTGATTCCAACGATCGTCCTGGTCGCCTGCGGCCGGGTCGGTGTCGATGCCGCCCCTGTTCCGGAAATGACACGGCATGTCATCGAACACGATGGCCTCGAACGTGAGTACTTCGTCTTTTTGCCGTCAGATTACGAGGATAGTGCGAACTTTCCGGTCGCCTTTTTCTTCACGGCTATTGTGGCACCGGAACCGGAACCGAGGCTGAGACCACCAACGGGCTGAATATTTACGCGGAAGAGTACGGCTACATCATGGTCTACCCGCAGAGTACCTGGTTCATGTCAGACGTTTGGATGGGCGAGCCATGGGAAGTGTCTTCCTGGAATTCTCTTTCCGGAGCTAGTGACGAAGGCCCGGAGGGGCCGTTGTGCACACCGGACGC
>Ga0255053_10000487_pt1 | contig 21884 bp, 17 predicted proteins | sample JV7_2_22_MG_FD_188635 | JGI IMG/M metagenome (GOLD analysis project Ga0255053, IMG submission 188635) | Seawater microbial communities from Jervis Inlet, British Columbia, Canada - JV7_2_22 | ecosystem: Environmental > Aquatic > Marine > Inlet | place: Canada: British Columbia | collected... | reverse complement strand
GTCGACGACGAGGCCACGAAGAACAACCGGCTTGCGCTTCTCGGTGAATTGCGCGCCCTGTTCCTGGATGTCGCAGACATTTCTCGCCTGTCGATCGCCTGACGATGAGCGCTGCGCGTCTCGGCAAGGGTCTTATCATTCTCGATCGCGATGGCGTCATCAATCATGATTCCGACGCCTTCATAAAGGACGCCGACGAGTGGCAGCCGTTGCCGGGCAGCATCGAAGCGATCGCTGCCTTGTCCGGCGCGGGCTTCACGCTGGCAGTCGCCAGCAACCAGTCCGGCATTGCGCGCGGGCTTTTCGATCAGCGCGCACTGGACGCCATGCATCACAAAATGCACTAGCTCGTCGACGCGGCCGGTGGCCGCATCAGCAACATCGTCATCTGCCCGCATGGCCCGGACGACGGTTGCGACTGCCGCAAGCCGAAACCCGGCCTGCTCGAACGGGTCGCGCAGCATTTCGAGACCTCGCTGGCGGGCGTGCCCGTGATCGGCGATTCGTTGCGCGACCTGGAAGCGGCGGCGGCCGTCGATGCAAAGCCAATCCTCGTGCGCACGGGCAATGGCACCCGTACCGAGGCCGCTCTGCCGGAGCGCTTTGCTAATATCGCGGTGTACAACGATCTCGCCGCCGCGGCAAGCGGGTTGCTCGAGGAGGCCGGCTGACATGCATTTACTACGCTCGTTGTTGTTTCTTGCGGTCGCCGGCGTGACGGTCGCGGTCGCCTCATCGCTCATCCTGTTGACGTTCTGGGCGCCGTCGAGCGTACCCTGGGCCATCACGGTCGGCTGGTGTCGACTCGGTGTGTGGCTCGGTCGAGTGATTCTCGGGCTCGATACCGCGGTTGAAGGGCTGGAGAATCTTCCCGACGAGCCCAGCGTCATCATGATCAAACACACGTCGACATTCGAGACATTCTGGCAGGTCACCGTATTTCCGAGAACGACCTGGGTCGTCAAGCGCGAAGCGATGTACATACCGGTGATCGGCTGGGCAATGAAGCTGGTCCTCGACCCGATATTCATCAATCGAAAGACCGGGCGCTCGGCGGTCAAACAGGTAATCAACCAGGGCAAACAAAAACTGCAGGACGGCATTTGGATAACGATCTTTCCCGAGGGGACGCGCGTACCGCCCGGCGAGACCCGGCGCTACGGTGTCAGCGGCGCCGCGCTCGCAAGGGACACCGGCTGCAAGATCGTGCCGGTCGCTCACAACGCGGGTGATTTCTGGCCGCGGCGCGGCATTGTCAAGCGCCCGGGCAAAGTGCGCTTTGTCATCGGCCCGCCCATCGACGCGAGCGGCCAGGCGCCGAAGGAAACGAACCTGATCGTGCAGGAGTGGATCGAGTCCAAAATGCACGAGATCAGTGAGATCTACCAACAAAAACAAGCGCACCCATGAACAACACGAAGATTCTTGCGGCCGTGCTTGCTGCTGCGGTCGCCGCCTGTAGTCCGGGCAACGATGCGACAGTTGCGCGCACCGCGAAGACCGAACATGACGCAGCGATCGACCTGATCACCATCGATGCGTTACGCGGCCATGTTGCCTACCTGGCGGACGACGCTCGCGAGGGCCGCATGACGGGCACGCCCGGCCACGAAGATGCCGCCAGTTACGTCGCCGGCCAATTCGCGGAGCTGGGGCTCGAGCCGGGCGGTGAGGACGGCAGCTGGTATCAGCAGGTACCGCTAATCTCCTACCGCATCAATAACGAGACGACGACGGTAGCCACGCACCGCGACGGTATCGATTCGACGCTGGTCTATCGCGAAGACTATGGCATGGGTGGCGACAAGGTCCGCGAGGAAAATTCAATCCGGGCCGAAGTGGTCTATGTTGGTTATGGGGTCCACGCGCCGGAGCTCGGTTACTCGGACTACGACGGGGTCGACGTCGACGGCAAACTCGTTGCCGTTTTCAGCGGCGCGCCCGCGGCTTTCCCTCACAACGAACTCGCCTTCTATTCATCGGGGCGCACCAAGGCACAGGAGGCGATTCGTCGTGGCGCCGCAGGATTCGTCGGTCTTCGCTCCCGCAAGTCGCAAGAGTCCGTCCCCTGGGAGCGGTACAAGAAACTCACGGGGTCGCGTCCTGGTATGGCCTGGGTCAACCTGTCGGGCGAGGCGGCCGATTACTACCCGGAACTGCTCGGCTCGGTAACGATTAGCGCGGCCAAGGCACAGGAATTGTTCGAAGGCACACCGATCAGCTTCGAGGATGCGCTCGACACGATCGAGGCGTCGCGCCCCGCATCGACGCCGCTCGGTTTTGAAATGTCCTTGTCCCGGCAAACAAACCACGAGCGCATCACGAGCCCGAATGTCATTGGCATCATCCGCGGCACCGACCCGGAACTCGCGGACGAGTACGTTATCTACTCGGGTCATCTCGACCACCTCGGTATCGGCGTCGAAGAAAATGGCGACAACATCTACAACGGCGCTTACGACAACGCGATGGGCATCGGCCTGTTGCTCGAGGCCGCCCGAGCGTTCGCTGCGTCACCGCCACGTCGCTCGATTCTGTTCATCGCCGTTACGGGCGAAGAGCGCGGCTTGCTCGGCTCCGATTATTTCGCTCACTATCCGACGGTGCCGACCGACGCCATGGTTGCGAACGTCAACCTCGATATGCCGCTGTTCCTGTATCCGCTCGCCGACGTTGTCGCATTCGGCTCCGAGCACTCCTCACTGGAGCGCATGGTCGAGGGCGCTGTCAGAAAAGATGGTTTCATATTATCGCCGGATCCGATGCCCGAGGAGCGTATCTTCATTCGCAGCGACCAGTATTCGTTCGTGCGCAAGGGTGTGCCGGCGATCTACCTGAAGCCCGGCCCCAACTCGACGGATCCGGACGTCGACACCGCCGCGCGCGAAAAAGATCATCGACTCAATCACTATCACCGGCCGTCGGATGACCTCAACCGGCCTGTCGACTGGGATTCTGCGCTACGCTTTGCGCGCGCGAACACCCGAATCGGTTATGCGATCGCCGATACCGACGAGCGCCCAACGTGGAACGAGGGCGACTTTTTTGGGGAGATGTTCGCGCAATAGGAGAATTCGGGGCTACTGTGGGAGCGCGCCGGGGCGCGCTCCCACAGCTGAAATTATTACCAGATCTTGACCCGCTCTTCAGGTGGCAGATACAGCGCGTCACCCGCTGCGACGTCAAATGCCTCGTAGAATTCCGGCACATTCCTCACGGCGCCATTGGCGCGATAATTGGACGGTGAATGCGGATCCGTCATGATCTGCTGTCGCAGGGCCTCGTCGCGATACTTGTTGCGCCAGACCTGGCCGTAGCCGAGAAACACTCGCTGTGTCCCCGTGAAGCCGTCGATGACGGGCGGCTCCTCGCCACCGAGTGACATCCTGTACGCCAGCAGGCCAATGCTGATGCCGCCCAGGTCGCCAATATTTTCGCCGAGCGTGAATTCACCATTGACGGACAGGTCGTCGAATGGCGCGAACTCGCCATATTGCGCGACGAGCTGGCCTGTGCGATTTTCGAATTCGCTGCGATCTTCCGCGGTCCACCAGTCGCGCATCACGCCGTCGCCATCGAATGTGCTGCCCTTGTCGTCGAAACCGTGGCCGATTTCGTGACCGATCACGGCCCCGATCGCGCCGTAGTTCACCGCGTCGTCCGCTTCCATATTGAAGAACGGCGGCTGCAGGATCGCGGCCGGGAACACGATCTCGTTCAGCGGCGGCATGTAGTAGGCATTGACAGTTTGCGGGTTCATGCCCCACTCGGCGCGATCGACAGGTCCGCCCTGGCGTCCGATCTGCCGGTCGTATTCGGCGATCGTCGCGCGCTCGATGTTACCGAACAGGTCGTCGGCTTCGATGTCGATGGCAGAATAATCGCGCCAAGCGTCCGGATACCCGATCTTCGGCGTGAATTTGTAGAGCTTGTCGAGCGCCTGTGCCTTGGTCTCGTCAGACATCCACTCGAGCTCCGTGATGCTGAGCTCGTAGGCCTTGATGAGATTACCAACCAGCTCGAGCATCTGCTCTTTGGCTTCGGGCGGGAAGTGCTTCTTGACGTATACCTTGCCGACAACCTCGCCCAGCTGCCCGTTCACGGCTCTCACCGCGCGGCGCCATAGCTCCCGCTGTTCTTCTGTTCCGGAAAGAACCTTGCCGTAAAACTCGAAGTTCTGTTTGTCGAGCGCGTCGTTCAACGTGCCCGCCTTGTCGTTCAGTGCCACCCATTTGAGGTAGGTCTTCCAGCTGTCGAGGTCCGTCTCCGCAATGATTACGTCGAGCCCCTCGAAATAGGACGTCATCATCAACACGAGGCCATCGATATCGGCGACGCCTGCTTCCTCAACATAATCGGCCCAGTTGAAGTTCGGCATAACCTCATTCAATTTTTCGAGCTCGACCTTGTTGTAGTTTGTCGGCCAGTCGCGCGCGGCCTCCTTGGTTATGTGTGCGTCGGCGATGCGTGTCTCGAGCGCCATTATCGTTGCGGCCGCTACTGCGCCATTCTCGAGGCCGGCGATATCGAACATCTTCTCGACGTGGGCGACGTACTTGGCGCGAATATCTACCGATGTTTCGTCTTCATTGAAGTAGTACTCACGATCGGGCAGGCCAATGCCGTTTTGCCAGGCATAGATCATGTAGTGCTTGGGGTCCTTGAAGTCCGCGACCTGGCCGGTCGCTACCGGTACCGAGTAGCCGCGTTTGTTGGCGCCTGCGAAATATGCGCCGAGCTGATCACGGCTTTCGAGGGCGTCGATCCGCTCGAGCTCCGCCTGCAGCGGCGTCACGCCTTTCGCGTTGCGCGCCTCCATATCCATGTAGGACTTGTACAGGTCGCCAACCTTTTGCTCGTCAGTTCCTTTCGCGAAGTCGCCGTTCGCAGAGGCCTCGATGATGGCTTTCACGTCTTCCTGCGCCTCGTCGCGAAGGATGCCGAAGCCGCCATAGGTTGCCTTGTCGGCCGGGATTTCTGTCTCGGCGATCCACTTCCCGTTCACGTAAGAAAAGAAATCATCGCCCGGCCGTACGTTGGCATCCATGTTTTCCAGCGCAATGCCTGACACCGGCAATGGCGCCTCCTCAACAACGGTTTCGGCGTCTTGTTTCTGCCCGCAGGCGGCAACGGCCATCAAAACGATGGCGCCCAGTAGTTTGTGTTTCACGGTGGTTCCCTCGATGGTGCCGGCCCTGAGCCGGCGTTATTGCGATTTATGGATACTTTCCTGTTGTCCCGGCACGGTCGGCGCTCTGCCGGTCCGGGAATTCGATAGACAGCGGCCCTGCGTATTAGTTTCCTTCGCCGGGCCCCTTCCCGAGGTTGCGCAGCTCGATGGTTTGCGCCTCGGTCAGCGGATAAATCTTGCCGATCCTGCAGCCACGCAGCGTGTCCTCGTTGACGCGCAGGCGATTATGGTCGTAGCGGTGGTCGCCAGCGATCATCGAATTGTCGTGGAGCTCCCGGCACCGGCGGCGGAACTCTATCAGATACTCGCTGGTTCTCGCCTTGTAGATAACGAAAAAATCGGTGAGGTAGGACCAGGAGTCGTGAGTATAAACGCGAATGTGCTGGACGTCCTCGAGCTCGCCGACTTCGACGTAGTCGCGCACCGTCTGCGTATCGACAACCACCTTCGGCGTCGATGAACAGGCGCCCATCAACGACAGCGCGCCAACCAGGTAAGCGGTTCTCATAGCGTTACTCCTCAGCGCCGCCAGCCGTTCCAGACAGGCGCTCTTCAGTATACAGCCGCCGCACGAAGGCAACCGCGTGCGGATAACCGTCGGCCCACCGGCCGGTATCGTTACGCATGGCTTGCGGCAAGCGCTCGCGCTCGACGTGCACACCGGCTGCTGCGCCAGCGCCGTACTCCTCCGGCATCAACCAGAGACCCGACATTGCGGCGAATGCCAGGTCCGTAAAGTTGATCTCGTCGTCACCGAGAATCGAGCGCCGGCCGTCGGCGAGCCGTTCGTCCATCTCTGCCAACAGCGCCTCGATATGCTCGCAGCTTTGCTGATAGTGCTCCGCGCTTGTTCTGAATGACTTGCTGATCAGAAATGCCTGCACTGGATACAAGAGGCCGATAAGCCGCCGTTGCCACCATGGCGTCGCAGGATTGTTCATGCCCCACAAGTGCTTGCAAAGCTCGGGGTCGCCGAGTACATGGTAATAGACCCAGACCTGCAGGTTTCTGCCGTAGCGATCGAAGCGCCGCTCCAACTCGAGCCGTTCGGCTGTCGGTTTCAGGAACCCGACCCTCTCGCCGTGTGTCCCTGAATGCGCACCCCACAGGTAGCGCAGTATCTCCGGTGAGTTGCCGATGTGCGACTGCACGAGGCCTGTGCGAAAGACAAGGCGCGGCACTGTGCGGCCCTTGTAAAAAGCGCCCAGCGTCCCACCCCACGGCTCTTCCTGGTAGTCCAGGCCCAGGCGGTCCATACACCAGCGCACCTTCTCGACGAAGTGGCTCGCTGATATCGTCTCGAGAACCAGCTCCGGCCCGCTCGAAGGTTTTGCGATATTGAGAAGCACGATTGCCCAGCGCCAGGCGAGCGCGACTATGACAAGCAGCAACGCGCCCCAGAACGATATGCCGAAGGCTGCCACGACCAGCGGCAGCAACAGCAGGAAGACTGCATGGATAACGACTTGCTTACCGGGCATTTCGCTTATACGTCGAGATTCGACACCGTCAGCGCATTCTTTTCGATGAACTCGCGCCGCGGCTCGACCTGGTCTCCCATCAACGTTGTGAAAATCTCGTCAGCCTTGACCGCGTCTTCGATTTTCACCTGCATCAGGCGCCGTGTTTCCGGGTTGACGGTCGTGTCCCAAAGCTGGTCGGGGTTCATTTCACCGAGGCCCTTGTAGCGCTGAATGCTTTGGCCCCGACGCGCCTCGTTCATCAGCCACTCGACAGCCTCCGCGAAACTACTGACAGGCGACTGCCGGTCGCCACGGCTAACATACGCGCCCTCGCCGAGCAGATCACCGAGCTTGCCGGCGAGCGTCATGATGTGCCCGTACTCGTTGGTGTCGAAAAATTCGCGCGGCAGATAGCGCGTTGCACCGACGCCGTGTTGCACTTTGGTAATGGCAACGCGCACGCCCTCGCCGTCCTCGTCGCCACGCTCCAGTACCGCCGAGTAACTTCCGCCGTTGCCGTTTTGCACGCGGTCGCCAGTAGGCTTTGGCAGGGCGGCCGAGAGCTTCTCGGCCCAGGCGTCGAGTTCATCGAGGTCTTCCCCCAGCGTTACCGTGACTGCCGGCATGCGGGCGATCTCGCGTAACACGGTCTCGTCGTAACGGCCCGACAGGCGCGCAACGATATTTTCGACTGCGATGTATTCCTTGGCGAGCGTCTCGAGCGCCACGCCGGATAGCGTGGGCGCTTCGGCATTCACATGCAAGGCAGCACTATCGAGGGCGGCGTTCAACAGATACGCATTGAGTTCTGCGTCGTCTTTGACGTACACCTCCTGCTTGCCGCGCTTGATTTTATAGAGCGGTGGTTGCGCGATGTACACATGACCTCGCTCGATCAGCTCCGGCATCTGCCGGTAGAAGAATGTCAGCAGAAGGGTCCGTATGTGCGATCCGTCGACGTCGGCATCCGTCATGATAATGATGCGGTGATAGCGCAGTTTGTCCGGGTCGAAATCATCTCTGCCGATGCCGCAGCCCAAGGCGGTGATCAGCGTGCCAACCTCGGCCGATGACAACATCTTGTCGAAGCGCGCTTTCTCGACGTTCAGGATCTTGCCCTTCAACGGCAATATTGCCTGGGTGCGGCGGTCGCGGCCCTGCTTGGCGGAGCCACCAGCGGAGTCGCCCTCGACAAGGAACAGCTCCGACAGGGCCGGGTCCTTTTCCTGGCAGTCCGCGAGTTTGCCCGGCAGTCCTGCGACGTCGAGTGCGCCTTTGCGACGAGTCATCTCGCGCGCCTTGCGAGCGGCATCGCGCGCTCGTGCGGCGTCGATGATCTTGGAGATGATCACCTTTGCTTCTTGCGGTTGCTCGAGCAAAAACTCCTCGAGCCGTTCGGCCATCGCGTGCTCGACAATGCCTTTAATTTCAGATGAAACCAATTTGTCCTTAGTTTGAGAGGAGAACTTCGGGTCTGGCACCTTGACCGACAGCACCGCCGTCAGGCCCTCCCGGGCGTCATCGCCGGACGGTGTGAATTTGTCCTTCCTCGAGCCGAGCTCCTTCTCGATATACGTGTTCAGGGTGCGCGTCAACGCGCTGCGAAAGCCGGCCAGGTGAGTGCCGCCATCGCGCTGCGGGATATTGTTCGTGTAGCAGAACATGTTTTCCTGGTAGCCGTCGTTCCACTGCAGCGCTGCCTCGACACCCACATCGTCACGCATCGTCGAGAAATGAAACACGCGCTCGTGAATCGGCGTCTTGTTGCGATTCAGGTGCTCGACGAAGGCGTGAATTCCGCCCTCGTACTCGAAGGTTTCCTCGCGCTCCTCGCGCTCGTCAACCAGGCGGATGCGGACACCGGAGTTGAGAAACGACAACTCACGAAGGCGCCGCGCCAGGATGTCGTAGTGAAACTCTATGTTCGTGAACGTGCGGGAGCTTGGCTTGAAACGCAGCGTCGTGCCGGTCCGGTCCGTCTCCCCGATCTCTACCAGTGGCGCCTGCGGCTCGCCGTGGACGTACTCCTGCTGATGGGTTTTGCCCTCGCGATGAATCGTCAGCACCAAGTGCTCGGACAGGGCGTTGACCACCGACACGCCAACGCCGTGGAGTCCACCGGAAACCTTGTACGAGTTATCGTCGAACTTACCGCCCGCGTGGAGGACCGTCATGATCACCTCCGCAGCAGAGCGCCCCTCGTCAGGGTGCATGTCGACCGGAATGCCGCGCCCGTCATCCGAAATCGTGACGGACTCATCGGCGTGAATCGTCACGGTAATCAGGCTGCAGAAACCTGCCAGCGCCTCGTCGATCGAGTTGTCGACAACCTCGAAAACCATGTGATGCAGACCGGTGCCATCATCGGTATCACCGATGTACATGCCCGGGCGTTTTCGAACGGCCTCAAGGCCCTTTAAGACCTTGATATTACTGGAAGTATATTCTGACTCGTCGGTCATTCCATGTCCTCGAATACAAACCGATGCATTGTATCAAAACGGGGCCCCTAAAAGCGCCCCAAAGCTTTCTTTTTTCTAGTGTTTTAGGTGTTTTTGTGCGCCGGTTTCAGCGCCCCCGGGAAGGCTGCCGACACCGGCCTTCCCGGCCGGCAGAATACCCGGAATTCAGGCCTCGCGCAGCGCCCCGTGTTCCACGTGAAACACGGCCGGGGCCTGCGGAAAACTCAGTGCCGAACGTTCGAGGCTGGTCACAATCACCTGGCTCTCGAGCTCTTCCACCCGCCCCATCAACTTCCCCAGCGAGCTCTTGTCCAGCTCTGCCGCCGGATCATCCAGCAGCAACAACAGCGGCTCGGCGAGGACGGCCTGCGCCGTTACCGTGGCGGCAAGAACCATGGCGCTTGCCAGGAGCTTCTGCTGTCCTCGCGAGACCAGCCGCCTCGCCTGGCGCTCATCGTAGGACAGCCGCAGATCCGCCCGGTGCGGCCCTGCCTGGGTGCTCCCGAGAAGCGCGTCCCGCTCTGCGTTATCGGCCAGCGCCTCACCGAGCGGCCTGTCTGCGTTCCAGCCCGGCGAATAATCGAAACCGATCCGGCTCGCAAGCAAGGCCGCACCCTGCTCCTCGAGCGCCGCCAACGATTTCTCCAGAACCCTGCGCCGCGTCGCATCGACCCGCTCGCCCAGAGAAACGAACTCGGCGTCCCATGCAGCAATGCCGATTCTCGCGGCCGGATCCTTGAGTGCGGCGTTGCGCTGTTTGAGGGTTCGGCGAAATCGCCGCCACAAGTCCAGGTAGCCCGGTTCCACGTGGAACGCGATCCAGTCCAGGAACCGCCGGCGCTCGTCCGGCCCACCACTGACGAGGTTGTGAACGGCCGGATCGATGACCTGCAGCGGCAGGGCCGCAGCGAGGGCCGCAGCGCCCGGCTCGTTTTCCCCGTCGATACGAACCTCGAGACCCTCTCGGCTATTGCGAACGCCGACACCAACGGTGCGGCCGCCTGATTCGACACGCCCGAACAACACGAAGGCGCGCTCACCATGCCGTATGAGGTTGCTCGTCTGGCTGCTGCGAAAAGACTTTCCCCGGCCGAGGTACGCCAACGCCTCAAGCAAGCTCGTCTTGCCAGAGGCGTTCGGCCCCCAGATCAGCGTATAGCGGGGATCCGGCTCAAGCTCGACGCTCTCGAGGCAGCGAAAATTCTGTGCCGTGAAAGTCTGAATCGGCACCGCTTACGAGGCCCTGAGCGACTTAGAGCCGCATCGGCATGACCACGAATTTGCAGTCATCGTTGCCTGGTTGCCGAATCAGGCAGCTCGAGTTGCTATCGACGACCGACAGCGCTACATCCTCGCTATCAACCGCCCCGATCGCATCCAACAGGTAATTTACGTTGAAGCCGATTTCGATGTCATCACCGGTATAACTGACCTCCAGCTCTTCCTCGGCCTCTTCCTGCTCCGGATTGTGTGCCTGCAAAACGACCGCGCCACTCCTGATGATGAGCCGGATGCCCCGGTATTTTTCGTTCGACAGGATAGCCGTACGCTGCAGAGCGCCACGCAACACTTCCCGACCCGCGCTCAGCTCATTGCTCGAGTCTTTCGGGATCACCCGGTCATACTCCGGGAATCGCCCGTCGATGAGCTTCGATGTGAAGCGGATTCCGTCCAGCTCAATCTGAATATGATTTGCCCCCAGAACAATGTCGACAGACCCTTCACCGCTCAGCAATCTTTGCAGCTCCAGTACGCCCTTACGGGGCACGATGACTTGCTGTTCGTCCAGTCTGGCGCCGTCCAGTTCCGCCTGGCACAGCGCGAGACGGTGCCCATCTGTCGCGACCGTCCGCAAATGACTCCCACCAGACTCCAGCAACATCCCGTTGAGATAATACCGGACGTCCTGTTGAGCCATCGAAAAATGTGTCTTTTCGATGAGTCTGCCAAGAACTTCCTGCGCGACCGAGATTGTCTGGCTCGCTTTCACTTCCTCAACGCTTGGAAACTCTGCGGCCGGCAAGGTCGCCAGAGCAAATTTCGAGCGGCCGGATCGCACGTGGAGTTTTTCCCCGCTAACGCTCACGTCCACCGTGGCCCCATCAGGTAACGCCCTGCAGATGTCCAGCAGCTTGCGGCCGGATACGGTGATCTCGCCGCCGCTTTCCACCTCGACATCAGTTTTCGCGACAAGCTCAACTTCGAGGTCGGTTGCCGTTACCGACAGTTGCCCGTTTTTCGCGACGAGCAAGATATTCGACAGGATTGGCATAGTTTGCCGACGTTCCACAACACCAATTACTGCTTGCAGGGGCTTCAACAGCACGTCCCGAGCTGCACTCAACTTCATAGGTTCCACCTGTTAATAAATATTGGAAATCTATAATTTATTATAATTATTAAGGCACCGAAGAGCTGTGTATAACTTTGATTACCTTAATTAAATCATAATGTTATATCGATAATTTAGCGACTAAACACAAGGAACTACCGGTCGATCGCCTGTGTATAGCTTGTGGATAGTTTCGCCGCCGCAGATTATCCACCGGTTATCCACATTATCCTGTCAGAGTTCTCAACAAATTCAAATAGTCATCATCCACGCGCTTTTCTGTTTCCCGCAAAGACGCGATTCTGCGACAAGCATGGAGGACGGTCGTGTGATCGCGGCCACCAAAAGCATCGCCGATTTCCGGCAAGCTGTGGTTAGTCAATTCTTTCGCCAGGGCCATGGCTAGCTGTCGCGGCCGCGCTATAGAGCGGCTGCGTTTCTTCGATAACAGGTCGCCAACACGCAACTTAAAGTAGTCAGCAACGGTTTTCTGAATATTCTCGATGGAGACCAGTCTCTCCTGGAGCGCGAGAAGGTCGCGTAAGGCTTCTTTCGCGAAGTCGAGGTTGATGGGTCTTCCGGTAAAGCGAGAGTTGGCCATGACTCGCCGCAAAGCGCCTTCAAGCTCACGGACATTCGATCGAATTCGTTTCGCGATGAAAAATGCCACGGCTTCCGGAAGAACAACCCCCTCAGCTTCCGCCTTGCTCATAAGGATTGCGACGGAGGTCTCCAGTTCCGGTGGCTCGATGGCGACCGTCAGGCCCCAGCCCATGCGTGATTTCAGTCGTTCTTCCAGGCCAACGACTTCCTTCGGATAACGATCACAGGTCAGGACGATTTGTCGTTGTCCCTCGAGCAAAGCGTTAAACGTGTGAAAGAACTCTTCCTGGGAGCGCTCCTTGCCGGCAAAAAACTGAATGTCATCGATTAACAGCGCGTCGAGCGATCGATACGACCGCTTGAACTCCGAAATCTTGTTGTGCTGCAAGCCGCGCACCATGTCACCGACAAACCGCTCGGAATGAACATAAGCGACTCGCGCCCGCGCGTTACGCTCGAGCATCGCGTTGCCAACGGCTTGCATCAAATGTGTTTTGCCCAGCCCAACACCACCATATATGAACAGCGGGTTATACGAGGTCCCGGGGTTTTCGCCGATTTGCACGGCAGCCGCCCGGGCAAGCTGGTTGCTTTTGCCCTCGACAAAATTCTGGAACGTAAACGTCGGGCTCAGGCGGGATGCGATAGTGACGGGCGCCGGTTCTGCGGCCGTCGGGACTGGAGGGATATACGCCGGTTTTGCCGGCGCCGCCTGCCGCGAGCCTACTTCGACGATCAGCTCTGTCCCGGTCCCGGAGCCGTCAATGATCTCCAGAATTCGTTGGATGTAATGTTCCTGTAACCAGTCGACAACAAACCGGTTCGGGGCCAGGAGCTTCAATTGACCGTCGTCTTCGACCGCCTGAAGAGGCCGAATCCAGGTATTGAATTGTTGCTCCGGAAGCTCCGCCTGCAGGTCGCGAATGCAGCGGTTCCAGAGCGTAGTTTCGGCGGGCAACGAAATCCCCAATATTGCCTGTGGCAGGCGGTTTGCAAGTGAAGACGGGGCAGTCTATACCCTAAGAGAAGGCTCTGCCAAATCGTGTTTCCCGCAGCGCTATTGTCGGAAAAGCCTTGTGTTTAGCGGAGTCTATTGACACTGTCGGGGGGCGAGCGTACCCTTGCCGGCCCCTTCCGGAGCGGGTTGATTTCGCCCGCCCGAAACACAGGCAGCAGGAACATGAAACGTACGTATCAGCCAAGCAAACTGAAGCGCGCACGCACGCATGGCTTCCGCGCCCGTATGGCGACCAAGGCAGGCCGTCTTGTCCTCAAGCGCCGCCGCGCCAAGGGCCGCGCCAAGCTGACGCCGTAAGCCGCCACGCGGCCAACAACACGGCGATAACGCAACAGGATTGGAACCAGACAAGTCACGCAGCGAATCACCCAGCGCGCGTCGTCGGTTCAAAAGACATGACCGGCTACTGACTGCGGCCGCATTCGGCCGCGTGTTCGAAAAAGCGAACCGCAGCCGGGACAAATGGTTTACCGTGCTTTGCAGAGACAATGATAATTGCAGGGACCACGATAGATCCGGAGCAAAGGACGCCGTCGGCGCAAGGCTGGGGCTTGCGATTTCCAAGAAGCACTGTCGTAAGGCGGCGGGAAGAAACCGCATAAAGCGAATCGTGAGGGAATCATTCAGGCACCATAAGGCGGATCTCGGCAACCTCGATGTCGTCGTCATCAATTCGCCGGCGGCAGCGGCGGCGACAAGCCGGCAGTTGTTTGACAGCCTGGCGGGTCACTGGACACGATGCGGGCTGGCGCCCGATGCGCCGAATGGGCGGGAAGAATAGGTCATGGATAATCAACGACTGCTGGTTTGGGGCGCCTTTGCGCTGTTGCTCTGGTTCACCTACCAGGCATGGATGCAGGATTATGGTCCGGCGCCCGTACAGCCCACCGCAGTTTCCGAGCCCGCTGATTCCTCTTCACCCGAGGCGGCGGTGGACAGCATTTCATTGCCCGAGCTGGGGGATGATGCGCCAGCGGAGGAGCCGGCCGGCAGCCTGCCGGGCGACACGGACGTAGCCGCCCCGGACAGAGAAGGAACGATCCGCGTTACGACGGACGTCCTGGAGCTCGACATTTCAATGCGCGGCGGGACGCTCGTGCGAGCGAGCATGCTTGGCTACCCGGTAGAAAAGGACCGCCCGGATGAGCTCGTGCAGCTGCTGGCGCCGGAACGAAATCACCTCGGCCTGATTCGGACCGGGCTTCGCTCAGCGACAGGAAGCGCCGCGGATCACAACGCCCTCTTCAGCGCGCCAAAGACCGACTTTACGCTCGACGATAACGACCAGATCGTGGTGCCGCTGACGTGGGTGGGCGAAAACGGCCTCATGGTCGAGAAGCGCCTGACGTTTGCACGCGGCAGTTACGCGATCGGCGTAGAGCAGACCTTGACGAACAACAGCAGCGCGCCGTGGCGCGGCGACCAGTACACGCAGTTGTTACGGCGGTCGCGTGGCCGTGAGCGGTCGATGTTCGACGTCGACTCTTATTCGTTCGACGGGCCTATCACCTATAACGGCGAAAAAGCCGAGAAGCTCGAACGTGACGATCTTCTGGAGGATGGTCCTGTTGACTTTTCGACGGACGAGGGCTGGGTGGCCGCGATTCAGCATCACTTTCTGAGCGCAATCGTCCCGGAAGCTGATGCACAACACGTCTTCCGCGTTGAGGTTAGCGGTGACACGATGATTGCGAGCGTCGTCGGCGCGAAGCAGACGGTCGAGCCGGGCGCAAGCCACACATTCAGCAGAACGCTTTTTGTCGGCCCGAAGACCCAGGCGCAACTTGGCGATCTCCACGACCGACTGAAGCTAACCGTAGACTACGGCTGGCTCACGATTTTGTCGCAGCCGATGTTCTGGCTGCTCGCGCTCATCTACCAGTATGTCGGCAACTGGGGCCTGTCTATTATCATCATAACGATCCTGATCAAGCTGGCATTTTACAAGCTCACCGAAGCGAGTGGCCGCTCGATGGCAAAGATGCGCAACCTGCAGCCGCGCATGAAGGCCCTGCAGGAACGTTACAAGGACGACAAGCAGGCGCTGTCACAACAGACGATGGAGCTCTACAAGCGCGAGAAGGTCAACCCGGCCGCCGGCTGTTTGCCGATACTGATCCAGATGCCATTCTTCCTGGCGTTTTACTGGGTGCTGGTCGAGAGCGTCGAGATGCGCCAGGCGCCGTTCGCTCTCTGGATATCGGACCTGTCGGTGCGAGATCCGTTCTTCATTCTGCCGGTCATCATGGGTGCTGCGATGTTGTTGCAGCAAAAACTGAATCCGGCGCCAGCCGACCCCGTGCAGGCCCGTGTAATGCAGATCATGCCAATCATGTTCACCGGCTTCTTCGCGTTTTTCCCGGCCGGCCTCGTGCTTTACTGGGTGACCAACACCGTGCTGTCGATCGCGCAGCAGTGGAAGATCAACAAGGTCGTGGAAAAGGAAGCGGCAGCACACAAGGGCGGCAAGAAGAAAAAGAGCAAGGAATGAACAGCCCGGCGACAGCCGATGACACCATCGTTGCTGTTGCAACACCACCGGGCCGGGGCGGAATCGGGGTGGTCCGTCTGTCGGGGGGGCTTGCCGAAGACATCGCCAGGCACATGTTAGGTGGTCTGCCACAGCCACGAGTTGCGATGCATACCGATTTTCTGGACCCATCCGGCGCTCAGATCGACGCCGGAATCGCACTCTATTTTCCGGGGCCGGCATCGTTTACCGGCGAAACCGTCATCGAGTTGCACGGTCACGGCGGACCGACCGTCATGGCAATGCTCGTGGATGCCGCGGTAGAGCTCGGCGCCCGACGAGCCGAGGCGGGAGAGTTTTCACGGCGGGCATTTCTCAATGACAAACTGGACCTCGCGCAAGCGGAGGCAATCGCTGACCTCATCGCCAGCGGAACCGAGCAGGCGGCGCGCGCGGCGTTACGGTCCCTGAGCGGCGCATTCTCCGAGGCCGTCAATGCGCAGAACGAGCAGCTGACAGGATTACGTACTTACGTCGAGGCGGCCATCGACTTTCCCGAAGAAGAGATCGACTTTCTGGTGGCTGACGAGCTGATCGCAAGGCTGGATCAATGCGGCCGGGCGTTCGAGGCGCTGCTCGCGAGCGCGTCAATCGGCCGCGTACTTCGAGACGGATACCAGGTTGTGATCGTCGGCAAGCCGAACGCCGGAAAGTCGAGCCTGATGAATCGCCTCTCCGGTGAGGACACGGCAATCGTGACCGAGGTGGCCGGCACGACACGCGACGTTCTGCGGGAGCGCATCAATATCCACGGTTTGGCGGTCGAGCTCGTGGATACGGCCGGGTTGCGCAACGACCCGGACCGCATCGAGGAAGAGGGTATTCGGCGCGCACGCGCCGCGATGGCGAACGCCGATGCGGTACTCTGGATCCAGGACGCGACCAGCAATGCGGACGAAACGATCGATGAAGAGTTACCGGAAGGCATCCCGGTCACGATCGTTCGTAACAAGGTAGACCTGACCGGAGAGACGGCCGGCGCCGAAGACGATGACCAGCCGCTGGTGCGTTTGTCGGCAAAAACCGGAGACGGCCTCGACGCGTTGCGGCAGCGGATCAGCGACCTTGCCGGCTTCCGGGACCTTGGCGAGGGCGCGTTTACCGCCCGCCGACGTCACGTCGAGGCGTTAAGAAATGCTGCGCAGCATTTCGAGGCAGGCCGCGCCGCGCTAACGGAGGCACGTGCCGGTGAGTTACTTGCCGAGGAGCTGCGGCTGGCGCAGCAGGCGCTGGGCTCGATAACCGGGACCGTGTCGTCGGACGAGCTGCTCGGCAGGATCTTTTCGGAATTCTGTATCGGTAAGTAATTACGGTCGGAAGCGCGGCTCCGTAATCGGCATCTCGGTCACTTCACCGTACTGGCTGACCGACTCACGTATCAGTTCCGCGTCGCCGAGCAATACGAAAACGAGATCTTCGGACGCGGGATAGACGGCCTCGATAACGGACTCAATCGCGGCCGGGTCCACCGCCATGATGTCGGCGCCGTAGTCGTTTATGTACGACGCGCCCAGGCCATAAGCTTCGAGCGCTGCGAGCTGAGCCCCGATTTGTGCTGCCGTTTCCAGCCCCGGCGGAAACTGCCCGAGGATGTAGTTCTGCGCGGAGACGAGCGTGTCGTCGTCGATGCCACCGTCGCGCAGTCGACCGAGCACGCCAAGCGCCATGTCGATGGCCTCGATCGTTGCGTCCGTACGGGTGTAAGACGTAATAGCGAGCGAGCCCGGCTTGGCCGGGCGCTGCAATCGCGAGCGCGCGCCGTACGTCAGGCCTGACTCGATGCGCAACGCCGTGTTCAACATCGAGGTGAAACGGCCGCCGAACGCAGTATTCGCCAGGTTCAACGCGGCCCGATGTTCGAAGTCGCGCGCGACACCGACATTTGCGATCCAGAAGTACGTCTGCGTCGCACCGGGCTTGTCGATCAACAGCACCCGACGACCGGCCTGCTGCGGGGAAACAGGGATTTCGACGAGCTCGCCCGCAGCGGGCCGCCATGTGCCGAGCGCCGCTTCCAGCGTTGCGCGCATGCTCGGCGTGTCGAAGTCACCGGAGACGGAAACGATTAGACGGTCAGAGCCGACCTGCTGTTCGTAAAAATCGAGGATATCGGCGTGCGCAATGTTCGCGAGCGTGGTTTCACTGCCGCCCACCGGATTGCCGTAAGGGTGCTCGCCGAACAGGAAGGCGTGACCATAGATTGGCAACAACGCATTCAGGTTTGTGTCCTTCGCGACGCGAATAAAATTAATGGCGCGCTCGCGCAGTTTCTCGAGTTCGTCGGCATCGAGCGCAGGGCGCAGCAACATGTCCGCAACCAACCCGACCATGAGGTCCGCGTCGCGCGCCAGGAAGTCGCCCGTTATTGTGATGCTTTCAAGGCCGGCACTCGCCGAGAGGCGGCCGCCGACGGAGGCGACCGCTTCGGCGAACTGTGCCGCGTCGCGTTCACCCGCGCCCTTTTCGAGCAGGACGGCGAACAGTCCGGCAACGCCGTTTTGCGCCAGCGGGTCCGTCACTGCGCCACCGCGCAACACGGCAGAGACCGCAACGAGCGGCACATCGTGTTGCTCGTTCAGGAGTAGTACCGTGCCGTTGTCGAGCTCAACGCGCTCAAATGCCGGGAGTGTCACGCCCTGACCAAGCGCCAGTGCCGGCAAAAGCACGAAAAGCAGCAAACCAGGAAGAGACGCCATGCCCCGGATGCTCATTCTTCGGCCTCCACAAGCGGCGCGTGCAAAATGCCGATCGTTGCATTATTGCGCCGCAATACCGTTGTCGCGACTGCACGCAAATCGTCGGCGGTGACCGCCTCGATTTCTTGCGGCAGGTCGAACAGCCGCTCATAGGCGCCGTGGAAGACGGCGGCGCGGCCGAGCGCGCCGGCCTTGCCGTTAATCGTCGCAACATCGCGCCAGAAGCCGGCAAGCATGATGTTGCGTGCCTTCGCGAGCTCCTCGTCAGTGACGCCCTCATCGGCGACACGCTGCAGCTCCTCGAACATTCGCGCCTCAACGGCGGCAAGATCGCCATCAGGCGGCAGTATCAGGTAAAAATAAACAAGGCTCGGGTCGAAGCCTTTGAACTGGAAGCCGCCGACCGCAACGGCGAGCTGTTCTTCCTCCACGAAGAGCCGATGCAGGCGCGACGAGTCGCCGTCGACGAGGATATTCAGCAACAGCGTCATCGCAAGCGTCTCCGGGTCCGCGGCGGCGAACGCGTGGAATGCCATATGCAGCATAGGCGTCTGCGCATCGGCTTCGATAACCACGCGGCGCTCGCCCTGTTGCTCCGGCTCGACGGTGCGTACCGGCGGGGGGGGCTCCTGAGAATCAATGTCCTCGAGATATTCTTCGGCGAGGTCGAATACCTCATCGGGCGTTACGTCGCCCACAACTACCATCGTGATGTTGTTGGGCGCGTAAAACTGGCGGTAGAACGCCTCCAGGTCATCCTGTGTCCAGGACTCGATATCCGAAGGCCAGCCGATGACCGGAAACTGGTACGGGTGCGCCACGTAGGCGGTTGCCTGAACCTGTTCCAGGAGCTTTCTGAGGTTGTTGTTATCGATGCTCGTGCGGCGCTCGGAGTAGACGACGCCACGCTCGCTTTCCACAACCTCTGGATCGAAATCCAGGTTTTGCAGCCGGTCGGCTTCGAGCTCGAAAATTACTTCCAGCGCCGAACGCGGAAACCAGTCCGTGTACACCGTTACATCGTTACTCGTATACGCGTTATTGGCACCGCCCGCCGCTTCCATGACGCGATCGAACTCACCGGGTTCTAGCTTCGACGTACCGTTGAACATCATGTGCTCGAAAAAATGCGAGAGTCCGGTGATGCCGGGAGACTCGTTGCGGCTGCCGGCGCGGACGAAGTAATGAAGGGCAACGTTCGGGATATCGTGGTCGGGCCAGACGATGATCTCCAGGCCGTTTTCGAGGGTAACGCTCTGGATCTCGGGGGGCACACCGACGATCGCCGATGCCTGCATCGTCGGGCTGTCGTCGATGATTTCCGGCGGGTCCGGAAAGAAGCGGGCGACGATCAACGCGGCAAGCAGCAACACGAGCAGGACAGCGAGCGCCGCATTCAGTTTCTGTCCCGTCTTGAAAACGATGGATTGAGTCTGATCGACGTCGATGGTCTTCTTGAGGCCGACCGGCGTGATCTCGTAGATATAGGCGAAATACAGCGCGAGCGGACAACCGACCAGCAACATCAGTCCCACGAGTTTCTCGATCCAGTGCGGCAGGCCGAAAAGCGGGTGCAGGTTGTGTACGAGCCTGATAAGCATCCAGCTCGCGAGACCGTAGACCAGTGCGACCTTGAATACGTTTCGGCGCCTCAGTTCAGAGAACAGGGACATAGTAGTTATCGTTATCGCCGGAGTCCCCATGTTGGGGAATTAGCCGGGATTGTCAACCGAGCAGACCCTCGCGGCGGTACAGGCGGGCGCAAATCCAGGTCAGAATCGTACCCAGAAGCAGCGTGCTGCCCACGGAAATCGCCACATGGAGGCTGTCGAGGGGCTCGTTTTTCACCATGTCCACCAGCAAAAGGTGCTGGCTCAGGCTCGGCACGAACATGAACTCGAGGCGCGGGCGGAGAGTAAGAATGCTAACGATTAGAATTGGCAATGTCGGTGCGAGCAACACGACACTTAGCCAGGTTTGCGCTTCGCGATAGCTCTTCGTGAACGATGCGACGAGGGTCATGATGGCGGCGCCGAGCAGGATGAACGGCGCCAGCACGAAGAACGCGGCCACGACAGTCGCCGGACCGAAGTTTGGCGTCATACCGAGCTGTTCGAGTGGCATGAACTTGAGCGCGAAAAAGAATGAGGTGAGCGAGAGGGCGAGAGACAGCGCCATGAACAGGCAGGTCGCCGCAATCTTGCCGAACAACAGTTGGTCGCGCGTTACGGGCAGAGCGAGTAACGGCTCGAGTGAGCCGCGCTCGCGCTCACCCGCCGTCGTGTCGATCGCCAGGTACATGCCGCCCATTAGCAGGGCGAAAATAAAGAAGTAGCTCATCATGCCGAGCAGGATCACGGAACGCCCGCTGGGCGTCGACATGTCGATCTCGTCGATGTTCAGTGGCCGCATCACGAGCGGGCTGACACCGCGGGCTGTAAGCCGGATCGATGCAAGCTGCCGGTTGTAAGCGCGCAGTGCATTGCGCACGCGCCGCGCCTCACGGTCAGCCTGGGTATTGGCCTGGTCGGTAATCAGTTCGACCCTGGCAGGCACGGAGTCCGCAAGCTGGGCGCCGAATTCGGGCGGCACCACCACGACGACGTCATGCAGGCCGGTCTGCACGGCGTCGAGCGCGGCATCGCGATCCGCAGGCCCGGCGACCACCTCGATATTCCGGCTTGCGAGAAAGCGCATCAGGTTTGGCGCATGCTCGGAGCCGATGACGGGCAGCTTCGTCGACCGCTCTATGTCGTCGAGCGAGCGTTCGATCGAGAGGTTGATGACGAAGGCGAACAGGATCGGCCCGAAGAGCGGACCCATGAGCAGTGCGGACACCAGCGTGCGGCGGTCGCGCACATTGTCGAGCACCTCTTTTCTGAAGACGGTGAGAAGCGTGCGCATCATGCGGGCTCCACCATCTGTATAGCCCTGACGAAGGCGTCCTCGAGGTCATCGCAACCGGTGCGTTCGCGAATGCCGTCCGCCGAATCGTCGATCGCCACCCGGCCCTCGGCGATGATGCAAATGTCATCGCAGAGCGCCGCGACTTCCTGCATGACGTGGCTCGAAAACAGCACACAGCGGCCGGCGTCCTTGAGCTTCAGGATCAGCTCCCTGAGCGAGCGCGTCGCCATGACGTCGAGGCCGTTCGAGGGTTCGTCGAGAATGATGTTTTGTGGGTCATGAACCAGGCTGCGCGCGAGCGCCACCTTGGTGCGCTGTCCCTGGGAGAAGCCCTTGGTGCGCCGGTCTGCAAAATCTCCGATCTCGAGCAGGCCTATGATGTGCTCGACACGCTCATCGATCGTGTCGGTGGCAAGACCACAGAGCGCTGCGTAGTAAGCAATGTTCTCGCGCGCGGTCAGTTGCGGATACAGGCCAGCGCCATGTGGCAGCGAGCCGATCCGGCGTCGTGCGTCAAGGCTGGCCGTGACGACGTCAATGCCATCGATGGTTGCACGGCCCCGGTCGGGCTTCAGTACGGTGTATAGAACGCGCAGCGTGGTTGACTTGCCGGCGCCGTTCGGGCCGAGTAGCCCCGTGATTCTGCCGTCGGGCGCATCGAAGCTCACGCCACGCACGGCGT
>Ga0255053_10000485_pt1 | contig 21929 bp, 15 predicted proteins | sample JV7_2_22_MG_FD_188635 | JGI IMG/M metagenome (GOLD analysis project Ga0255053, IMG submission 188635) | Seawater microbial communities from Jervis Inlet, British Columbia, Canada - JV7_2_22 | ecosystem: Environmental > Aquatic > Marine > Inlet | place: Canada: British Columbia | collected... | reverse complement strand
GGCTTGCATGAACACGGCTGTTCCTACAAGGAGTCGGGCGGTTTTATCCGGCGCATGCGTGAGGACGAGGGGACCTGGATCGGACACGTCATGGAACACGTGGCGATCGAGCTGCAGAACGTCGCCGGTTCGCCCGTGACGTTCGGCCGCACGCGATCGATCGACGGCCAACCCGGACTTTACAACATGGTGTTCGAGTACAAGGACGGGGCCGTGGGTCGGGAGGCGAGTTCACTCGCGCTGAAACTGCTGCTGAGCCTTCTGCCGGACGAAATCCGGCCCGAGGATGCACCTGAGGCCGACTGGGAGTTCGAGGAAGAGCGCGACAGTTTCATCCGCTATGCGCAGGCGCGTGCACTGGGGCCGAGCACGGCATCGCTGGTGGCAGCCGCAGAAGAGCGTGACATACCGTGGTTACGGCTCAACCGCTACAGCCTCGTGCAGTTCGGTCACGGTCGCTACCAGCAGCGCATACAAGCGACGACGACCAGCAGGACCAGCAACATCGCCGTCGACCTCGCCGGCGACAAGGAAGAAACCAACGGTATTCTCCACGATCTCGGCTTGCCGGTGCCGGAGCAACGCATTGTCCGCAGCGCGAGCGACGCCAAGCGCGCCGCCCGTCGCATCGGATTTCCGGTCGTCCTGAAACCGCTCGCCGGTAACCATGGCCGCGGTGTTTCGATAAACCTGAAGACACCCGAGGAGATCGAGGTCGCTTTCGCCAAGGCGCGGGACCACGGTCGCACGATCATCGTCGAGAGCCACATCGAGGGCTTCGACCATCGTCTGCTGGTCATTGACGGCGAACTCGTCGCTGCGGCGAAGCGTGAGCCGGGCCACGTCGTCGGTGACGGCAAGCATACGATCGAGCAACTCGTCGATACCATCAATGAGGATCCACGCCGCGGTGTCGGCCACGAAAAAGTATTGACGCGCCTCGAGTTTGATCACCAGGCGGAGCGTCTGCTGAAGAAGATCGGCTACGACAAAGACACGGTGCCGGAGCAGGACGAGATCGTCTACCTGCGTTCGACCGCGAATCTTTCAACTGGCGGTACGGCGCTCGATGTGACCGACGTCATTCACCCCGACAACCGCGAAATGGCGATTCGTGCGATCAGTGCAATTGGCCTCGACATCGGCGGCGTCGACTTTCTCACCAAGGACATCACGCTGTCGTACCGCGAGGCGGGCGGAGCAATCTGTGAAGTCAACGCGGGCCCGGGTTTTCGCATGCACGTGGCGCCGAGCGAAGGCACGCCGCGAGACGTCGGTGGCGCTGTGGTAAACATGCTGTTCCCGCCGGACTCACCGACGCGCGTACCGATCGCGGCGGTCACAGGTACGAACGGTAAAACGACGACCTCGCGCATGCTGGCGCATATTCTGAAGCTGTCCGGACGTACCGTCGGATTGACGTCGACAGACGGTGTCTATATCGATGGCAAGCTGAGCGTACCGGGTGATATGACCGGACCGAAGTCGGCGCACATGATTCTGCGTGATCCCTCCGTCGATGCGGCCGTCATGGAAACCGCTCGCGGCGGCATGCTGCGCAGCGGCCTCGGCTTTCAGCGCTGCGATGTCGCGGCATGCCTGAATGTTTCTGCCGATCATCTCGGGCTGCGTGGCATCGACACGATGGAGCAACTCGCCGAGGTCAAGCGCGTGCCCATCGAGATTGCGACAGATGCCGCGGTGCTGAATGCTGACGATCCGCTGTGCCTGCAAATGGCCGACTACACCGAGGCGGAGCGGCTCTGCTACATCACCATGAATCCTTCGCACGCGCTCGTGAAAAAGCATATTCGTGCCGGAGGCGAAGCACTGGTGCTCGAGCAGGCGATGAACGGACACATGATCACAATATATGACGGCGAATCGCATACGCCGTTGTTGTGGACGCACTTGATTCCGGCCACGATCGAGGGGCGCGCGATGCACAATGTGCAGAACGCGATGTTTGCAGCGGCACTCGCGTACAACATGGGCGTCAATCTCGAAGATATTCGGCACGGACTGCGTACTTTCGACTCGACGTTTTTCCAGGCGCCGGGTCGCATGAACATCTACGACGAGCATCCTTTCAAAGTCATCCTCGACTACGCACATAACCCGGCAGCGGTAAAAGCGATCTGCGATGTTACGGATCGCTTCGAAATCGAGGGACGTCGCATCATCGTGCTGGCCGCGCCCGGCGATCGGCGCGACCAGGACATTCGTGATATTGCGGCAATCGCCGCCGGCCGTTTCGATCACTATATTTGTCGCCGCGACGACAACACGCGCGGCCGCGGGCCGGAGGAAGTTGCCGTCATGCTGAAAGACAAACTGCTCGAGGAAGGCGTGCCCGCCGATGCCATCGAGGTGACCCCGGACGAACAGGAAGCGACGAGGCATGCCCTGGAAATAGCTGAGCCCGGCGATCTGCTCCTCGTGCTCGGAGACAACGTCAAGCGCACGTGGAAGCAGATCATTTATTTCAATGCGGGCGCTCGCAGCGAAGATGCGACGCCCAAGGCGCCGGTCGCGTTCGACCTTCCGGAGACCGAGACCTTCACCTTCCCTGACGACGTCGCGATCATCAGCGATGAGCGGGGTGTACGTATTGCACGCGAGGAAGCAGATTAGTGCTCCTTCAATGAGGTTTTAACGGGTTCACGCATGGAGTTTCTCGACGCGCGCAGACTGACGGGACCAAGCGTGCTGTTCGACCAGCACGGCAGCATCCTCGACGTGCAGTGCACGAACGAGGAGGCCGGTCGACTGATTCCACTATGGCGGAAGCATGTCGAGCGAATGCTGGCCGAGATCGGCTGGTCGAATTGCGACTTCGCATTTGTGAAGCTCGGCGGCGGCGTCAGCCTGGCGTTCACGGCGCCGATCGACGCGTTATACGCGGCGTCCGAGATCAATGAGTGGGCCTGGGCTGCCTGCGATCATGAACTGACGGGTGCCGACGAGCCTGATTTCGCCGAGACCGTCGCTGCAATACACAGCTCGATCGAGGAAGAGGCGAATCCCGAACTTATCGAACTTGAACGCCTGGCGGCGGAACGCCATGTGACTTTTCTTTGGGATGACGACGAGGCATCACTCGGACTCGGTCGCCACTCCGATACCTGGCCCGTGCGCGAATTGCCTGGCCCCGGCACACTCGACTGGAGGCGCTACAAGGACATTCCGTCGGGGCTTGTTACCGGCACCAATGGTAAAACCACGACCGTGCGCCTGGCCGCACACATTCTGCGCGCAGCCGGTCACAACGTTGGCATGAGTTCGACAGATTACATCGCGGTCAATCAGGAAGTCGTCGATCGAGATGACTGGTCGGGTCCCGGCGGTGCACGCAGTGTATTGCGGCACAAGAAAGTCGATGCAGCCATACTCGAAACGGCACGTGGCGGCCTGCTGCGGCGGGGACTCGGAGTTTACAAAGCTGCCGCGGCGGTCATAACCAATATCGGCAGAGACCATCTCGGCGACTTTGGCTCCCGCAGTGTCGATGAGCTACTGGACATCAAGTGGATCGTAAGCCGAGCGGTGCGTGACGACGGTGCACTCGTACTGAATGCCGACGACGGGCGGCTGGTGGCACGAGCGGGCGAGTACAGCGGCAAACTCGTCTGGTTCACGCTCGACCCGACTAGTGCAACGGTGCGTTCGCACACGAGCGCCGGCGGTTTGGCGTTCCTGCTCGATGCTGGTGAGCTAGTGAAAGTCGACGGCGAACATCGCGAGACCATCTGTGCCGCGGCCGACATACCGATTACGCTCGGTGGCGTCGCGCGACACAACACGGCGAACGCCCTCGCAGCCGCGGCGCTGGCCTCCTGCATGGGGGTCTCGATGGACGATATTCGAAATGGCCTCAGGACAATGACTCAGGACGAGAATCCGGGGCGCGGCAACGTCTTCGAGGTGAACGGTTTCACGGTCATCATCGACTTTGCACACAATCCTCAGGCGATTGACGCCTTGCTCGACATGGCGTCGGCACTGCAAGGCAAGCGCAAGGCGCTGTGTTTCGCGCAGGCGGGCGATCGGCCCGATGACCTGATACGGGAACTTGCCAGAAACGCATGGGAAAAGGGCCTCGACCGGGTCATCGTTTCCGAACTGGCGAATTACTACCGGGGGCGCGAACCGGGCGCCGTATTCGGCCTCATTCGGGACGAATTGCTGAAGTGCGGTGCGACCGACGACCAGATCGAGCACAACGACGAGGAGATCGATTCGTTCGATTCGGCACTCGCCTGGGCGGAGCCCGGCGATGTCGTCATCATGCTGGCACTCGAACGCTCACCCGAACTCTACGAGCACATCAAAGCACTTTGAGCTGATTTCGGCGCGCTGGGGCGCGCTCCGGACGGAACGCGCCCACCGGTAAATCTAGTTCAGGCCGCGTTTCTCGAGCAGTGGTCCGATCTCAGGCTCGCGGCCGCGGAAGTTGATGTACATCTCCATGCCGGGCGCTGTGCCGCCCTTACTCAGAACTTCCTTGCGATATCGTGCGGCCATCGCCTTGTCGAGCAGGCTGGTTTCCTTAAAGGCCTGGAAGCCATCGGAGTCAAGGACCTCGGCCCAGATGTAGCTGTAGTATCCGGCAGAGTAGCCGCCGGAGAAAATATGTGAGAAGTAGCCGCTTCGATATCGCGGAATGATCTCATCGATTAATCCGATGTCGGTCATCGCACCACTTTCGAAAGCGCGGGGTTCGACGGCTTCAGTCGAGTCGAGCGTGTGATAGGCCATGTCGAGGTAGACGGCCGCCATGTACTCGATGGTCGCAAAACCCTGGTTGAATTTCGAGGATGCACCGATCTTGTCGATCGTGCTTTGCGGAATCTCCTCACCGGTTTGATAGTGCTTCGCGAATATGCGCAGGACCTCCGGTTCACGCATCCAGTTCTCCATGATCTGCGAAGGGAATTCGACAAAGTCCCGCGGTGTCTGGGTGCCTGCCAGCGACTGGTACGTCACGTGAGATAACATACCGTGCAGGCCATGTCCGAATTCGTGGAACACGGTCTCGGCTTCGCCAAGGCTCAGCAAAGACGGCGAGTCCTTGGTCGGCGCCGGGAAATTGAAATTGTTGGTGATGATGGGAGTAACGAACCCGTCTACGGCCGATTGCTGGCGCAGGGTATTCATCCACGCGCCACCTCGCTTGGTTTCACGCGCGAAAAAGTCCATGTACAAAATTGCCAGATGCGAACCGTCGGCGTCCATGACTTCAAACACCTGCTGGTCGGGGTGCCAGGTCGGAACATCCTCGAGCGGCTTGAACGTGATGCCGAAGAGTTCCGTCGACACGGCAAAGACACCGTCGCGAACTGCGTTTACTTCGAAGTATGGTCGCAGCGCATCCTCGTCGACGTCGTACTTCGCCTTGCGTACCTTTTCGGTGTAGTAGCGCCAGTCCCAGCCACGCAGCGCGTCATCGACACCGTCTTCCCGCATCATCGCCTGCAGCGCATCACGTTCTTCCTTGCTGACGCGCAGAGCGGGTTGCCAAATTTGGTCGAGAAGCTCATACACGTTGCCCGGCGTTTCGGCCATGTTGTCCGATAAAACGTAGTGTGCATGGGTCTCGTAACCCATCAACGCCGCACGTTCGGCGCGCAGCTGCACGGTTCGTTGCACGATCTCCTTGTTGTCGTTCTCGTTGTCATTGTCGCCACGCATCGCATAGCCGTCGAACAGCTTGCGGCGCATCTCACGATTCGGTGAATACTGCAGAAACGGATTGATACTCGGTCGTTGCAGAGTGAAGGCCCAGCACTCGTCGCAATCGTGTCCGCGGCGTTCTGCTTCCTCGGCCGCGAGCGCGACCAGGCTCGCCGGCAGGTCACCGAGATCTGCACGGTCCGTAACCAGCAACTCGAACTCGTTGGTCTCGTTGAGCAGGTTCTCCTGGAACTGCTGCGACAGAGTTGCGAGTTCCGAATTGATTTCACGAAGCCGCACCTGCGTGTCGGGCTCAAGGTTGGCGCCCGAGCGCACGAAACGCTTGTGGGTTTCCTCGAGCAAGCGCAGATCTTCGCCGGTCAGTGCGAATTCTTCTCGCTGTCTGAAAACAGCATCGACGCGCTCGAACAAGGCACCGTTCAGCACGATATCGTCGCGGTGCGCGGCCAACTCGGGTGCGACTGTCTTCGCGGTCTCCCGGATGACGTCATCGGCATGCGCGCTATTGACGGCGAAAAACGGCCGGCTAACCTGGCCCAGCAAGCCGCCACCGATTTCCAGCGCGACGATCGTATTTTCGAATGTCGGGTCCTCAGGGTTGGCGACGATTGCGTCCACCTCCACTGTCTGTTGCTGCATGCCTGCACGTAGCGCCGGAAGATAGTCGGTGGATTCGATGAGGTTGAAAGGCGGAACGCCAAATGGCGTCTGCCAGTCGGCAAGAAGCGGATTTTCGCGATCCACGGACACGGCCGATTCGTCCGTGCCGTCAGCGGGTTCCGGCGTTACGGCTTCGCCGCAAGCGGCCAGAACGAAGACCATGGAGGAAAATACAAGCCATTGATATTTCATGATTTATTCCGATTTTGTCTGTTCCAGGATGATGTTCGTATGTGTTCGACAGAGCCGCCAGTCAAAGTTCCTGCGCCTCGCCAGGCTGTATGAAATTGACGATCGTTGCGAGGTACACACTGACGCCGACAAGGCCCAGTAGTCCCGCGATGACGATGAATCTTCGCTGTTGCATCTATTCGAGGCCGAGGATCAGGTCCCAGTGTTGTTTTTCAACCGGCATGATCGAAAGACGATTGCCCCTTCGCAACAGGATCATGCCGTCGAGGCCAGGCTGTGTCCTGAGTTCCGCGAGGGTCACGGGTCGCGACAGCTTGCGAACGAACTGCACATCGACGAGTTGCCAGCGTGGATCGTCCTTGCTGCTCTTGGGGTCGTAATACTTCGACTCCGGATCGAATTGCGTCGGGTCGGGGTAGGGCTCGCTGGCAATCTTCATGATGCCGACCGCAGCCGGCTCCTTGCAGGCCGAGTGATAGAAAAAGGCCTTATCGCCAACGCGCATGTCGTCGCGCATCATATTGCGAGCCTGGTAGTTGCGGATGCCGTCCCACATTTCGCGGCCGTCGCGCTCGAGGTCATCGACGTTGTACGCATCGGGCTCGGATTTCATCAACCAGTAAGCCATTGTTATTCGCTTAAAAGCGTGTCCGGGCGGCGGATTTTAGCATGCGCCGGGGGGTGCGGATCAGTGCCGCTGGGCCTCGGATAATCACGATGCCGTTTGCATTAAAGGCTGTGGTAGGATGCGCGCGAACGTAGCCTGCTTGCGAGGACAGCATGACCAACGTGCTAGCAAACATCTTCGGCAAATCGCCAGTTGTGCCACTGGAGAGACACATCGAGGTTGCGTTTCGATGTGCGAAAAAGTTGCGCCCGTTCATGACTGCTGCGGTGAAAGGCGATTGGGACAGGGCGATTGCTTATCGCAACCAGATCGCGGATCTCGAGCACAAAGCGGACGATCTCAAGAAGGAAATCCGGCTGCACTTGCCGAAGAGCCTGTTCATGCCGGTGCCGCGGGAGGATCTTCTCGAGTTATTGCTCGTGCAGGACATGATCGCCAACCGCACAAAGGACGTGTCAGGTCTGGTGCTGGGTCGAAGGTTGCGGGTCCCCGCAGCGATTTCAAAACAGTTTCTCCAATTCGTCGATCGCAACATCGATGCGGCGAAGCAGGCGCGCAAGAGCGTGCGCGAACTCGACGAGCTATTCACGACGGGGTTTCGCGGTGCTGAAGTCCATCTCGTCGAGGAACTCATCGAGGAACTTGACCGGATCGAGACCGACACAGACGACAAACAGGCCGAACTGCGTGCGGCACTGTTCGAAATAGAGGACACGCTGAAGCCGGTCGATGCCGTCTTCATGTACAAGATCATTGAACTAACAGGCGAAATTGCCGACATGGCGGAACGGGTCGGGCGCCGACTCGAGCTACTTCTCTCTCACTAATAACCAAGAACAACGGGGGCCAACCCTCGAAGGCACATTAATGGAAGCAGCTACGATCTACATCGTCCTTGCGGCCTTGTTCGGCATCTTCATGGCCTGGGGAATCGGCGCGAACGATGTCGCGAATGCCATGGCGACGTCCGTCGGCTCGAAAGCACTGACGATCAAGCAGGCGATACTCGTTGCGGCCATCTTCGAGTTTCTGGGTGCGGTGCTGGCCGGTGGCGAGGTTACGTCGACGATTCGTAAAGGCATTGTCGATGTCGATTTGCTCGCGGGAACTCCGGAGTTGTTGATTTACGGCATGCTGGCGGCACTGCTTTCCGCCGGTACCTGGCTGTTCATCGCATCGCACAACGGATGGCCGGTGTCCACGACGCATTCGATCGTTGGCGCGATCGTCGGCTTTGCGGCGGTCGGCATCGGCATCGACGCAGTGCAATGGGGCAAGGTAGGCACGATCGTCGCGAGTTGGGTCGTCTCGCCGCTGACGGCCGGGTTCATCGCCTACCTCATTTACCAGAGCGTGCTCAAGTTGATCCTGCGCCGCGACGACCCGCTGGCACACGCCAAGCGCTTCGTTCCGGTTTATATCTTTTTCGCTGCGTTCACGATTACGCTGGTTACGATTCACAAGGGTCTCAAGCACGTCGGCGTCGATATCAGCTTGCGCGATTCGTACCTGCTCGCGACCGTAATCGCGATCGTCATCGCGCTGATCGGCGCCGTCGCGATACAGAGAATCAAGCCGGACCCGAAAGCCGAAAAGACACAGCATTTCTACACGGTTGAACGTGTTTTTGGCGTGCTGATGATCGTCACCGCATGCTCGATGGCCTTCGCTCACGGTTCCAATGACGTTGCCAACGCCATCGGCCCGCTGGCTGCCGTCATCAGTGTTGCCCAGGACGGGACAGTGGCTGCCAAGGCGGCTCTGCCACTGTGGGTGCTCATGCTCGGCGGCGCCGGTATCGTGATCGGCCTGGCGACTTTCGGTATTCGCGTAATCTCGACCGTCGGCAAGAAGATCACCCAGCTCACGCCCAGTCGCGGGTTTGCCGCGGAACTGGCGGCGGCAACGACCATCGTCATTGCTTCAGGTACCGGCATACCGGTTTCGACGACACACACGTTAGTTGGTGCCGTCCTCGGCGTGGGACTCGCCCGTGGCATCGAAGCCATCGATTTGCGCGTCGTGGTCCGTATCTTCGTGTCCTGGGTGGTCACGATACCGGCAGGCGCTTTCCTTGCCATTGTTTTCTTTTTCCTTTTCAAGACATTCCTGCCCTGAACTAGAGCCCATCCCGCAGAGCCCGCTTCGCGGCCATGCGGATTTATGAGATGGGCTCTAGATTGTCAGGCGGCATTGGCTGTGGTTTGATCGCGTTTCGTCGCCGTTGCCGGACCTACCTGCCATGCGAAAACTGATTTGTCTCCTCGCCGGACTGGTGTTGCCATGGTCGGCGGCGTTCCCGCAGACCAGCGATGCGCCCATCGTTCGTTACGACGACCTGCGTCATCCGATCTTCGGGGCGGCCGGCATGGTCGCCTCGCAGAACGCCCTGGCGTCCGAGGTGGGCGCCCAGGTACTCGCTGACGGCGGCAACGCCGTCGATGCAGCCGTGGCCGTGGGTTTCACGCTGGCCGTTACCTTGCCGCGTGCGGGCAACCTCGGCGGCGGTGGTTTTATGCTCGTGCACGACGCCGAATCGGGCGAGACCGTGGCGATCGACTATCGCGAATTGGCGCCACGGCGCGCCACCCATGACATGTTCCTCGATGCCGACGGCAATGTTGACGAAGACAAAGCGCGGCTCAGTCACCTGTCAGCCGGTGTGCCCGGTACGGTTGCCGGCCTGTGGCGTGCCCACCAGGACTACGGGCGCCTTCCCTGGGAGCGGCTCATCGACCCGGCGATTCGGTTTGCACGCGACGGCACGGTAGTGACCTACGATCTTGCCGGCCTGCTTTCCTTACGCAAAGAGCGGCTGTGCCGCTTCGAGGCAGCCTGCCAGTACTTTTTCAAACCGGACGGCGAACCGTACAAGCCCGGTGACCGATGGATTCAGGCGGATCTGGCCGATACATTGCAGGCTATCGCCGAACACGGGCCGGACGTTTTTTACAAGGGCGAGATTGCAAAGAAAATCGTCGCGGAGATGGCCAGGGGCGGCGGGCTCATCGATGCTGAATCGCTGGCGGCGTACGAGCCTTCCCTACGCGAGCCAGCGCGCGGTACCTACCGCGGATATGAAGTGGTCACGATGCCGCCGCCAAGTTCGGGCGGTGTGCATATTGTGCAGATGCTGAATATTCTCGAACACTTCCCATTAAAAGAGTTCGGCTCTGGTAGTGCTGATGCAGTGCATGTGCTTGCAGAGGCGGCGAGACTCGCATACGCCGATCGCAGCAAGCATCTCGGTGATCCGGATTATTACTCGGTTCCGCAGGCCTGGCTGATGAGCGAGGAATACGCGAAAGAACTCGCGGCGTCGATCGACATGAAACGGGCGAGGCCATCGACCGAAGTCGCGCCCGGCGTTCCGCCCGCGTACGAGAGTCCCGACACGACCCACTACTCGGTCATCGATCGTGACGGCAACGTCGTCTCGAATACGACGACACTGAATTTTTCTTTCGGCTCCAGTATCGCGGTAAGTGGCGCGGGATTTTTGCTCAACAATGAAATGGACGACTTCGTTGCCAAACCGGGTGTGCCGAATGCGTACGGTTTGCTCGGCGATGAGGCGAATGCCATCGAGAGCGGCAAGCGACCGCTGAGTTCGATGACGCCGACTATCGTGTTTGATGAGGGCAAAGCCTGGTTCGCGACCGGAAGCCCGGGGGGTGGCCGCATTATTACCACCGTCTTGCAGATGGTCGTGAACGTCATCGACCATGGCATGAACATCGCGGAAGCTGAAGCAGCGCCGCGCATGCATCACCAGTGGCTCCCGGATCTGTTACAGCTCGAGTCCGGATTCAGCCCGGATACCATTCGCATTCTCGAGGCGCGCGGCCATGAGCTGGCGGCGACGCAATATTCGATGGGCAGCCTGCAAACCGTTGCGTACAAGGATGGTGTGTTCAGGGGGTCTTCGGACCCGCGACGACCGAATTCGGCGAGCATCACGCCGGCCCGAGACTGATCGGGCCTGACAAACTGGATACGCCGGCGCAAAACGCAATCACCGATTCTGCGCGCCGCTACGCGATGGTCATGCTCGCCATCGTGTACATGTTCAATTTCATCGACCGGCAGATCCTCGCAATCCTGTTGCCCGCAATTGGCGCCGAATTCAAGGTCGCAGACAGCGTGCTGGGCTTGCTGGCCGGCACGGCATTCACGATTTTCTATGCGACGCTCGGTATCCCGATCGCACGACTCGCCGATCGCTTCAGTCGCCGCAATCTGATTGCCGTCGCGCTGGCCGTCTGGAGTGGCATGACGGCGTTATGCGGCGTCGCCGGCAATATTGTGCAGCTGGCGCTTGCGCGCATTGGCGTCGGCATCGGGGAGGCGGGCTGCAGTCCGCCCGCGCACTCGATGATCGCCGACTACTATCCACCTGCTCGCCGCGCCACCGCGATGGGTTTCTACACCCTTGGAATATCGGCGGGGATCATGCTTGCCAACATCGCGGGAGGCTGGATTTCGCAGAACATCGGCTGGCGTGAGGCATTCTTCATCGTCGGCGCTCCCGGCTTGTTGCTCGCAATCCTGTTCCGAATGACGGTACGCGAGCCGCCACGTGGCCTGTCCGAAGAACGTGACGACAGTGGTCGGCATCCACCACTCCGGGAAGTACTTCGCTTTCTAAAGGAACGTCGCTCGTTTCTGCACCTGTCGGTCGCTGCGGGTCTCACTTCGTTGACCGGTTACTCGGTCATTACCTGGTTTCCGAGTTTCATGGTGCGCAGCTTCGACATGGACATTGCCTCGGTCGGGCTCTGGCTGGGGCTTATTCTGGGCTTCGTCGGTGGTCTCGGTTTTTTCTTCGGCGGTTTCCTGTCCGACTATTTCGGCCGCAAGAGTCAGAAGTTCGCGATGCGATTTATTGCAGCAAGCGTCTTGCTGACCGCGCTCTTCAATGCAGCCGTATTCCTGGCGCCGACACCGTCATGGTGCCTGGCTCTCTACCTGGTGCCTGCCGCGATCTCGAATTTCTATCTCGCACCGGTGCTGGCACAAGTACAAAGCCTCGTGTCCTTGCGCATGCGAGCCACGGCATCGGCCCTGATGCTGTTCGTCATCAACATCATCGGTTTCGGCGTCGGGCCGCCGCTGACCGGTTGGTTGAGTGACGTTCTTGCCGCATCGTTCGGAGACGAATCGATGCGCTACAGCCTGCTTGCGGTATGTACGACCATGCTCGTGTGGGCGGCGTGGCATTACCACGCTGGCGCGAAGTTCGTCGAGATGGATCTTGCAAGGGCCCGCGACGCCGACTGAAGCCTTTCTCGGAAAACAGACCAGACGCTGCGCAGTCCGGTTTCCAGCGGGGTCGTTTTCGTTGTGTCATCGAGCGCATGTTAAGATTCGGTGCACCGCAAGCGGCAGGAACAAGAACATCAAAATCAAAGACCTGTACGCCCTTTTCCGGGTTTGCCTTTTCATTGCAAGCAGCGTCGCCATTTATGCATGGCCGTTCGCCGCATCCGCGATTGAAATCGAAGTCGCCGAACAGGCGCTCAACAACGTGCCGATAGTCATCGTTGTCAATGACGTGGCGGCCGGCGCAGACGTTGTTTTGCAAGTTGACGGACGACGATTCAGGGCAAGTGCGGACGAGACCGGCATGGCAACGTTCGAGGACGTATCCATTGCGGAGAGTGGTACGTTCGCTCTCGACGTGAGTGCCGGCGGCATCTCGGCAACGTCTGAAGTTCGTGTTCTGCCGGGCTGGGTATCATTGCTGCCCGCGTTCACGGCGATCGCTGTGGCATTGCTCATACGCAGTGTCGTCCCGGCATTGCTCATCGGTATCTGGCTCGGAGCGATGGCTTTGCAGTCGTTCACTCTCAAAGGTGCCGGGTTGGGATTGCTCGACGCATTCCAGGTGTACGTGGTCGCCGCGCTCGCCGATGAGGATCGTGCCGCGGTCATCCTGTTTACGATGATGATCGGTGGCATGGTCGGCATCATTACGCGCAACGGCGGCATGATGAGTATCGTGCGCTTCGTGGTGAGCAAGGCAAAGTCGGCGATCGGCGCACAAGTCGCAGTGTGGGCGATGGGTCTCATGATCTTTTTTGACGACTACGCGAATACGCTGGTCGTCGGCAACACCGCGCGCCCGATCACAGACAAGTTGAAAATTTCGAGAGAGAAGCTTGCCTACATCGTCGACTCGACAGCAGCGCCGGTCGTCTGCATTGCGTTGATCACAACCTGGATCGGTTACGAAGTCGGCCTGATCGACAATGCGTTGCAGGGCATCGACGAATTGTCTGACATCCCGGCGTATACGATCTTCCTGCGCTCGATCCCCTACAGTTTCTATCCAATACTCGCCGTCGTATTTGTATTTATGGTGGCGAGTACGGGACGCGACATTGGGCCGATGTACCAGGCCGAACTACGTGCTCGAGCGGGCGCGGCGCAATCGACTGAAGACGACGGTTCGGAGTCGATAAACGGTGACACACTGGAGCCGAAGCCCGATGCGCCGCCGCGCGCTTTCAACGCATTCGTGCCGATCATCGTGCTGATTGTCGCTTTGCTCACTGGCCTGTATGTAACGGGCGAGGGCGAGACCATCAACCAGATCATCGGCGGCGCCGATCCGTACAAGGCGATGATGTGGGCATCGTTTATCGGCGCGCTGACCGCGGCCGGTATGACGATCGGGCAGCGCATTCTATCGGTGCACGAAACTGTCGACGCCTGGTACGGCGGTGCACGCGCAACCTTGTTCGGCATGATCGTGCTGGTGCTGGCCTGGTCGATGGGCGATATCAGCACGGCATTGAACGCGAAAGGCTATCTCATCTCCATACTCGGCGATGCGATTCCCGCTGCCTGGCTGCCGGTGACAGTCTTCTTGCTGGCCGCGATCACCGCGTTCGCAACCGGTACGAGCTGGGGCACGATGGGCATACTTGTGCCGCTGGTCATTCCCCTCACATGGGCGGTCATGACAGTCAGCGGAATGACCGAGCTGTCGGACATGCATATCATGTACTCCTCGGTTGCGTGTGTGCTGGCGGGCGCGGTTTGGGGTGACCATTGCTCGCCCATCTCCGACACGACGGTGCTGTCGTCCATCGCGTCCGGGTGCAATCACATCGAGCACGTGCGAACACAAATTCCTTATGCGCTCATCGTGGGCGGCATCGCGGTCGCTTTCGGTACCGTGCCAAGTGGTTACGGTGTGCCGCCCTGGGTTTCCCTGCTCGTAGGTGGCGTCATAATGTGGGCCACATTGCGGTTTTTCGGGCGGAGCGCGGACGAGGCGGCCGGCGACTAAGCCCGGGTCTGGTCGTTGCTGGCATGTACTCAGCAGGGCCGGCTGACGTATCCTTGGGCGCTTAGTGCGAGTAATAGAGGAGTGCCGGGGTTCGTCCCCCTATGCGTCCGAAACCGATTATTGGCGTGCCGGCCGACCGGCGGGTCATAGAGCCTCACCCGTTTCACATGGCGGGCGAAAAATACCTCAAAGCCGTCATCGAGGCCGCAGACGCGGTGCCGTTGATCATTCCTGTGTTTGCGGACGATCTCGCGATCGACGAACTCGTCGACCAGGTCGATGGCGTGCTGCTGACGGGCAGCCATAGCGATATCGAGCCGCACCACTATGGCGGCGAATCCGACGATCCCGGCGCGCTGCGGGATCCGCACCGCGACGCGCTGACACTGCCGATTGCACGGCACGCACTTGAAACCGGAGTGCCTTTGCTGGCCGTGTGCCGGGGTTTCCAGGAATTGAATGTCGTGCTTGGTGGTACCCTGCACCAGAAAGTCCGCGACGTTCCCGGGTATCACGACCACAAGGAAAATCCGGACGACCCGCTGGATGTGCAGTACGGCCCATCACATCCGCTGACGCTGGTCGCAGGAGGGCTGCTTTCGCACCTTGCAGGCGCGGAAGAAATCATCGTCAATTCCCTGCACGGTCAGGGCGTAAAAAAACTCGCCGATGGAGTCACGGTCGAGGCCGTGGCCGACGATGGTCTCATCGAGGCCTTTACGGTCGACAGCGCGGCAGGGTTTGCGCTCGCCGTGCAATGGCATCCGGAATGGCAGGTCGCACAGAACGAATTCTCGAGCGCAATTTTCAGGGCATTCGGCGATGCATGCCGCGAGCGGGCCCGCGAACGACAGGTGTAATGTGAGCAAAGACAGAGTCTTTCAGCCCTGGCTGAAGAAAAGGAACATCGAAGACGTCGAAGCGTTTGTGCCGGACATGGCAGGATCGGCGCGTGGCAAGGTTTTGCCGGCCGACAAGTTCGGCTCGGGCGAGATGAAAATGCCGGAAGCGATTTTCACGCAAACGATATCGGGCGACTACATCAAGGACCCGAATAACGTTGAGGACCGCGACATGCTGCTGGTCCCTGATCCGAGCACACTGCGCCCGGTCCCGTGGGCGACCGACCCGGCGGCGTCCGTGTTCCTCGACTGCTATCGCCGCGACGGGACGCAGGTGCCGACGTCGCCGCGCGGGGTGCTGCGTAATGTGCTGGCGAAGTTCGAGGCGAAGGGTTGGGTGCCGGTCGTTGCGCCTGAAGTCGAGTTTTACCTGTTGAGTCCGCAGACGGATCCGATGAAAGAAGCCGAACCCCCTGAGGGCCGGCTCGGCTGGACCGAAGGTGCACGCCAACCGTACAGTATCGACACGATGAATGACTTCGACCCGTTCATTAGCGACCTGTATACATATTGTGAAGACCAGAGCATACGTATCGACACTTTGTCGCAGGAAATGGGGCCCGCGCAGTTTGAAATTAACTTCCTGCACGGCAACGCCGTCGACCTCGCCGATCAGGTATTCCTCTTCAAACGCACCGTGAGAGAAGCTGCGATAGAACACGAAATGCACGCGACATTTCTCGCCAAACCGATGACGGAGGACGCCGGCAGCGCATTGCACGTTCACCAGAGTATCGTCGACAAGGATGGCAACAACGTGTTTTCGACAGCGGACGGTGCTCCGAGTGACCTGTTCAAGGGTTTCCTTGGTGGCCTGCAACGCTATATGCCCGATGCCATGCTGATTTTCGCGCCGTACGTGAACTCATACCGCCGCTTCATCAATCCCGCGTCGTCGCCCGTGAACCTGGCGTGGGCGATCGACAATCGGACCGTCGGTTTACGCGTGCCGGATTCAGGCTCCGAAGCCCGCCGCATAGAAAACCGCCTGGCTGGTTCGGATGTGAATCCCTATCTCGCGATCGCCGCAACACTTGCTTGCGGCTATCTCGGAATGATCGAAGAGCTGAATCCGAGCGATCCCTTCGAGGGCAGCGCCTACGGCAGCGAGTTCGGATTACACAGGCATATTTATTCAGCCATCGAGGCATTGCGCGATAGTAATGCGATGCGCGGTATGCTCGGCGATGAATTTGTGAGAGTGTATTGTGCGTTGAAGGATCATGAGTACTTGGAGTTTCAGGAAATCATCACGCCCTGGGAGCGAGAGATCCTGATGTTCAACGTCTGAATAGGTGATCTATGGCGGCAATCAAAGAACGCTCGGGAAAGGACTGGCAGGAACTCGATAAGGACCATCACCTGCATCCGTTTACCGATCACAAGGAATTGCACAAAAAGCGCTCGCGAATCATCACGCGAGGCGAAGGCTCGTACATCTTCGATGCCGACGGCAACAGGATACTCGACGGCATGTCGGGCCTCTGGTGTGTCAACGTCGGTTACGGGCAGCAGTCGCTGATCGATGCGGCGACGCATCAAATGCACGAACTGCCGTACTACAACAGTTTCTTTCAATGTGCGCATCCACCGTCGATCGAGCTTTCCTCGATCCTGGACGAGGTCAGTCAGCCACAGTTCAGTCGCGTGTTTTTTTCGGGGTCGGGATCGGAGGCCAATGACACGGTTGTCCGCATGGTGCGAACGTACTGGGACCTGATGGGACAGCCCGAGCGGCATACGATCATCAGCCGCAAGAACGCCTATCACGGTTCGACTGTCGCGGCCGCGAGTCTTGGTGGAATGAAGCCGATGCACCGACAAAGCGGGTTGCCGATTCCAGGCATCGAGCACATCGATCAGCCGTACTGGTTCGAAAGTGACAAGAGCCTGTCGCCCGACGAATTCGGCCTGGTGACTGCTCGTGCGCTCGCCGACAAGATAGAGGAACTCGGCGCCGACAAAGTTGCCGCCTTCATCGCCGAACCGATTCAGGGCGCCGGCGGTGTCGTCATTCCCCCGGACAGCTATTGGCCGGAGATTCAGCGTATTTGCGACGAGCACGGAATCCTGTTGATCTCCGACGAGGTAATCACCGGATTCGGTCGCCTCGGCGAGTGGTTTGGCGCAGATTATTTCGACACTCGTCCGGATCTAATGCCATTTGCCAAAGGTGTCACGTCGGGCTACCTGCCTCTGGGCGGCGTTCTCGTCAGCGACCGGGTCGCCGACGTGCTGATCGACAAGGGTGGCGAGTTCTTCCACGGCTACACCTATTCGGGACATCCGGCGGCCTGTGCCGTCGCGATCGCAAATATTCGCCTGCTGCAGCGCGATGGCCTGGTCGAGCGCGTTAGAGACGACATCGGTCCCTACCTGCAGCAGCGTTGGCAGAACCTGGCAGATCATCCGCTCGTTGGCGAGGCTCGCATGGCCGGACTCATGGGCGCTGTCGAGCTCGTAAATAACAAGGAAACTCTCGAGCCATTCCCCGAAAAGCAGGGTGTTGGCACGATCTGCCGGGATTTCCTTGTCGATAACGGTCTCGTCATGCGTGCGGTCGGCGATACCATCGTTTGCGCGCCACCGTTCGTTCTGTCACACGAGGAAGCCGACGAGTTGGTCGACACCGCCTGGAAGTGTCTCGACCTGACGCAGCAAGCCTTGTCAGGCTAGACGGCGCTATCACACAGGAGAGTCGCCGTGCACAAGAAAGCCACGGATCACGCGATCATCCGCGAGGACCTTTACGGCACGACGCCGGAACCTACCTATGGTGGTGCACTGTCGTTCATGCGCCGCAAGTACACCACGGACATGACCGGCGTCGACGTCGCGGTGACGGGCGTGCCATTCGATACCGCGACGACAAATCGGCCGGGCGCGCGCTTCGGGCCGCGCGCCATTCGTGCGGCATCGACGATCATGGCTTGGGAAAAACCCTACGGCATGGAGTTCGACCCGTTCGACAAGCTCGCGGTTGTCGATTGCGGCGATTGCTTCTTCGACCACGGTCGACCGGAAACGACACCCGATCTGATCGAGGGGCACGCGTACAAGATAATCGATCAGGGACCGGGACTGCTGTCTCTTGGCGGCGATCACTTCATCGCCTATCCGCTGATCAAGGCGCACGTACGCAAACACGGTGGGCCGCTGTCGCTATTGCATTTCGACGCCCACAGCGACAGCTGGGAAGATGAAAACGATCGCATCGATCACGGCACGATGTTCTGGTGGGCGGCGAAGCAGGGCCTGGTGGATCCTGCAACCTCGGTACAGATAGGCTTGCGCACGACCAACAGGGATACGCTCGGTTTCAATATCATCGACGCGCCGGCCGTCCACGAGGGCGGCATCGATGCTGTCGTAAGCCAGGCGCGCGCAGTGCTCGGAGACAGGCCCGTGTATCTGTCGTTCGATATCGATTGTCTCGATCCGAGCTACGCACCAGGGACCGGCACTCCGGTGTGCGGCGGGCTGACCAGCCATCAGTCAATGGCAATTCTCCGCGGATTGCGGGGAATCGACGTCATTGGCATGGACATGGTCGAGGTGGCGCCGGCCTACGATGTCGGCGAAATAACGGCGCTCGCGGCGGCCCACCTCGCGATGGAAATGCTCTACCTGTTTGCTTCCCGTCCGTCTGGCTGATCGTCAGGCGAATACCTTTTTCAGGCCCTGCTCGTAGTCCGACTTCGGGCGCACGCCGATGTAGCTATCGACGATCTGGCCCTTGTCGAACAGGATTACCGTCGGGATCGACCGAATGCCAAACTGCATCGCGATTTGCGGGTTCGAATCAACGTCGACTTTCGCGACCTTGACCTTGCCGTCGTACTCCGCCGACAGCGACTCGATGACGGGTCCCAGGGCGCGGCACGGTGCACACCATTCCGCCCAGAAATCAACGAGTACCGGCGTATCGGACTTCAGGACCTGGTCCGCAAAATCGTTGTCGGTAACCGCTACCGGCGGCGTTGCTGTTTGGTTCATAATCAATCTCCATTTCGGCGGTCCTGAGATTTGGGATCGCACATGCGGGTTTCAAGACTTGGACCTGTCCGAGGCAGTCGATATTCAGACGCATTCGCTATACGGATATTCCGGTTAGGAAGAACATTGAACGCTGCAGAACTCATCCGGTTTTTCGAGGCTCGCAAAGTATGTGGCGAGCCGCTGGTGCTCGCTACCGTATTTGAGACCCAGGGGTCAACCTACAGCAAGGCGGGCGCTCAGATGTTAATCGATGGAGACGCAGTCTTCCATGGCATGTTGTCCGGTGGATGCCTCGAGGGTGATCTCGCAATCCGCGCCGCGACGGTTATGGAAACGGGTGCGTCGCAAGTCGTTGCCTACGATCTCGCGGAGGATGACGAGCTCTGGGGGCTTGGTGTCGGCTGCGATGGCCTGATGCGCGTTTTCCTGCAGCCAATCAGCGCGGAGTGCGGCTACCAGCCGTTTGCAGCAATAGCCGACCTGTTGCAGGGCGATCGACCTGCTCGGCTCGCGATCGTGATCGAATCCGACGCGGAGGACATGCCGCCCGGCGCGACGGTGATTCGAGTTGAGGACGAGGTGCGCATTAACGGTATGAACAGCGATACCGCCACACGCCTGCTCGCGCAAGAACCGGACGCGGCGCCGGCCATTGCGAGTGTGGTGAGCGACGCCGGTTCAGCCACAGTTCTGTTTACCGACGTTCGGCCGCCGCCCCGTCTCCTGTTGCTGGGTGCTGGTATGGACGCAGAGCCCGTCGTGCGATTTGCCAGCGATCTGGGCTGGCGCTGTACGGTTGTCGATCATCGCGACGCCTACGTCGAGCGTGGTGAGTTCGTGGGTGCCGAAAAGGTGCTGTGCCTGCCGGCCGACGGACTGGCCGTTGAACTCGACCTGTCGAAATTCGACGCGGCTGTGGTCATGAGTCATCACCTGGCGAGCGACAGGGCCTACCTGCGCCAGCTTGCGGCAACAGGTATCGACTATGTCGGGCTCCTCGGCCCGGCCAATCGGCGCGAGCGACTCTTATCGGACCTGGGTGATGATGGCGCAGGGCTCGCGGAGCGCCTGCACGGACCCGCTGGTCTCGATATTGGCGGCCGCGGACCCGCGGCCATCGCCCTGTCGATTATTGCGGAGGTGCAGAGCGTGCTGCAGCGCGCCTGATCAGCCGCGCGCCGGCATCTCGCCTGGCAGGAAACAACGGATGATCATGTCGGACAGCTCGTCGAGCGCCGCTTCCGAGTTCAGATCCAGGTTGCTGGTTCCCTTGATCTCGACAGCCAGCGCAAGCAGGCCGCCCGCCGACACACGAATCATGTTGAACAGCAGTGCCGGGTTGCCTGGCGGAGCGACGCCCAGCGCCTGTAACTCCTTGAGCGACTCAACGGCTTCCTCGAACAATGGTCGCAGATGATTCTCGATCAACCAGTCGAGTCGCGAGCTTGGATGGCTCGATTCCTGCAGGATGATTTTGTGTAACGCGGGCTGACTGTGGGCGTAAGCTACGTAGGTGCGAATGAAAGTCGCAGCACGGGCCCTCGGGTCGATCCCCGGAATCTCGGCCATCGCATTCACCAGCGAGATATTGAATTCGCGGAAAATGCGATCAGCGGCAGCGCGCCACAGCTGCTCCTTGTTCTTGAAGTGATAGGTGATCAGCGGGTGATGGACACCCGCACGGTCCGCAATGTCGCGCGTCGACGTTCCTTTGAAACCATTCTCGGAAAACGCGTCGATCGCCGCATCCAATAGCTTCAACTGCGTGACAATGCTGCGCTGCTGTTGCTTGCGCGCAGGCTTCGATTCGCTCGTAACTGCTTGTTCTGACACGCCTTCTAATCCCAGGCCACCTTTGAACTGAGTCTAGGTTAACGGGATTGGACAAAATGGTCCAGAAAGGACACTTTTCTTCGGCAGCCGAATCCAGTGAAATCGTTATTCGATTGCGAACATCATGCGTACGGCGGCACGTTTCTCGACGACGACACCGTCTTCGACGACGGGTTCGAAGCGCCATTTTTCCACGGCTTTGGTCGCCGAAGTGACGAAGGTATCGCCGGGCTGTGATCCGATGACTTCGACATACGTGACGGTGCCGTCGGTAGCGACCGTGAATACGACATCGACCCAGCCGGAGACGCTGCGCCGCTCCGCTGCGCGCGGGTACTTCGGCGCGACATACTTGGTACGTGTGAGCGAGCTGACTGCAACCGGCCGCGCCAACTCCTCGCGGGGCGGCTCGACGGCAGCAGCCGTGACCGGATCAGGCGATTGGTCTGCGTTCGGTTCTGCTGCAAGTGGCTTAGCGACCGGTCCATCGTCCGGTCCAGCGTCCGATCCAGCATCCGGTTCTGCGGCGAGCGGCCCGCTGTCTGCACTGTCGATTGACTGCGAGCCGGCAACGGTCTCTTGTGAAGCTGCCGCCGCTGCCACTATTGCTGCGGCCGCTGCTGCAGCGCGGCTCTCTTCGGCAAGCCGTTCCTGTTCAGCCAGGCGCTGCTGTTCAGCGAGGCGTTCGGCGGCTCGACGTTCCTCTTCGGCACGCTGTTCTGCG
>Ga0255053_10000484_pt1 | contig 21976 bp, 20 predicted proteins | sample JV7_2_22_MG_FD_188635 | JGI IMG/M metagenome (GOLD analysis project Ga0255053, IMG submission 188635) | Seawater microbial communities from Jervis Inlet, British Columbia, Canada - JV7_2_22 | ecosystem: Environmental > Aquatic > Marine > Inlet | place: Canada: British Columbia | collected... | reverse complement strand
TTAGGCGCGATGGCCGGCCTCGAAGTGCCCATTGTCTCTGTGACGCATCAGTACATAGTCACCGAGAAAATCAACGAAGTAGCCGCCCTCGACTTCGAACTGCCCGTACTCCGAGACCCGAGCGCTTCGTGTTACACCCGTCAGGAGCATGACGGCCTGATAGTCGGCCCCTATGAGAAGGAGGGCTCACAACCCATCGGTCTCGATGGCTTCAGCTGGGACGACACCTTCAAACTCTCGACTCCCGATATCGAACGTCTGCTGCCCTGGCTCGAGTTGACCGGCGAGCGAATCCCGTCGTTCCAAAACGCGGGTATCAAACAGGTTGTCTCCGGGCCAATCACCCACACACCCGACGCCGGGTTCCTGATGGGGCCGGCGGGGGGAGTAGAGAACTACTGGATGTGTCTCGGGGCATCGATCGGCATCACTCAGGGCCCGGGAGCGGGGAAGTACCTTGCCCAGTGGATGGTGCACGGCCAGACCGAGATCAATGTTGCTGAGATGGACCCGCGCCGGTTCGGTCCATACGCACCAGGGGACTACACATACCAGCGGTCACTCGACGAGTACCACGAGATGTACCAGGTGAGAATGCCCGGCGAGTATCGAGCGGCGGGCCGTCCCGTGAAACAGACCCCTCTGTATGACCAACTCGACGCGAAGGGGGCGCAGTGGCAAGAGGTATACGGGTGGGAGCGTGCGCAATACTTCTCACCAAACGGGGAGTCGGAGCGCTACTCCTTCCGACGGTCGTCGGCCTTTGATCCGGTGGGCGCCGAGGTCAGAGCGATCCGCGAGAACGTTGGTGTTGCCGATCTCAGCGCCTTCTCCAAGTTCGAGGTCACCGGCGCCGATGCAGGAGGACTACTCGATCGTCTCGCCGCAAACCGTCTCCCTCAGCGTGTGGGGGGAATGCGCCTGGTCCATATGCTCACCGAGTTGGGGGGCATCGAGTCCGAGATGACCATCACCAGACTCGGTCCGGAGCGCTTCTACTTGAACTCGGGGATCACCAACCAACAACACGATCTCGACTGGCTCACCGCCCACATCGGGGATGACGAACAGGTGTCGGTGGCCGATGTCACCGACGAACGAGGCATCCTGGCGGTGACCGGCCCGCGGTCACGAGAGCTGCTGAGCCGGATCACCGACGCCGACCTGTCAAACGACGCCTTCCCCTGGCTGACCGGCCAAGGAATGGAGATCGGTGACCTCCCCTGTATCGCCCTGCGGGTGAGTTACGTCGGTGAGCTGGGGTGGGAGCTTCATCATCCGCTGCAACTACAACCCGAGCTCTACGCAGCTATCCAGGACGCAGGCGAGGGGCTCGGTCTGGTCGACTTCGGCAGCTACGCCATGAACGTGATGCGCATCGAGAAGGCCTACAAGGCAATGGGTAGTGAGCTCACCACCGAGATCACGCCGGTCGAGGCGAACATCGAGCGCTTCGTTGACTACGGCAAGGAGTTTCAGGGCAAGGAGGCCACCGTTGCTCGCCAGAGCACAGCGCTTGCGCTGGTATGTGTCTACGGCGAACTCGACGCGGACGGCGCCGACTGCCGTGGCAACGAGCCGATCTACTCCGGAGAGCGTGTCATCGGTCTGACCACAGCCGGCGCCTACGGACATACCGTGGGCAAAAGCCTCTTCTTCGCGTATGTGGAGCCTGAGTTCGAGGCTGCCGGCTCGGAATTCGAGATCCTCGTGATGGACGACCGCCGTTCGGCGACGGTCCTGGCTGAAGCGGCATGGGACCCCAAGAGTGAGAGGTTGCGTTCCTGATGACGACGCGAAGATCAGGTGGAAGGGCCGCCCGGATGGCTGCGCGCGCCGCTGGTTTGGCCAAGGCAGACCAGCCGGTACGTCCCGGCCTTTCCGGCGGTGCGTACCGGCCACTGACCGAATCCGAGATGGAGAGCATCTATGACGCTGCTCTCCGCCTTCTCGAAGAAGTCGGGATGGCCGACGCTGTGCCTGAGTTCATCGAGGCGGTCACCGCTGCCGGAGGCCATGTTGAAGACGACGATCGCCTTCGCTACCCGAGAGCGATAGTTGAGCAAGCGATGCAGGTTGCAGCGAAGTCGTGGGTCTGGCATGGCATCGACGAGGACAAGAGCATCGAACTGTCGGACACCAAGGTCCACTTCGGAACGGCCGGTGCGGCTGTGATGGTTCTGGATCACGACACTCAGACCTTCCGTCGCTCCACCACCCGGGACTTGTACGACTTTGCTCGTCTGGCCGACACGCTCGACAACATTCACTTCTTCGCCAGGACAGTCGTGACCACCGAGTTGGAGGACCTCACCGAGTTGGACCTCAACACTTCGTATGCGTCCATGATGGGCACCACCAAGCCGATCGGTACATCCTTCTTCAAGAAAGAGAACGTGTATGCAGCGGTGGATATGTTCGACATGGTGCTCGGCGGAGAGGGGGAGTTCCGCAAGAGGCCATTTGTGGTTTCCAACACCACTTTTGTGGTGCCACCGCTCCGTTTCGCCATAGACGCGACCGAGGGAATGGTGGCTCAGGTGGAGACCGGGATGCCGATCAACTTGTTGTCTGCGGGACAGGCCGGAGCCACTTCACCGGCACCTCTGGCCGGGTCGCTGGTTCAAGCAGTGGCAGAGTGTCTCGCAGCTCTTACGAGCGTGAATCTGCTGTCACCGGGCCATCCTTGCGTCATGGGCCTCTGGCCCTTCGTTTCGGATCTCCGCACGGGTGCGATGAGCGGCGGGAGCGGCGAGGAGGCTGTGCTGGCGGCAGGTGCGGCTCAGGTCGCCAACTGGCTGGGCCTCCCTTCGGCTGTCCCCGCCGGAATGGCGGACGCCAAAGTGCCTGACGCACAGGCAGGCCACGAGAAGGGCCTCACCATCGGCCTGGCCGCACATGCAGGCTCGAATCTCGTCTATGAGTCGGCGGGGATGCTGGGGTCGCTGCTGGTCTGCTCTCCGGAGATGATGGTCATCGACAACGATCTTCTCGGGGCAGCCAACCGCACGATTCGCGGCATCGAGGTCAACGACGACACTCTGTCCTTTCAGGTGATCAAGGATGTTGTATCGGGGGCGGGTCACTTTCTCGGCCATGAGCAGACTCTGCGTCTAATGGAGCGCGACTACATCTACCCCGAGGTCGGCGATCGGCTCAGTCCCGACGACTGGACCGATGCAGGAGCGATGTCGGCAGCGGACAGGGCGCACGAGTACGTGGTGCGGACTCTGAATGAGCACCATCCAGATCATGTCCCGCCCTCTGTCGACGAGGCGATTCGAGAGCGCTTTCCGATCAGGCTTCCTGTTAATGCTTTGACAGCCCCGACCCGATGATGGCTCCCGGCGACCAGCTACCTGATCGTGCCCAGGTCGTGATTGTCGGAGGGGGGATTGCCGGGTGCAGCATTGCCTACCACCTGGCACGTCGGGGTGTCACCGACGTTGTGCTCCTGGAGCAAAACCAGCTAACTGGGGGAACGACCTGGCACGCGGCGGGCCTGGTCTCCCAACTCAAGTCGTCACACAGTCTCACCCGTCTCGCCACCTACACGGTCGACCTGATCGCTTCTCTCGAGGAAGAGACCGGTCAGGCCACCGGATACCGCCGGACGGGTTCGATCTCCGTTGCCTCCGATCCCGAGAGGTGGGAAGAGATCATGAGAGGCCTTTCCATGGCACGCACGGTCGGCGTCGAGATGCATGAGATCTCATTGCGCGAAGCCGAGGAGATGTGGCCGCTGCTCAACACAGACGACCTGATTGGTGCCGCCTACATCCCCGGGGACGGACACACCAGTCCGGTCGACACCACGATGGCCCTGGCCAAAGGGGCCCGTGACCGTGGCGTGAGCATTGTCGAAGGGGTCGCCGTCACATCCATTCGTGTGGAGAACGAGCGCGCGGTGGGGGTTGAAACCGAACATGGCTACATCGAAGCCGAAACAGTCGTCCTCGCCGGTGGGATCTGGACCCGTCATCTCGCCGAGACCGCTGGAGTCAACGTTCCGCTCCAGGCGTGTGAGCACTTCTACGTGGTGACCGAGCCCATCGCCGGGGTTGTGCCCGATATGCCGGTCCTCCGTGACCCCACCAATTACACATATTTCAAAGAGGAGACCGGCAAGATCATGGCCGGGTTCTTCGAGCCTCGGGGCAAGGTTTGGAACCTCGACGGCATCCCTCGTGACTTCAGCTTTGGCACCCTTCCCGAGGACTGGGGCCATGTCGGGCCGGTCTTCGAGCGATCGATCCATCGGGTTCCTGCAATCGGTGAGGCGGGCATTCAGCTCTTCTTCAACGGGCCCGAGGCGTTTACCCCCGACGGCGTCTATTACCTGGGTGAATCGCCGGAGGTCGAAAGTCTGTTCGTAGCGGCCGGGTTCAACTCGGTGGGGCTCCAGTCAGCCGGTGGGGTGGGGTGGGTCCTCGCCGACTGGATTGTTGACGGGCATCCCCCAATGGACCTCTGGCCCGTCGACATCCGAAGGGCCCTCCCGTTCCAGGCCGACAAGGCCTTTCTCGAGAAGCGCATCCCGGAAAGTCTTGGATTGCTCTATGCAATGCACTGGCCGCATCGCGAATATGAGAGTGGCCGGGGTATCAAGAAGTCGCCTATTCACGATCGCCTCGACGCGGCCAACGCCGTCTTCGGGTCGATGTCTGGATGGGAACGCCCCAACTGGTATGCCGACGAAGGTCAGGAACGGTCTTACGTGTATTCATTTGGCAAGCAGAACTGGTTCTCGAACACCGGAGCCGAGTGTCGAGCAACCAGGGAGGCCGTTGCCATATTCGACCAGGCGTCGTTCATCAAATTCGATGTTCGGGGGCCGGACGCGCTGGTTGTCCTCAATGAGATGTCAGGTGGCGATATCGACTGTCCTGTGGGCAAGGTCGTGTACACCCAATGGCTCAACGAGCGCGGCGGGATCGAAGCTGATCTCACCACCACCCGACTAGGCGAAGACCACTTCATGGTGGTGAGTGGTTCCGGCGCTCCGATGCGTGACTGGACCAACCTGCGCCGCTCGGCACGGGGTCATGCTGTTGAGATCCGCGATGTCACGTCGGAGACCCCAATGCTCGGCGTCATGGGGCCCAACTCGAGGGTGCTGCTTTCGGAATTGACCGAGGCAGCCCTCGACAACGAGAGCTTCCCGTTCGGCACGGCACAACGGATCACAGTGGCGGGTCATGAGGCATTGGTCCTCCGGGTGACCTATGTGGGTGAACTGGGATGGGAGTTGTACCTCCCGGTCGAGGCGGCTGTCCCGGTCTACGACGCCCTCGTCAGCGAGGGTGAAAACCACGGACTGCGTCTCGCCGGCTATCACGCGATGAACTCTCTCCGGCTAGAAGCGGGCTATCGCCATTGGGGTCACGACATCACTGACGAAGACACGCCTTTGGAGGCGGGTCTCGGTTTTGCGGTTGCCTGGGACAAACTGGGCGGCTTCCGGGGACGTGACGCTCTGCTGGCACAGAAGGATCAAGTCCCGACCAAGAGACTCATTCAGTTCCGGCTCGAGGATCCTGACCGTTTGCTCTATCACGATGAACCGATTTTCCGCAGCGGCGAACTTGTGGGTCGCACCTCTTCGGCGGCCTGGAGCTACACCGAGAACCGGTGTCTCGCCATGGGCTACATCAACCACGAGGGCGGAGTCACCGCTGAATATCTGGATGCTGGCGACTTTGAGATCGAAGTCGCCGCGGAGCGTCTTCCAGCGACCGCCTCGATTCGTTCCTTCTACGACCCCAGGAGTGAGCGGGTCCGGGTCTAAAACCCTCGCTAGGAAGGTCTGGTGTCCTTGCGGAAAATCACGATGTAATCGAACCGCGAGCGAGCCTCGTCTGCCGTCTCGAGGTCGTTGCTCGTCACTATCACCAACCCTCCGAACTTCTCGAGTCTCTCGAGCAGGTAGGAGACCTCCTGGTTGGCATAGCGGTCATGGCTGTCCTTCACATTCGTGCGACGACCGAATAGAGCATCTGCCTCGTCGAAGAGCAGGACTGCATCGGAATCATCGATACCGTCCAGTAAGCGAGCGAGATTCTTCTCGGTTTCGCCGATGTACTTGTTCACCACCGGTGCCACGTCGATAACGGAAAGCGGAAGGGACAGCTCGCCGGCCAGAACCTCTGCCGCCCGCCCACCGTCCTTTGCGGAATCTATGAACAGCACCGAGATTGAACGGTTCGATGTCTTGGCCCGCTCCGCTATCTCGGTCAGGCGCTCGGGATCCACCCTTATCCCCCTTGGAGTTTGCTCAGCAACGTCTTCCCTGGTGACACCTTCGGTCTCGAGGACGAGGTCCGGCCCATAGGCAGTTGACGGGGTCTGGTACCCGGGTTTGAGGTCGCCATTGAGGACGTGCCGGACGACACCCAGGGCCGCCCTCGAGGTCCACACCACCCCACCTTCCGGGCCATGAAGCCGGGACACTGCCCGCCCGCCAGCACCATCGGTGACTTCTCCCCAGACGGATGTCGTCGTGCGAGCGAGTTCTCCGGACGTGGCCCCGCCCTTCATCGTTTTCCTGGCTGCATTTCGCAGCGCTCGGGATCGGAATAGGGGACGTATCCGTTCGGTCATGTCCAGTTGCTTGACCAGGCTCGGTGCGAGCACGAGGTAGTCCTCGATGTTGGGGATACCGGTGCTCCGGTATGCCTGGAAGATGTCTCCCCAGGTGAGCAGCGTTGCCTCAACGGGCCCGGCTCCGAAGTCGATCATCCGGGTTTTGCGAAGTGCAGCGGTCACGACTTGCCCATCGACCCGATGCTGTTTGTTCGATGAAAGGGGAATCATTTCGAAGAGGGTGTTGAGTGTTCCTGGCGGGAGCCCTGCAGGTCCGTCCTGGTGGAAGGCGAGCGTGAGATGGGTGGCGGTTGGGAGACGTTGGGCAAGATGGGCGGCGAGACAGTCAGTGGGGATCACGTCGAACCCAACACTGGGGAGCAGCATCACACCCGCGGACTCTGCGAGGTCGGCGCGGTCAGAGATTGCATCAAACACCGTCGGCTCGCCACTGATGTCCAGATAGTGGGTCCCGGTTCGCAGACAGGCATTGACCACAAACTCGGCCGTGGAGATGAAAGGTCCGGCGCAGTTGAGAACCACCGGAACCTCCGACATTGCCGCGTCGAGAGCGGCAACGTCGTCGAGAGCGAATACACGAGAATCGAGCCCTAGCTCGGACGCCTGCTGCTTCACGGAGGTTTCGTTGCGCCCGCCAAGCAGTGGACGGAGGCCCTTCTCCACGGCCAGTTGTGCTAGAGCACTACCCACGTAGCCGGTGGATCCGTATAGAAGAAAGTCACTCCCCACGACTATCGATCATATGTCTGACATCGTTGGAATGGAGAGGCCGCTGGTCGTCGTTCATCTGAATCCACCGCGGTCAGGCAGCCGATTGGCCACAAAACAGGGTCGGAGGTACGTTCCATCATTGGGGCCGAATGGATCGGCCTCACACATGGGACCAAGGAGGAACCATGAGAAGAGTATTGGTATTGCTGGTCGCCGTCAGCATCTTTGCGGTCGTAGCGGCAGCGCCGGCGGCGGGTGGCAACGGCAAGGGGAAAGGCGAGCTAATGGCCTCTTTCCAAGCCGGGCTCAGCGGCGGAGCGGCTATCGACGTCCACAGTGCAGTCGCCGCCTCGGTGGCATCACCCCAGGTCAACCCGGAGGGGCGAATCGAGCCGTTCGGAGGCACAGAGTTCATCTGTGATCAGCTGCCCGTGGGGACGTGGGTCTTCGTGGTCGATGAGGATCGGGCGCTGCTCGATGCTTGGACCAACGAGTTCAAGCTGGACGGCGAAGTCTTGGAGACAACCCGCACTCCGAACAAGCGCGTCACCCAAGGTGCCGGTAAGGGCTCGTGGTGGTTCGCCGAGGGCGTGCCGGTTCTCGGTGTGCTCGATCCCGCGGTGTACGACATCGAATTCACGGCCGATGACGGTTTCGGGAACACATTCACCTTGAACACTGCAGTTGACGTTGACTCGGGGAACTGTTGATCGTCAGCCCGAAGAGTCCATAGAGATCGCATCGATCCGAACGGGAGGTCCCGGGGGAAACCTCGTGTGCAGTGGTGCGCGCTATGCGCGCACCACTGCACACGTAGGACCTCTCGCTCAGAACGGCCAGTCGGCCTCCTGGAGGTTCTCCAGGAGTGCCATCAGTCGGAAGGTGGCGTCGGTGAAGCCACCCAGCTCGTAGTGACCCTTCTCGCCGACGGCGAAGGGGGTCTGTCGGTAACCGCCGGTGTTGAACACGTATGTGGTCACACCTGCGAGCACCGGGAGCTGATCGTGGGTCTGCATGTCCGAGAACACGACCACCCGGTCGTGGCCATCGAAGTGCTTGCGCACAGCTCGACCCAGGTTGGTGCCATGGCCGACCCGGCCGATGCGCTTTTCCACCGTCTCGATGGTTCGCAGCACCGACTGGGTCTTACGGAATCGGATGGTCTCCGAGCCCGTTGCGAACGACACCAGATCCAGATCCTCCGCTCGCTTCGCCACCGCAGCAGCGAACAGAGCAGCGATCTCGTAGTGGGCGATCTTCGACTGACCCGACACCGGCGAGGTCATCGATGCCGAAGTGTCGGTCAGCACCAGGGTGCGGCCCGACAGCTCCGGGATGTTGGCCGCCGAGTAGTCGAGGGCCTTCTCGAGGGTCGACGCCCACTCCAGCGACGGCACGTTCTTGTATGCCGACCAGAACCGGTACGGGAACTGGCGGGAACGCGCCACCGCGTCGGGGTCGGCCAGCACACCCTTGACGTAGCGGACGGTCTCCTTTGAGATGCCCGCCTCGTCGAAGTTGCGCAGGTTCCGCAGGAGCGCCATGTAACCCATCGACGGGATCACCGACTCCCACGCCTCTGCGTCCATGCCGCCGGGCAGCCAACCCGACAGCCACTCCCAGGTGGCGCCTGCATCCGACAGTGCGCCCTGCTCACGCAGGATCACACGTCGCTCGTCGACATCCACTGCCTCCAGCTCGGCACGACGTGCCACCTTCGGCAGGGTCTCCGGGACAGTCATCTGCTCCGGGTGGTGTCGGCGGTCCAGCAGGTAGCGGAACAGCTCCGACTGCTTGTCGTCGGTCGGCTTGGGGTGGACGATCTCGATCACGTCACCCATTCGCCAGACACGCGACGTGCCGTCGTACTTCAGCGCCGCGTACTCGGTGTACAGGTTGGCCACTGCGTCGGCCACGCCACGCTTCACCGGCTGTCGGTAGTTGCGGCCGTACTCCATAGCCCAGTAGGCCAGGAACTCAGCCGGCTCATCGGCACGTGCCAGCGCCGATGCCACCACCTTGCGACCGTTCGGGCCGCCGGCAGCCACATACTCGGCTGCCATCACCACGGCCGCCGAGCGCATCTGCGCGGTGTTGCGCAGCCACGGCACGAAGCGCTGCACCCAGTCCGGGTCCTCAGCAGTTACCTTGTGGATCAGCTCAGCGAAGCGTCGGTCACGCTTTGCCTCGTAGAAGGTCTGCTCCGACACCATGTTGGTGACCGCCAGGAGGAACAGCTCCGACTTCGGGTCGCGGGTGAAGGCGCGAGCGCCCTCGTAGGTACGGGTGACCGGCTTGCCGGTCGTCTTGATTGCCGATGCGACGTTGGGTCGCACTCGGAACTTTGCGAACTTCACCATGATGTCACCTCCTTTTGGTTGTCATGGAGTCGCTTTCTTTCTGAAGTGGGCCCCTCCCTTAGCGGTCGGGGTTGGGCACCGGTTAGCCCGGTGCCCTTGAGAAGATCGTTGCCGGGAACAAGGTTGGACCAGGCGTTGGGGATTCGAACCCCGGGCCACGAGGGCCCTTCACCTGAGAAGTATCCCGATCCTTCGCATCGGCAACGTCTACAGATCGCTCCTATCCGGAGCAGTACGCCGGGTGGGATTCGAACCCACGTACCGTTTGGTGCTGGTTTCTGAGACCAGTGCGTATACCGAGTTTCGCCACCGGCGCATGGCTGGGCACCGAAGTGCCTCGTTCCCCGATGTCGGGGATGGTGTGATCGGGGAGATTCGAACTCCCATTTCCAGCGTGGCGAGCTGGCGTGCTTGGCCGTTGACACCACGATCACGAGTTCGGTCCGTGAACCCAATCGTCGAAGCTGCTTATGTCCGGCCGCCCGCATGGAGCCATGCCGGATACTGAAGTAGGCCTCTGACTTCGCATCGGACCGATCGCTGCCTGACGAGGATTCGAACCCCGGTCTCCTGGTTCAGAGCCAGGTGTGCTTCCGCTACACCATCGGGCAATGGAGGAAGGTGAAGGAGTCGAACCCTCGGCCTCTCAGCCGGCCCAGCTTTCGAGACTGGTTAGACGCCGTCGTCTGCCACCTTCCAGGTTGGTTGTGACGAACCCGACGCATCTGCTATTTCGGGGGGATACAAGGGGGGTCCGTCCGTCCCCCTTGCTAGTCATAGTGGGACCGCAAGGACTTGAACCCTGCTCACCGGGGTAAGAACCCGGTGCATCGCCATCAATGCTTCGATCCCGTGGGACGTCGAGGACCAGGTCGAAACAGGAAATTGAGTGCTCAGCCATTTACAGGCCGAAGCCTGGCGGGACTCGTACCCGCGGCACTCGCTTGGGAGGCGAAGTAACCCGTCTCTTCGCATCGACGTCGCGGACTTGCCGGAGGCAAGTCCGTTGCAGTTTCCGAAAGGAAACTGTTGTACCCGACGATGGAGTCGAACCACCGTTGCCTGTGTGTGAGACAGGCGCTCTTCCATTGAACTAGTCGGGTCTGTGACGAGTTGTCTCGTCGTGCGCTCGGCTTTGCCGAGCCCGTGTGGTACCCCCAGGAGTCGAACCTGGGTCTCTCGGGCTTCAACCGAGCGCTTGGGCCTATTCAGCTTGGGCACCGTGTGCTCGGCTGAGCCGAGCCCGTTGGAGTTGCGGAGCAACTCCAACGCAATCCTTGGGGTTGCCGTGGACCTGGAGGGATTCGAACCCTCATACTTCGGCTTGCAAAACCGATGCTCGTCCTGTTCAGCTACAGGCCCTCTGATGCTGCGGGCTCAGCTCCGCTGAGCCCGTTGCAGTTTCCTTCGGAAACTGCTGCTCGATCCGCAGTTCACGTAGTGAACTGCAACGTGCTCGGCTCTGCCGAGCACGCGGGCTCCGGCGGAAGGATTCGAACCTCCAACCTTCTCCTTAACAGGGAGTTGCCCAACCGTTTGGGCCACGCCGGAATGGGTGCCGTCGGGAGGATTCAAACCCCCATCCTCGAGTTCGAAGCCCGAGATGCTGTTCGTTGCACTACGACGGCGTGGTACCGGGTCGAGGAATCGAACCTCGATCGTCGTCGGGACGCCGGTTTTACGGACCGGGCGGCCCCCAGGGCCAGACCCGGTAGGTGGCAGCTCGACCGGGACTCGAACCCGATTTTGGAGGTTGAGGGCCTCCCGTCATACCCATCGACCATCGAGCCAGGTTCCAGTTGTGGAATTGCGAAGCAATTCCTAAGGAACGCGAAGCGTTCCCAGCTTCTGCGCCCTGTTTGAAAATGGCAGTCGGGATGGCAGGAGTCGAACCTGCGGCCCCCGGCTTCCGAAGCCGGCGCGCTGGCCTCTGCGCTACATCCCGTTGGGGCCGAATCCGGGAGTCGAACCCGTTCCTGCTGCTTACTAGACAGCTGCTCTTCCTCATGAGCTATTTCGGCCTGGCAGGCAACCGAGGAATCGAACCCCGCATGGCAGGTTTTGGAAGCCCGCCTGAGCCCAGCCCGTCGCCTTCGTTTCGCCAGTGTGTCTGGAGGGGTGGAGTCGAACCACCTTCCCTCGGGTTATGAGTCCGCCGCTTGGCCGGTCAGCTTCCTCCAGTGGGGTGGCCAATCGGACTCTCACCGACATCTTCGGGTTCACGCCCCGGTGCTCTGATCTTGAGCTATGGCCACAGTGCGAACGGATGGAGTTGAACCACCTTCCTCCTGTGTATCAGACAGGTGCGCTCACCGTTGCGCCACGTTCGCCGGTGTTCACCCGTAATTGGGTTCGAAACCCGACATTGCGTGTGCAGTAACTGCACACGACGACGGTTTCGGTCTCAATTTGGGGTGAGTGGCAGCGGTGGGTTCCTTCCCGGGCTGAATTCGGGCCTTACGGCCGTAACGCCCCTCGTCCTTGGCCCGTTTCGGGACCCACGCTGTCTCGTTTGCGGAGGCTGGCGACCTCCGCTTGATGCGATCTCTATGCACTTTTCAAGCTGCCGTTCGGTTGTGGAGGCTTCTCCCCAAAAAGAGAGAGCCGCCCTCTTGGGGCGGCTCGGACAAGGCGGACGGGGGACCGTTCAGGTCATCCCGTTCTCCGTCATCTGAGCCACCGGATTGTCTTTTGTGTGTTCGGAACCGGTTGTCACCTGCTCAAAGCGCGACGACACAAGGGTGTCGCCGGACCAGGCGGCCGGTGAGATCAATTGGTGTTCGCTTCTGCGAGCAGTCATCTCTTGTCTTTCGTTGGTTCACGGTCTTCAGCACCGTCTTCAATCAAAAAGGCCGCAACTCCCTCAAGGGGTGGTTACGGCCGAGTGACATATCTACAGGGTTGGACCGGCTCGTGTCAACCCCTTTTCTCAGATTTGTCGGAAACACGTCTTCTTGGAACCGTTGGAGCGTCGATGGTGTTGGAGCCATCACGTGGCAGCCAAGCTCGGCCTGGGTGGAGGACATCGCCAACGACGAAGGCCACGAAGGCTGGGATGCGACAGTGGCCGTCGGCGACGATGGTGTGATCCACGCCGCCGGGGTCGATCCGGCCCAGTTCGGCCGCACCGAAGGCGTCGAGTACTACCGCAGCACCGGCGACGGCTGGGATGTGACTCAAATCGGGAGCGGCCCAATTCCGTACCAGTACAACGTGGCGCTGGCTCTCGATCAGTCGGGCTCGCCGAGCATCACCTACTACAACGACACCGACCAGGATCTCGTGTTCGCCCGCCTCGAGGGTGGGTCGTGGAGTCTGGAGAGGGCTGCGGAGGAGGGGGACGTCGGAAAGTATTCGTCACTCGCCTACGACGGCGAAGGCCGGCCTGCCGCCACCTTCTTCCGGCAGTCAGGGAGCAGCGAAGGTGAGATCGTCTTCGCATCCAGGGGTGATGGTGGCTGGACCTCGGAGACGATCGGCCAGCTCACCGCGTTCTCCGAGTCCAATGCTCGCCGCAATTCGTCTCTTGGCTTCGACAGCCAGGGCCGTGCCCACGTGGCCTTTTCGGACACCCAGGGCGTCTGGTACGCGATTCGTGGAGAATCAGGTTGGGAGATCCAGCAGATCGTGGAAGCTGATCTCCCGTTGGGCCAGTTGGTCTCAATGGTGATCGACGGAGACGATCGTCCCCACATTGCGATCTACGAGGTCACAAGGCGCAGCCTCTCGATGGCGTCGTGGCGTATATCACAACCGAATAGGCGAGAGAAAGCTCGCTGCGAGGGTCCGGTACCATGGTCGATTCCATGTCTGGAACTCCCTTCCGCAACGTTGCTTTGATCGCGCATGTCGACCATGGCAAAACCACGCTCGTCGATGCGATGCTCGGCGCTACCGGTGTGTTCTCCTCGCATGAGACGCGGGTCGATCGGGTCATGGACTCGAGCGATCAGGAGCGCGAGCGCGGCATCACCATCCTCGCCAAGGCAGCAGCCGTGGAGTGGAAAGGCACCAAGATCAACCTCGTCGACACACCGGGGCATGCAGACTTCGGCGGAGAGGTCGAGCGGGCACTGGCCCTGGTTGATGGGGTGCTCCTCCTGGTTGACGCCGCTGAGGGGCCGATGCCCCAAACCCGTTACGTCCTCTCCAAGGCACTGGCCCTGCATCTGCCCTCGGTGGTCGTCATCAACAAGGTCGACCGACCCGACGCCCGAATCGAAGAGGTCGTCGATGAGATCTACGAGCTGTTCTTCGATCTTGGTGCCTCCGATGAGCACATCGAGTTTCAGATCGTCTCAACAATCGCCCGTCATGGGCGTGCGATAGCCGGAGTCGGCCTCCCCAACGATGACGCGGACCTTTCCCCATTGCTCGACGCCATAGTCGATGCGATCCCAAGCCCGTCCGGGAGCCCCGACGCCCCGCTACAGGCTCTCGTCACCAACCTGGACGCATCCGACTATCTGGGTCGGCTTGCGATTGGCCGGGTGGTTGAGGGCACGCTCAGCAGCGGCGAGCAGGTGGCCCTCTGCCACTCGAACGATGAAGAGCCACCCCTAAGACGTCGACTAGCTCAGCTAATGGGCTTTTCCGGGTTGGGAAGGGTCGATGTCGGTCAACGGATCGCAGGGGATCTTTTCATCGTGGCCGGTTTCCCGGAAGTGGAGATCGGTGACACTCTCGCCGACCCCACCGATCCCCAAGCCCTGCCGCGACTGGAAGTCGACGAGCCGGTCTTGCGGATGACATTCGGTGTCAACACCTCGCCGATGTCAGGACGCGAAGGCAGGTTCCTCACGTCACGTCAGATTCGGGAGCGTCTCGAACGCGAGGTGCTCGGCAACGTGTCGATTCGGATTGGGAACACGTCGTCTCCGGAAGTGATCGAGGTGGCCGGTAGGGGAGAGTTGCAGTTGGCCGTTCTGATAGAGACGATGCGACGAGAGGGTTATGAGCTTCAGGTGAGCAGACCGGAGGTCATAATCCGCGAGGTCGACGGCAAACCACACGAGCCGCTGGAACGTGCCGTCGTCGATGTTCCCGATGAGCACGTTGGGACGGTGACACAGGCCGTTGCACCACGAAAAGGCAAGGTCACCGATCTCCGCCCTGGGGACACAGGCAGGACGATCGTGACGGTGGAAGCCTCGGCGCGAGGGTTGCTCGGCTTTCGATCGTTGCTGATGACTGCCACTCGTGGCACCGCTCTGCTCCACCAGCACCATGCGGGTTGGATCCCATGGGTGGGAGAACTTCCTCACCGCATCGGTGGCGCCATGATCGCTGATCGCCAGGGTGCTTCCACCGGATATGCCCTCGACAACCTCCAGAAGCGTGGCGAGTTGTTCATCGGGTCGGGGGTAGACGTGTATGAAGGCATGATTATCGGCGAGGCATCCCGACCCGAGGAGATGCACGTCAACGCGACCAAGCCCAAGCAGTTGACCAACATCCGTACACACTCCAGCGACGACGCCATCAAACTCAAACCGGCGAGAGAGCTAACGCTGGAACTCGCGATGGAGTGGATCTCCGATGACGAACTGGTCGAGGTCACGCCGACCGGGATTCGCGTGAGAAAGCGTCATCTCTCCGAGAGCGAACGACGACGGGCCAGGTAGGGGGCGAGCCTGCCATCTGTGGTCGCCCCGGATGATCGAGCGCCCGGATGGCGTCAGTCGGTGTCCCCGGGTTCGACGAACCCGGTCTCGAAGGCGAGACGGGTGAGCTCGTAGCGAGAGGCGACACCAAGCTTGTCGAATATGTGCTTCATGTGGGTCTCAAGTGTCTTGATGCTCATTTCGAGCTCAGCTGCCGCCTCCCGATACTTGAAGCCGCGGGCGATCAAGGTCACGACTTCACGTTCCTTCTCGGTGAGTGACTCCAGTTCCGAGTTTTCTGCCGCAATGTCATCGATCTCCAGCAGATAGTGGGCGACATATCGCGATACCGGTCGGCCGCCTGCCAGAACCTGATCGATCTGCTCTTCTAGCTCGTACCCGTCCGTCTTCTTGACGACGTAGCCGTCGACTCCGGCCTTGAACAGTCGCTTCACATCCTCGGCATTGGTCGAGACGGTGAATGCGAGAAACTTGATATCTGGGTCACGCTTCTTCACGGCTTCGATCACGGCCGCACCACCGCCTCCCGGGATCTGGACATCCAGCAACACCAGATCGGGCTCCCGCTCCAGGATCATCTCCACGGCGGGCTTGACCTCGGTGGCTGCTCCCACCAGGTCATATCGGTTCTCCAACGACTTCTCGATGCCGAAGAGCATCAGGGGATGATCTTCGACGAGGAAAATCCGGGCGCGGTCAGACTCGCTCATGGTGTTGGAAGGAACAGTGACACGTCGGTTCCCTGGCCGGAAACAGTCTTGATGCTTGCGGTTCCGCCGGCTTCGCTGACACGCCCGACGATCGAGTGAGCCATCCCACCGCTGCTGATCGTCTCAGGGTCAAAGCCGCGGCCCCGATCCCTGACGTTGATCTGTACCCCGTCGGCCCGAACTTCTGCGTAGAGGTCGATAGTGGGGGAGCCTGAGTGCCTGGCCGCGTTGGCCATCGCCTCCGAAGCTGCCTCGACCAGGGCGCGGAGTTCGGATGTCATCTCCGTGTCGTCGCGGATAACCTGTTCGATCTCGACCCGGTACCGGTCTTCGATTGCGGCCCTGGCGTCGAGCAGTCGGGCCCGGAAGCTCTCCTTGTGGGGCGAGCGGTATTCGTTGATGGTTCGGCGAAGATCACGCTCCTGGACCCGCGCAAGATAACGAACCTCGCTTGAGTCCTCGGCAGAGGATGAAATCAACTTCAGGGTCTGGAGAACCGAGTCGTGGAGCTGGCGGGCGATTTCGGATCTCTCCTGGAGTCGAGTTGCTTCCTCTCTCTCTCTTCGGCGAGTTGTTGTTCGACCTCTGCCCGCTCTGCCTCTGCCCGAAGACGGAGGGTCTCGCGCTGGCGGAGTGCGTCGAATGCCCAGCCCACCACGAGTGCCACGACCAAGAACTGGATGCTCCCGACCGTTCTCACTGTGTCCAGTTCCATGATGGTGTGGAGGATGGCGAAGGCGATTGTTGCGAGCAGGGCGGCAAAAAGGGTCCAGCGGAGATTGGTGGCGAACGCGACGATGAACAGCCACGACATCGGGTATCCACCCGCAACGAACTCTCCAGAGCCGGCGAGCCACCCTGCGGAGACAAGAAGCAGGACGATCGCTCCGTCAAACACCACATACCAGATCTCCCCCAGGAATCCTTTGCTGGCTGCAAGAAACGTGACTCCCAGCCCTGCGGTTGCGACCAGGGCAGCTCCAAACAGCACTGCCGGGTTGGCTTCAGGCATTCGTATGGCGGTGGTCATCACGAGCGCGATCAACCAGATCCACCCGAGAAGACGCAGCAAGATGACCACGCGGGTAAGTGTCCGGTCGACGGGTGGAACGTTGGTCTCCGTATCCGCCGTCGTCATTGACCCAAAGCTAAGCGTGCGCGCGTACCGAATGTCGGCAAGAGCCATGCTCAAATCCTCCTCGAAGCCTCCGGTTCGGTCTATCGGGGTTTACCCCCAGACGCTCGACCTCGCCGGCCTAGCGGTAAGAGAGAAGCCTCCGATCACGGGGGCTTCTCTCTTGAGGTCGCCGTTAGGCCTCGTTGAATTCCGACACTCTGGAGGCGACCTCGTTCAGATCTGGATGCTCTTTGGAGACTTCCCTGGCGAGTTGAGCCGTTTCGGCCCATGGATCTCCTCCGAAGCGATAGATCTCGAAGGTTGGAGCCGCGTTCATGTCGTCATCCAAAGGTTGACGAACGAGATAGCGAGCCGTAGGGGCGAGACAGTCGGACATCAGGGTGTAGAGCCGGCCAACGAGCATGCCCTGATCCTTGGTTCCGGCAAATAGGTCATTCATCGTGACGTAGACGAGCCCGTATAAGGCGTTGAAGAGGTCCGACGGCGCTCGCAGCCCGTCGGGGTAGTCCTCGGTCCGGGGATTGTTCGGGACAGGCCACACCGGGCCGATAGGGGCGGTCCCATCGGCGATCCTCTCGAACTTGTAGTAGTGGGTGAGCTCCTGATGGGCCGGGTCGGCCCATCTTTCGGTACTCAGCCCTTCACCCTGGTGGATGATGATCTCGAGCGCTTCGTCGGCGCTCGCCCCGTCATGGACCAGCACCAATCCGCCACTGTCTTCGGCGTCATACATGACCGGCCCGTAGAAAGACGGATCGGAGAGTTGGCGTTCGGGCTGGTGGTTGCCAAAGAGGTCCGACTTCTCATCGAGATCGTCGACGGCCTCCTCCAGGGCTGCATAGAACTGACCGAGCGTCTCGTAATTGTCATCTTCTGGGGGCGCACCTGGTTCTCGCGGGCTCTCAATTGTCATGAACGTGTCGCGGACGAGCTCAGGCGTGCATCGCTTCAACTCGAGGATCAGGTCCGGGGTGTGGTGGGCCATCAGACATGGGTATTGGGGGATGCCGCTGGATCCGAAGTCGGGGTCACCGCCGATGGCCAGGGTCAGGTTGGCGGTGAGGCATACGTGGAGCATCTCTTCGACGACCACGCTGGCAATCAGTTGAGCCGAGACCGACTTCTGATCCTTGATCGAGTACATCGCATATAGATAGGTCGGGATGGTGGATAGCTCGACCTTCGTCGCGAGCGCGACGTGAGACTTCAGCTCCTCGATCGTGTCAATTGCCATGTTCTACTCACCTGCCGTTATGTAGCCCTCGTCGATGTCGGCAATCGCGCCCTCGAAGAAGTAGCCGAGTGGGATGATCACATATAACACCAAGGAGACGATGGGAGCGAAGAGGGCGAAGGCCACCGCTACTCCATAAAACACCGGTCCGACCACGTAGCTTTTGAGAACCTTTCGCACGGCCACCACGTCGCACTCCGGTTTGAGGAGACGTCCATTTGATCCGGCGTACCACCAGACAAGGTTGAACATGGCGGCGAGGGCGACCATCGCGAAACCGTATACCGCGGCGGCTACACCTCTCAGTTCAGGATCCTGCGCATATTCGGCGAGGAGAGCATTGGGAAACGGGATGATCGCGATCGCCATCAGGAACAGGATGTTGAGGAGCAGAAACTTGTGGTCGACACCCCTGAGCAGGTTAAACATCCGATGATGGTTGATCCAGTAGGCACCGATCAGAAAAAAGGTGACGGTGTAAGCCACGTACGAGGGCCAGCTCTCAAAGAGTGCTTCAGTGAGATCCTCTCCGCCGGCCGCCCCCTCCACGATCGGAACGGCAACCTCCAGTGAGAGAAGCGTGATGGCAATGGCGAACACCCCATCGGTCAGGGCTGCGAGTCGATCGACGGCAAGGTGGCGGACCTCTCGGATGGACGCGGCTGTTTCCTCAGTCATGAGTCTCCGTCAAGACGGCAATGCATTTTCGTCATTCACCGTAATCAGTCGGTTCCCCCGCTGATCATGATCCGGAAAAGTGGAATCTCTTCGGTGACACCGGCCATGGTGCTCATCGTCGAACTTACCTCATAGCCGTTCAGTAGAGCCGAGACCCCAGGGGCTTCGTAGACATCCGAGGTCACGTAGATCTCGCCGGCAACTGCCAACTGCTGGGTGCGGGCTGCGATGTTGACCGTTTGGCCGAAGTAGTCCACGCGTTCGTTGAGGGTCACGGCGATCGAGTGTCCCTTGTGGATGCCGACCTTGAGCTCGAGTTTCGCGTCAATCGTGTCGTTGAGGCGCTCCAACTCTTCAAACATTGCGAGAGATGCTCTAGTTGCGTCAGCTGGATCGACCAAGGTTCCCGATCCCGGCCTCACCACGAACCAGCACGACCTTTCCTCCGGACGAACCGAGATCAGCAAGCAGGTCGTCGAGGATCGTTAATTCCTTCTCCCTCTCCAGAAGCATGGCCCGAGACTACTAAAAGGGCTCCACCTCAACCATTGCGGACTCGCTTCACCTCGATCCTGATCGGCACCGAGTAGTCACCGTCAAAGGTCTCGTTGGTCCACCCCAGTCGCACTATCTCATCGCCGTATTTCGCCAGGTACTCAGGGACATGTAGCGGGGTGGGGGAGTCTGGCTCGATCACTGCCACACCTTCGAGGCTGACAATCGTGTCGCCCTGCTTGTCACCACGCAGATTGAAAGCGATGTTGGTGTTGGTCGCCAGATTGGTGATCCTCGTTGCGTCGGCTTTGGAGTAGACCATGAGATCGTTGCCAACTCTCAAGTACCAGATAGGCGAGCTCTGTGGTTGGAGGTTGGAGTTGACCGTGGTGAGCCACCCCACCAGGTCTCGGTCGAGTTGATCCACAACGTCGGGGTAGTTTTCAAGCATGGACGAGACCATATCGGCGCTTGTGCGCCTTCACTATTGTCTCCCGGCAATGCAATTGAATGTTTCGCAATGGCTTAGGACATCAATGGGCGTTTTCGTGTCCCCACATTGTGGAGTAGGCACGTGAGGTTCCAGGGGTTGCGCCCTCCGCAGCTTCGCACTCTCGTGGTCGAGGAAGAGAGGAAGGCCACCTGGCTGGAGCTGTTCTACGACCTCGTCTTTGTGGTGGCGGTGGCGGTCCTGGGAGGTCGGCTGCAAACGGTCACGGGCTCGACCGGGGTGCTGTCCTATCTCGGCTATTTCTTGCTTCTTTGGTGGCTGTGGGCCAGCCACACTTTCTACGCCGATCGCTACGACACTGATGATCTCGTCTATCGCGTGCTGGCGACCGTCCAGCTGATTGCTGTGGCGATCATTGCGGCTTCGGTTTCTCCAGGTCCGTCGTCGTCGAGTGTCGGGTTTGCCATTGGATACACAATCGCCCGTCTGGCGCTTCTAGCGATGTATTGGCGGGCTCGAAAGCATGTCCCCGAAACTCGAACACTCGTGTCGGGCTATCTGGTCGGGTTCGGGCTTGGAGCTCTCATCTGGACTGTCTCGATCTTCACACCCGAGCCGGTTCGGTTCGTCCTCTGGTCCGTAGCTTTGGTCGTAGATCTGGCAACGCCATGGATAATGCGCCGGGAGCAAGCACGGGCACCTCTCGATGTCTCACATCTTCCTGAGCGTTTCGGTCTGTTCACCATTCTCGTGCTTGGCGAATCGATCGCAGCCACCGTCGCCGGCCTCGGGCACGTGGAATGGACCGCTCCGTCCACGGCCACAGCCGTGATCGCAATCGTTCTCGCTGCGACGATCTGGCTGCTCTACTTCGACAACGTCGAGGGGCTCGTGGTGCGCCGCGACGCCAGCAAAGCACGCAACTGGCGACCAACCGTTTGGATCTACTCGCACTACGGGCTGGCTGCCGGGCTCGGCATTGTCGCCATTGGCCTCGAGCACGCCATTACCGAAGCGGGTCACGGGGAGTTTCCCGACTTTCAGAGATGGTTACTCGTCTCAGGGACCGCATTGGCCGTCTTCTGTCTCGCCCTGACTCATCTTGCGTCGGGATCGGCTGCCACGTATGAACAACACAACAGAGTCGCTCGGACACGGATGGTCGCAGCCGGCGGCATCCTCGTGCTGGGCCTGTTCGGTTTCATGTCCTCGACCGGCCTCGTGTTGGCCATAGCGCTGATCCTCATAGGCACGGCGGTTAGCAACACCCAGTCCGAACAGGAAGGTCAGGAGTAGGTTGATGGATGTGACCAACTCTGATCTCCATCACGAGCTGATGGGAGCTCTCGCGGGAGCGGCGAGGGCTCATCACGCCGCCACCGGTGGGGTCAATCCCCAATGGGCAGACTGGTATGCCGAGCATCTCATCGAAGACGTCAACAGACTTCTGGGTACTGACAAGAGTGTCGACGAGCTTGCAGGGTGGTTGTCTCGGGCCGATGAGCGTTATCGGAGCGAAGAACCCGAAGAGTCATGGCCTCGGGCCTACGCCGACTGGCTGATGGAAGACGCCAACTAGCTCGAAGCTGACCCGGCTTGAGTGTGCAGGTTGATCCGGTCGAGGAGCGCCTGATCGATGAGTGACGCGTATTCGGAGTGCTGTTCGATCCATCCTGCGATGAACGGGCAAAGGGGGACGATGCTTCCGCCCTTGGATTTCACGTCGTCGAGGGCATACCGAGCAAGAGCCGAGCCCACTCCTTTTCCTGTGTATGCGGGATCGATCTCCGTGTGGACGAAGATGTGGCGACCACCCGCCATGTGATAAACGGTAACGCCGACGATGGCGTCGTCGTTTTCCGCGACGTAGCGATGATTCTCGGGATCCTCGTAGATGTTCATATCGGGGCCTTTGCTTGCTCGTTTGTGTGCAGTGGTGCGCGCTCAGCGCGCACCACTGCACACAACTAGG
>Ga0255053_10000482_pt1 | contig 22061 bp, 13 predicted proteins | sample JV7_2_22_MG_FD_188635 | JGI IMG/M metagenome (GOLD analysis project Ga0255053, IMG submission 188635) | Seawater microbial communities from Jervis Inlet, British Columbia, Canada - JV7_2_22 | ecosystem: Environmental > Aquatic > Marine > Inlet | place: Canada: British Columbia | collected... | reverse complement strand
TGGCCTACGAGGACGCGAAGTCCTTCGGCTTCGGCGCCGAGATCTCGGCCCGGATCGCCGACGAGGTCTTCGAGTGGCTGGACGGGCCGGTGCGCAGGATCGCGTCGATGGACGTCTTCGTCGGCTACGCGCCCCGGCTGGAGGACGCCATCCTTCCCCAGGTGGAGGATATCGCCGAGGGGATCGCGGAGCTGGCGGCGTACTGAGCGAGCGGCCGTAGCCGGCCGCCCACGCGCGTCAACCGCAGGTCCCGGTGGGATCGATCCGGTCTCGGCGCTGCCGCCACCAACGGAGGTGGCCGACCAGCTCGGCTCGACTGACCCCCGGGCCACACCGCTCGAGATGCTCTCCGAAGGCGTCGAAGTGCGGCAAGGCATTTCGGCGATCGATCCACTCGGACTTGAGGCCGTGCTCCCTCCCCCACGTGATCAACTCGGCCAGCGATCGATCGGAGTAGACGTGACACATGCGATCGCCTCGGCGCACTCCCAGGCGGGGCAGGTCTCGCGGGGCTGAGTGATAGTGGTATTTGATCACGGCCGGGCGAATCTCCGCTTCTCCCCGTGGCGCCACAAGTCGGGCGGTGTTGCCGGGCGGTGACCCAAGGGGAAGATTCCGGGGCTCCGCTGGCGGTGAACACTCCGAGAGGTCACAGCATGAAGACGATGAATCGCAGAGAGCTGATCGGGCGCGCCATGCCCGGCACCGACACGGGCGCCGATACCGCCGTCGACGCCGAAGCATCGAGCCGTCCGGCGTCGCCTACCGGCCTGACGGAAGGGGAGGCGAAGGAGCTCGCCGCCCGGATCCTGGCCCTGAGCGGCGCCGACGAGACGGAGGTGCGACTCCGAAGCGGCCGGCGGTCCAACACCCGCTACGCCGTCAACCGGGTCACGACGGCGGGAGGCGCGGAGGATGTGACGGCGCTCATCTCGGCCCGCTTCGGCAAGCGCGCCGGGAGCGTGACGACGAACAATCTGGACGATGAATCGCTGAGTATGGCGGTCGAGGACGCGCAGGAGCTGGCCCGCCTGGCCCCGGAGAACGACGAACGCATGGCGCTGCTGGGCCCGCAGACCTACGCGGAGACGCAGGGCTACTTCGAGTCGACCGCGGAGCTGAACGCCGAGAAGCGCGCGGAGGTTGCGGCTTCGGCGATCGGGGCGGCGAGCGAAACGGCCGGCCTCGCCGCCGCCGGATTCCTCGAGCGCTCGGCCGGATCAACGGCGCTCGCCAACTCGGCCGGCCTTTTCGCCTTCCACGCCTCGACCGATTTCGACTATTCCGTCACGGTTCGGACGGCGGATGGCACCGGCTCCGGCTGGGCCGGCACCGGGGGGCGCGATTGGGCCGACGTCGACTTCGAGGCGATCCACCGACGCGCGATCGAGAAGGCGGTTCGCTCGCGCGACCCTCAGCCGCTCGAGCCCGGCACGTACCCCGTCGTGCTGGAGCCGCGGGCCGTCTCCGACCTCATCGGGCTCCTCGCCTTTTCGCTGAGCGCGCGCACGGCGGACGAGGGACGGAGCGCCTTCTCGGCCAAGGGCGGCGGCACGAAGATCGGCGAGCAGATCGTCGATCCCAGGGTCACGCTTCTGAGCGACCCCGCCGAGATGGGCGCCGCGCCGTTCGTCGGTGGGGGCGGATTCGGCTTTGGGGGCGGCTTTGGCGGCGGCTTCACCTCCGACGATTCGGGCCTGCCGCTCGGCCGTCAGGCTTGGGTCGAGGATGGGATCCTGAAGAACCTCTTCCAGTCTCGGTACTGGGCGAAGAAGCAGGGCATGGAGCCCGTCGGCTTTCCCAGCACGCTCATCATGCAGGGTGCAGATCAATCGCTCGAGGATCTGATCGCCTCCACCGAGCGAGCCGTCCTCGTCACGCGCCTCTGGTACATCCGAGCCATCGATCCGCGGACCGTCTCTTATACGGGCCTCACGAGGGACGGCAACTTCATGATCGAGGACGGCCGTATCTCTCATCCCGTCACCAACTTCCGCTGGAACGACTCGCCCCTTGCCGTGCTGAGTCACCTGGAGGCGATGAGTCGGCCCGAGCGGATCTCGGCCACAAGGAAGGTCCCCGCGATCCGCTCCAGCGAGTTCACCTTCAGCAGCGTTTCGGAGGCGGTCTGATGCAACGGCGTGATTTCGTAAAGAGCTCGGCGATGGCGGCGGGGGCGATCGCGCTCGCCAAGCCTTCCATGAGCGGCGCCGCCGGGCACGGCGTGCCGACGGCCCGGACAGGCCCGACGCCGGAGTCTGCGGTCGTGGATCCGGCGACCCGGGATCTCCTGATGGAAGCGCTCGACGCCGCGACCTCGGCGGGTGCCCAGTACGCCGACGCCCGCGTCGGCCTCTACCAGAACCAGCGCGTCGGGACGCGAGAGGACAAGGTCACGAACGTGAGCGAAACGAGCTCGCTCGGGATCGGAGTCCGGGCGCTCGTGAGCGGTAGCTGGGGCTTCGCCGGCGCGAACGACCTGACCCGTGAAGCGGCAGCTCGGGCGGGCCGCGAGGCGGCCGCCACCGGTGCGGCCAACGCTCGCGTGGAGCGCTCCAGCCTGACCCTGGCTCCCGTCGACTCGTACGGAGAGGTCTCCTGGACCAGCGCCTACGAGGTGGACCCGTGGGACGTGTCCGTCGGCGACAAGGCCGAGTACCTGCTCGCCCTCAATCGCGCGGCGCTCGCGACGGAAGGCGTGAGCTTCGTCAACTCGAACCTCCACTTCGTGAAGATCGAGGAGACATCGGCGACGACCGACGGGACGATCGCCGCCCAGCGGATCATCCGCGCGAACCCCGGCATGTCGATCACGGCCGTGGCGCCGGATCGCAGCGACTTCCAAACCCGAAGCGCGGTGCTGGATCCGGCGGGACGCGGCTGGGAGTACGTTCGCGACAACATGACCCTGGAAGCCGTGGAAGTATGGGCCTCAGAGGCCGTCCAGAAGCTCTCGGCGGTGCCCGTGGAGCCAGGGACGTACGACCTCGTGCTCCATCCGACGCACCTGTGGCTGACGATCCACGAGTCGATCGGCCATCCGACGGAGCTCGACCGCGCCCTCGGCTACGAGGCGAACTACGCCGGCACGAGCTTCCTCGCGCCACCGGCCGAGGTGCTGGGGAAGCTCCGGTATGGGCCCGACTTCATGCAGATCGTCGGCGAGAGGACCTCGCCCAGCGGGCTGGCCAGCATCGGCTGGGACGAAGAGGGCGTCAAGGCCGACGAGTGGCCGATGATCAAGGACGGCATCTTCGTCGACTACCAGACCACTCGGGAGCAGGTGGGCTGGATCTCGGATCTTACCGGTGTGACCCGCAGCCACGGCTGCTCCCATTGTCAGACCTGGGCCCACATCCCCTTCCAGCGGATGCCGAACATCAACCTGCTTCCCGCCGAGGAGGAGATCTCCGAGAAGGACGTGATCGGGGCCACCGACGATGGGATCTACATCGAGAGCCGCGGCTCCTACTCGATCGATCAGCAGCGGTACAACTTCCAGTTCGGCGGCCAGGTCTTCTGGGAGATCAAGGGCGGGAAGAAGACGAGGATGCTGAAGGACGTGGCCTATCAGGCCCGGACGACCGATTTCTGGAACGCCATGGATATGATCGGCGGGCCGGAGACCTACTACGTCGGAGGGAGCTTCTACGACGGGAAGGGCCAGCCGGGCCAAGTGAACGCCGTCTCCCACGGCTGTCCGGTGTCACGCTTCCACCAGATCAACGTCCTCAACACCGGCGGGCAAGGGCGACGGGGGCGCAGGGGGTAGGCGCCGCGCCGGCCTAGGCTCATGAGGCGCCGCGCCAGTCCGGCTTCATGACGTTTCAGATCGCGCTCGTCTTCGCGATCCTGCTCGTCTGTCTCATCCTCTTTATCGGGGGATGGATCCGCATCGACCTGGTCGCGCTTCTGGTGCTCGCCGGCCTGGCGATCAGCGGCCTCGTGACCCCGCGCGAGGCTCTGTCCGGGTTCAGCAATCCCGCGGTCATCACCGTCTGGGCCATGTTCATCCTGAGCGGTGGCCTGACTCGCACCGGCGTCGCCGGGATGCTGGGCGAGCAGGTCGTGCGGGTCGCCGGCCGGGGCGAGTTTCGGCTCGTCCTCGTGATCATGCTGACCTCCGCCTTCCTCTCCGCGTTCATGAACAACGTGGGAGTGGCCGCTCTCATGCTGCCCGTGGTCATGGACATCTCGCGAAGCACAGGGACCTCGCCCTCGAGGCTCCTCATGCCTCTCGCCTATGCGTCGCTGCTCGGCGGCCTCACCACGCTCATCGGAACCCCTCCCAACATCCTGGTCGCGGAAGCGCTGAGCGATGAGGGGCTTCGGCCGTTCGGCCTCTTCGACTACACCCCGGTCGGGGGTGTCGCGATGGTCGCGGGGATCGCGTTCATGGCGCTCATCGGCCGGCGGCTGCTCCCGGCCCGTGATCCGGCAATGGCATCCGGGGCCGCGGCCGCCGCGGCGGGAGCCGATGTCGGGGTGGGTGGCCCGGCCGCCCCCGACCTGGAAGAGCTGTACGATCTGCACGAGGAGCTTTTCACGATCCCCGTCGGCCCGGGTTCCCAGCTCGCGGGCCGACGGCTCGCGGAGAGCCGGTTGGGAGCGGCGCTGGACCTCAACGTCGTGGCGATCATCCGAGACGGGCAGACGAGGTTCGCTCCCGGTTCTGACGAGGTCCTGATGTCCGGCGACCGGCTTCTCGTCCAGGGCCGATCGGAGCGTCTGGCGGAGTTCCGGGGCAGACGCGGGCTCGAGGTCGCCGAGGACGATCTGGCGATGGAGCGGTTGACGTCCGCCGATGTGGAGGTGGCTGAAGCCCGACTGGCGCCGGGATCGCCGCTCGTGGGCCGTGCTCTGCGCCAGATCGACTTTCGCGAGCGGTTCGGCGTCAACGTGCTCGCGATCGAGCGCGAGGGGGCCGGGGACAGCGCGCCCCGTCCGGATGTTCCCCTGCATGCCGGTGACCGTCTGCTGATCCAGGGTCCGTCGGCGCGAGTAGAGGCGCTGCGCGCCGATCCCGGCTTCGAGGTGTCGGCCGTGGAGCAGGAGCGGCTGTACCGGCTGGCGCAGCGGCTGTTCGCGGTGCGCGTCCCGCCCGACTCCGTCCTGGCGGGCAAGTCGCTGGCGGAAAGCCGGCTCGGAGGGGCGTTCGGGCTCTCCGTTCTCAGCATCGTGAGGGAGGGCGAGGTCCTGCCGATGCCGGAACCGGGTGAGGAGGTGAAGGCGCGGGACACACTGATCGTGTCCGGCCGCCCCGAGGATATGGAGGCTATGGAGTCGCTTCGTGAGCTCGAGGTGGAGCGCGCCGGCGCCGGGGGCATGGAGGCGCTTCGATCGGAGCGGGTCGGACTCGTCGAGGCGGTTCTCTCTCCGCGCACGACGCTGGCGGGCTCGAGCCTTCGTCAACTTCATTTTCGGGAGAAGTACGGCCTGACCGTGCTGGGGATCATGCGCCAGGGAGAGGTTCTCCGCACGGGAGTGCCGGACATCCCGCTTCGCTTCGGCGACGCCCTGCTCCTCTACGGCCCGACCGAGAAGCTCAGGCTCCTGGGGGCCGAGCCCGACTTCATCGTGCTGACCCGCGCCGCCCAGGAAGCGCCGCGCGCGGCGAAAGCCCCGGTGGCCGTGGCGCTCATGGCGCTGGTGATCGTTCCCGTTCTTCTGGGGTGGATTCCGATCTACATCTCGGCGGTGGCAGGCGCCTCGCTGATGGTGCTGGCCGGCTGCCTGACGATGGAGGAGGCTTACCGGGACATCGAGTGGCCGGCGGTGTTTCTGATCGCGGGGATGCTGCCGCTGGGCATCGCGTTGGACCAGACCGGCGCGGCGGCCTGGGTCGCCGAGTGGGTGGTGGCCTCCGCGGGCCGGTTCGGTCCGATCGCGGTCATGGCCGGGTTGTTCGCCCTCACCTCCGCCGGCACGCAGATCATCCCGACGGCGGCTCTCGTCGTGCTCATGGCGCCGATCGTCCTCAACACCGCCGCGGGAATAGGGATCTCGCCGTACCCGCTGATGATGACCGTCGCGATGGCGGCCTCGGCCAGCTTCGGGAGCCCGGTCTCGCATCCGGCCAACGTGCTCGTGATGGGACCCGGAGGATACCGGTTCACCGACTACCTGCGCGTCGGCCTGCCGTTGACGTTCGTGGTCTTCGTCGTCGTCGTTCTGCTCACGCCCATCTTCTGGCCCTTCTGACGCCGTACGCGGCTCAACATGCTGGGGCGACGGACGGTGCATCTCTGACCCGGCCGGCGTCGGCCGATCAGCGGCCGGCGGACCCCTCCGAGATCCAGGACTCCAGCTCGCTCTCGTGCTCGGAGGTCGTCATCAGAACGAGCACGTCGCCCGCCCTCACCCGCGTCTTCCCCTGCGGGACGGAGAGCCGGCCCTCCCTCCTGATGAGCGTCACGAGCACTTCGGGTGGCAGGCGGATGTCCCGAAGCAGCAGGTTCACCAGCCGGCGATCGCCCCGTCCGACCTCGAAATCGACCTGTATGACATCCTCGAGCTCCCCGGGCTTCTTGCCTCTGACGGCCTCGAGAAGCTGCTGGTGCTCATCGGCCAGGGTCTTGTACGCCCAGACCATCTCGTGCCGCCTGAGGACACCCGCAAGCCGGAGTCCCTCCGGGTCCTCCACCACCGGGATCTGCTGGATGTCACGCTCGGCGAAGCGACGGAACGCTTCGCGCAGCGTGTCGCCGGGTCGCAGGGTGACGACCGACGTCGACATGATGTCGCCTACGGTCAAGGGCCTCTCGTCGCCGGAGACGAGCGCCAGCTCCAGATCCGTTCCGGTCACGATTCCGACCAGCTCACCGCCGGAGTCGACCACGGGCCAGCTCCGTGTTCGCCGGGTGCGGGCCATCTCGGCGAGCTTGTCCAACGGGAGTTCCGGGCTCAGGGTATCGAAGTCCTCGCGCATCGCGTCGACGACCAGCAGGAGGTCGAGCACGCTGACCTCGCGGTGCGGGCCCTCGATCCCGCCCAGACGAGCAAGCTTGATGGAGTAGATGGAATCGGCGAGCACCTTCGACTTCGTCAGGTGGCTCACCACGACGGCGAGCATGAGCGGAAGGATGATCTGGTAGTCGTCGGTCATCTCGAACAGGATGAGGATGGCCGTGATCGGCGCGTGCGCCGCGGCCCCGAAAAGCGCCGCCATTCCGACCAGGGCGTATGCGCCGGATGGCGCGGTCCACTCCGGGAATGCCCCGTTGGCCATCAGGCCGAAGGCACCCCCCGACATCGCACCGATGAAGAGGGCGGGCGCGAAGACGCCACCGGACCCGCCGGCCGCCAGCGTCAGCGAAGTGGCCAGCAGCTTGAGGAGCGTGAGAAGCAGCATGAGGCCCACCGTGAGCTCGCCTGCCAGGGCGAGATCCACTCCCTCGTAGCCGACACCGAAGATGAGGGTGCTCCCGAACAGGCCCATCGCCCCAACGGCCATGCCTCCGGTCGCCGCCTTGAGGGTGAGCGGTCGCCGCCAGCGCTCGAACGCGATCTCGAATCGGTCGACGCTCTTCACGTACAGTGCGGCCAGCAGGCCCAGGAGCGTGCCGAGAAGCAGGTACAGAGGGAATTCCCGCGGGCTGACCAGCGAGAACCGATCGAGCAGCTGGAAGGCCGGCTCGGGTCCGAGGACCGACCTCGACAGCGCGGTGGCGGCGACCGAGGAGATCACCACGAGCCCGAAGGACCGCGCCGCGAAGCTCCCCAGAATGACCTCCAGAGCGAACAGCACGCCCGCGATCGGTGCGTTGAACGTGGCGCCGATCCCGGCCGCGGCTCCACACGCCACGAGAAGCTTGGTCTGCTCAGGTCCGAATCCGGCCAGCCGGGCCGTCGAGCTCCCGAGGGCAGCGCCGATCTGCACGATGGGCCCCTCCCGGCCGACCGAGCCGCCGGAACCGATGCAGATAGCGCTCGCGGCCGCCTTGACGGCGGCGACCCGGCCACGGATCCGGCCTCCCCGCACCCGCACCGCGTACTGCACCTCCGGCACGCCATGGCCCCTGGCCTCCGGCGCCCAGCGTTGCACGAGGAGCACGACGATCACCAACCCGATCGCCGGCGCGAGCAGGATCTGGAGCTCGCTCCAGACGCCGTCGCCCGGAAACAAGGCGGCGAGGAAGCCGTCCCGGTCGAGGAACACCCACTGCGCCCCCCGGATCAGCCAGCGAAACGCGATCGCCCACGCAGCTGCCAGCACACCCACGAGCACGGCCAGCAGCACGGGCCCGGCCGTGTCCGAGCGCTGCAGGCGATACCGCAGGTTGCGCGGCAGTTGAACCATCGAGAGAGTCTCTCCGTGAAGGTTGCGATGGTGAGGATGGCGGGTTGGCCCGCCTGTTCGAAAGAGCGTCTATCCCCCGAGGAGCTAGGATGACGGAGCACATGGAGCGTAACGGGAAAAGCGGTTGATGGTCGCTCCCTTCCTTCTCGGCGCGCTCGCCATCGTGTTCATGCTCGCCTACTGGCAACCGGGGGCGGGCGTTGTCGTCGGCATCCTCCTGCTTCTCTTCCTTCCGGGACGGTGGTGGCGATGGAAGACCCGACGCTTCCACCGTGGGCTTCGAATCCTGAAAGGGGGTGACGCCGCTGCGGCCCGAACCGAGTTCGAGCGCTTCCTGAGCGACCTCGAGGGTGATCCGCGATTCGATCGCTGGCAGCCGATCTTCAACCTTGGCCGGCGCTACTCGTATCCCGGAGCGGCACACGCGAATATCGGCGTGACATGGCTCCACGAGGGGGAGCCCGAAGAAGCGCTCCGCCACTTCGAGATCGCGCGCCGCCTGGACGAGACCTCCGCACAGGCCGCGTTCGGCGAAGCGGCGGCCCGGCGGCGCCTGGGCCAGCTGAAGAAGGCGGAGAAGGCGGCGGAGCGGGCGACGGAGCTGAGGCAGGGCTACCTACCGGCTCGCCTGCTCCTGGCGGAGATCCGCCGCGCGCGGGGTGACGACGAGGGGGCGGCGGAGGTGCTTCGGCCCCTGGCGGAGGATGGCCAGGACCCAGAGTCTCTCATCCGGGAGATGCTGTCGCAGTGGCCGGAATCGGCCGAGGGAGACAAGTAACCACGAAGTCCGAGGTAGCCATGATGATGGATCGGGCCAGGGTCACGCCGGCGAAGTTGGTCGTTCTTTCGGTGCTGGTGACGGCCGCTTCACTCGGGGTCATGGCGGGCGAAGCGCAGGCTCAGGAAGCGAGGGCCGAATGGGCGATCGCCGTCCATGGCGGCGCGGGCACCGCAAGGCCGGAGGACGTCGGCAGTGATCGGGAGCGTCAGTTCCGGGAGAAGCTGACCGAGGCGCTCACGGCGGGAGGGGAGATCCTGGCGGCCGGCGGAAGCGCTCTCGATGCCGTGGAGGCGGCGATCCGCATCATGGAGGATTCGCCGCTGTTCAACGCCGGCAAAGGAGCCGTCTTCACCCACGATGGGAGCAACGAGCTCGACGCCTCGATCATGGACGGCGCGACCCTCGAGGCCGGAGCCGTGGCGTCCGTCCAGCACGTGAAGAACCCGATCACCCTCTCCCGGCGCGTGATGGATTCCTCGCCCCATGTGCTGATGGCGGGCGCGGGCGCCGAGGAGTTCGCGCTCGAGCAGGGCATCGAGCTCGTGCCCAAATCCTACTTCTTCACCGAATCCCGCTGGCGCTCGCTGCAGCGGGCGCTGGAGGCGGAGCAGAGTGCGGATGCCCGAGGCGGCGCCGAGCCGGAGACCGCGGCCGCAGCTGGCCAGCGTGCGGCCGCCGGCGAGAGTCGTTCGGCGACCGTGCGTGAGCAGGCCCACATCGGGGAGAGACTCGGCACGGTAGGCGTCGTCGCCCTGGACAAGAACGGTGACCTGGCCGCGGGGACGTCCACGGGCGGCCGGACCAACAAGCGCTACGGCCGCATCGGGGACTCTCCGATAGTCGGCGCAGGGACGTATGCGGACAACGACGCCTGCGCCGTCTCGGGGACGGGGCACGGCGAGTTCTTCATCACGAACGCCGTCGCCTACGACATCTGCGCTCGCGTTCGATATCTGGACGAGACGATCCAGGATGCCGCCGACTACGTCGTGATGGGTGTGCTCGTCGAGCAAAGCGCCAACGGCGGCGTGATCGCGATGGACCCGGATGGGAACGTGGCGATGCCCTTCAACACCTCCGCGATGCTGCGAGGGTACCTGCGCGCCGGCGCCGAGCCGGAGGTGGCGATCTTCAGGGAGTAAGGGCGACCGGTCCTCGGCTACCGCTCCAGCTCGGCGATCCAGATGTCGCTCTCTGCGGTCGTTACGGTGAAGTAGAGGCGCTCGCCGTCGGTGGCCATCATGCCCTGAACAGCGTGCTTGGTGGGATCGTCATCGCGCACGATGAGTCGCGGAGATCCGCCATTCGGGGAGATGGCCCAGAATCCCTGATCAGAGGCTCTGACGCGGCGGTAGTAGATCGTTTGGCCGTCGGGCGCCCACTCCGGGAAGGTGTGCTCCTTCTGAAACTCCACCAGTACGCGAGCTTCGCCTCCCACGGCCGGCACGATCCGCAGGCTTCGCTCGCCTGCAAAGGCGACCCATTTGCCATCCGGAGACCAACGCGCGTCCACCGAGTACTCGGAGATCAGTTGCCTTCGCTTCGACCAACCCCTTCCCGAAGCGTCTCGGCTGAGCATCGTGAGGACGGGATGGTCTTCCGCCCCGGTCGGGTTGACCTGGAACACGAGCTGAGAGCCGTCCGGCGACCAGTCGGGAAAGGCCTCGTGTCCGGCGTAGTCGGTAACCTGCACCGGATCGCCGCCCTTCGCATCGACGATGTACAGGTCGCGGTCTCCGTCACGGAAGGAGTAGAACGCGATCTGTGTTCCATCGGGGGACCAGGACGGTCCGAAGTCGTCGGCCGGATGATCTGTGAGCTGCACCGGCCCGCCACCCTCGATCGGCATGAAGTAGATGTCCTGGTTGCCTCGCCGGTTCGAATCGAAGGCCAGGAACCGCCCATCGGGTGACACGTCCAGACTCTCGATAACCTGCTGGCCTGTTGTCAGCGGCACGGCGGCCGAGATGGAGGCGATCTCGTCGCCTCTAGGGATCGCGATCGACCAGATGTTCGCGCTGAAGCTCAAGACCGTATAGGCCAGCCGATCTCCGTCTGACGACAGGCTGATGGTGTGGGGATCCAGGCCGGTAGTGATTCGCACCGGCTCGCCCTCGGGCGCGCCGCTCTCGGATATGGCGACCCGGTAGATGTCCCGGGTGCCTCCACGATTGGACACGAAGAAGAGATGCCGTCCGTCCGGGTCCCAGATGGGTGACGTGTTCATGTGCTGGTCGCCCGTCACCCGGACGGGCTGCCCGCCCGACGGGGAGACGAGCCATAGGGAGCTGGGGCCGACGTTCCCGATGAGCTCGCTGCCCACGAAGCCCGGGTTACCCTCTGCGTACGCGATCCACTTCCCCGTTGGCGACCAGCTCAGCGTACCCGGTTCGTTCCCGACGACGAGCAGCCGTTCCTCCCCGACCACACGAGGGCGGACGTAGAGTCGGTGTCCCCATTTGTACGCGAGATCCTCGCCGTCCGGGGACCAAGTGAGGCTGAGCGCGGTCATTCCCTCCGATGTTTGCGTCCGGAAGAGCTCGACAGCCTCGCCGCCGTCCATTTGCGTGATGTGGGCGATGACCGTGTCCTTCCGGAGCGTCTCGAAGCCTATCTCGGAACCATCCGCGGACCACCGAGGCGATCGGTGGTTGCCCGTTAACCGGGCCGTTAGATGGAGGCGGTTCGAGCCCCCACGGTCCTGTACGTAGAGCTTCATCTCACCCGGCCGGCCTGCGGCATAGGCAATACGCTCGCCGTCTGGTGAGATCGCCGGGTCGATCTCGAGGCCTTTCTCTGCCGTGAGCCTGAGCGCGTTGCCGATCCTAGGGCCCGCGCCACCCCGTTGGTTGAACATCCACGCCGAGCCGAGCGCGAGAAGAATCGCGAGCGACACGCTCGCTGAGAGGGCCGCACGTCTCGTCCATGCTGATGCCTTTCTCCCGCCGGGAGAGGAGGGAGCGGAGCCGCCCGGTGCGGGTCGCGAATTGGCCTTGCTCAGAGCGCCATCCGCCGCAGCGGAATCTTCCCACGCCTCGGCCCGTTCACCGATCGCTTCGATCAGGGCCCGTGTCTCGGGGCTGGGCTCCGATCCGAAGTCGTCGGCGATGCGGGCGGCGAAGCGCTCGTATTCCCGTAGTGCGCCCAGGCGATTGCCGGTGGCATCGAGGGACCGGATCAGGCGCCGAAACGCGGCCTCGTCGTTCGGAGTGAAGGCGAACGCCCGTCTTGCCAGTCCGGCCGCCTCGGCCGGGTTCTCCCGCCGCTCCTCGGCCAGCCTCCAGGCGGCGTCCGCGGCGAGGCCGCGAAGTCGCCGGCGCTCGCTCTCGAGCCAGCGCTCGAATCCGGGCGCGCCCGAACTGTGGAAGCCCTCCAACAGGTCCTGCCGATAGAGCTCGAGCCCCTCTTCGGTCCGTCCCAGCTCCAGCGCCTCCTCGAAGGCGAGGGCGTCACACCAAAGGCGCTCACGATCGACGCCGACCTCCTCCTTGCCGCGGCTCACCAGCGCGTCGTCGAGCTCGCTGCGCAGTCTGTGCAGCGTCACGCGGAGCGCGGTCCTGGCGCTCTTCTGCGACGATTCCGGCCACAGGAGGCCGAGCAGCGTGTCGCGCCGGTGGTAGCCGAGGGGGTGGGCGAGCGTCAGGTAGGTCAGGACAGCGAGCCGAGCGGGGGAGCGCAGGACGGCACTCAGCTCTTCGCCGTCCTCGTCCCTGCAGGCGAACGGGCTCAGTAGGTGGAGTCGGATCATCGCGTCCTGCTTAGGATGTCGGCGCCTCGGGCGGAAGCGCTTCACGCCCGTGTAACGCTCGGCTCACTCAGGCCCGTTAATCATGCCCCTCGTCAGACTTTTACAGCAAACATCGGGTCCTGGAGGCCGGCATGTCGTATTTAGCCGGAATGAGGTCGCTGCCCATCGCGCTACGGCTTGTCGAGTGCGCGAGGGCCAGGCACAAAAGCCCCTGTGGAGGAGCTAGCGGAGGCGCGACCCGATCTCCGGGACCCAACGAGCCTCCGCCTCCTCCGCATCTGTCCTCCAAACTCCTGATGCCACCAACGGCAGCTGGGGCCTGGTCAGCTGTGCGGAGGATGGGGGTTCCTTCGATGCCTTTGCCGTTCCAAACAAAGAGGTTAGCGATGTCCCGCGATGCCTCTGAGCGATAGAAGTCCCCCCACGGTCCTTACGATCGGAAGTAGTGAACGTGCGTCGGAGGTATCCCAAATGAAGCGCGTAGTCATCCTCGCATCACTCGTTGTCGTTTCACTCACTTTCGCCTGTCAGGACCAACCCACGAGTCCCGACGTGGCAGCTGCGCTCGGCGTCAATGACCAATCTGCTGCCCCAGCACCGCCACCGAGACAGACTCCAGCGCCAAGTTTTTCCCAAGCGAGTTCGGTGCCGCCCGTTTTCTGGGAGCAGTCTCGGACCGGAAGTCAGGCGGCGTGCCAGGCAGAGCGTGGGAGCGATTCCTTCGCCCAAGTAACGGCCCAATCTCGCTGGGAGATTGTGTGCGTCGATGATTTTGTCGTGCCACCGGGCGAGACGTGGACGATCTCGCAGGTCCGCCTGACGGCGATTACATCAGCTCTATCGGTTAACGACGCCCCGGGTTTTGCATTCTCCTTCCCGCGTTTTCGGATCAGAGTCTATACGAATCAAATCTCCAACGAACCGGCGAGTGTTGTCTCTGACCAGTGTGCAAGCGTGACCTCGGAGACGCCCTTGCCAGGTGGCGGCCCCGGTGCAGCCGAGTACCTGGCCGACCTTCCTACGCCATTGTCTCTCGGGGCCGGCACGTATTGGCTGGGCGTGGTTCCGCTATGCGCGGAGTTGGAGGTCGCCCCGGAACGGTTGTACTTGTTCGGTTGGTGGGCAGGTACCTCGACTTCCTACCCGCCAGGCGAGGGTGTGCATTGGTTTTGTTCTGGCTCCGCCTGCGGTCCGCACTTTGGCTGGAGCAGCGAGTGGCGGAGTTCCGCAGAGCATGCGTCGTTTACGCTTCTTCGTGCCCCGGACACCGACGGTGACGGAGTAGCCGATGCAGTGGACAACTGTCCCGATGACGCGAACGCGGACCAGACGGACACTGACGGGGATGGGATCGGCGATGCGTGCGATCCGACGCCAACGGGAGACGCGGACGAGGACGGGATTGACGACGCCGAGGACAACTGCCCGAACGTTGCGAACCCGGACCAGACGGATACCGACGGGGATGGGATCGGCGACGCGTGCGACCCGACGCCAACGGGAGACGCGGACGAGGACGGGATTGACGACGCCGAGGACAACTGCCCGAACGTCGCCAACCCGGACCAGCTGGACACCGATGGGGATGGGATCGGCGACGCGTGCGACCCGACGCCAACGGAGACACCGATGGTGATGGGGTGGATGAGTTGGCCGATAACTGCCCCTCGCTCCCCAATCCGGATCAGGCGGACATGGACGGCGATGGGATCGGCGATGTCTGTGACGATCACGTGGCGCCTCTCGCGGTGAACGTGCTGGCCACCCCGAATCCGGTAGCGGTGAACCAGCTCGTGACTGTCGGCGCGTTGATCGACGACACGGGCGCGGGAGGGTCGGTGATCGTGGATGCCGAGTACACGCTGAATGGAGTGCCTGCCCCCCTGAACGCCGACGACGGTCTGCTCAATGAGGTCAGCGAGGACGTGGAGGCCAGCTTCAACGCGCCCTTCGCGGCGGACATCTACGACCTCTGTGTGCGCGGAACGGACGACCCCGGCAACGCGGGCGACCCCGAGTGCATCATGCTCGTTGTCTACGATCCGAGCGGCGGGTTCGTGACCGGAGGCGGCTGGATCAACTCACCGGCGGGCGCTTACAAGCCCGATGCATCGTTGACGGGCAAAGCCAGCTTCGGGTTCGTGTCCAAGTACAAGAAGGGTGCGACGGTTCCGACCGGGAGCACGGAGTTCCAGTTCAAGGCCGGGGACCTCAACTTCCACAGTTCCAGCTACGACTGGCTTGTGGTTACCGGCAGTGACTACGCCAGATTCAAAGGATCTGGGACGATCAACGGCATGGGCGATTACAGGTTCATGCTGTGGGCCGGTGACGATAGTCCCGACACCTTCCGCATACGGATCTGGACAGAGGATCAGGCCGGGGTCGAGACCGATGTCTACGACAACGGCTTCGACCAGGCGATCGGTGGTGGGTCGATCGTGATTCACACGAAGAAGTAGGAAAGCTTCACACGACGCGGTTAGGGGCGGTTCCTTCGGGGCCGCCCCTGCGGCCGCCAGCTCCACTCCGCTTCGGAACTTCTACTCCAGATCCACCACCCAGATGTCGCTCTCGTAGGTGACGACCGTGAAGTAGAGGCGTTCGCCGTCGGTCGCCAGCATGCCGTGGGCGGCGTGCATGGTGGGGTCATCCGCGCGCACGACGAGCCGCGGAGGGCCGCCCTCCGGCGAGACGGCCCAGAAACCCTCGTCCGAGCTCAGGATCCGTCGGTAGTAGATGGTGCTCCCGTCCGGCGACCACTCGGGGAAGCCGGCGTGCAGATCGAACTCGACCAGGACACGCGGCTCACCGCCGTCGGCGGGAAGCAGGCGCAGGCTGTTCGGGGCCACGAACGCGATCCACTGCCCGTCGGGAGACCAGCGTGAGTTGTTCGCCCACCCGGTGGCCAGCTGCTCTCGTCGCGACCAGTTGCCTGCCGAATCGCGGTGGATCCGGGCCAACACCGGCGCATCGGCGCCTCCGGGCGGATTGACCTGAAACACCAGCGAGCGGCCGTCGGGCGACCAGTCGGGGAACGCCTCGTGGCCAGGATAATCGGTTACCTGGACCGGCTTCCCGCCGGCCGCATCCACCACATAGAGATCCCGATAGCGGTCCCCGCCCCGGAAGGAGTAGAAGGCGATCTCCGAACCGTCGGGCGACCAGGTCGGCCCGAAGTCGTCCGCCGGGTCGCGCGTGATCTGGACCGGCTCGCCGCCCTCGATCGGCATCACCCAGATGTCCTGGTTTCCCCGGCGGTTCGAGTCGAAGACCAGAAAGCGCCCGTCGCGGGAGACATCCAGACTCTCGATCACCTGGCTACCGGTGGTGAACGGCTCCGCTCCCGCTATGGAGACCGCCTCTTCGCCAGCCTTCGGTAAAGGCAGCGACCAGATGTTGGCGCTGTAGTCGAGAACCGAGTAGGCGAGGCGTCGGCCGTCGGCCGACAGGCTGATCGTGTGAGGGTCGAGACCTGCCGTCATCCGAAGCGCCGCGCCCTCCGACTCGCCTGTATCGGAGATGGGGACGCGGTACACGTCGCGACTCCCCTCACGGTTCGAGATGAAGTACAGGTAGCGACTGTCCGTCGACCACACGGGCGATGTATCCAGGAACGCCTCTCCCGTAATCCTGATCGGGCGCCCTCCGGCCGCCGGTGTGAGCCAGATGGAACTGGGCGCGATGTTGCCCACGCCCATGTCGCCCTTGAAACCGGTGTTCCCGGAGACATAGGCGATCCACTCCCCGGAGGGCGACCAGGCCAGTGAATGGGGTGCCAGGGCCGTCGCCACATACCGCTCATCGCCCCCGTCGACCGGCCGAACGTAGAGCCCGCGGTCCCGCTTGTAGGCAATCTCCTGTCCGTCGGGCGACCACGTGGGTCCGAGCATCTGAGCGCCGGAAATCAAGCTGCCGCTGACGATCTCTCTCTTCTCTCCGCTCTCCACGGAGATGACGTACGCCGTGGAGCCGTCGCCGACCCGCGTCTCGAAGGCGATGCGGCTTCCGTCCGGCGACCAGGTCGGTGAGCGGTGGTGGCCCGGCAGGCCCTCGGTGAGCTCGATGCGCTCGTCGGTCGAGAGGTCCAAGACGAACAGGCTCATAGTCTCGGGCGGTCCTGCCGCGAACACCACCCGTTCTCCGTCGGGGGATATCGCCGGATCGAGCTCGAGCCCCTCTTCGATCGTGAGCCGCTGCGTGGTTCCGATCCTCGGCATCGCGTCGCCGGTCCCGGTGAAGAGCCACGCCGCTCCAAGCGTCAGGATGATGGCGAGAGTGACGCCCGCCGCGATCGAGGTTTGCCCGAACCACCGGCTCGCCCCCGACGCTGCCGTGGTCGGAGTCGGTGCCACGAGAACTCCTACATCGGTGTCCGGCCCTACTCCACCCACAGCCGTTTCGCTAGGGGCGTCTCCACCAGTCCGTGTCGTCGTCCCGTAGCCGGCGACGGCGCCTTCTTTCGCGTCCGTCCGCCCGCGGATCGCCTCGATCAGGGCCTGCGTCTCGGGGCCCGGCTCAGATTTGTACTCCTCTTGTACAAGCAGCGCGAAGCGCTCGTACTCACGGAGCGCCCCCAGCCGGTCCCCCAATCCGTCGAGGAAGCGGATCAGCCGCTGGAACGCCGCCTCATCGTAGGGCGTGAAGGAGTAGGCGCGGCGCGCCATCCTGGCCGCGTCAGCGTCCGCCTCGTCTTCCCTTCGTTCCTCGGCGAGCTTCCAGGCCGCCTCGGCTGCGAGGTTGCGAAGCCGCCGCCGCTCCCCGTCGAGCCAGCGCTCGAAGCCCCCGGCTCCAGGGGCATAGAAGCCGTCCAGCAGGTCCTGCTGGTAGAACTCCAGCGCGTCCTCCAGGTCGCCGGCGTCCAACGCTTCCTCGAAGGCGACGGCATCGCACCAGAACCGCGCCCGATCGACACCGACTTCCTCGGTGCCTCTCGCGATCAGGGCATCTCCCACTTCGTTCCGTAGCTGAAGAAGGGTCTGGCGGAGCGTTGCCCTCGCCCGGTCCTGGTCGGAATCCGCCCAAAACAGGCCCAGGAGAGTGTCGCGGCGGTGGAAACCGCGAGGGGAGGCAACGGCGAGGTAGGCGAGGACGGCGAGGCGCTTCGGGGCGCGAACGACGGCGCTGAGCCCCTCGCCATCTCCGTTCCTGCAGGCCAACGGGCCCAGCAGGGACAATCGGACCATCACGTACTGTCGCTCGGCCCGGTGGACCGCAATCGGCCTCGCATTGCTTGGGGGACAGACCACTTCTACCCCATAACAGAAGCCGTTCTCATCCACCAGGCAATTCCTGCCCATCCGTCTGCCCCCTTCAATGCGGAACATGACCAAGAGCATTCATGGTTGGGAAGGGCATGGAGGAGCGGTGGATTCACGGTAGGTTCACGGCGAGGTCACGGCCTCCGGCTAGGGTCCGACATTCGCAGCGATCAGCCCGTGGATGCGGTTCTTCTGTCTTCCATTGTTGCCCTGATCCGGGTGGGAAGGCAGGAGGGCCGTGTCCCGGGCGGCACCCGGACCCAGGAGGTAATATGTCGTACGGAACCCCACACCCGTCCGGCCGAGTGCGCCGGACCGCGATCCATCGGGCGGGAAGGACCGTGGGGAGGCTGACCGCCTTCGCCATGGCGCCCGTGGCCCTGGCTCTGCTGTCGTCCTGCGACCAGAGCCAGAGCCCCTCCGGTTTGAACGGCGTAATCGAGCCGCCGGAGCCTGTGGCCGAGATCCAGGACGCGGCCCACAGCCTGGAGGTGGAGCACTTCTACTTCCTGCCCCCGATCGTGCCACAACCGAGCTTCGCGGGCGTCTTCGATGGCTCGCTCTCACCGGTGGTCCACATCTGTCAGCTGGATGCGGCGGGAACGGCGTGTGCCGCGTCCCAGCCCACCGGCTTCCCGATAACGTTCACGACCACGACGGGTCCCGGCTCGGAGACGGTGACGGTCGACGCAACCGCCGAGCACTACCAGACGAACTGGCACACGAACGACTTCGCGCTCAATGACTCCGAGTCTTACCGCATCTCGGTCAGCGTGGGCGCCCAGGAGCTGGGCTTCGCCGACGTGGACGTGGTGAACAGCGGAAAGGACCTCAAGAACGTCGATACCGATGAGTTCATCGCGCTCAAGGACGGCCGCACGCTCCCGATCAAGCTTAGGGTGGAGGACGGCGCGCTGGACGAGGAAGGGCCGACGGCGAGCAACGTGGTGGGAACGCCCAACCCCGCCGCCGTGGGTGAGGACGTCACACTGACGGCGGATGTGGATGATACAAGCACGGGTGGCTCGGACATCGCGTCGGCCGAGTACAACGTGAGCGGCGGTGCGTTTGTGGCCTTGGCGGCGCAAGACGGCACGTTCGACTCCGCGACGGAGACGGTCGAGGCGACGATCCCCGGCTTCGCGTCACCCGGCGACCGCACGGTGTGCGTCCGTGGGACAGACGTCGTCGGCAACACCGGAGCGGAGAGCTGCATCACGGTCTCGGTGCAAGGGTTTGCCTGGGCGTCTATCACGACCGGCTTCAACCATGCGTGCGGCGTGGCGACCGACGGCACCGCCTACTGCTGGGGTTCACACGGTCGTGGGGAGGGAGGCTTGGGTCTGCCCATCGGCTTCAACACGACACCCCAGCCCGTGGCCGGGGGCCTCACCTTCGACCGCATCAAGGCGGCCGCGGGCGAGTTCTCCTGCGGCCTCACCACCTCGCGCGACATCTACTGCTGGGGAACCGGTGAGAACGGCCAGCTCGGCAGCAGTACGGTGATCCTGATCGGCTGCAGCGGGGGCACGCAGTGCTCGCCCGACCCGGTGCTCGTCGAGAGTGGGATCAGCTGGACGGCCGTTGGTGGAGGCGAGGACCACTGGGCATGCGGTCTCGACGCGGCCGGAAACGCCCACTGCTGGGGGAACATCGGCCAGGGAGACGTGCCGGGCTCGACAGGATCCTCCGACATGCCAGTTCTCGTAGGAGGTGGGCTCGCGTTCGCGTCCATGGACGTGGGCGCAGTCGTTTGCGGGGTCACGCCCGCCGGTGATGCCTACTGCTGGGGCGGCACGAACAATACAGGTGAGCTCGGCGACGGCACGACCAACGACTCGAACCTTCCCGTCATGGTCACGGGTGGGCACACGTTCACCCAAGTCGTGGTCGCCGGCCTCTTCGCCTGCGGTTTGACGGACACCGGTCAGGCGCTGTGCTGGGGCTTCAACGGCCATGGCCAGCTGGGCGTGGATCCATCGACCGGGCCCGACAATTGTAGCCTCACCGGCTTCAGCCCCTGCTCCCTGAGCCCAGTCGCGGTCACGGGCGGCCACACCTTCACCAAGCTTTCCGCGAATGGGTCCAGCTTCCACCGCGGGAACGTGTGCGGGATCGCGACGGACGGTCAGACCTACTGCTGGGGCAACAACCAGGAAGGGCAGCTCGGCGATGGAACGATCGGCGGGACCCGTTTCACGCCGGCACCCGTGGTCGGAGGCCACCAGTTCGTGGACATCGGTGTCTCACACGGGCATGTGTGCGGGGTCACCGCCTCCGGCGAGGCGTACTGCTGGGGTAACAACTCGGCGGGTCAGCTTGGCGATGCGACCCAAGTGAGCTCTGGCGTTCCGGTTCAGGTGGTGGACCCGATGTAAGCACCTGAAAAGGGCGCAGCAGTGATTCGCGCATACTTGGGAAGAAACGAGAGGGCGGCTTCGGCCGCCCTCTTCGCGTGTGGGCCAGCCGGCCGTCCCTCAAGCAACCGCGATCAGCAGCACCCCCGCCAGGATCACGACCGCACCCGCGAGTCGCTCCCTGAGCCGCGGCTCGCCGAACAGGAGCGCGCCCAGGAGCACGGTCACGATCGCACCGCTGCGCTTGATGGAGATCACGTAGGCGGCGAGTGTGCGCTGGATCGCCTCCATCTGCACGATGAACATCAGGGCGAACAGCAGCCCCTGGATCGCGAGCAGCCACCAGGTCCGCCTCGACAGCGCCTCACGGAACCCCTCCCCGCGCCGCATCACCAGCGGCGCGAACAAAAGGCCGATCAAACCCGTCTGCAGTGTCCCGTAGAAGGCGGTCGATGAGGAGATCGTCGCGACCTTGTCCACGACGGCGCTGATCGACCAGATGAGCGCCACCGCCAACATTCGGCGTGCGCCCGGGTCGCGGAAGACGGCCGTTAGGGGAGCCAGAAGACCCGAACGCCGCTCCGAGAAGTTGAGCAGGTAGATGCCGGTGACGACGAGCAGGATCCCTCCCAGGCCACGCAAGCCCGGCAGATCGCCCAGCAGCACCCATTCGATGGGCATGACGAAGACCGGCGTCAGCGCGAGTAGCGGGTAGGTGAGTCCCAGGTCGCTCTTCTGGATCGCCGACACGTAGAGGTAGAACGACACCAGGTTGATGGTGACGTTGGTGAGGAGCGCCGGCCAGAACCTCGGCCCGATCGACTCCGGGGCTCCCTGGAACGCCAGATAGACCGCGAGGACGGGAAAGGCGAAGGCGAAGATCGCCCAGCTGGCGGCGGGTCCGGATACCCTGCGCGTGATCCACTTCGTCCACACGCCCTGCAGTCCGTAGAAGAGCGCTGTCGCGAGGGCGAGGGCGAGCCAGGTCAACGGGAGCGAGCCATCGGGTCGGAACGAGAGGAGAGATCGGAGTGCGACGGGGGATCGTCGCGCCTCGAGAAAACAAGAAGCTCAGGAGCGGGCATCGGATCTACCGAAGCCGCCCCTGAGCGGTGCTGTGTGCTAGAAGTGGCGTCGCGCTGGCCTTTAGCTAGCCGTCGGCCTGACCGGAGCCGCCGTGCTCGTGCTCGCCACGCTTCTCGGGCTCGGGGTGGTGTCCGGCCGGCTCGGTCCCTTCGGCCTCACTCTCCGCGTCGCCCTCGCCTTCGCCAGCGGCCGGCATCTCCATGTCGCTCATGCCCTCCATCGGCCGGGCGCTGTGACCTCCGCCGTGTCCGTGGCCCTCCATGCGGTCGGGGGCCGTGATCGTGTTGTTCAGATCCAGGATGTAGGCCGGATCGTTCGGATCGTAGGCGGGCCATTCCCCGTCACCCATGATGGCGACGACGCCGCCGATCGCTCCCATGCCCATGTCGGGCGCCGGGACGTCCAGCGGGTTCTCGTACTCCACGACGACCCGGTACTCGTGGTCCTTGTAGATCTTCTTCCCGAGCTGGAGGATGAACTTGGAGCTCGGAACACCCACCATCCGGCCGGCCTCGTTGACCTCGGGCTC